>Ga0160423_10000274_pt1 | contig 40771 bp, 46 predicted proteins | sample CRUFie14St8metaG_FD_108191 | JGI IMG/M metagenome (GOLD analysis project Ga0160423, IMG submission 108191) | Marine microbial communities from the Costa Rica Dome - CRUD Field 142mm St8 metaG | ecosystem: Environmental > Aquatic > Marine > Oceanic > Photic zone | place: Costa Rica: the Eastern...
ATATATGATGTTGTAGCAGCATCGAATGATCATACAACTTTAAAGGTTGCTATCGACACGTGTGGTTTAGATGTGGCTTTATCTTCAGCTGGTTCTAAGACTTTATTTGCACCAACAGATGCTGCATTTAGTTTATTGCCATCTGGTACAATAACAGCCTTATTGGCAGATATTCCACAGTTAACAGATATACTTTTATATCACGTTGTTGGAGATAGTATTCTTGCAGGCGATCTAACTAATGGTCAAATTATGACTACCTTAAACGGAGCGGATGTAACAGTAACAATTGATCCCTCAGGTGTTTATATAAATAATGCAAAGATTTCAGTTATAAATACTATTGCTTCTAATGGAGTAGTACATGTAATAGATGCAGTTTTACTTCCAACTATATATGATGTTGTATCTACTTCAAATGATCATACAACGCTAGAGACTGCTATTGATGCCTATGGTTTAGATGTGGCTTTATCATCAGCTGGTTCTAAGACTTTATTTGCACCAACAGATGCTGCATTTAATTTACTGCCATCCGGTCAACTAACAGCTTTATTGGCAGACAGTGCACAATTAACAAATATACTGTTATACCATGTTGTTGGAGACAGTGTAATGTCTAGCACTCTAACCAATGGTCAAATTGTTACTACACTACAAGGATCAAATGCAACTCTTTCTATTAATCCTACAGGCGTTTATATAAATAATGCGCAGGTAACAGTTACAGATATTTTAGCTTCTAATGGGGTAGTGCATGTAATAGATTTAGTACTTCTTCCAAATAGTGATTGTTATGGAATTCCAAATGGGACAGCTCTTGTTGACACATGTGGTATATGTCATCAAGCTTACATTTATGATGTAATAACTCATACTGTCGTTTTTGTAGATGATACAAGTGGTATCACTTTACTTCCTACAGAACAAATTATTATGCCAGATAATCCAGCTAATCCATATTGGAATGCGTGTTTTCCAACCATATATGATATTGTCTCAGCTTCTCCAGATCATACAACATTGGAAATTGCTATTGATGCTTGTGGTTTAGATGTAGATTTGTCATCATCTGGTTCTAAGACTTTATTTGCACCAACAGATGCGGCATTTAATTTATTACCAGCTGGTACTGTAACGTCTTTATTGGCAGATATTCCGCAGTTAACAGAAATACTTTTATATCATGTTATTGGAGATAGTATTATGTCTGACTCATTATTCAATGGTCAAATTCTTACTACATTACAAGGCACAGATGTAAATGTAGCAATCGATACATCAGGCGTTTATATAAATAATGCAAAGGTAACAGTTACAGATATTTTAGCTTCTAATGGAGTTGTACATGTAATTGATGCGGTTTTACTTCTTAATTCAAGTACAGTAGTTGAAAACGAAATATTGTCAAAAAGAAGTTATTTATATACTGTAAATATTTTAGGAAAAGTCATTAGTAGAGACACAAGAAATCAAATAGTTTTTGACATTTATTCAAACGGAGAAATTCAAAAAAGATATACAAGATAGTTAGTTATCTTTTCTATTCGAGTAAGGAGAAATATAGTAATTAAAATAAAAGGGGTTAATAAAATAATTTCTTCTTACTCGTCATTTTTTTAAAGTATTAATCCAATATAATTTTTGTATAATTTTTTTTCATAAAAGCTATACAAAAAAAATATTTTTGTATTTTTGTGCCATAATAATATTAATACATTTAATTAGTATGAACGAGCACAATTATTATGATAGTAAAAGCAAGTTATCTAATCAAAATATTTCATTTAGATTGTTTGTGTTTGGTTTTATTGGTTTGGTTTTGGTTTTATTTTTAGTGTAGTTTAATTTAATTTTTTAGATATGAAAAATATTATGTTAGTTGGCGCAAGCAGTTCAGCAGCGCAGGCTCTTTGTAAGAATAATAAAAAATATAATTATATTAAATTAAGTAGAAATAATCAGTTTAGTGATATAAATAATTTTGATATTACTGATGAAGATACTTACATTAATTTAGATCTTAAATTAGACGGATTTGTTTATTTTCCGGGTACTATCAATCTTAGACAGTTCAAAAGTTTAAAAGAAAAAGATTTTCAAAATGATTTTGAAGTAAACGTCATGGGATTAATTCGCATTCTTAAGTACTATTTAAATAATTTCAATGAAGGTTCTTCTTTTGTTTTTTTTAGTACTGTTGCAGCAAAAATTGGGATGCCATTTCACACTTCGGTTTCAATGGTTAAGTCAGCCTTAAATGGATTATGTATTTCTCTTTCCGCAGAATATGCACCAAAGTTTAGGTTTAATTGTATTTCCCCATCACTTTTTAAGAGTGAAATGTCGTCAAGGTTTTTAAGAAATGAAAAATATATTGAAAACTTAAGAGAAAAAAATCCGCTAAAAAAAATAGGTTCTCCCAATGATATTTCGTCTATGATTGATTTTTTACTATCTGATCAATCAAGATGGATAACGGCACAAAATATAAGTGTTGATGGGGGTATGTCTAATTTAAAGTTGTAGTATAATTTGTTAGAAATCAATAAGGATAAACTTAAAAATTATACCAGAGTTGAGATTATTAACTTAATGAACTCAATTACTGGTGCTAAGCCTGCATTGTTGTTAGGCACAAAATCTATTAGAAAAGTTTCTAATCTTGCTATATTCAGTTCTATTGTTCACATTTCAAGCTCTCCAGCATTATTTGCATTTTTTATTAGAAATACAAAAAATCACAGAAGGGACACCTTTAACAATATACTTGAAACCAAATGTTACACATTTAATCATATTAATTCAAAAATAATTAAACAATCCCATGAGACATCATATAAATATTCAGAAGATGTATCTGAGTTTAAAGAATGTGGTTTTACTGAAGAGTATGTAAATAATTTTCATGCACCTTATGTTAAAGAAAGTAATATTAAAATAGGTTTGGAGCTAAGGGAGGTTGTTGATTTTAGTTTTACTACTTCAAAGCTTATCGTTGGTGAACTAGTTTATGCCTCATTTTGCGAAAAATATATTACAAAAAATAAAACTTTAAATTTAGAAAATAGTGAATCTATATTTGTTTCTGGATTGAATGATTACTATTTACCCAAGAAAATAGCTTCTTACCCTTACGTAAGAAAATAACGTAAATACACAGTAATGAAATTAGGATATGCATGCATTAATCTAACATTATTTAATAGTAAAGAAAAAGTTACTTCAAATAGGGGTATGATTAAGAAAACATTTTTGGATAAAGGTGTGAAATATGCTGGAGATTTAGCTCTAAAAAATGTAATTGATCTTTTTAAAATTATAAAATGGAATTTGGAAAATAAAATTTATTTTTTTAGAGTCTCTTCTGATATTTTCCCATGGTCTTCTCACTATAAAATTTCAGATTTACCTCAGTATAAAGAAATCAGAGAAATATTAAATGATATTGGTAAATTCTCAATTGATAATAATATGAGATTAACCTTTCATCCAGGACCATTTAATGTATTGGTTTCACCAAACAAAACAGTTGTTGAAAATACTATTAAGGATTTATGTAACCATGGTGAGATTTTTGATATGATGGGTTTAGAGCAATCAAATTACAATAAAATTAATATTCATTGTAATGGTGTTTATGGTGATAAAACATCTGCTATAGAACGTTTTTGTAGTAATTTTAAAAAATTGCCTGTATGTGTAAAAAATAGATTGACAGTAGAAAATGACGATAAGGAATCAATGTATTCAGTTAAAGATTTAATCAAAATATATGAAAAAATTAAAATACCAATTGTATTTGATTATCATCATCATAAGTTTTGTAATGGTGGGCTGATTGAAAAAGAAGCATTGGAGCTTGCAATCTCTACATGGCCAAGTGGCATTAAGCCAGTAGTTCATTACTCTGAGTCAAAAGCAAAACACGAAAAAAATTCTAGTATTAAGCCACAAGCGCATTCTGATTATATCAAAAGTTTACCAAACCTTTATGGAAACGATTTAGATATTATGATTGAGGCTAAGGCAAAAGAGCTTTCACTCCTTCCATATAATTCGATAAGTAAATAATGGTAAGTAGAAGAGTTAATATACTTATTGCTGGTAAGGATTTTTTTATAGGGTCCTTAATTTTAAAATGCATAATTATAGCACCAATCATTAAAAAACTCATTATATAATAACAAATTATAAAATCAAACGTTTCTTCTATAAACACACTATATATAATAATGAGGGATAGTAAAACTTTAATAGAGCCAATAAAATACAAAGACCAATCAGGTAAGCCGTATGTTGCAAATTCTTCTTTCATAGTAATTGCATCTCCACCTCTGTATGTTGTTGGTTTATTAAATCTTATTAACCAAACATTTAAAATTGATAATGAAATGATGAGGCTTATTATACTTATATAAAATTCAATAGTAATCATAATAACAAATATATAAAAATTTAAAAAACAAAAACATGTTTAGTATTTTCAAAAAAAAATCTCCAACAGAAAAATTGATAGCAGAGTACAAAAAGAAAAAAGAAATGGCTTTTAAAATCTCTTCTTTAGACAGAAGAAAGAGTGATGAGTTAGAAGCAGAAGCAGCAGAAATATTAAAAAAAATTGATGAGTTAGAAGACAAAAAGTAATGATTTTAATTTTATTTTCAGCTGTATCATTTATTTTTTACGCTTTAAGGTCTTTTTTTTCTTCTGCTATGTTTATGGAGTATAAGCGCTGGGGTTTATCTGAGTTGAGAGTTGTAATTTCTTATCTGCAAATTTTTGGAAGTATAGGGCTTATAGCAGGTATTTTTGTCAATAATTTACTTATAATATTCTCCTTCCTCTTTGTTATTATGATGATTGTTGCATTATACTTTAGATTTAGAGTAAAAGATGGTTTTGTAGCATCAGTTCCGGCTATAATTTATATGATAGTAAATGCTATTATATTTATTGAAGCGATTTCTACTTGAGATATTATTTTTTAAATTTCTCTGGTATTTCAGGATCATTTAAAAAATCTTTTTTTTGACTTTCATGTGCTCTATTTATCATATACAATAAACTTAATATATATAGTAGAAAAATAATTAATCCTATTATAAAAATTGTAGACATTTTATTTAGTTCTTGTCATTAATTTGTTTAATGGCTACGGCAAATCCAAGAATTGAAGGTACCCATATACCTACAAAGATTCCTTCAAGTTTCATTCCGCTAAACCATAGAGATACAGAATACAAAAAAGAAAGGAATGCTAAAATGACAGGGTAGTATTTAAGCCAAAAGTCAAATATTTTTTTCATTTAATTTAGTTTTATATTATGAAATATGTATCAAGCTTGACCATAGTTCGTGAGAAATATCTCCGCAAAATTTACTATTAGGAGCTAAAATAACAGATACAGCATCATGAGAATGTAGTGATTCTTGATGAGAACAGATGATTCTAAAATCTTTAATTCTTTTATCCTTTGTTAATTGTTCATATAAAAGTCTTGCAGCATCTTCAACAAATTTAAGATACGACCCATTTAGTTCTGCAAATGCCATTTCATCTTCTCTTTTAACGATTACTTGTGTTTCTGTTTTTAATGCATTTTCGCACATCTCTTTTAAATCCTCAATCCAAACCATTTCTTCAAACTCAATAGAAATTCTTGCTACAGATCTTTGCGAATGTGAAACGGTAGCCTTATTTCTATGTTTTCTAGCATGTTCAGACAATTCGTAAGAACAAGGGCATGCAGATGAATAAACAAAATCTAAATGCATAATTTTTTTCAGTTTATTATTCTTATCTAAATTTCCTTCTAATGAAACATTATAATATTGGTAGCCTTCATTTTCAGATCTTAATGATTTTTGAATAATGGGATATGAAAATTTTAAAGCAATTTTAGAATCAAATGATTTGAGTTTATCTTGATATGCTGATAATAAACTTTCTAATTTATTAATACTAAAGGTATCATTTTTAAAGTCATAAAATGACCTCATAATTCTTGACATATTTATACCTTTCTTGTGTGCATCAAGAGATACGGTTCCAGTAACTTTGGTTTCTAATTCTATAATTCCGTTATCTCTTGTTTTATATTTTAATGGAAGCCTAAAATTATGTATACCTACCTGTTGTATTTCAACTGCAGCACCTTGTATTAAAGAAGATGGACCGTTTTGTAAATCTGGAAAATTATCTATTTCTTTTTTTGTTGGTCTATATTTAAGATCATACTCTCGATCAAGTTCATTAAATTTTTCTGCTTGTTTATTCATCTTAGAATTCACATATGAAATTATGTCGGTTTTTAATGTATTTTTTTTTATGCTCTTAATTTCATTGTCAACTAATGAGTCATAATTGTCTGATTGATTTCTATTTGAATTTATTTGATTATATTTCATTTTTTTAATAACTGATTAAAATTAACTTTTTCCGATTGATATAACTCATTTGTGTACTTGTAAATTGCAGAGTTGTTAGTGTCTCCTTCAAAACATTCTACTTGCAAAACCTTAACTCTACCTTGTGTTTCTTTTATTATAACTTTATTAATGTAGTTAAAAACATACTCAGCAAATTTCTCACAACCAACACTTTCCAGTATTCTGAGTTGAATTAATTTTTTCTCGTTCAATATTTTAAATTCATTTAAAAAAGGATCGTCTTTTGCAACTACTGTAGTGTGATCAAACATAAAACTTAGATGTTCTTTAATACCATTTCTTTTAAAAGTTCCAAAATCACAAACCCAATTTCTTTGATCAAGATTGCCCCTAAAAATTACTTTAAATTTTAGCGCATAACCATGAATGTATTTACAATGTGAATGACTAGCTCGCCATTGTCTAAAGGCTGTACTGTATCCATTAAATATTTTAGTGCTTAAAAATTCTTTCATTTCATTATGATTTTTGCAAAGATACAACAATTTATCCTTTTGCATAATATTTTTATATCAAAGTTATGCAAAGTGCAAAAATTTTGTATGTTTGCAGCATATTAACCAAAAAATAAAAATTATGTTTTTAAATGTATTACAACCAATTGCTCCTGACAACTATGTGGCATTCACATTTTTTATCGGGTACATCGCAATGTTAGCTGCATCAGTTTTCTTCTTTGTAGAGAGAGGCAGTGTTAGTCCAAAATGGAAAATGTCACTATTAGTATCAGCACTTATCACAGGTATTGCTGCTGTCCACTATTATTACATGAGAGATTACAATTTAGTTACAGGAGATTCTCCAACATTCTTTAGATATGTTGACTGGATCTTAACAGTTCCACTTATGTGTGTTGAATTCTATTTACTTACTAGAATAGCTGGTGCTACAAAGTCACTTTTATGGAAGCTTATTTTAGCATCAACTTGGATGTTAGTATGCGGTTACATAGGTGAAGCATTCAATACCGATGGATCTACAAGTCATTCTGTGATGTGGGGTGTATTATCTACATTAGGTTACTTATATATTTTACATTCAGTGTGGATGGGAGAAGTTGCAAATTTAGCAGACTCAAGTGGTTCAGAAGTTGTAAAAAAAGGTGTAAGATATCTAGCTTGGTTTGTACTTGTAGGTTGGGCAATCTACCCAATTGGTTACATGTGTATGGACGGAGGATGGCTAAATGGAATATTTGCCTCAGAAACTTTGGACATATGGTATAACATAGCAGATGCAATAAACAAAATTGGATTTGGATTAGTTGTTTATACTATCGCAATAGCTGAAACAAAAAAAGAAACAGCATAATTACTCACTTTTTTTAAAAAGAGCAGGTTTTAAACCTGCTCTTTTTTTTATCATGAATAAATTTTCTTTTTTATATCTAGTGTTTTTTTATGCAACAGCATCCGTCTTTACTTTATTTGGAGATGTTTCTATTGAAAATCAAATATATGGATGTCTTTTTTTTATTGCATTGTTTGGTATTCCTCACGGTGCAATTGACAATTTGATCGTCTTGTCGGACAATAGTATATCAAAGTACAAATTTTATTTTATCTATCTTTTGTCAATAGCATTGTATGTTATTCTTTGGTTTATGTGGCCCATTTTTTCTTTTATTTTATTTTTAGTGATTTCCTCTTATCATTTTGGAGAATCACAATTTGCAAATTATAGAATTAAATCAAGTTTCAATAAGCTAATTTATTGTGTTTGGGGAACTATGCTAATGTCCACATTATTTTACTATAATAATATAGAATTAAATCAATTATTTTCTTCATTTGAAGATACAATTAAATTTACTGAATTTTTACATCTTAGTATTTATAAAATATTTTTTTACTTAAGTAATGTTTTATTATTAATCATTTTTATAATACTATATCAAAAAAAATTATGTGATATAGTATCAATTAGAAGTGAGTTATTTCAATATGCTCTCATTCATCTTACGTTTTATTTGTTTCCAGTTATAATTAGCTTCACATTTTATTTTATTTTTCTTCACTCACTAAAAGTTTTATTTCAAGAATATTCATTTCTCAAAGAAAAATTTACTGATTTAAATTTTATTAAGTTTATCAAGTTATTATTACCTCACACATTAATTTCATTAATTTTCTTACTACTATTTATATTTTTTTCAGAAGAAACGAGTATAAATTTATCAGCACTACTTTTTGCAATGATAAGTATCTCAGTAATTACATTACCTCATTCTGTAGTTATGGCTAAGTTTTACCAAAAAATATATAACTAGATAATGATTAATGAGGTAACAAATGACTATTATGATCTTAAAAAAGAAATCATAAGAACTTGCGGAAGGTCTTTTTCTTTAGTAGATAGAATCAGATATAATAATTATGGTTCAACAAGATACAAATTGCAAAGTATTGAATGTTCAAAATATAACATTGATTTACAAAATTATACTGATAGTATATATTTAAATTTTGATCTTAGATCAAAAGGAATTGTTTTTGCATTTAGATATATGCATACTGAATATGTTGAGTATTGCTCCTATTATCGATTATCTATGCAGTCAAGTGACGATAATTTAGTCTTACAAACAGATTCAAATATATATTCTTTTAAAATATTATCATTAAAGGGACATAAGAAATTTATTAATGATTTATATAAATTTAAAAATAATAATCATGAGAAGACCTTGGAACATAAGTAATAGTCCAATTTATAGTCTAGTGACGTTTGATAAAAATATTTTAAATATGAATATATGTTCTTATGTGTCAGTAGTAAATATGTCTCCTAAAATTTATGCTATTTCACTTGATTACAATACCAAAACTTATAAAAACATTATAAATAAAACTTCACACATTGTTTTGCAACTTCTTAGTAAAGAAAATATTAGTATAGTAAGAAAACTTGGAAAAACATCGGGTAATAATATTAATAAGTATCAGTATTTAAAGAAAAAACAACAATTGACAAGATGGAAAAATATAGACGTTCTTAAAAATACAGCAGCATTTGTTCTACTGTCTTATAAAGATATCATTTTTGATTTGCCTGATCATGCTATTTTTATTTTTGATGTTTTAGGTTATAAAAGTAATCGAGAAGATGTTTTAACATTCAATCAATTAATTGATAAAAAAATTATACTTTGAAAGTAAAATATCATGACATAATAAGTATTATTGACGAAATTGACCCAATACTTTATTCAAAAAACAGAAACTTTATTGACGGTTCAGTAAGCAAGATTTCCCCATATATTTCACGAGGTTTGATTTCTACAAAGCAAGTCTTTATGATTTTAAAGGAAAAAGGATTTAAATGGTATCAGATTGAAAAGTATGTACAAGAGCTTGCTTGGAGAGACTATTGGCAATTAATATGGCAGGTAAAGAATATTGATATTGATCTTAAATCAAATCAAATTGATGTTAAACAACATGATATATCTACATGTATTATCGATCACAAAACAGATATCAGAGCAATTGATGATGCAATTAAAAACTTGTACACAACAGGATATATACATAATCATTTAAGAATGTATATTGCTAGTCTCGTAACTAATATAGCTAAAACAGCTTGGTTAAAGCCTGCAAAGTGGATGTACTATCATCTTTTGGACGGAGATTGGGGTTCCAACGCTCTTAGCTGGCAATGGGTAGCAGGAACTAATAGCAATAGGAAGTATTATATGAATCAAGATAATATTAATAAGTATACCAAAACAAATCAAAAGAATACCCTAATTGATACTTCATATGATTCTATTATCAATTTAAATCAACCAGAAATATTTTCATTTACAAGTAATTTAGAACTTAGTACCACTTTTCCTGAATCAACTTACAGAAAAAATAATGATAATCATTTACCTATTTTAATTTACAACTACTACAACTTAGATATCAAATGGAGAAGTTATATGCATGCAGATCGTGTATTACTAATAGAACCATCTAAATTCAAAAAATATCCAATCAGCGAAAAATGCATGCAATTTTTTATTAAACTTTCAAAAAATATTGAAGGGATAATGATTTATGTAGGTGAATTTGAAGATTTGTTATGTGAGGGTAAAAAGATTTTTTTTAAGGAACATCCATTAAATTATAACTATTCTGGAAATATGGATCAAAGAGATTGGTTATCTGACCAAAAAGGTTATTATCCTTCGTTTTTCAAGTACTGGAATTTATTAATAAAAAAAATAAAATATTGATTTTTAATTTATTAATATCTCACTTATTTCGATTTTGAATTCTTCATTTTTTTTATTTCCTATTAGAAATCCAATCTCTTGAACAGTCGTTTTATTAAAGTTATCCATATTTAATTTTCTGCCTCTAAATGTTGGGTAAAAATCTGCTAATTTTAATGTTATTATTTGCCAATTATTAGTTGTTTTAAAAGGAATAGTATAAGTGTAGTAATCATTTATTTTAGATTTGACTCTTAAATAGTAAGTTTTTCCATCACCTTTTACAGTTAATACTATTTTGTTATTCTTATTTACAAGAATATTTTTAGGATATTTTTTTATAGAGGAGAATCCTCCATTATTTTCAAGAGATATTCTACCTTTAAATATAAGTGTATTGTTAATGTAACTTATATTTCCTTTTGATAAACCACCCATTACGTTATCGTTGACTACATACCATTTATTATTACTAGTATTTTTAATATCAATAGTTTTATTAGAATTAAAATTTGTTAAGGATAAAAACAGACTAAGAAAAACTTTAAACATTAATTTGCTTTGAAATTTTTAATACTTCTTTTTAAGACAGAGTGCATTTTTCTTTCATTTGTTCCTGCCCAGCTTTCAATAATTTCATTTTCTTTTCTTAAATAAAAGTACGGAAATATCTCTGGTCTTATTTTTTCTGGCATATCTTCAGCCTGAATAGATTTAAATTTGATGTTATTAATAATAGAAATCTCTTTAACGGTTGGCTCATATATTCTGCATGGCTGACAACCTTTTTTCTTGATCATGACTATTTCCATAAATTTTGTATAAAAATAAGTATTATTTTTTATACAAAAGTATAAAATACTTATTATAATAATATTAAATTTGTAAAATTATTATGAAAAAAACAATCATTTTTTTAACTCTGTTAATCAAAGTACTATTTTCTTCATTACTATATTCTCAAAATCAACAAGTCAAAAAAAAAGATTTCTTTTCTGAGTTAAATTTTAGAGAAAGAAACATTATTTTAAATAAAGGTACTGAGAGGCCTTTTTCAGGAAAATATAATGATTTTTTTGAAAAAGGCACATATTTATGTAAAGCATGCAATAATCCACTTTTTACATCTGAACATAAATTTGTTTCAAATTGTGGATGGCCTTCTTTTGATAATGAAGTGCCAAATTCAATTGTTCGAATTCCTGACTACAGCTATAATATGACTAGAATTGAAATCGTATGCGCAAATTGCAATGGTCATCTTGGACATGTTTTTGAAGGGGAAAATTTGACAGAGAGAAATATTAGGCATTGTGTTAATTCAATAAGCATAAAATTTATTCCTAATGATTAATTTTTTTTGGAAATATAGAAAGTTTAATTTATGTATAATAATATTATTGTTTGGTTTTTGTTGTTTTAATTTTAACACGTTTAATGTTTTTTTTGATAGTGAAAGAATAATCGAATTAACAGATTCAGATCAGGATATTATTGACAAGGCTGTTGATGATGCTAATTTATTACTTGTAGGATTAAGTCTGGAGGACAGCTTAAGTTTTTTTGATGCTGTTAAAATCGATTCAGTAATTCAGCAAATTTCTGATGATCCTAATATTAGGTCAGTCAAAAGTATATTTAATGAAAAAGCTATAGTTAACACTTCTATTTTGCCTATCACTATTGATCTTTTCGATATAGATAATATAGATGTATTTAATAGTTCGTTAAAAAAAATTAAACTATATGAGAGTAAATTTATTTCAAAGGATTACAAAAGTTTATTATTTGTAGTAAAATGCAAAAATCTAGTTTCTGAAAAAGATAAGATACAATTACTCGATAGATTAAATAATTATTTTACAAATTTTTCTATTTCAGATATTAAAATTACAGGTCAACTAAAATCTGAAATTTATATTAAGAAAAGTGTAATTAAAGAACTTATATTTTTTATTGTTCTTTGTTCGTTATTATGTGGGATAACTCTATGGTATTTTATAAGATCATATAGATTAGTTCTTTTTTGCTTAATAAGTATTATGATATCCATAGTTTTTGCATTCACTTTATCAAATATATTATATGGTGGAATAGAGCTTGTTATGATAATAATACCTGCTATAATTTTTATTATAACTGTTTCTGACTTTATGCATTTATTAAACACAGATGATGTAATAAAAAACAAAACTGATTTTTTTGAACAACAACTCAAAAATATAGGCAAACCAGTTTTTTTAACATCTTTGACTACTGCAATAGGTTTTTTAAGCTTTACCTTTGGTTCTTTCGAGCCTTTAATGAGATTTGGTATTATTACAACTCTATCAATATTTATAGCTCTATTTATAATTGTAACTTTTTTTGCAATATTTATTGATTTTAATTTAATTTTTAAAAGAGAAAAAACTTATTTACTAAACAAGATAAATAGTTCTATAGCTGTAATGAATAATAGAAAGATAGCGCTGATAATATTTTTTAGTTTTTTCTCTATTTTGGGTATTATTAATGCGAAAATTGATAATTTCCTGACTGATGAAATTAATAAGAGTTCAGATTTATATAAAGAAATAAATTATTTTGAAGAAAATTTTGGAGGAATAAAACCTATTTCTTTTACTTTAAATAATAAAAAGGCTTTATATGATTTTACAAATTTTTTAGATTCAAATAATGTAAATACCGATATTATTTTGCATCAAAATAAGGATATATTAATTAAGTCTAGAATAAGAGATATTGGAGCAAAAAAATCATCACTATTTTATGAAAAAGTAGCACAATACGGAACAAAAAATAATTCTGAAATTACTATTGGTGGTGTGGGATATTTATTTGATAAAATTAGTAATATACTTACGTTAGAAGTTTTGATTGGTTTAGTTATAGCTATTTTTATAATTGGAATGATTTTTGTTTTAATTAATAATTTTAATTTTAATTATTTGTTTGTTTCATTAATACCAAATATTATTCCTTTACTAAGTAGTTTAGGCGTATTATCTGTTTTGGGTTTTTATTTTAATTTATCGAACGCATTTATTTTTGCGATAGTTTTTGGATTAATTGTTGATGATTCAATTCACATTATTTCCTCTTATAGCTTTAGTAGAAGAAGAGGCTTAACACCAAATGAAGCATTAATATATTGTCAGAAGAAAACATTCAATGCAGTTATTAAAACAACTTTGATTATCATAGCATCTTTAATACCATTATTATTTTCTGAGTTCAAATCAATAAGTCAACTAGGGTATATTACAATTTTGGCTGCAGTTTTTGCTATAATTTTTGATGTAATTCTGCTTCCTAAATTACTTAAAAAATATATTAATTGATTTAATATTCACTTAACATAATAATATTTAAGTTTCTTATTTTTGTAAAAAAAATATGAAAAAAACTGCTTTATTTTTGATATTATTTCCGTTTCTGGGATTCACTCAAGTTATAAATAAAACTTTATTTTTTGATGGCTTAAATAGAGAATATATTGTTTACCTACCATTTAATTATGATGGCGCTAATAATGTCCCACTATTATTTAATTTTCATGGAGGAAGTGGTTACGCTAACGATTATATGCAAATGGTTGAAATGAATAATATTGCCGATACTGCCGGATTTATCTCTGTATATCCACAAGCAGCCTTAGATATTAATGGTGCAGATCCTGGCACAACACCATACACTTCATGGTTGCACAAGTCACCAACAAATCATAATGATGTAAATTTTATTGCTGCAATTATTGATACTTTATCTAATGAATTTTTAGTTGATCAGCAAAGAATTTATGCATGTGGTTATTCCGAAGGAGGTATTTTTTCTTATGAATTAGGTTGCAGATTAAATCATAGCATTGCAGCATTTGCATCGGTTTCTGGAAGTATGTTAACTGATTTTTTTAGAGCTGATTACGGCTTTGGGCTTTGTGCGCCATCACATCCAACAGCGGTAATGCTTATTCCTGGAACTAATGATGGAAATTTTCATTCTACATATACTGGATTTCAGCCCTACTATTTATCAGCGAATGAAATTACTGATTACTGGTCAAATTATAATCAAACAGATCAGAATCCCATAGTTACGTCACTTCCAAATATTAATACTAGTGATGGAAGTACAGTTGAAAAGAAGGAGTGGGCAAATGGAGATAATTGTATTTCTGTTGTAGAGCTTACGGTAAACGGAGGGGGGCATGATTGGCCAGGTTCTTTTGGAAATATGGATATTAATGCATCTGCAGAAATCTGGAAGTTTGTTTCTAAGTTTGATATTAATGGATTAATAAATTGTAATTCAACATATAATCATAATTTATTACATACAACTAAAAATAAAAATTTATTAAGTGTTTTTGATCAGTTTGGGCGTAAGGTTAATCCTAAATATAATCAAATAAATTTTTATTTGTTTGATGATGGAACAGTTGAAAAAAAGTTAATTATAAATTAAATATTTTTTTAAATAAATGCAAATCATTTGCGTTTTATTAATTATTTTTGTTTTTAGATAATTAATATACGTGAAAAAAATATTCCTTTTGTCTATTGTTTTTGTTTGCTTTGCAATTGATGTTTTATCACAAACAACAGGACTAGTTGTTAATGAAGACAATCAACCTCTAGAAACAGTAAATGTACTGTTAGCAGATGAAAACATCTTATTAACCACAGATCAAAATGGTGAGTTTCAATTCAAAAGTAATTTAACTAACAATGTATATATAACTTTTCATAAACAAGGTTTTGCATCAAAAGTAATTGAATATCAAAAAAATCAAGAGTTAAAAATTGTCCTTAAAAAATTACATGTTACATTAGATGAAGTAGGTGTTGTCGAATCTTATAGTGATTTAGGAAATAGTAAGCTTGTTAGTATTGATAAAAAATCTTTAGAAGATAATTTTTTAAATGCTAATTCAATGGCTGAAAATATCACTCAGATTAATGGTGTTGATATGATTTCCTCTGGATTAGGAATTCAAAAAATTGTTGTTCGAGGTTTATCTGGACTTAGAGTAGTAACCTATTTAAATGGAATGAAAATTGAAAATCAACAGTGGGCTAATGATCATGGTATTGGTTTTAGCGATTTAGGTCTTCAAGAAGTTGAGTTAATTAAAGGAGCTAGTGCATTAAAATATGGTGGGGAAGCTGTTGGCGGGCTTTTATATTTCAAAGACTCTCCATTTCTTTCTAATAAAAAAATAAGTGGTTATTTAGCTACAAAGTTTGATAATAGTAATTATCATACAAATAATCAATTTGGCTTAAAATGGAATAGAAAAAACTTTTATTTTAATATTTATGCTCAATATGCAGTAGCATCTGACTATAGGTTGCCTAGTGGAAAATATTTGAAGAATTCTAGATTTGAACAAAACGCAATTAAATTTTCTTTAGCTCATAAATTTAATAGGTTGCAAAACATCTTTAGATATCAATTACATAACGAAACTGTAGGAATACCTGCTCATCTACATACTAATGATCCTTATAGTGCTGATATTAATTCTAGTAGTATTACAACTGAAGAATTAGATTTTTCTGAAGCATATAATGTTTTAAGACCAAATCAATTTGTAAAAAACCAATTATTTACTTACAAGACAAATTATTTTATAAATAATTTAAAGTTCAGTCTACATGCTGGACATTTTATTAATAACTTAGAGGAGTGGGAAAAGACCTTTTTTCCAGCCTTTGACTTAACTATTACACATACACAGATTTCACCTAATTTAAGATATAGGCATAATGATTTAACTGTAACCGTCGGCTCACAGATTAGTGATTTTGAAAATAAAAATAATTATAGTGAAAGACTAGTCCCTGATGCTACTTCTGTAAATATAGCAGCATTTAGTTTAGTTGATTACGAAATGGAAAATGTGGGTTATAATTTAGGAATAAGATATGATTATAAAAATATTAAATCCAATGATAATTTATTAGAAACAAACTATTACAATGAGTTTTCTTATTCTAGCTATTCAGCTGGGCTTTACTATAATTATAATGATAATGTTTTTAGGTTTACTTATTCGGGTGCTTTCAGATCACCACATTTTTCTGAGCTATTTTCTGATGGTGTTCATCATGGAACAAATCGATATGAAATTGGTAATACTAATTTAGATATTGAATACAGTGACCAATTTGATTTTAAATATCAATGGTCAAATCAACATTTCGGTTTAGTCGTTAATCCATTTATACAATATATAAATGATTTTATTACTATAGAGCCTAATAATTATGATATATCTGGATATCAGGTGTATAATTATAAACAATATGATAAGGTAGAGTTGAAAGGAGTAGAAATGAATCTACACTATCATCCACATTCTTTACATAATTTGCATCTAGAACAGTCTTATTCATTTTTACAAACAGAAAATAAAGATGATGAAAATGGATTAGCATTAACACCTGCAAATAGTATTAGGACCAAAGCGTTACTTAATTTAGATGATTATAATAAATATCTGGACTATTTTCTTTTCCATCATTTGTATAAATTTAAGCAAGACAGTCATGCTCTTTATGAATATCCAACAGACTCTTATAATGTATTTAATTTAAGATTAGGTGTGAAATTGAATAATAAGTTAAAGGGAACATTTGCTGTCATGAATTTATTGAATAAAGAATATTCTCCACATACTTCAAGAGTTAGAAATGTTGCGGGAGGAATACCAAATCCTGGCAGAACCTTTAATATAAGTTTAAAATATGATTTTTAAAATACTCTGATGAGCTTTTATGAAGCGAAACGTATATTTTATACGTCAGTATTAATTTTAAGATAAAAAAATGAAAAAAAATTATTTATTATTTACTGTTTCCGCACTTCTTATTGTAATGATTTCTTCTTGCTCTAAGGACAAAAATTCGGAAACATGCCATCCTTGTCATTTAGAGGGTGCTATTTGGGCAGGAGCATTAGATGCAAATGGTGATACATTGCCAAGTGATGATGTAGGCGAAATAGAAATTTGGGATATTGCAAACCCTGACGGAGTTATTGGAGGAGATTTTTGTGATCAAGCGAAAGAAGATGCTGAATCTCCTACATATGTCCACCCTTTCACTGAAGGAGATTTAACCGGTGATTTCCATGGGACAAAACTTACTGCAGCTTATTATCTTGCGCATTCTGATGATTTTGTTGTTCATTGTGAAGAGCATGAGGGAGAGGATCATGATGACCATGACCATGACGACCATGACGACCACGACGATGATGATCACGACGATGATGATCATGATGATGATGATCATGATGATGGAGGCGGAAAATAAGCCAAAAATTTTATAAAAATAAAACGCCCTGCAAAGGGCGTTTTATTTTTCTTTTATTAATTAATAATTTTTATTCTTTTTATTTTTGCTAATAAAAATCATGAAACGTATAGTTGTTAAAGATAAAATGCAAAGTAATTATATCTATTTTTTAAAAGAAGAAATAGGAGATAATTTTCACCCTGAATTTCAACCTCAGTTAACTCCAAAGGAGATGTTAGCGATGGGGATTTTTGGAGGTAAATATATGACGGACTGTATTGATGAGTTTCCCAATGATTGGTTTGAAAATGCTAAATTATCTCCCCAAGGAAAAGATATAAAACTTAACTTTTTCGGTGTAGATGCCTCAATGCCATTGTCGCATTGGAATAATAAAGGATGGATATATAAAGATGATCCACGAGGTTGGTTTCAATGGTATTGTCGTTATTTTTTAGGTAGAAGAATAGAGGAAGAGGACACTCGACAAATTAAAAGATGGCGAGCTATTAAAAGACATTTGGGTGCAATAAAGAAAAATTGCAATCAGGGAGATTATAAATGTAGAAAAAAACAAAGACAAGCCTTATTGCATTGGGCTTATGATACTAGATTGGTTTAATGTCATTTATGAGATGATACCCAGTTAGTTTATCTATAGGATTTTTAATTATATCTCCGACTTTACATCCATATTTTTCAGCTGTTTTATATATTTCATCTGACAAAAAATAGGCCACGGATCCAACAAAATTAATATCTAAATTTTTATGATTTTTAAAGCATATTACATGTATTTCAAAAAACTTTTCTAATGATTCAGTAATTAAATTGTTAATTATGTGATGTTTTTTATTTTTCAAAATAAATGGAAAATATTTAGCAAGATACACATTGGCTTTATTATAGTTATATATGTTATTTGCAATATTAGGCCAGTGCATATCATATTCTTTTTCAAATTTTTTAGTTAATTCTGCTGGTAATATTTTATTAAAATAACGTTTTAAAATTTTTTTGCCAAAGTAATTTCCAGAAGCCTCATCACCAATAATGAAGCCAAGTGAAGGAGAGTTTTTAATAATTTTTTTACCATCAAAAAAACATGAATTTGATCCCGTTCCTAGAATGCAAGTAATATTTGGTTTATTATTATACATTGCAATGCATGCTGCATCTAAATCATGTTTTACTTTTATTGTTGCATTTTTAAAAAAATGAGTTAATGATTTTTCTACAATATTATTTTTTTCTTTTGAAGAACATCCTGCCCCATAAAAAAAAACATATTTAACTTTAGATTTATATTTTTTCAAATCTGAATCTTCAAGATGATTAGTGATATTTTTAGAATTTATAAAATAAGGATTAAATCCTACAGTATCAAATTTATTTATTAAAATTCCTTTATCATCAGATAATATCCAATTACATTTTGTAGATCCGCTTTCTGCGATTAGAATCATTTTTTATAATTTTAGTATCTAACATTAGGAGCGTTGATACGTTTTAAGTCATTTTCAATTGGTTCTAATAATTTTATAATTATATCAACTTCTGATTTCAATTCATCATATATTACAGAAGCATTTTGTAAACTTTCTTCATGTGTTTGAGTAGGTCCGTAAGTTGATCTTGATGAGCCATATGCTGCCCATAGGTAATTCCATATTGTTGGAAATTCGTTTTTTTCTCCTATTTCAGAACGTGATTTACTGCCATTCATTTTCTGTTCTAAGTCAAGATTCCTTTCTCTTATTTTTATTAATCTAGTATGTAATTCTTCATCTGTAAGCTTAGCTTTTTCATAAGCTTTTAGATTGAGATTAATTTTGTCTTTGTTTGTTTTAATTTTATTTGATAGATTATTTATTTTATCTCTCATAACATCTACTTTTTTCCAGAAATCAACTGATTTAGTATAACTTTCATTTGAGTAAGGCTTATGAAGCGCTTTGATTTTGAAATCTAATTTCTCGGATAAGGAAGTGAATTGACCTTGAATTTGTTTAAATAATTGAACATAATATAAGCCTGGACCTACTAAAGGTCCATTAATATCTTTATCTATATTATCTTCAGAAATTGTATTTTTTGCTTCTGATTTTAGGTCCCAACTAACTCTATTGAATCCTTTATTGTTTTTTGCTTTTATTTTTTTAATAATTTCATTATTATCAGAATATATAAATAGCCATACTTCTGGATCTAACTCTTGATACTCTTGATCTAGTATTTCCCATTCTGGAACAGATAAAGCTTTGTTTTTCTTTTTTAACTTTTTTTCTTTGTTAAGTCTAAGTTCTTTTTTTGATAGATATTTTTTATTTAAATAATATGTAAATTCAACACCAAATGGAGGATTTTCAGCTGTAAAGTAGTTGTCACCTTGCGATGCTTTTTTTCTACTTCCTAGAATTCTTTTTTGAATATACCAAAGTCCATCTTTTGGAGAAAATAATATGGATTCATTTTTAGAGTTTTCAGAGTCAAAATATCTCAACGGTGTATAATCATCTAAAATATATATACCTCTTCCAAATGTTCCTAAAACAAGATCATTTTCATCTTTTTGGATTACTAAATCCCTAACAGGAATATTTGGCATACCTCCCTTTAGTTTTATCCAATTTTTGCCTGAATTATTCGTAAAATAAACTCCAAATTCAGTGCCTAAAAATAGAAGTTCTTTATTTTGATGATCTTGAACTACTCTCCAAAGTAAAGTTTTTTCAGGTAGATCATTTGAAATACTTTTCCAGTTTTTACCTTTGTCATAACTTGCATATATATAGGGCTTGTAATCGCCATATTTATGATTATCAAATACAGCATAAACAATTTTATCATTATATAAATCAGCTTTTATATCATTTACAAATGCAGTTTTTGGTAGGTCTTTAATATTATTAAAATTAACTTTCCGCCAATTTTCACCACCATCTTCTGTTACCTGTATAACACCGTCATCTGTTCCAATATAAATTAATCCTTCCCTAATTGGAGATTCAGATAAAGATGTGATAGTACTATAATTCGACATTGCATACATATCCCATGCATTATCCCATTTTTGTTTTTCTCCATAGAAATTTGTAGATATTCTTTCAATATTTTTAGTTAGATCTGCTGATATTGGATTCCACGAATCCCCTCTATCATCAGATCTCCAAACACGTTGTGAAGCAAAATAGATTCTTTTAGAGTTGTGTGGGCTTACAATTATTGGTGCATCCCAATTATAGCGTTCAAATTTTTCACCAATTTTTGGTTGTGGTTTAATATTAATATTTTCTCCGGTTGATCTATTATGACGATTAAGATTACCTCTTTGCCATTGAGCATATACAATGTTTGGATTTCCCGGTTCAGTTGCTGGTTGATGTCCATCACCACCTAATACTACAAACCAGTCTGAATTTCTTATACCATGTATGTTATCAGTTCTAGAAGGAGTTCCTTGTGTGTTATTATCCTGTGTTCCTCCATAAATATAATAAAATGGTTTACTGTCATCAACAGCAATTTTATAGAACTGTGTGATAGGAAGATTATCAACGAATTTCCAGTTTTTTGTTTTGTCAAAGCTTTCATATAATCCCCCATCACAACCAACTAGTATATAGTTTGGATCATTCTTTCTAAAAGCAATTGCATGATTATCAACATGTTTTTCCTTTTCATTCATACGAGAAAATGTTTTCCCACCATCAAATGAAACTTGCATATAATTATCTACAAGATATAATTCATCAAAATTATGTGGTGAAGTAAAAAGTTCTTGATAGTAGTGTGGACCTGTTCCACCAGCAACAGCATCACTCATTTTTTTCCATTTTGCTCCTTGATTTTCACTTTTAAACACTCCACCAGTTCTTCTATCTAGTTCTATTGCAGCATATATTACATTTGGATTTTGGTAAGAAATTGCTAGTCCAATTTTCCCCATATTACTTTTTGGAAGGCCGTTACTCAATTTTTTCCAGCTGTTCCCGCCATCTGTTGATTTATATATTGCTGTTCCAGGCCCTCCTCCTAAATATCCTGCAACAGTTCTGTGGCGCTGCCAAGTAGCAGCATATAACAAGTCAGGATTACTAGGATCAATTAAAATGTCTGTTGCTCCAACCCATTCATTATCTCCTAGTGTTTTTTTCCAATTTTTTCCACCATCAATAGATTTATATATTCCTCTTTGACCTCCTTTACTCCAAAGAGGACCTTGAGATGCTACCCAGATTATATTTTCATTGTTTGGGTGAATAATAATTTTTGAAATATGTTCAGATTCACTAAGCCCCATATGCTTCCAACTTACACCCCCGTTATCACTCTTATAAATACCATCTCCATAGCCTACATGTCTGCCTCCAACATTTTCTCCAGTTCCTACCCATATAATATCTGGATTTTGGTTGTCTAATGCAATACAGCCAATTGAATAGCTTTGTTGATTGTCAAAAATTGGATCCCATGTAGTTCCTGAATTTTTTGTTTTCCATACCCCCCCAGATCCAGCAGTTACGTACCAAACATTGTTGTTATTAGGGTGAATAACAATATCTGATATTCTTCCAGACATAAAAGCAGGGCCTATATTTCTAAATTTAAGACTATTATAAATTGCAGAAGTATCTTTGTTATTTTCTTTTTCAATATTTTTTGCAGTAATATTAAAATTGCTAATTACAAATGTTAATGCTGTAAAAAAAATTTTTAAGGTATTTTTCATTATTAGGTATTTTTTCCAAAATTAAATATTTTATTAAATAAGTGGGTGTTAAATTAATCCATACTTTTACATTAATTTTATGTATAATTGTTTTTTAAAATTATGTTAAGCAGATTATTATCTCTTTTTTTCTTTTCAGGCTTTGCTGCTATAATATATCAAATTGTATGGCAGAGAGTTTTGTTTACAAGTTTTGGCACAAATATTGAAGCTATTACAATAGTAGTATCAGTGTTTATGTTTGGATTAGGAGTTGGTTCTATTGTTGGTGGATATCTTTCTAAAATGTTTAATCAAAAACTATTATTTCTTTTTATGTTGATTGAGATAGGAATAGGTCTATTTGGATTAATCAGTATACCTTTAATAAAGTATATTAATTTATTGACTTTTGAAATGGCAGAATGGACTCTTCCATTTATTATATACAGTATTTTATTTTTCCCTACTATGGCAATGGGTGCGACATTACCTATTTTAGTAACTTATATTTATAAGATTACAAATTCAGTTGGTGATACAGTTTCAACTTTATACTATGCTAACACATTAGGATCTGCTATTGCATGTTTAATTACAGTTGGAGTAATTTTTGTTTTTCTTTCATTATCTGTAGCAACATATATTGCAGCTAGTTTAAACTTTATAATAGCAATAGTTACTTATTTATATTTAAATAAATTAAAAGCATAAATATGAACTTAAAATTTTCTGTTTTTATTGCATGTGTAGTTGGTTTTGTAAGTATAAGTATGGAGATAGTTTGGTTTTCAGTAATAGGCTATTTGTTACGCGGTCAGGCTGGAATATTTGGTGTCGTACTTTCTTTGGTTTTATTTGGGATAGCTTTTGGAGCTAAATACTCCTATAATAATATTTCGAATAAAAAATATGGATACCAAACCACAGTTATAGCTCATCAAAAATATAACGTTGTAGATATTATTGCGAAATTTTTATTTATTGCTGGAATAATTAATTTTTTAGCATTTCCAGTGATTGGTTGGTTAATGACCTTAAATGATTATTTTGCAATTTTATATTTATTTAAGATAGTATTTATTTCTTTTTTAATCGGTGGAATTTTTCCTTTGTTGTGTCATATTTCAGTTCCTTCTGATCAAGATTCGGTTGGTCAACACACATCGTGGATATATGCTGGAAATATTATTGGTGCAACAACGGGGCCATTGTTTACAGGATTTGTTTTAATAGATTATTTTGAGATTTCTTATATTATTACAGCTCTTTGTGCAGTATGTATTTTGTTATCTATTTTAATTAAATGGAATGATTTAGGTTCATATTTTTTATATTCTAAAAAATCAGTTTTTATGTTGCTGTCTCTTATTATAATGATAGCTTGTTTCAAAGATTTATATTCTAATCATTACGAATTGATACATTTTAAAACAAATTATAAAGATCAAAGCTTTAAATATATTGCTGAAAATAAAAGTGGTATCATTACTGTTGAAGAAGATAAAAAGGGTGATATTTTTTATGGGGGAGGGGCATATGATGGAAGGGTTAATATAGATCCCGAGAACAATAGTAATGGTATTGATAGAACTTACTTGGTGGCTGCTTTACATCCAAACCCAAAGGATGTTATTATGATCGGATTAAGTACAGGTTCTTGGGCTAGAATATTATCAGATTATTCTAAAATTAAGAGTTTAACCATAATAGAAATAAATTCAAATTATGTAGAATTAATACGGAAGTATCCAGAAGTTAATAAGATACTTAGTGATGATAAAGTTTCAATTATTATTGATGATGGCCGAAGATGGTTGAGAAGAAATACAGATAAAAATTTTGATTTGATAGTTATGAACACAACTTTCCATTTTAGAGAGCATATAACAAATTTAGTTTCATTTGAGTTTCTTAAAATGTGTCAACAAAGATTAAAGAAAGGAGGTGTTATGTATTGGAATACAACACATTGTCCTGATATTGTTTATACTGCATCAAATGTTTTTTCAAATGTAACTACTTTCAAGGGGTTTGTAGCTGCCAGTGATAGTCCATTTACTTTAGATGAGAAAACAAAGAGATTATCTTTTTTAGAATTTAAAAGAAATGGAAGCTCAATTTTTCTTAAAAACGACAAGACTATAAAATTAATGAATAAATTAATATCCACTCCTTTAAATAATATTAGAGATTCTATATTAGATCAAAACTTATGGTTAATAACTGATGATAATATGGCTTCAGAATATAAAGAAGGTGTTTGGCACAAGAATTAAAAATGAGAAAACTATTATTTTATTTTTTTATTTCATTTTTTTTTGTCAGTTGTAATAAAGAAAGTAGTAGATATAATATCAATTTAAATAATTTCAAGTGTTTAGTTAATGACATAAATATTTTTTTTTCAGATACTACTCAGTATAGCATAGAAATATCCGAATACTTCACAGATGACTTTGTATATCACTCATTTCCTGCTGGCCAAAAGAAAGGTGTTGATACTTGCAAAGATGATTATATTCAAACTATCAATCAAATTAAGGAAATGGGTATTATTATTAATATTGTTCATTCAATTTATTTGCCCGGTATAAATGAGGATACACACAAGTTGGATGGTAGTGTAAGAGTTTATTATGGAGCAGATATTTTACTTGATTCAAATCGCACAAATTATTCTGGATATCAAACAGTAAACTTTAAAGACGGTAAAGTCTCTGAATTATGGGAGTGGGCAGATTTTGGAGGTGTAGGCAACCATTTAAAATTATTTAATAAACCAAATATCGATGAAAAAAATTGAGACAATAAACTTAATGAAAAAATTCTCTTTGTTTGATCAACAATGGACACCTAAAGTTATAGCAGAGTTAAATAATCAACATGTCAAGTTATGCAAGCTTAAGAATGAATTTGTTTGGCATAGCCATGAAAAGGAGGATGAGTTATTTATGATATTTCAAGGTACATTGTTTGTTGACTTTAGAGACGGGACAACATTAGAAGTAAGCGAAGGAGAAATGTTAGTTGTTCCCAAGGGAGTTGAACATAGACCTCATACAAATGGTGAGATTGTCTTGTGTTTGTTATTTGAGCCTAAAACAACTTTACATACAGGAAATATTAGTTCTGATATGACAGTGAAAAAACTTGATTGGATATAGAATAAATGGTAATGTATATGAGATATTTAATTTTTTTATCATTTGGATTTTTATTTTCATGTTTAGAAATAGATCCACTTGATAAAAAATATCTGAAGAAAAATTTGGAGGATGACTTAGTTGAACTTAAAAATGTACTTTCCAAAGATCAATTTAAGTATCTTATTGACTATATAGAATTTATGGAATTTTCTAGTGTTGAGATTAGTAGTGAAACTTATGCTAAGTTGTTAGAAAAGGCTGAAAAAATACAATCTCTTAAAAAAAATAATGAAAAACAAGTTTTAAGAAAAATTCAAAGTAAATTAAAGGATCATAACTGTGATGAATTTTTAGAAGAGTTACATAAAAAAGATATATATCATTCAAAAAATCAACATGATAGCGCCGAAATATGGGAAGATGATTTTTTTATAAACTAGTACAGCAAGCGTCATTTTTACATTTACAAAACTTTAAATTATAAAAATGAAGTGCAATTATAGAAAAGGCAGGAACGTAAATAAAATTCTTGGGAATATCAAGAATTTGTAATGAGTGGTTTAAAATTGTAAATAGTAAAATAAACCATGAAATCCAAAAAGCGTTTTTTAGCCAACCTATTTTTAGGTTTTTATTTATAAAATAAATAGCTATAAAAGAAATAAAAAGAAATATATAATCAATAACTATCCACCAAAGTGGCGCTTCTGCACAACATGTCGCTGAACATGCTTTAGCAATAAATATAAAAGGAGTCCCAATGCAATGAATCATACATAATATACTTGCAATAATACCAACATTATCATATGCCAGAGCAGTTTTAGTCATATACTGAATTTTATTACAATGTTACTACTTTTTTAGTTAATAAGTGCAATTGATTTGCGTTTATATTTTATTTTTGTAAAAGCTAAATGAATTATGGATTATAAAACAATTTTATCACAAAATGGTCTCAGTCAAACTAAATTTAGGTCTGATTTATTAAATCTTTTTTATACATCTAAAAAATCTCTTCTTGTACAAGATATTTTAAATCATTTCAAAAATTCAATTGATAAAGTTACAGTATATAGGTCATTAGATAGTTTCGAAAAAAAAGGATTGATACATAACGTTCCTGACAAGAGAAATTTAAAACGATACGCTTTATGTAATCACGAAGAATGTAGTAGTACTAGTCATAACGATAATCATGGTCATTTCGTTTGTTTTGCTTGTGAACAAACTTTTTGTTTAGATCAAATAAAATCACCTGATCTATCTCATTTAAAAGGCTATTATATTCAAAACTTAAAATTGACATTGGAAGGATACTGTAATGATTGTAATCCTCAATAACTTTATAAATGATACAGTTAAAAAATATACATAAAAAATTCAATGACAAAATAGCTTTGAATAACTTAACATTGGAGGTTAATAATGGAGAAATATATGGACTTTTAGGAGCAAATGGAGCAGGCAAATCAACAACATTAAATATGTTACTTGGCTTTCTAAAACCGGATAAAGGAACAATAAAAATGATAGATTCTGACGGTCATAATTTACTTACACAAAAACATCTTGGTTATATTCCTGAAAATGTTAATTTGTATCCGTATTTAACAGGTTTAGAAAATTTAGATTATTTTTCAAAGCTCGCAGGCTTAAGTTTCACCACGGAAGAATTGTGCAAATTTCTTTTGCAGTGTGGATTGCAAAATGATGCTTTTGAAAAAAATATTTCTGAGTATTCCAAAGGAATGAGGCAAAAGGTTGGTATTGCAATAGCCTACGCTAAAAATGCTAAAATATATCTTTTGGACGAGCCAGCAAGTGGACTAGATCCTTTATCAAGCAATGAATTATCGACATTACTAAAAAAAATGAGTGACAAAGGAGCAACAATTTTAATGGCTTCACATGATATATTTAGAGTTCGTGAAACTTGTCATAAAATTGGAATACTTAAGAATGGTACATTGGTTAAGGAAATGTATTCTAAAGATGTTAGTTCTATAGAGCTAGAGAGTTTATACCTTGATTATATGAAAAGTTAAATGATTAATATTTTTTATAATGAATGGTTAGGTTTTTTAAGAAATAAATTATTCCTTTTTTTTATTTCTTTTTTTGTAATATTATTAATAGCTGTCACCTATTTTGGTGTAATTCAAAATAACAAACAGATTGAAGCTCAAAATGATGCTCATGATCATATTAGAGCGCAGTGGGATGAAATGTCACCATCTAATCCTCATAGTGCAGCTCATTTTGGTACTTATGCATTTAAACCAAATTCTATTTTAAACAATTTGGATGAAGGAGTTAATGCGGTCACAGGAGTAGTTTTGCGCTTGGAAGGACATAAGCAGAACGAAGTGGCTTTTTCAGAGGCTTCACAGTCTTTAACTATTTCCCAATTTGGAAAATTTAAAGTTTCATTACTTTTTCAGTTTATTATTCCACTATTTTTAATTTTTCTTGCTTTTAATATATATACTACTGAAATAACAAGTGGAAGACTAAAGCTTTTATTAGTTCAAGGAAATAGCTTAAGAAAAATTGTTTTTGCTAAAATTTTAAGTTTGTTATCACTATCCACTATTTTACTATCAATAACTATTTTGTTACAATTAATATTTAATTTTAACAAGATCGAATTAGATCAATTTGTTAGATTAAATATTTTTTTCTGGAGTTATTTTATCTATTATTTTATTATAATAGCATATACTGTTTTATTGTCAATTATTTTTAAAAAAAATACATCATCATTATCTATGACAATAATTACATGGTTACTTTGGACAATTTTCTTACCAAAAACTATTGGAAACTTTACAGAAACTATAACACCACTTACTACAAGAATAGAGTTAAGTGAAAATATGAAGGAGGATCGATCTCAAGGTATTGATGGTCATAATCCATTTGACACAAGAAAAAAGGACTTAGAAAAAGAAGTTTTAGATAAGTATCAAGTTGATAGTCTATCACAATTACCTGTGAATTTTGCGGGAATATTAATGCAAGCTGATGAAGAATATGGTAATAGCGTTTGGGACAAACATTATGGAGATTTATATGGTAAATTAGAAACTCAAAAAAGACATTATCAGTTAAGTGGTATTATCAATCCATTTGCATCACTTCAAAGTTTAAGTATGGCTGCTGCAGGTACAGATTTGTTTCATCATCTAGATTTTTTAAATGCATCAGAATTATATAGAAGATATTTTATTAAAACACTAAATGATGAGTATGCTTTTGGTGGCTCTAAAACAGGAGAGCGTGGATGGAAAGCTACAAATGATTTTTTTAGATCAATTAAAGATTTTAATTACAGTGAAAAAAAGTTGTTTTTTATTTTACATAAATATATTGTTGATATTATATGCTTGTTTGGTTGGTCTTTTGTTTTGTTATTTTTAATATACTATCACTCAAGAAAGGGGTTTTTATAATGAATATTAATATTTTTTTGTTTGAGTTTAAACATTTTGCAAGAAATAAAGCAAAGATCTTTTCTTATTTGTTTTTTGTTTTGTTATGTATATTATCAATATACAACGGATACGATTTAATGAATACACAGCTTGAAACAATAAGTGAAATAAAAGCTAAAAAAGATTTAGAAATCAATAAAATATTAGGTTGGCATGATTCCGGTGAAGTTGGTCCGGAAGATAAGCCATGGGTAAATATTACAGATCCATATTGGTCAATACGTTACACACCAACATATATTTTCAAGGAGCCGTCTCCATTATTTCCACTTGGAATAGGTCAAGCTGAACAATTTGGATTTTATAAAAAGATTACAAGATGGAGCTCTACTTATGACACAGATATGGTTGAAGAGATATCAAATTACGAAAGATTAATTAATGGAAATATTGACTTTTCTTTTCTTATAATTTTTTTATTACCAATACTTTTAATTATTCTAACTTATAATATAAATGGAATGGAAAAAGACTTACGGTTTGATAAATTAATATTTATACAAAATAATAAAGTTAATTTTTGGCTATTAAATAGGTTATTATTTTATTTAATATTATTGATAATATCTATAAACTTTTTAATTGTTAGTGTTGGATTCGTTAATGGTTTTGATAATAATATTGATACAGTCTTAAAATTAATTTTAATTTCAAATCTTTATATTTTTTGCTTTGCATTAATTTTCTTTTTTATCAACAAATATTCCAATACTAGTAGCTCGGCTGCATTCAAAATGATTAGTATTTGGTTGATGTTTTGTGTTGTAATTCCAGGGACGGTACATCAATACGCAAGCTTTAAATATCCAGTAAATTATATGACAGATTTTTTAGATATAAATAGAAAACAAACTTATGAAGTTTTTAAATTAGAAAATTTTGATTTATATGATATCTTGATGCAAATCCAACCAGAATTGAGTGAAACCCAGAAAGCACAAGATACAGTAATCGATAATCAATTGGTTAGAAGGAGTATTAGTACAATAATTAATCAAATGAACATTGGTGCTACATTTGAGATTGAAATGCAAAACGAAAATAAAAATGAGATGATAAAATCATCTTATATAATAAATCCTGTTTCTTATGTTCAAAATTTGTGGAATTCCTGTATTTTTACAGATTATTATGCATACAAAGATTATCGATCAAAAATACAAGAGTCTATTTTGAGTAGAAATCAGTTAATTGTACTAGAAATGTGGAGAGAAAATAAAGTTAATAAAGAAAAATATAAAGACTATTTAAAAATATTAAACTAAAACAACATGAAAAATTTATTTATAATGTTAGCCATATCAATGTTCTTGTTTAGTTGTACTAATAAAAAAACATGGGAGTTTACTAAACAAGAAAATGAAAAAAATCAAGGTTTTAATTTTGAAAAATCTAATTATTCAAGTAAGAAAAATACCTCTTCGATTTCTAATGAACATCCAGGGTGTACTAATTCATGTTGTTCTAAAAAATAATAGTAATATATTGTTTAATAATTTAGATTGTTAGAAAATATATAATTGTTATTAAAAATAATACAATACAGGCTATTGAAAATTGACTCGGTTGATTTTTCTTTGAATGCCAGTATGCAATAACAATTAATGGGATTTGGAATGGCATTCTGATTAGTGCCTGACTTTTAGATATGTTAATTTTTTCTCTAGCAATTTCTGAAATAAATAAGTAAATATTTGCAGGAAAAACAGCAATTAAGAGCAAAATTATTCCGTATGCCGCAAACTTTCTAGTTTTTTTAAATAATAGTAATAATCCAAGTGCAATTTCAAAAATACCGCTTATTAATACCGCTTCTTTTTTCCATGTTATAAGTTTAGGAACTATTGCTATAAAGAAATCTGGATGTGTAAAGTGTTTTATTCCTATGCTTATATATAAGATACTCATAGTAAGTATTGTGATATTTTTAATAAATATTATTTTTCTTGACATAATAGAATAATCTTCTGAAACTATATTAAATATTGTTATAGAATTTTTAAAATGATTTAAGTTCCGCAAAATGTTTGAAAACATTTTTCAAAATTTTCAGAAGGTGGATTCATAAATTCTATCATAGAATTATTATAGTTATAAGGCCTTGAAAGTACTTCTAAAAGTTTTTCATATGGAGTGATATTTCCGTTCGTAGCTTCTTTGATTGCATGATCTACCATATGATTTCTTGGAATAACAACGGGATTATATTTTTCCATTAAATTTTTAGCATCTTGTTCACTTGTATTTGTTTTTAAAAATGTTTCCCATTTAGTGATCCAATTTTTAAAATCATCATTATGATATATAAAACTATTTTTATTTTTTTGTGATAATAGATAAAAGGTATTATTATAATCTAATTTTTGTTTTTTCATTATAGTTAATAATTCATCAATTAGTGTATGTAGATTTTTTTTACATTTTTTAATTCCAATTTTTTTTAACATCATAGAATAATATTTTTTCATCCAAATTTTATCAAATTTATCTACAATAGATTGAGCCATTTGAATTGATATTTTTTTATTTTGATTTATTATTGGAAGTAGGGCTTCTGCAAATCTCAAAATATTCCATTTTATAATATTTGGTTGATTCCCAAAAGCATATCTTCCATTATAATCAATAGAACTGTAGACTTTAAATGGATCATATGAATTTATAAAAGCGCAAGGACCATAATCAAAAGATTCTCCAGTTATAGAAGTATTGTCTGTATTCATTACACCATGAATAAAGCCAACTCGCATCCAATTTACAACTAAATCAATTTGCTGTTTCATTACAATTTCTAAAAGTTCTAATGCTGGATTTTCACTTGTTTCAATTTTTGGATATAGTCTTTTTATTGAATAAGATGTAATTTTTTTTAAATCATTTGATAACCCAAAATATGCAGCATATTGAAATGTCCCAATTCTTAAATGACTTTTCATAACTCTAACTAGTATACTGCCATCTTCTTCTAATTCTCGATTTATAATTTCACCTGTTTTAATTAGAGCAAGGCATCTTGAAGTTGGTATTTTTAAGTGATGCATAGCTTCACTAATTAAATATTCTTTTAGCATTGATCCAAATGTAGCTTTACCATCTCCATTTCTTGAATATTTAGTTTTGCCTCCTCCTTTTAATTGGATATCAAAACGTTTGTTTTGATTAGTGATATGTTCTCCTAAAATTATAGCTCTTCCGTCTCCTAATTTAGTAAAATGGCCAAATTGATGTCCCGCATATGCTTGAGAAAACGATTTTTCATAATATTTTTTCTTTAACAGCTCATCAATAAGTTTTTCTTCATTATAAATAATATTTAAATCATTATACAGTTTATGATTGGAAATAAAAATTTTAGAAAGATTATTTATAGATGGTTTAGTTTTACTGTAAAACCTTTTAGGAAGCGATAAATATGAATAATCAAAATTAAACATTTACTTTATTAGTGTTTTAGTACATAAAAATAAAAAAAACTTATCAGTTAATTTTTATTAGAGAATAGTTTTGGATTTATAAGATTCTTATGTTTTTTTGGAATTATGATATAATTTCAAATATTTATTGAATTTTTAGGTAATATATATACATTTACAAAAACTAAAGTTAATTTATTACTTTAATATTTAACAATAATAAAAACAAATATTATGAAAAAAATATTACTAACAATAATAGCTGTTTTGACAGTCTTATTTTCAAACGCACAATGTCAAGCGGATTTTAGCTATATCCAAAATGGATCAACAACTATTTTTTCTGATTTATCTTTTATAAATCAAGGCTGGTCAACAAACTATTCTGTAACTTGGGATTGGGATTTTGGTGATGGAAATTCTTCAACACAGCAAAATCCGATTAATACTTATACTAATAATGGTATATACATAGCTTGTTTGACAATAACATATTTTGATTCAACAACAATAAATTCATGTATATCTTTTTTTTGTGATTCTATAGTTATTGGAAATTCACTTCCTGTCTCATGGGATTGTAATCCAATTACTGGATGTTATGATCCAGGAACTGGTTTAGGGCAATATAGTTCTTTTACTTCTTGTGATACTATGTGTGGAGCTCCATTACCTTCATGGGATTGTCCTATTAATATGCCTGGAGGATGTTATGATCCAGGTACTGGTAATGGACAATATGCTACATTAGCTGCTTGTCAGGCAGTTTGCGGAATGCCAGTACCTTCTTGGGATTGTGGTCCTCAGGGTTGTTATGACCCAGGTACTGGCTTAGGAACATACACAAATTTAGCATCCTGCCAAGCTGTTTGTGTTAGTACAGTATCTAATCCTTGCGATTCTATGACTCTTGTTAGTATAGGTGGTTCGCCTCAAACAATGTTAGTTGCAGAAGTTCCTATTAGCTTTATGGATATTTATTATTGGATTACTACTGTTACAGATGGAACTGTTTTAGGTGAGGATAGTATGTGGAATTCACATCAAATTTTTAATAATGTGAATAATGGTCAGCCTTATGACACTATTAATATTTGTATTACTTACTTAGATAATGCTGGATTTTCTACTTGTTGTCTAACTTGGGTGTGGAATGGTTCATCTTGGGCAAAGATCGGCAGTTTAACCACTATAAGAGAGATTGGTTCATTTAATAAGAAACTTATTAAAGTAGTTGATGTTTTTGGAAGGATTTTAGTTCCTAAATACAATACTCCGTTATTTTATATTTATAATGACGGAACAGTTGAAAAGAAAATACTAATTGATTAAAATAATTAATTTAACTTTATTTTATATTAATTTACTTAATAAAAAGTAAAATAAATGATAGTACTTAATAATAACTTTTGGAATAATAAATATTTAACATCTAATATTGGATGGGATGTCGGAGAGATAACAACTCCGATAAAAGAATATATTGATCAAATTAATAATAAAAGACTTAAAATATTAATTCCTGGTTGCGGTAATTCATATGAAGCTGAGTATTTGTTCAAAAATAATTTTTTTTCAACCTTTATTTTAGATTACTCTGAAAAAGCACTTAGCAATTTTGTGAAACGAGTTCCGGAGTTCCCAAAAGATCAAGTTATAAACAGTGATTTTTTTGATGTTAAAGGGAAATATGATATTATTATTGAACAAACATTTTTGTGTGCAATATATAAAGAGAGAAGAAGAGAATATTTTGATAAAATGTATAATTTATTAAAACCTAATGGGAAATTGGTAGGCTTACTTTTTGATGATCCTCTTAATGTAGAATGTCCTCCATTTGGAGGAAGTAAAAAAGAATATATAGAATATTTCGAGCCATATTTTAATATTAAAGTATTTGAAACAGCATATAATTCTATTATTTCTAGAAAAGGTAGAGAGTTGTTTATGATTTTAATTAAAAAATAAATGCATCACTAATGATTGATGTATATTTATTGTTTTCAATTTTTTATAGATAAATATTGCTTAATTTTGTTTAATGAAGAAAATTATTTTTATATTATTAATTAGTAGTCCAACACTACTATCCCAAACTCTTAATGATCTTCAATTTGGCACTGATTCTACTTTTGATATAATAAGTTGGAATATTGAATGGTTCCCAAAGAATAATAATACTGCAGGTGAAGTTCAAGAAATTCTTACTAATTTAAATGCTGATATATATGCATTACAAGAGATAGAAGACACAATGCTTCTAAAACAAGTTGTATCAAATATTCCTGGCTATGAATGTTCTTTTAAGAGTACATATTACGGTGGATTAGCTTATGTATATAATATAAATACTGTTCAAATTAACTCAAAGTATGAAATATTTACTGCTCAATCATACTGGAACGCATTTCCAAGATCTCCTCAAGTAATTGATTTTAATTTTATGGGTAATAATTATATTGTCATTAATAATCATTTCAAGTGTTGTGGTGATGGAATGTTAAATCTTAGTAATAATAATGATGAAGAAAATAGAAGGTTACAAGCTGTGACATATTTAAAACAATACATTGACAATAACTTTGTAGGCAAAAAAGTAATATTGTTGGGAGATTTAAATGATGAACTAACTGATAACAATTCAAATAATGTTTTTCAAAATTTTATAGATGATAATACAAATTATTTATTTACTGATATGGCAATAGCTCAAAGTAATAGTGTGAATTGGTCTTATCCAACGTGGCCTTCTCATCTTGACCATATTCTTATTACTAATGAATTGTTTTCAGATTTTCAGAATTCTAATTCACTTGTTTCAGTAATTAGAATTGATGATTATATGGGTGGGTGGAGTAATTACGATAATAATGTTTCTGATCATCGACCAATAGGTTTAAAACTTCATTTTGGAACTGTTAGTAATATTACAGAAACATCAAGTCATCAAAATAGAGCTTTTAATTTTACAGATATTTTAGGAAGAGATACTCATAAATATAGTATGGGTTTATTCTTAAAACTTTATGATGATGGAAAAGTTGAGAAAAAAATAATTCTTAAATAAATAAAATCCACTCATTTTGAGTAGGTTTTATTGTTAGTGAGCTTCTCAATCTATATTTTAAATTTTTTTATAATATTATATAACAATTTTTAAATGTATAAAAATTATTAATGTATGTTTGTTAAAATAAAAAATAATAATCATGAAAAAAATAATTTACTTTGTTACTCTAATAATATTTGCTTTTGCTTGTAATTCTGATGTTTCTGTTAAAGTAACAGACGATAATGTTTCTAAAATATTTGAAAAAAATTGTGAGATGGTTAAAGCTTATGAGGCTGCTTTCTGTCAAGAGAATATTGATTATGAGAAATTCTATTCAGAAAAAGCGATAATCAAGGGCACAATATTAGGTGATAATGATTCAATGTATGTTGCTGATCGTAAGGTTGCGCATCAAGAATTATGGAAAAAATATGATTTTAGCATGTCACCTCTTGATCCATTGCCTGGAGTTAATCCGGAGACAAAGAAAATGGATGGCTCTGTAAGAATGTATTTTGATATTACTATTACATTAACTGAGAATGGAAAATCTGTTACAATACCAATGTATAATTCATTTGATTTTGACGATGAAGGAAAAATACTTTACCTGCAATATTATGGAGATTTTACAGCAGCATTTCTTTCTTTGGAGGAATAGATTGGATTTCTATATTTGTAAAGAATCACAAAACCCACTCACTTAGTGGGTTTATTTTTGCTAGGCCTTACGACTTTTATTTCGAACTTTTATAGCAAATTATTTATTATAATTGCATAGTAATTAGCGTAAATAATATTTTGAATAAAGTCTCGTTAATTTTAAAAATATAAAATAATTAAAATTAAAGATTATGTTAAAATTAAATAGATGGATAGTTTCATTTCTATTTCTTGGCTCAGTTTTTTTCTTTGTTTCTTGTGAAAAAGATTTTACTGAAACTATTACTAGCAATGATGGAGCGCAAGCAAGATTAGCGTATACTGAAAAAGGATACTCAGAAATTGAAGTAACTCCAATTGTTAAGATAAATTGCTATTTTCAAGATTGGAATAAAGATGTTATGACTCCTGTTTCCGGCCTTTTTGAATATTATGATTCTGATGGTAATTGGGTTGCTTCTATTGATTTTGGTGATGGCACATGTGATGAATGGGCAACTAAGACTTGGGATATTGATGTTTTTCCTGATTATCCGCGTGGAACGAATGATTTCTCAGTTTTTGATTACAAAAAAAAGAAATAGTTAGTTCTTTGTAATAATAAAAAACCCACTCAATTGAGTGGGTTTGTTTTTGGTGGACCTCTCGTTCCTTATTTCGAACTTTCCAAGGATCTTTTTAATTAAGATTATCTGCTTTCTTTTTGGATGTAGTAAAGAACTCTTCTGGACCAGTTTTTAGATTCCTGCTCATTTCATATGCTTTTATGAACATTTCTTTTGCTTTTAAGGTATCTCCTGATGCTAATAAAATATCACCCATTGAATCATAGGCATTTGGCTCATCTGGATGAACTGTCATATATATATTCAAATGATGCTTTGCCGATTCAAAGTCTCCCTTTTCCATCATTAGATAGGCCATCATATTATTCAACAAACTGTTTTCAGGAAATCTTTTTAGCCCAATATTAACATTCTCAATTCTTTCATCTAGATCTTCTAGATAATATGCATACCACCCTCTTAATAGTGGGTCATTAGCTGCGTAAAGCAGGGCATTTTCATATTTTTCTAAAATCTCTTTTCTAGATGAAGAAGGAGTAATAGTTTCAATATAATATTTCTCTGCAATAGAAGCTTCCTTTATTTTTGGTTTTATTTCATCTAATAGTGAGATTAATTCTTCTTTTTTCCCATTAAGAAATAAGTAGTGCATTTTGCCTATGTGAGCCACTGCTAAATTTGGATCTAATTTTACAAGGCTATCTGAATATGCTAGAGCATCATTATTTCTTAGGTTAGCCATTGCATATCGCATATCATTATATATTTTGAGAGCTCCTGGAACTTCTGTAGATGGCCATACAAAAGAATTAGCAGATCTGTTAATATCCCAATTCATCCAGGAGTGCCTTTGGAAAACTAGTCTGCCCATTTCGTCTCCAATTATCGAATGAAATCCAGCCCTTGATGTTTTTATTCCTGATATGTACCAGCTAACATTTCCATATACGCTTGCAATATTTTCAAATACTTCAATATCTTTAATTTCAGTTACTACCGAGTCTTCATAAAACCATTCTGATTTTATTTTACTATGGTCATTTACCCAATCAGGCCTTCCTACCCAGCCATTAGATAGATTATATAGAATAACTGAATCTCCAATATTTTCTTTGAATGCGAGTATTGCTTTTTCCGCACTTGTTTGTTCATTAAAGTGATTTATTACAAATTTTTCAATTTCATTTTCTTTTAATTCATTATTGCAGCCTACCACAATAGTAGCAAGTAAAGAAAAGTATAATATTTTTTTCATTTTTTTTTTAAATTATTATATTACAAACATAATAAAACCCACTCATTTGAGCGGGTTTCTTTTTGGTGGGCCTCGCGTTGCTTATTTCAAAATTTTTTAGAAAATTAATTTCTTTGGATATAAACTTCAATTAGGATACAAAACAACAGGATATGCAATTGGAGAACAATTAAAAAAGGGATTAATAATACTGGGAGGTTTGACTTTTAAATTATCAAAATAAATTCAGAAATTTTGCGCTAAAACAAAATTTTCAAGATTAAATATTTTTTTTTCTTTAATTGGCTTATTGATACTTGCAAAATATTTATCATTGAGATTTTCAAGATTTTTGATTTCTTTTAATTTAAAACCATTTTTAATTAATAGTTTTTCAATTTCATTTTTGGAATAAAAGGAAACCCATGGTTCACCTAAAGCATTAACTATTTTTTTTATTCTAACTATAATTTTTTTAGGATTGGGATAGCCTTTACCAAATAAATGTTGCGGTGATTGATTTATTACGATATCCGTATATGAAAAAAATATTGTTGTTTTTGTTTTTTTTGTGAGCTGAGAAATTTCTTTTAATGTTGAAGAAAATGAATCTTTTGTTATGTATTGTGAAAGCCCTTCAAGAGTAAAAATTGTATTTTTTTTAGAGTCAAAGCCAGAATTTGATAATTTATTTGTAATACTTTCTTCACTAAAATTAATATCTATATAAGTAATTTTTTTTGATCTAGGAATAATTTTATCTAAAATTGCTAGTTTTCTTTTTTGTACTTCTGTTTGATCTAGTTCAAATATATTTAAATCTGAAGGCAATTTTAGCCTATTAGCTCTAGAGTCATATCCTGCAGCTAAAATAACATATTGCTTGAATCCATTTGTCACATTTTTTTTCACGATGTCATCCAAGTACTTAGTTCGAGCAATTAAATGTTCATGAAGACCCGGAATAATACTTTTTAGTATAAATGTATTTAATTTATATCCAATCAGTTTCAATAGAGATCCACCAAAAACAAAATTATTTGCATATGAATCACTGATAACTCTTTTATTTTCTTTAGCAAGAGTTTCAATTAATCTGTGCATTGCAATTGCTTGAGCAGTACCATCTTTTTTAAAAACTAATTTTAAAATTTTCAATAACACAAAATAAATTTTTTTAAAAACTTCTTAAGTTAAGTATGGCTAAAATAAAAAAACGGAACACTTTCATCAAAATGAGATAAATTCTGTTTTGGTGGGCCTTACGATCCCAATTTCGAACTTTTTAAAAAAATTATTCAAGTTGAATTTTCTCATTTATACTTTAACAACAACCACAACTTTTTTGAGAAACGTGATTTTTTAATTTTTTAATATTACATGAGTAAACAGGATATTGAGCAAGAAATATTTCTGCTAACATAGTATTAGAAATATAATTATCTGCTCCAAATTTATTTCTCAATGTAGCACCAAATTCTTCCATGGTATAAAGTTTTTTTTCTATTCCTAATGGGTTATCATTACTTTCTTTCATAAGATCTTTAATTTGTGCAAAAATAATAAAACCCACTAAATAAGTGGGTTTATATTTTGTGGACCTCTCGGTCCTTATTTCGAAATTTTTTAGAAAATTATTGAGTAATTTTGCTGAATGAACAGGTTATTACTGATATTACTTTACTTCCCTCATTTTATCTTTGGACAACAAACAATAAATGACAGTATCATTCATGACAATTTATATAGAAGCTACATAACCTATATCCCAGCAATTTATAATGCTTCACAACCTACTCCATTAGTTTTTAACTTTCATGGATTAACAGGTAATTCTACTATTGCAATGTGGCGTGCTGATTTCAGATCAATAGCAGACACAGCAAATTTTATTATTGTTCATCCTCAAGGTTTGTTAAATAATTCAGCAGAAACACATTGGAATGTAGGTCAGATAGGAACTTCAATTAATGATATTGATTTTATTTCTACACTACTAGATAGTTTGTCCTTAGAATATAATATAGATTATGATAGAGTATATAGTACAGGTATGTCAAATGGAGCTTATATGAGTTATAGATTAGCTTGTGAACTTTCAGATAAAATAGCAGCTATAGCGCCTGTTGCCGGATCATATATTTCTTATATGTTGAATAGTTGCAATCCTACTCATGTAATGCCTGTCTTACATATTCATGGAGTTGCTGATAGTAGCACAATTTACAATGGCAAGCCTGGTGTTGAGTCTATTCCAGGTATTATGTCTTATTGGGTAAATTACAACCAATGCGATACTCAAAGTGTTTTCACGCAGATAACAAATAGTAATTTAACAGATAGTAGCATGGTAGAACATTACAATTGGAAGAATGGTGTAAATGGAGTAGGGGTTGAGCATTTTAAGATTATTGATGGAGGTCATACTTGGCCTGGCAGTAATTTTCCAAATATTGGTGATGGTAGTATTACAAATTATGATATAAATGCCTCATTAGAGATATGGAAGTTTTTTTCAAAAT
>Ga0160423_10000276_pt1 | contig 40736 bp, 23 predicted proteins | sample CRUFie14St8metaG_FD_108191 | JGI IMG/M metagenome (GOLD analysis project Ga0160423, IMG submission 108191) | Marine microbial communities from the Costa Rica Dome - CRUD Field 142mm St8 metaG | ecosystem: Environmental > Aquatic > Marine > Oceanic > Photic zone | place: Costa Rica: the Eastern...
CGGCTGGCTGGACCTGTACATCACCGACCTCTACCCCAGTGCGATGTTCCTGAACGAGTGCGACGGGTCGTTTGAAGACATCAGCGTGCCTTCGGGAACGAGCGACTCAGGCATGACTTGGGGTTGCGTGTTTTTCGATTACGACCACGACGGGGAATGGGACTTGTACATCGTGAACGATTACCAGTTTGCACCCCTGCCCAACATCCTTTATCACGGCAACGGCGACAACACCTTCACGCCTGTGAGTGGTGGTGATGCCACGCTGGAACACACCTATTCCGATTACGGACTGGCGATGGGGGATTTGGACCGGGATGGCGACTTGGATTTGGTCATTGCCACGCCCAAAAGCGGCACCCAACCCGGACTTGGGTTGTTGCGCAACGACGCCTCCAACGGACACTGGCTCCAAGTCAAGTTGCAAGGCACGTTGAGCAACCGTGATGCCGTGGGTGCGCGCGCCACGCTCCATTTCGACGGCAAGGTGCGCATGGATGAGGTCAACATTGGTCAAGGCTATTCCGGCGCAAGCACCTTGGATTTGCACTGGGGCTTGGGCGAAAGCACTGCCGTGGACTCCTTGGTTGTGACGTGGCCCAACGGCGAGAGCACGACGTACGAGGGGTTGTCTGTCGACACCCGCCATGTGTTGACTCAACCCACCAACTGCCTCGCTGACTTCAACTACGATTTCGCACGGGCCTCAGGCGACCTGCTTGTGCTGCTGAGCGCATACGGTGGCTTCGCCGACGAAACGGACCTCGATGGAGACGGCGTCTGCGCCACTTCCGACCTTTTGGTGTTCCTCACACTGTTTGGGACCACCTGCGACTGAGCAGCTTCCTCCCCGTTGTCCTTTTCAGGTTTGCCTGAGTTTGCCTAGGTCAGGCTGAGGTGCCCATCAGTTGCACACCATCCCGAAGGCGCCGAGCAATTGCAAGATGTCCGACACGGCCACCGTGCCGTCGCCGTTCAGGTCTTCGGCACAATCCGAGGGTGGCGTTCCTTCGGCCACGCAGGTGCCTGAGTCGGCATCCCAAACGGTTCCTTCGCCGCAACAATCGCCGGCCATGCAATCCATTGGCCCCACCGGGATACACGCTTCGCAAGAGGCAAAACAATGCACGTCGAGGCTGGTGTTGGCCGCGGGGACAACGAACGCACGGTTGTACCCGCCCAAGCCATTGGTCACACCACATGCCGCAGGCACGCCTTCGTCGGTGCCCCATGCGTTTCCGTTGAGGAACTTGTACTGCACCTCGGAACCCACTTGGGCCACCACGGTTGTGCGGTAAATGCTGTCGGCCCCGAGCTCCATGGGCGTGTCCGATGGAATCCAACCTTGGAACGATCCCGCCACGTTGACGCCATTGGCGTCAACAGCGAGGTCTCCCATGTCCAATTGGAGAACGGTCTCGTAGAGGCACGAACCGTTGTCCGCTTCTGCTGCGGCGTCGTAGTTCTGGGCCACGGGATCCGTGCATCCGACATTGACCAGGATGGGCACGGAACCATCGGTGTCCGGCGTGGGCAATGGCGTGTCGAGGTAAAGGTGCCACTCCCCAGGTTGCAAGGTCATGGCGTTGCTCAGGCTGTTCACCGAAGTCGGTAAGCCGGTGAAGTGGTCGTACCATGTTCCAGTGTAAGGGAATCCGGGGACCATGTTGATGGGCGCCACATCGAAGTTGCCAATGAGAACCGCGTTTTGGTCTGGGCCGTACAAATGAATGCGCTTGCCCTTGCCAGAACCGTCAACGTCAAAATCGTAGGTCCCAAACACGGGTTGGTTCGCTTTCAAATCGTTCAAAGCGGCAATGGTCTTGGCCAACCCAAGTCGGTTTTCGTTGGCCAAATCGTTCCAAGGCGCCGGCTTCTCATTGAGCTTGCAATCCTCTGCAAAGGTGCCGTTGAGGCAGTCAAAGATGCTGATCTCGTAGCCCAGCTCACCCCACTGCCACATCATTTTGGGCCCTGGAATGGCCAAGAGGAAGGCATGTGCCATGGCCAAGCGATCCATCGCAGTGGCCTCTTCTTTGGCGTCGTAGCCATTGAACGCGTTGCCGTAAGTGCGCAACTCGTACGCCATGCGCTCTTCGTCGTGGCTCTCTGCGTAAGTCACCAAGTTGGGCCATTGGTAGCCGCGGTTCTGCCATGAGCCGTAGTTGATGTTGCCATTGTAGCCCATCACCGCTTGGGTGTATTCCGAGGTCATTTTGCCCCAAATCATGAACCCGCCGTTGGCCAGCGCCGTCTCTTCGTCGTTGTTGCCAAGGTGTTCCAAAATCAAATACGTTCCCGGGTGGTTGCCCCAGATGTCGTTCGCATAATCGAACAGGATGTCCACGCGGCTTTGGTCATACTGGTTCCACGCACCGACATCCGACCCCGAATCCACCTGGGTCAGTCCCTTGCTCAGGTCAATGCGGTAGCCGTCGATGTGGAATTCCTCGATCCAAAAATCAAACACACGCTTCCAAAATTCCCGCGTCCACGGGTCGCCATGGTCAAAGTCGTAGCCTGGGCTGAAGGGATGCTTGGCGATTTTGTTGAACCAGGGGTTGTCGTTGGCCGCAGAACCGTCTGCGTCTTGGTACAACCGAACCAGTGGATCGGTGCCAAAACTGTGGTTGGGCACAATGTCCACGATGACCGCGATGCCGCGTGTGTGGCACTTGTTGACGAGCTCTTTCAACTTGGCCGCGGTACCGTAAAACTTGTCGACGGCAAACCGGAAGTTGGGGTTGTAGCCCCAGCTCAGGTTGCCCTCGAATTCATTGACCGGCATGATCTCGATGGCGTTGAACCCCATGTACTCGAGGTAATCGAGTTGGTTGATGAGGTCTTGGAAGGTTTGGGCTTCGTCAAAATCCCGAACCAGGGTCTCGTAAATGACCAAACGGTCGGACGACGGGCGTTGAAAATCGCCATCCGTCCACAAGAAGTAAGGGTTGTCGGTGCGGAACGCGGACGTATGCCAGTTCGCGTGCGCCGAAGGGAACGCAGGCATGCCAGGGTAGTGGCTTTGCGGAATGTACTGGTCGTTCCAAGGGTCGAGCACGAGCTCGGCGTACGGATCGCCAATCTCCAGGTTGCCTTCAACCATGAAATGGTAGCGGTACCAGGTACCTGGACTCAAGCCACTGACTTGAATCCAGTGACGGTTGCCGTCGACACTCTTCCGCATCAACGTGCCGTTGTTGGAGGTCCAGCTGTTGAAATCGCCCCGCAAGTGCACGTAGTCTTTGCCCGGTGCACGCAGTTGCACAATCACGGTGGAACCGTTGATGACATTCACCCCGTCGAGGGTGCCGGCAGGCGGATCCAAGACAATGGGCGTTTGGGCCCACGTGGGCGCAGCCAGCGCGAGAAGTGCGAAGGCCATCATCCAAGTCAAGGTCGTTTTCATCGAAGCAGGCATGTCCAAAGGCTTAGTGTCTAACACACACCAAGATACGAAATCTCAGGTCGTCTCCAGAATCAGCGCGTGGCTTCCACCACCAACTCGTCCACGAACAACCAGGAAGGCTCGGTCGCGGCATCGTGCCAAGAAGGGCACGCACCGGCGTTGGTCAACGTCATGCGCACGTAACGCGCTTCGATGTCGAGACCCTCGAGCCGCACGGGCACGACGGTTTGGCGGGCGTCTGGCCTCTGGGCATCTCCCCAAGGCGCCTGCGCCGGCAAATCGACAAACCGTTGACCGTCCATCGACACCGACCACGTCACCGCGCGCGGCAAGAAAATCCACGCATCCTGGTAGAGGTAGAACTGGGTCTCCAACGCCGCGATGTCAAGGGGCTCTCCCAAATCCACGGTGCACACCATGTCCTCGCCCTGTACGGCCTGCCACGCGCCGTCACGGAAGTCCTCCGAACCGCGCCGCCCGTCGGCCAAAGCCTGCGGTCCGCCGCCGGTGTAGTACTGGCTCGGCTCGTACCCCAATTCAAGGGGCTGATGGGCGGCAGCGTGTCCCGCCACGGGAAACGATTCCGTCACCCCGGTGGACCGACCGCGGACGACCACGTCCACCTGCACCGTTCCCGTGCCTTCGATGGTCAGGGGCTCCCCCACGTTGACCGCAGATCCTTCCGCGCCCAAGGACGACGCGAACCGGACACGCCCCCCCACATTGCGCAAGGCCGCGTTTACCGTGACTTCGATTTCGCCCCGACGTCCGGGCCGCACCTCCATGTCCACAGGCAGGCCCTCCAATCCCGGCTGCACATCCATGAACGCCCACCGCAACCCAAGCACGTCCAGCCGATCCAAGAAGCCCTCGTACGCGCCCTCTGCTTCGGTGGCTGCGGGCCCAGACCAAAGGACCTCGGCCAGCCCTGTCGCACGTGGAAGCACCTTCCTCATCACAGCCTCTTGCGGTGCGCGCTCGGTCCACATGTTGCATTCGCCGCCGATGATTTGGCCTGGATGACCCTTGGCTGCTTCAGGAACCGGGACAAAGGAATAAACCTCCGCCAAGTCGGTGGAACGCAACGGGTAATCCAAGTAGCAGTGGCTCGTGGGCGACACCACCGCATCCGTCCCCAGATGTGTGGCCTCAATGGCCCCTTCCATCCCACGCCAACTCTGCACCACCGCCCCCTCGGGCAATCCGCCTTCCAAGATTTCATCCCACCCCATGATGCGCTTGCCTCGCTTGGCGACGTGTGCCCCCATTTCATTGATGAAGGCAGTTTGAAGCTCCGCCTCATCCTTCAAGCCCAAGCGCCGCATTTTGGCTTGGCACTTGGGACACTTGGCCCAGCGGACTTTGGGCACCTCGTCGCCTCCGATGTGAATCACCTCCGAGGGAAACATCGTGCACACCTCGTCCAAGACGGCCTTCATGAAGGCCATGGTTGAATCGTTGCCCGCGCAGTACACGTCCTTGAAGACCCCCCAATTCGAGGGCACAGGAAGGGTGTCTCCCGAGCAGCCAAGCCAGGGATACGCCGCCAGCGCCGCGCGACAATGGCCGGGCATTTCGATTTCCGGGATGACCTCCACGTGCCGCGCCGAAGCAAAGGCCACGATGTCTTCAATGTCCTCTCGCGTGTATGCACCCCCCGTCACCTCGCCATCGGCCTCCGTGCGGTAGGCGCCGACTTCGGTCAGTTTGGGGTAGGTCTCCACGGGCAACCGCCATCCTTGGTCTTCGGTCAGATGCCAATGCAGCACATTCATTTTTTGCAAGGCCAACACCTCAATGACCTCCTTGACAAATTCAGGTTCCATGAAATGCCTGCAGCAGTCCAAAAGCAATCCTCGATGACGCAAGTACGCTTGGTCCTCGATGTGCATGGCAGGAAGTGTGAACCCCGGGGCACATCCCTGCTCACACGTCTCGGGCAACAATTGTCGCAGCGTCGTCCACGCGCGAAATGCCGCTTCCGCATCCCCGGCCGTCATCGTCACTTGATCTCGTTTCACGGTCAGCGTGTAGCCCTCTTGCCCCAGGTCTTCATCCGTGGCGCGCCAGATCCAATCCGCCGCGCGTTCCTCGGACGTCCTCTCCCAAGAGAGTTGTGCCTCCTCCAGCCACGAGGTCATGGCCGACATGTCCCACCCCTCAGGCCACATCAAAGTCAGGGCTCCCTCACACCGAAATCCACGGCCCTTGGCCTCGCCTTCGAGAGGCTCCACGACCTGCGGCAAGGGCACGAGGCCCGTCAATTTTCCAGCAGGCAAGGGATGGGTGTCGGGCATCTCGCATCCCGCAATCACCCCCCACAACATAAACCCAAATAAGAACTTTACTCCAAAATTCATAACACAAACTTTACAAGTCACTTACAGAGCCCACCAAATCACAAACCAAGTCGTAATCCACCAAATTCACGGTGGTGTCAAACAGCTTGGAACCCCCACCTTGTGAAGGCTTTCTGCAGGACGCGTGCACGGCATCCACGCCGGCTTCTGCCAACGTCGCGACGTCTTGTGGACGAACGCCTCCCCCTGCGATGACCCGCAATCCCGAGGCCATCATGCCTTGGAGTTGGGCCACGCCATCCACAGCGCGCAGGGCGCCCCCACTGGACAACACTTCTTCGACCCCAAACTCCCTGAGGACAGCCACATCCTCCTGGACCTGAAGACTCGCATCAATCGCGCGGTGCCACACCAGCGCCTCGGCCCCCACCGCATTCACCATCGCCTCGAGATACGCTTGATCGAGGCCACCCTCCTCATCCAGCGCCCCGACCACAGCGCGTTCCGCCCCGCAATCCATCATCACCTTGGCCTCTTCCACGGCCCAAGAACGCTCTGAAGCACTGTGCACGAAGCTGCCCTCTCGGGGACGGATCAACGCCCGCACAGGCATGCCCATGGCCGCAGCGGCCTCCACCACCACCACGTTGGGGGTGATGCCGCCCACAGACCAAACCGAACACAACTCCACCCGATGCGCACCGGCCTCCATCGCCACGGCAACATCCCGAATGGTGCTTGCACAAATTTCTACAGAAACCATTGATTTACAATTTTCAAAGTCGTTTTACATCACGCTTTACACCACACATCATTTGACGAATGTGTCGCCAGTCTCTGGGATGGGTCATGTCCAAAAATGCGCCCCGAAAGGACAACCATTCCAGGGGTTTGCCCTCCCGTTCTGCCGCCAACATGGCAGCGTGCGGCAGCTCCCGTTCCCTTCGCTCCGGATGCAAGGGGGCACGGCGGCATCCTTCCAAAAAGGCTTCGTACCGCAGTCGGAACACATTCATGCTCACCCACACCTCTCCCTCCTCATCGGCCACGCGATGCACCTCCTCTTCACTGGGCTTTTCGATGAGTCGGACCACGCCTGTTTGTGGTGTGCCTTCGAACACCGCGAAGGCGCGCTCGCGGCCCTCGGGCAACCCCAAAGCGCTCCGCGCAAAAGCCACCACGCCCTGTGGCGTTTGATGCAACAACGACACGGCCCCCTCGGGCGGGAGGTTGTCTCCGTTGAACACCGCCACTGAGAGCCCCTGCCATTCCGGATGGGCCTCGAGGCCACGCTGCACTGCATCTGCCGTACCCAGAGGCTTGTTGGCGCTCTGGGGAAGGGTCTGATGCACAAAGTCCACGGTCAGGCCTTGGGGGATCCATGGCTCGAGCTCCGTGGGCATGTCTTGGTCTTCGCAAGACCGCAACACGCACACGTGATCCACCCCTTCGCGCAGAAGCCGTTCGAGCAAAAGGGCCAAAAAAGGCCGGCCGGAAGCCTCCACCGGCAACATCGCCTTGGGCCGTTGGGCCAGGGCTGCGCGTTCCTCTTCACTCCAGTGGTCCTCCTTCAATTCCGCTCCCTGTTTCATGCGGCTGGAGCGGCCTGCGGCCAACACCACGGCAGGATGTTTGGGGCGGCTCCAAGAGGTGCAATGGGCGCCTTGGGCGACGGGCAACGTCCACGACGCGCGGGCACCTGCATTCCGAAGCGCTTGGTGCACGTTTTGCGCGGCGTGTTCCGGACACCATACCAGGGCACATCCTCCGCCTCCAGACCCCACAACCTTCCATCCCCAAGCGCCCGCTTCCATGGCGGCATCGCCCAAAGATTCCAGGCGAGGCGTGCTCAATCCCAAGCCGTCGCGCAAGGCTGCGTGATGTGCCGACATCCAAGCTGCCAGTTGGTCCGCCCCCTCCCAACGCGCGGCCGCACGCGCCTCGAGTTGCATGTTGTGCCACGTGGCTTGCCAGAGTGCTTGATCCTCGGCAGGCCAGTCGCTGAACCCATCCAAAGCATGGGGGTCCGCCCACCTGCCGCCGTGGGTCTCCAGCAAGGCCAAACGCTTGACCTTGCAGCGTTGCAGGTGCCCGCGGGTGTCTTTGGGCTCTCCCGAGTCCACCACAATCCACGCCCCTTCGCTGGGCACGTCCAAAGGCTCCACCCGCCAATCGGGATGAATGCGGTGAATTCCGCCCAATGCACTCGCCACGTGGTCCATGTGCCCGCCAGGCTCTCCAAAATGTGCGACTTCCACCTTGTGGGCCCACCGCGCGAGTTCGTGGGGGGTCAAGGCCACATCCGCCACGCGCGCCAACGCCTGCATCCACGCCACAACCATGGCCGAGGAACTGCTGACCCCAGCTTGCAAAGGCAAATCCACCGCACACATGACCGTACCTCCTCCCTCCACATTCCATCCCGCCTCCAACGCTTCCTGAAGTCCTGCACGCAAAAAGGCACATGCATCCGGCTGAGACTCCGGCGTCAAACGAATCGCGTCGCCTGAGGCACAGGACCACGTGAAATCCAATTGTGGCGTGCACACCGTCCAAACCCCATCGGTCCCAGGCTCCACCACCATGCGGCATCCCAACGGAATGGCCGCAGCGATGACTGGAAGACCGAGGTAATCTTGGTGCTCGCCAAACAGGCAAACCCGGCCGGGCGCAAAAGACACAAAGGCTGGCGCGGCTACGGTCATGTCAATCCTTGCGGTGAAGTAGGAGCACGCCACCTGCAGCGGCCAACGCGAGCGCTGCGAGCATGCCCGCTCGAAGGCCGTGGCCGTACAGGAACGATCCGGTGGCCATCAGAGCCCCGTACACCGCCACGCAACCGAGAAAGGCCTGTGCCAAGCCTCGGCCCACCGACGACCCCTTGGTTGCGGAGCCGAAACCGCGCCATCCGGCGCCAGAGACCCCGGTTTGCTCGACAAACGCTTCGAGCACTTCTCGTTTTTCGGGGGGCAAGAGCCAGGCACTGGCCAGCCATCCGAAGGTGGTGATGGCCGTTCCCCACACCAATTTCTGCCAGGCCAACAACTCGGGCACCAAGGCTGCAGGAGATGCCGCCAAGGCGTCGTGGACCCACGTGAAATATGCCGCCACGGCCAAGGAGATGACCATGGCCGCAATTTCCGTGGCCGCCGAAATGCGCCACCAAAACCAACGCAGCAAGAACAATCCTCCGGTTCCCGCCCCCAACAACAGCAACAAGTTGAAGGCTTGTCCGGCATCCGTCAACGTCAGACCCAGGCCTGCACCCAAGACCAGCGACACCCCTGTTGAGACCTGCCCGGCCACCACCCGCTCGCGCTCGGAGGCTTCAGGCTTGATGAACCGTCCGTAGAAATCGTGAACGAGGTAACTCGCACCCAAGTTGAGTTGGGTGCTCATGGTGCTCATGAAGGCCGCCAACAGCGAGGCCGCGACCAACCCCAACAACCCAGAAGGCAGCAGGGAAAGCATGGCCGGATAGGCCAGGTCGTGACCGATTTTGTCCTCCGTCACGTGGGGAAAGGCCTCTCGCAGCGCATCCAAATCGGGGAACATCACCAACGACGCGAGGGCCACCAAAATCCACGGCCAAGGCCGCAGCGCATAGTGCGCCACATTGAACAACAACGTCGCGCCAACCGCATGCCCCTCATCCTTGGCAGAGAACATGCGCTGGGCGATGTAGCCACCCCCGCCGGGCTCGGCGCCCGGATAGTAGCTCGACCACCATTGCACCGCTAGAGGAATCAGCAACATGGGGATCCAGGCATTGGCATCGGACAAATCGGGAAGCAAGGAAAGCTGGGGCACGACAGCGGGATGCGTGAGCAGGCCATCCAATCCGCCAATCTCGGGCAGGTCGAGGATCCACCACGCCGCCCACACCGACCCGATCATGGCCAGAATGAACTGAACGAAATCCGTGAGGATGACCGCGCGAAGCCCGCCCATCACACTGTACACCAACGTGATGCTGCAGGTGACCAACAACGTCAACCAGCCAGGCCAACCGAGCAAAATGCCACCGAGTTTGATGGCGGCCAAGCTGACGGTGGCCATGACCAAGACGTTGAACACCAAGCCCAGGTACAGCGCTCGGAAGCCACGTAGAAACGCCGCGGACTTGCCGCCGTACCGCAATTCATAGAAGCTGATGTCGGTCAAGACGCCGGACCGACGCCACAACCGCGCATAGACAAACACCGTCACCATGCCCGTGAGCAAGAACGCCCACCACGCCCAGTTGCCCGCCACCCCTTGCTGACGCACCAAGTCCGTCACCAAGTTGGGGGTGTCTGTGCTGAACGTCGTGGCCACCATGCTGATGCCCAAAAGCCACCAGGGCATGTTTCGGCCCGCGAGGAAGTAGCCGGCGGAATCGGTTTTGGCCTGCTTGCTGGCCCAAAGGCCAACCCCCAAGGCCAGCGCGAAATAGGCCCCAATGAAAATCCAATCCAAGGTGGTCAACTGCATGAAAACAAGGATACATCAAGCCCGGGCGAAGGGCTCTCCTTACACGCAAGGAGTTCCAAACAATCCGAGGAGCGCCAACAAGTCCGCCACCGAAACCACCCCATCCCCATTGAGGTCTGAGGCACACGACTGTGCACATTCAAACTCGGACAGCAACTGAAGCATGTCCGCCACAGTGACGCTTCCGTCCAAGTCGAAGTCCCCAGCACATCCCACCGTCGGAGGGTCGTCGACGTCGTAATACTGCGGCACCACGGGATACATCGGGCACACTTGACGGCTGGTGAATCCCATGACCGCCGCCCGCGTCAAGTCGTAATACGTGTCGCTTGTCATGTGTGGCACGTGTCCCGCGCCCTCAAACGTGATGAACCGATGATCGAGCCCCACCTCCTCGGCCCGAATGTGCACCGGCCAACTTCCGTCCACTTGGGTCACATTGATGCCGAGCAACGAAATGTCACCCGTGCCGTAGGGCACCGTGCCGTCGGCGGTGCCATGCGTGCTCACCACAGGCACGTCTCCTTCTGCGATCCAGTCCGCATCCCCAATGGCTCCGGAAATGTTGATGATAGACAGCACGTCCGAGGGATACCCCGCGTTGCCGCTGAACCCCTCCAATCCACCTCCAAGGCCTGGCTGGGTCAAATCAATGATGTCTGGCACTTCAGCCAAGTCGTCGATGTAGGCCGCATGCAAGGCGATGAACGCACCCGCGGAGGAACCGCCGAGCACAATACGATCGGGGTCGATTCCCCAGGGGTTGCCTTGCTCTGCGTGGGTCTTTCTGAAGTAGCGCACGGCCGCTTTGGCGTCGTGCACCCCGCGAAGCACCGACTCTTGAAGCGACGTCTCCAAATCAAACACGTTGTCGATTCCAAGGCGGTAGCTGATCGACGCCGCGACGTACCCCATTCGGGCCAAGTCCTCACACAGCGGAACCACATCGACCCCGTCGTTGCTTCCCGCAAGAAAGAACCCGCCATGGGCCAAAATCACCACCGGCCGGTCCGACACGTCGTCTCCTGCGGGCAGGTACACGTCCATGTCGAGCTCTTCGTTGGATCCGGAGGACCCCACATTGGACCCGTAAATCACGCCATAGGTCACCTCAACCTCGCTGAACATGCGGTAGCGGTACCGGGTCCCATCACACTGGGCGACGGCGCAAAGGCACAACACCCATGCAAGGGTTGCCATCCAAAGCTTAGGCACGCTCCGAAAGGTTGAAGGTGGCAAACCACCGGTCCAAATCACGCCTCAATTCCACCACGTCTTCCACCAGGAAATATTCGGTTTGAATGACGTCTGTACGGAAAGGCGTGTCCATGACTTCCTCGAGGACAAAGGGTCGAAGCCCGCCCTTCAAAGACCACGCATGGTTCGCCTCTCCAAAGCTGCTCATGATGCCAGCCCCCAGCAGTTCGGGGTCGCCATCCGCGCCGCGCACAAACCCAAACTCCACAAAATACCAGTACAACCGCTGCAAGCCCAATACCGCCTCCGCTTCGCCGGCCTCCACAAGGGCCGACCCCACCTCCCCAAAGCGCTGCATGAACGCCGCAAAATCGGCATTCATCAGCGGCGGGATGTGGCCAAAGGTGTCGTGAAACATGTCTGGCTCTTCGATGTAGTCGAGCTGGTCCAGACGCCTCACCCACGTGGATGTGCAGAACCGCTTTTGGGCGAGAAGCTTGAAAAAGTCTTCCACGGGTATCAAGCCGGGCACCACGGTGAGGGACCAACCCGTGGTCGATTGAAGCAGCGCCTCCATGGCAGAAATCCGGGGAACCTCATTGCAAGTCAGGGCCAATTTCATGGCCTCGAGGCTGTCCAAATACAAGGGTGATGCCTTCCCCTCCAAGTTGGCGATTTGGCGCTCATAGAGCCTTCGCCACGTGTCGTGTTGGTCGACCGAATACGAATCCCAATGTTGCAACAATCCCTGGACCATGTGATGAAAATACACCACATCGCCCAGGGATTCAATCCGTTGGGTGTCGAAACGGATTACTGCACCGCGAGACGTGTGGTGGTCACCACCCCGTTCGCAGCCGTCACCACCACGTGGTACATGCCGGGAGACAAGGCGCCCAATTCAAGCTGGGCCACATTCCCTTGACGCCACACGTCGAGTTGAACCTGACGGCCACCCGCGTCGAGCACGGTCACCGCATCTGTGCCGTTCACGCCTTGCACCCACGCTTGTTCGCGCGCAGGGTTGGGCACGAGCGTCCAGTGACGCACGCCAAGGTCCTGCACCGCATCACCTCCACCATTCAAGGCGGTGAGGATACCGCGGAATTCTTGGTGGTACAAGTTGGCCACACGTGCATCGTGCACAATCACCGTGTTCTCGTCGTTCACGTTTTCCGCACTGGAAGACCAGTTGTGCGAACCTGTGATGACAAGCGGATCTGACCCCACATCGCTGTGGTCGACAATGGCGTACTTGTGGTGGCAGTCGCCGCTCACGTCGTGGGCGTAAGCTTGCACGCCGTTGCTGATCAAGTTGTCAAACTCGCTGCCCGTGGTGTTGACCTGCTCGATGACCCCGATAGGGCTGACAAAGAAGCTTTGGTTGAGCTCCACAATGGCATCGCCCAAATCGTCTCGTGTCAACGTCAACAGTGCGAATTCAAAATTCGCGTTGGCGGCTTCGATTTCAGAAAGGATGGCCGCATTGGTGCCGTCCGTGGGCGAGAAGTACAGCTCCACGGGGCTGCCTCCCACGAGGAAGTCCACCGGCGTGTTCCAGGATTTGTCGGCTCCGAACTTGGCGTTGGCCGCGTCGGGCGTCATGCCTTCAGCACCCCACATTTCTTCAAATTCCAATTCGTAGGCGCGGGCCAAGCTTTGGTCTTCGAGCACAATCACGTTGTTCAAGTCGCTCACGAGCTGACCCGTGGTGAGGTTCGTGGAACCCGTCAACACAAACGCAGACTCGGCGTAATCCGCGTCGCCAATGATGAACTTGTTGTGCATGCCGCTGCCTTCCCCATCGGTGCGGGGATGCGTGACCACAGAAGCGTCGAGGCTGCCGAGTCCGATGTTGGCATTCTGGCCCTCGTAAATCCAACGAATCTGCACGCCATTGGCGGCGGCAGCATTCACAGCATCTTCCACGGTTTGGTCGTTCAGGTTGTAGGCCGCCACGTCCAACGTGTGCTGTGCACTCATGATCCATGCAGCCACCGTGTCGTTCATGTCGGTGCCGAGGGACAGGGCCAACTCCTCCGTGGCCACACTGTGGTCCACCGGGCCGTTGAAGTAGACGTGAATGTCTCCTGAGCTTTCCGACACTGTGGCGTAAGGACGAATGGTGGACACCGCGGAAGAGCCATCCTCCAACGTGGACACCGCCCGGGCGTAGTAGATGGTGCCGGGCTCCAAGCCCTCCAAATTCACGATGTGACTTGGCGTGTTGCCTGTGATTGCAGAAGCCGTCAAGCCAAGGTCTTCTGTCAACCCGTATTCCACCGTGCCATCGCACGCCAAATCCGTGGTCCAAGACAAGGTGAAGCTCGTCGTGGCCAAATTGGTTTGGGACACGGGAGAGGTGTAGCACAACGCCGAAGCGGGAATCAGGTCCACCGGCCCGCGTGGAAGCAGTTGGTATCCGCCGAACCCGTCAAACGAGAACTGCGACACGATGCCGAGCATGTCCACTTCACATCCCGTGAGTTCCTGGCCCACCAAGCTGTTGCTGGTGCGCACGTAGATCACCCCGGACTCTCCTGCTGAGGTGAAATCGTAGGTGTTGTTTCCAGTGATGAAGGTGCCGGCAAGGGGGAACGTTACCCCATTGATACGCACGAGCTGACCTTCGAGGTTTTCCCCCATTTGGGAAGGGGTGATCTCCAGCGGGGTCGGCACGGTGCCTTGCCCAAAAAACGTCACGTCCGTCAGGTTGGGTCCCACTTCGAGCAACCCATTGTACTCGGTGATTTCTCCGGTCACGGAAAGGCTGTCGCCGATCTGTGGTGTGGCTTCCCATTCGGACCAATCTTGGCCGGGATACAAGGCGATGCCCGCGGTGGCGTCCTGGAGGTAGCGCACAGAACCAAGGTTGTCATCGCTTGTCACCACCCCGGTGACCGTCACGGTTTGTCCAATGTTGTAATTCTCGCGCATGTCGAGAATGTTCTCCTGGGCGACCAATGTGGTCGACACCAAGGCGGCTGTCAAGGCCAATGTCAGTTTCAAATTCATTCCTTGGGAGTTCTGTTCTGGAGTCCTTTCAATTCAAGCACGGCACTCAAACGCACCATGCGCGGGGGGCCGACAAACACTTCGGCACGACCACTTCCTCCTTCCAACCCGTAGCCGTTGGCTGCGTATTGAGAGTTGTTGGTCGCGTCCGACACGTAGAGCACATCGAGGGCGTTGGTCACGCTCAATCGCACACGAAGGCGGGCGTTGTCGGACACGTCAAACGACGTCCCCGCATTGAAATTCAACAGCGAGTAAGCCGGCGTCACCCACACGTCCTTGGGCTCTCCCTCGGTGATCACATCCCCTGGAGAGAAATTGGCGTAGTGTTGCCAGAAATAGGTGTTTCGAATGGAGAAGTAGGTGCCTCGCTTGGGCGAATACCGGGCGGCCAAGGAGATTTGACGTTGCGCCGCATCCCCCACCTTGACCCCATCCAAATTCACCAAAGTGTCGGCAATGGCGCCGTCGTCCAAACGCGTGATGAACGCATTGGTGGTGCGGTTGATCAGGTCTACGCTTTCGTTGCTGGTCCAACGCCAGTTTCCGGCGGAGACCACCCCTTGGATGTTGAACTTGCTCGCGGGGTCGTACGAGAAATCCCACTCCACCCCAGAGTGCACCGCATCCGCGTTCAGCAAGTTGTAGCCCAGGTTTCGGTCCACATCGTCGATGACTGACAACGCCACCTCTCCCCACTCCTCAGCGCTTGCGTTGCTTTCCGCAAGTTCAATCATGGCCTCACGGCCGGCCACGGTGGACGTGTCCGCATAGACCGACAAATTCTCGTCTTTCCACAACCCTGAGACGCCGTAGAAGCGGTTCACGGGCTTGTTCTCCCACCCTGTGCGGTACGCATTGATGTTGGAGGCAAACTTGCCACGGGCGTATTTGACCCCCACTTCCACGGCCTTCACGTATTGGTTTTCGTACCCCTCGATGACGTTGTTGTTGATGTCAAACACCGAGTTGAACAACGGTGCGCGGTTCAAGTACCCCACGTTGGTGTAGGCATTCACCCACTCGTTGATGTTGTAGTTGCCTCCCGCCTTGATGGTCGCGCTGTTCAACCGCACCCAGTCGGTGGTGTAGGTGGACAGGCCTGGATGGTCCGCCGTCAAGAACGTCGTGTCCATCAGCCATTCCGTGTCACCCAAAACGCGATACTCGTCCGTGGAGCGCACTTCGTACGTGGTGTCATTGAGGGTCACCACGTTGGGTCGGAAGTAGTCAATGGCGCGGTACCAGCTCTGGGCGCCAGACACGTTGATGAAGGCCGAGTAGTTGTACTTGTCCAGTTCAAACTGGAAGTACGAACCGCCCCAAGCCACCTGGCCGTCGTCGTAGTAGTAGTACTTGTCGCCCGTCCGCAAAGGAGTGTCGAAGTCCGAGTTTTGGTCCCGGCGGTCGTCCGGCGCGTCGTAGTAATCGGCCCCAAACATGTCCCCCAGCGTCCGATAATGGCTGCCCGTGTAGTGGCGTGCATCGATGCCCGCGCTGAAAGTCAACTGGTCCGTCAACGCCGAGTTGAAGTTGGACAAAGCCCCAAACCAACGATGGTCGTTGTGGGCAATGCGAATGAAGTTGGAGCCTTTGCGTTCGCCGTTTTCATCCACGTTGAGTCCGTTGGGCCCAAATTCAAACAACTGGTGCGCATCCCACGTGCCTTGCAAGTCCAAGGTGCCGTCGGCCAAGCGTTGCCCTGGCGTGCTGGCCAAGGCCTCGCCCCCGCCGCTGCCAAAGCTCGCATAGGCCGTCGTCGTCAACGTCGACTTGTCCGACAAGCTCCACACATCACGAACCGTGACGATGGGCTTGAAGTATTGGTTTTGACGGGGGTTGTAGCGTCGCATGTCCCCAAACGTCGTGTCCACCTGCCCAGTCTCTTCGTTGTAGTTGTAGAACACCTCCTGGTAGTTCACCATGAACTCGTTGAAGCTGCGTCCGCGGTTGACGATGGACGTTTCAGACAATCCATCCACCACCTCATTGTACTCGTCCACGCTGGCTTGCCCCTCATCGGAAATCAACCGTTGGGCCAAGTCGGTGTCGTATTCGTACACCTGCATTTGGTAAGAACGCTGGCCATGACGCTGCGGAGCGCCAAACGTCGTGAAGCTTAAGTTGTGGTTGCCCACGGTTTTTCTCCCCTTGAGGTAGTAGGCGTAGGCTTCCGATTCCAATCCGTCCGCGAAGCCTTGGTTGGATTTGTAGGATCCGACGAAGTGCAGAAACCCTTTGTCCTGGTTGCCAAACACGCCGCTCAGGCTGTTTCTGTAGTAGCCGTAAGACCCCATCTCAGCCTGGTAGTTGATGGACCCGTTGGCCGACTCGTCGCCACCCGTCAAAATGTTGATGGTTCCACCCACAGAAGGGATGGCGAGCTTGCTGGCCCCAAGGCCGCGCTGCACCTGCGTGGTCCGAACGACGAGGTCCAATCCGGCCCAGTTGCTCCAGTACACCCAACCGTTCTCCATGTCATTCATGGGGACCCCGTCCACCATGACCGCGAGGTTCGTTTGGTCAAACCCGCGAATCGTGACACGGGCATCTCCGTCACCTCCACCCTGCTGCGTGGCGTACACCCCTGGCGTGGTGTTCAAAACGAGGGGCAGGTCACGACCGGCCAATTCCTCCTGGATTTGGGCAGGCAAGACGTTGGTGAACGCCACGGGAGTCTTCCGAGAAATCACCACATCCGCGGAGACCACGGCCTCCTCCATGATGAGCGTCTCCATCCGAAATCGCACCGAAGTGGAAGCGCCTTCGCACTCCACCTGACGGACTTGGCTGGCGTATCCGATGTAGGACACTTCCAACGTGGCTACCCCTTTGGGCACAGGCATGGCAAACACCCCATCGAAGTCCGTGGCGACCACGGCATTCCCGGATTTGACGTAGGCTCCGATCAGAGGCTCTCCCGTCAGGGCATCTTCAATGACCCCGTTGATGGTGCACAGCTGCGCAGCGGCTGTCGTTGCGCATGCCCAAAGCACCAGCGCAACAGCCCTCAAAGGCTTCAATGCAAACATGTGATTCCTCACTTGCGAACCACGCGACGGGTCGCGCGAGCCCCGTTTTCAAGCACCACCTCCATCAAGTAGAGGCCGGCAGTCACGTTGTCCAAGCGGACTTCTGCCACGCCCAAGCCATTCACGGCCTGACGGCCCACTTGCTGGCCTGCGAGGTTGTGCAGAACCACTTCACGGATGGCTGAAGCTGCACTCACCCAAACCACGTCGCCAGAGGCCGGGTTGGGGAACACCTTCACGTCCATGGACGCGGGTTGCTCTTGGACGTCCGTCGTGCCGCACTCACAGGTGTGAGAGCCGAGGTTCAGAAACACCGCGTCCAACGTGTAGTTCAACGAATCGTTGGACCACAAGGTGCCGTCCCACTCGTCGACGACGAGGTAATCGTTCAAGGCATCGGTGTCACCGCCGGTCACGCTGGGCTTGCGAATCAACGTGTGATTCTGGGTCATTTCTGCCCAGCCCGTGGTTCCGGGATCTTCGCCAATCTTGCCGAAGATGTCGATGGGCGTGTTTGTCGAGATTTTGCGCAACACCATGGCGTCGTTGCCATTGAAGTACATCGCGTTGTTCTCCTCGTACACAGGGCAAACCCACAAATCGGCGGCCTCTGCAAGCTCATCCCACACGGGCGCTTCGAAGTCCACCCCATCGGGATCTTGCTTGTCCAACACAACGACCACCACGCTGTTGGCCGCAAGCGTGCCTGACAAATCCACTTTCTGGTTGTCTTGTGCCGCAGTGGCTCCGTTGGAGTAGCGCTCGAGGCGGTAATCGCTCAAGTCCACCGCCGCGTCGGTGGGGTTGTAAATCTCAATGGCTTTGTTGTTGCTCCAGCCTTCGATGTATTCGGACATGAAGAGTTCGTCGCACTGTGCTTGGGCAGATTGAATGGACAGAAGGGTCAAGGCCACGCAAAACGACGCTTGGAGGGATTGAAGGAGCGCTTGTTTCATGAGATTGGTTTTGGGTCTGGATTTCGTTCGATGTGATTCGTTGGGGCGAAATTACCGCGGGCTGCGTTATTTTCGACGAATCAACGATAACGAATTGTCATGCTTGCGTTTATTCCGACCAACCGTCTTGGGAGAAGCGAAATTCTCTGCGCTTGGCGCCTCTCTTTGTCCCTTCTTTTGACATGGGCAGGGGTGCAAGCCATGCACGCCCAAACCGGCGGCGGCCTTGGCTGCGTCATCGATGCTGGAATTTCGCCGCAAGAAGTGTGCAAAGGAGACCATGTCGTTTTGGGCGGAAACCCAACCATCCCGTACAACCTGTCTCAGGAGTTCGCCTCGGTGTCGTGGTCTGTTTTGGAGGGAGATTCTGTGGCGTTTGATCCGTCTCCTGATGTGCCAAATCCATCGGTTCAGGTGGACGTCACAACGACCTTCTTGGTGGAATTGGTGCTGAATGACGGCTCGGTATGCAGCAGCACCATCACGTTGATCCCCATCACGGAACCCATGCTGGACCTTCAAGGAAGTTGGACCCAATGCGGAGGCTCGACGTTGTTGTCGTTTTACAACACCTCCCCTTCCAACAGCGTGGCCATCACCTACGACGTCGATTGGGGAGATGGCAGCATGGACTCCGCATTGCCGTTTGCCACAGCCTTTCAACACGATTACGCCTCCTTGGGGCAATACGATGTGCAAGTCAGCGCCACTTTGGGAACCTGCGTGAATGAGGAATCCATTGAAGTGTTCTTGGGCACCCCACCCGAACCGATTGAATTGGATGTGCCCGAATGGACGTGTTCTGGAAGCGAGGTCGCGTTTGAGTGGTCCAACCTGGATGGCTACCCCCTGGGTTCGAGTTGGGACATCCAAATCGATGGAAGTCCGGCTTTCAACGGTGCCGTCACGGACTCCACCGCCACTGAATTCACATGGAGCTTCGGAGAGTCTGTGACCTGTTTGGATGCGTTGGCGACGCATTCGGTCTACGCGCAACTCTCAAATGCTTGCCTTCCCGCAGTGAATGCCTCGGCGAGCTTCAACATCATCATGGAGCCCGAGGCCGACCTCGTTCTTGCGGGGGACTCGTGTGCCTTTGTGCAAATGTCTCTGGGCCCTGAAGTGGAATGTCCCGGTCTGCATTCGATCCAATGGAATGTCACCAGCGAAGGAGGAGAACCCGCATCGCTTTCCACCCATTCAGGCGGCCCCCAATCGACGTTTTGGACTGTGCAGCTTGACCCTGGGGAATACCAGACCACCTTAGAAGTCTCCAACCCCGCCTGTGGAAGCACTGCCGACACCGCGGCGTTTTGCGTCGAGATGTCTCCCCCGGGAGATTGGGCCACGCCGGGAGTGGCCAATGGGCAACAGTTCAACATTTGCGTCAACGAGGTCATCGACTTGTGGATCGACCCCATTGAATCCATTTGCGGCAGTGACATTGCCGGGGAATGGTTCGTCAGCCCCATGACCGAGGACACGGATCCTGAAGGATTCGAGACGCTTCTTAACGAGGAGTGGCACCGCAGTTGGTCGTTCCAAGCGCCAGGCATCTACCTGATTGAGCTTGAAGGCCAAATCGGATGTGGCGACCTCGACCTCTTCGCCTCAGTCGTGGTCACGGAACTGCCTGAAGTGACCTTGACCTCCTACGACAACGGTGTGCCCGATCAGGTGCTGTGCCGAGGAGACGAAGTGTCCGTCGTTGCAGAGGTCTCGGGGGTCGGGTTGAACTCCGGAGCGTACGACTTGAATTGGAGTGTCCTGAATTCAGAAGGGCAGTCTCATCCCAGCGCAAGCGCCTACCAATACGGCGACTCGACCTTGATGGTCCAAAGCCATCCCAGCGCCCCAGCAGAAGACATTTTTGTGGCGCTGGAAGTTTTGTCCGCCTGCGGCCCGATTTACGACACCCTCCACCTTGAAGTGGAAGGCAACTTGCCCCTCAACTATTGGCTTGTCTCGGGCAGCGAAGGACCTGTGAACAACGGCATCCCCGAATTCGTGCAATGCCAAGGAGACTCGCTCGAATTGGGATTCGAGGTCCCCGGTGCTGCAGTCATGAACGTCTACTCCCAAACGTTTGACCTCTGGGACCTGACTTTTGACGAAGCGGAAGGCACGGGCGAGCTCACGTGGCTGTCCAATGGGCTCAACTGGGATTTTGAATTGGAGTATTTGAGCGCGGAAGGGTGCCAAACCTTGGACACCCTTTCCTTCCGGACCATTTTCCGTCCAGAGGTGTTTGTCGATGCGCCAGGTTTGGTCTGTCAGGGGGATGCATCCCAATTCTCTGCGGTGGTGTTCCCTGGCTCGACAAGCAACTTCGATGCCGTGAATTGGAGCGTCGGCGGCAGTTTGGTCCAATCGGGGTCTGAAACCGACTTCGCCTATGTCATGCCCGACTGCTTGAACAACCCCACCGTGACCTGCACGGTCATCGACGAATTCGGGTGCCAAGCCTCCGCTCCCGCGGTGACGGCCCCCATCAGCTGTCCGCCCAGCACCTCCTCCCAGTTCTACAGCTGCGGCGAGGAAGGCGACACCCTTTGCCAATCGTGGGTTGATTCTCCGGTGGCCGGATGGCTGCTCGACGACAACATGTGGCTGGATGAAGACAGCCTGGGCACATGTGTGGTGGTCGACTCCATGTACGTGCATCATTCACTGACGTGGTACACCACCACGGAATTGGGATGTCAGCAAACAAACCACATGTGCTGGGGCGTGGGAGCTTTGGACAGTTTGGGGCAATGCACCGAAGTGCCTTGCAGTCCGCCACCACCGCCTCCTTGTGACGCGTTTCTGTGCGAAGACTCCTTGGCTTGCAACTACGGCATCGCAACCTGTTGCTTGGATTCATGCGTCTTCCCCGAGTCAATCGGTGCCAACGAACTGGCATTTGACTCTCTGGTGTTTTGTCAGTCATGGACGCCATACTTGCTCGAAGCCGAGTCGCCTTGGATTGGGAATTGGTCAGGCCCACGGGTGTCGGACAACTCACAGGTCAATTGCCCTGGCACCCAGGCGTACTTGGACCTTTCGGTGACCGGGGAATGGGACATCTATTTCCACGGTGGCTTGGGCTCCTGCATGGACATCGACACCGTGCATGTGGTGGTCCATGAGATTCCACAGTACAACGGTCCCAATGCGTTCCAAGAGTGCCACGGGGTTGAATTGGACTTGAGCGAGGTCCTGGCACAGGATTCCAGCCTGTGCTGGAGTTTGGATTGGCTTGGGGAGGAGAACAACGGTTGTGACACCTCGGCTGTTTGGCTGGTGAATGGGTCTGGCTATGTGGCCTGGAACGCCACCAACGAATGGGGATGTTCCTCCCTGAACACGACGATTTACATCGAAGATTTGGGCCGTCCCAACGCCATTGTGGGTGGGGACACTGTCCTGTGCAACCAAGCCATTCCCAACATCATGACCTTCGAATTTGGGGCGCCTTATGCGTTGGGATGCAACCCGACCCAAGGTGTTTGGGAAGGACAAGGTGCCAACCTTGAATTCTTCACGGAAGTATGGACGGGCGGCAATTGCGTGGATGCCGGGGATCCATGGATTGACAGTTTGTGGACTTTCACTCCAGACAGCGTCGGGGTGTACGAATGGGTGTGGACCGTGACCGACTGCAATGGATGCGTGGACCGAGACACCTTGAACATCACCGTTGTGGAACCGACACCTCCCTTGCTTCCCCAACTCACGTTCTGCATGGATGCGCCAGTCGGACCAGTCACCCCGCAAGGCGAGGCGTGTTGGTTCGGGAGCGGCATCTCGCCAGACTACATCTTCGACCCTGCGGTGGCCGGCGAAGGCACCCATGAGTGGGTGGTCATGATTGGAGAGGGCTCCTGCGCCATGACAGACACCGTTGAAGTTGAAATTTTTGATGTTCCTCACATCGATCTGGTGGGCTATGGACCCTGGCCCTGCTACGGGGACACCTATGCCATGTGCGTGGAGACCGAAGACAGCTTGACCGACAATTGGGTGTACGACTGGCAGGCGTTTCCGAGCCTGTTGGCCATCGATACGTGCAGCACGGCATGTTGTGACATTGAAAATGTGGATGCCACAAACGCCATGGTCGTCGTCACCAACGAGCATGGATGCACAAGCGAAGATTCTTGGATCATCAACCTCGCCCCAACCCCGGAGGTGGTGTTGACGGACAGCGTGTTCTTGTGCAAGGATGGCGGAACATACCCCATTCCAACAGCTCCCTTGGGGGGCACTTGGACCGGCGAACACTTGACCGAAACGGGAGTGTTTACCGCGGAAGAGGTGGGTGTGTTTGTGCTCCACTATGAATTCATCAATGTCCAAAACTGCATGGATGAAGACAGCGTCGTCGTTGTCGTGACAGACATCCCCCAGCCCACCATTGTGACCCCTCAATTGGAATACTGCTTGGGATCATCTGCCCTGCTTTACTCCGACATGGACGGCGTGTGGAGCGGTCCTGGAATCGACGGTTCCGGTGCCATTCAACAAAGCATTCCCGGAACGTACTCCTACCAATTCACCACTGGAAGCGGTTCCTGCTTGGCGCAGGACTCCATCGACATCACGTTCTTGGAACTTCCGTATGTGGATTTGCCCGTCGACACCATTCTTTGTCCTGGCAGCCCCCTCGAGATTGAGGTCCCCGCGGAGGCCATCGACTCGTTGAATTTGGTCAATGCCTTTGCCATTGGATGCGAAGGCATCGGTGGGGCATTCCCGGTGTTCACCTTTGAGCCCGAATTCACTTGTGGGTTCTCCATGGTCGTGGTGGACGACCACGGCTGCTTGGGATACGATGACATGACGGTCATTGTGCCGCTTCCCACCCCTTCCTACGCGGGGCCACCTGAAGTGTTGTGCATGGGAGAGGAACTTCAACTCGAAGGCCAAATTGTCCCCGGGTGTGCGACCGAAGTCACCTGGTCTGGCGCGTTGGTGGACGAATCCGGATACGTCACTGCGGACACCGTAGGCGTGCACTGGGTCGAACTGACGTATTACGACTGCTTTGGTTGTTTTGCCTCTGGACAACGTGAGGTGTTGGTCTTGGACGCTCCTGTGCTCAGTGCCATGTGGTCAGACACGGTGGTCTGCGAAGGTGAGGAAGTCGACCTCATGCTCGACGGTTACGGGGGCAGCTTGGGATACAACTGGGACTGGGTCGACTCCCCTTTTGAGGAAAGTCCGACCTTCCCCTGGCTGGCACAAAACCCCTTGGACTCCATCATGGATTTGACCCTTTGGGCCACCGCAGGGAACTTGTGCAATGCAGACAGTGTCTCCATTGACTTGACCGTTTGGCCGGCCATTTCCGCGGAGCCAAGCACCAACATCGGATCCAACGCCATGGTCGACACGGTGTTGTGCGCGCCCGTGTCGCTCTCCTACCAAGCCTATGCCGCTGGCGCCCTCGATTGGGTGTGGTCTTCTTCCGTGTCTGTCGACACCATCGACACGTCCGTGGCTGAGTTTTCGGTCGACGTGGTGGATGAGGTGATGACCTTTGACCTGGGGGTTTTGGCCAGCCTGAACCAAAGCGCGTGCACAAGCCCATCCCAATGGACCGTCACCGTGGTGCCGGAACCGATTGCAGAGTTGAGTGCGGTGGAGGCATTTTGCGGAGACGTATTTGCCCCGGAGGTCGAATACACGGCGGAACACGGGGACGTGGCTTGGGACTGGACCGGAGGCGCTTTGCCGGCGACGTTCCCCGACGATTGGGAATTGGAATCTTGGGGCACGACGTCTTTGTCGTTGACGGTCACCTCGACGCATCCGGGCGTCTCTTGTGTGGCCACCGATGAGGTGTCACTCGCTTTCTACGATCAACCCGTCGCCGGGTTTGAGTTGATTTCAGATTCTGTGGTCTGTGCGCCTGGAACCTTCCAGATTGTGGATGCCAGCGCCGACGCCCAAAGCATCTCTTGGTTTGTGGACTACGTCGGAGGCATCCTGACGCCGCTGGACACCCTTGACCTTCTCTTGCCCTTTGCGGGACAATTTGGGCTGACTTGGGTGGCTGAAGGTGAAGGAAGCTGCACCGACACTCTGCTTGTGGCAGACGTCGTCGAAGTGCTGCCCTCTCCTGAAGCCGGGATTTGGTCCAACCAGCCGCTGGTCGTGCCTTGGCGCATGGAAGGAACGGAGTTCATCTTCAACGACGTCAGTGTGGGGAACGACAGCACCATCTGGACCGTGGGTGACAGCACCATCATCGACCAAGGCATCTTGAATTTCTTGTACGAAGCGCCTGGCACTTATGCCATTGGCCAACAAGTGTTCAACGACTTCGGCTGCCAAGACACGGTGAGTTTGCGGTTTGAAATCGTCGACGAATTGAACATCCACGTTCCCACGGCATTCACCCCCAATGGAGACTTCGTCAATGACGTTTGGAAACCCATCATCGCCGGAGTGGAGCGCATCGACGAATACACGCTTCAGGTGGTGAGTCGCTCAGGACAAATCGCCTTTGAAACCACCGATCCAGAACAAGCGTGGGATGCCCTTGACGTTCCTCGTCCGGAGAAACTGGAGGACGTCCAAAACAGCGTGTTCCGCTACATCCTTCGCGTCTTGCCAAATGCCACGCCACTCGATCCTGACCCGGCTTGGATGGAGTACACCGGGCATGTCATGATTGTGGACTGACGGAGTTCTGACCCCTCAGGTCGTCTCGGCCTCATCCCCAGATTCGCGCTCTTCGATGGCGAGCTTGACCTTCTTGGTCAGGCCTTGCCATACGAGCGCGTAACTGTGGTCGACCAAGTCCAGAAAGGTCTCCCATGGGACGTCCCCAAACGGCTCAGGATGGACACTGTTCCAATGTTTGGCGTTCAAATAGGGTCCTGTGGTGACGCCTTCGAATTGGGCGCGCAGCTCAGGGATGCGTTCCGGGGCGCATTTCATGCCACAACCTTCAAATTCAAAGGCGTCGAGAAGGCAAAACATCTTGCCCCCCACCTTGAACACCAGGGTGCGGTCGTCAAAGGGAAGTTCCTCAGTGGTTCCTGGCTTGGCCAAACAATGGGCCCTCAGGCGTGTGACCACACGCTCGTGTGCGGTCATGCAGTCTTGGCCTTCTTATCCGCGACCGCATCGAGCACTTGAGTCAACATGCCGTCCAACTCCGTAGCGTCGAGGTCGCTCATGGAGGGTCGCCACTCATTCAGCAAATCGTTGACAGGCTCCGCTCCCAGAAGGGTCATGGTGGGCTTCAAGGAGTGGCGTGTGGCAGAGATGACGTTCCAGTCTTGGGCCGCCGCAGCTTCGAGAAGGTTGCGCTTGGATTTGGTGAGCGTCGCCTCGAGGGCTTCCAGAAACTCCAAGTAGGCCTGGGGATCGTCACCAAAAATGGCATCGTATTGATCAAAACGAGGGTGCATCTCCATGTGTGGAAGATACACCCTCGCTGTCATTTGGTGTATGGGGCGGGTTACTGGTACACGCGCACGTAGTCTACAGCCATGAACTGAGGGAACAACGTGGTTTCGTCAGGCGATCCCGGCCAGTTTCCTCCAACCGCGATGTTGAAGATGAAAAAGAACGGGTCGTTGAATGGCGAGTCGAAGCCACTGGTGGCCACGTGCTGCTCCGTCGTCAGCTGGAAATAAGGCTCGTCGTTCATCAACCACGTCATGGTGTCCGCAGACCACTCCAAGGAGAAGACATGGTATTCGTCCGAGAACGTCGTCGGGAAATCCGAGTACGTCACCGCACCCAAGTTGGGGTGACCACCACCGCTGATGGCGCCCCAGTGCGCGGTGCCGTGAACGTAGTTGGGCTGGTGCCCCAACAATTCCATGATGTCGATTTCGCCGCACTGCGGCCAGCCCACTTCGGTGAAGTTGGCGCCGAGCATCCACAAGGCGGGCCAAATCCCTTGACCATATGGCAACACCGCACGGATGTCGATGCGGCCAAACTCGAACTCCTGCTTGTCGCGGGTGATCATTCGGGCTGAGGTGTATCCTGCCCCGTCTTGCATGGCCACGATGAACAGGTTGCCGTCCTCGACGAAGGAATTCGCCGGATTTGCCGTGTAGGCTTGGAACTCGTTGTTGCCCCAACCTCCTGCACCCAGCTCGTGGGTCCAATCGTCCAAGTTGATGGCCGTGCCTTCAAACTCGTCGGACCAGGTCAACGTCATGCCTTCTGGCGGATTGGACGGCGAGTGTGGGGTGTCATACCCCCCTTCAGGAAGGGAGATGTCCAACTCCGTGTCGTCGTTCAAGATGGTGCCTGTGGCCACCTGCTGGTTGCCCTTCAAGTATCCATTGACGGGATTCGACAACACCACGGTGAACTGCTCGTCCGCTTCCAAGCCTTCGTCAATCACGATGGGCACTTCGATTTGGGCGATGAGGTCACCTGGCTCAAAAACAAGTGTGCCCGACTGGGGCTCAAAGTCCTCCCCTGCCTTGGCCGTACCTTCGACGGTTTCATAGTCCGCCGTGACTTGAGCCGTGTTGCTCGCGTCGAGACGGACTTCAAAGCGAAACGTGCTGTTGAAGGTGTTTTCCAACGACGTGCGATCCGCCACAAACTGAATTTCAGAGTTTGTGGGCTCGGGACCGCCGCCGCAGTCAGAACACCCCACGGCAAGCGCCATCAATCCCAACCCGCCAAGCAGGTTGGTGGACCATGTTGAACGGATCATTCAGCTGCGAAAATCAAGGTGAAGTAACCACTGCCCACGGGGTTGATGCAATCCCCGCCTTGTTGGAGGGCGCTCAACACCAGGCGTTCTTCGGTCAATTCTGTGATGGTGTATGTCGGACCTGAGTCCCACACGCCCATCCATCCACAAATCTCAGCCGCTTCTGTGGTCAACCCGCCGACCGTGAAGAGATCCTCGCCGTTGGGACCTGCTTGCAATTCAAGGGTGTACGTGGAGGGCGCCACCGTCATGGTTGTTTCGATGAATCCATCAAAGGGGTTCATCGAGCTGCCGTTGTTGTTGTAGATGAACTCACCGTCCTCCGTGAGCGACCAACGGTCGTCGTACTGGAAGGCCACAAGCCCACCTGCTGGCGAGTTATACCATTCTGTTGAACCGGGTTCCGGGCCAATGGCAATGGCTCCGGCATCCGAAGCAAACTTCCAAGACTTGGGGTTGTCGCAGCCAGTGAGCAACGCCAACGTGCCTTCACAAGGCAATTCCAAGGTCTTTTCAATGGTCACACTGTCGGTGAAGTAGGCCATGCCTCCTGGGGCGTGTCCCTGGTAGGAGATGCCGTAGGTCCCTTCCACGTAGTACACCATGGTGTCGACCGGATCGTTGCTGACCTGACCGTTGCCAAAATCCCACAAGTGGATGAACACGTCGTCACTGACATCGGCTTCCACCACCACGCGGTTCGAGTCAATCCCGACCACACCGTCCACAGTGTCTGGGAGGAAGTACCATGCAATTTCCGCAGAGGGAGGCGCAGGCAATCCTGGGCTTGTCTCCACGTAGGGATCGCATCCCGTCAGCGCCACAAAGGCTGCTGCGGTGGCGATCAAAGAGGTGCATTTCAGATTCATTCGTAGCCTTCGTTTTGGGTCAATTGACCGTTGGACAAGGTGATTTCCGCGGTGGGAATGGGGAAGAGTTCGCTCTTGCCTTCCACAAACCCTTCGAGCACTTCTGCGGCGCGGCCTTGGCGCACCAAATCAAAGAAACGGTGCCCCTCAAGGCCCAATTCCACGCGGCGCTCGTGGTAGATCACGTCGAGCAAGGATCGGCCTGTGAGGCCCGCCAAGTTGATGACTTGACCCGCAGCATTTTCAAATTGAACGGCGTTGGCCGTCCCCTCTTTCACGGCGAGCACGGAGGCACGCGCACGAACGAGGTTGAGGGACGCAATGGCCGCTGCATCGTCGCCTGTGAGATGACATGCCTCCGCATGCATCAACAGGACGTCGGCAAGGCGAATGACACGGTCGTTGGATCCTCCGTTGGGGTTGGGGTCGCCGAAAGGCGCCAATTCCGCGGCTGGGTTGAAGTACTTGCGTGGGTAGTATTCGCTGGTCATGCCCGTGGCATCTGCGGTGATGGTGCCCCAGTCCGAAGCATTGTCACCCAACGCGTACACGGTGTATCCCAACCGAGGGTCCGTCTTTTGGATGACGTCGGGACCAATCTGCTCTTCCCACGTTTCGAATTCGTCCACGAAGTCCTGGGTGGGCAAGTTGAAGCCGTATCCACTGAACGTGCCGCGGGCGCGTTGGAACACGTTGGTGTAGGTGCCTTCGCTCCAAAATTGCGCACCCCAGTTTCCACCGGAGTTGTTCGCGTATTGGATTTCCCAAATGCTGCCGGGTCCGTTTTCACCACCTTCCGTGAAGATGTTGCCGTAGTTGGGATCCAGGAAGTACTCCCCGGAGCCCACGACCTCTTCGCAACGTGCGCGGCACTCCGCCATGTTGCCTTGGTAGAGTTGCGCCTTGGCCAACAAGGCATTTGCCGCACCACGCGTGGCTCGGCCCGTCTGCGATGTGCCGTACGCACTCTTGGCAGGCAAGTTGGCTGCGGCCTCTTCGAGGTCGGCGACGATTTGGGCCCAAACCTCCTCGTCCGTCGCACGTGGCTGTGCATACTCCGACGGCGCCAAAGGACGCGTCACAAGCGGCACACCGCCAAACGTGGTGACGAGGTTGAAGTACCAGTAAGCACGCAAGAACTGGGCCTCTCCGAGGTATGCGAGCTTGGTGAACTCGTCCATCTCAATGCCAGGAATGTTCTCCAAAGCGAGGTTGCAGTAGGTGATGCCTTTGTAGGCTGTCTTCCATTCCCCGAGCACAATGCCGCTCGAAGGGTCGCCGTAGAAGCCCTCAAACTCGAGCAAGTCGGGCTCGTCGGTGTCTCCCGAGCCTCCCTTGTCGGCATCGTCGCTGACAATGTCACCGAAGTACCAACGGAAGTGTGCACCGTCTGAGATTTCGACCTGCAAGGGCGCGTAGCAGGCAATGGTGGCTGCTTCCGCGTCTTCCGCCGTTTGGTAGAAGTTGCCCGCAGAGCTGCCGATGTAGGGATCACGATCCAAGAAGTCCTTGGAGCATCCCGTGTTGAGGAGCACAAAGACCATCAAGGTCAGCGCGCCCATCCATGAAAGGGTTGTTGCGTTGTGTTTCATCAGAACGTCACATTGATGCCCAGGTTGTAAATCCGGGGAGATGGGTAGAATCCGCGGTCAATGCCGATTTCCAGCGTGCCACGGGTGCCAATTTCAGGATCCAAGCCCGTGTACTTCGTAAACGTAAACAGGTTGTTGGCACTGGCGTAGATGCGGAACTTGGAGATGCCGACGCGGTCCAAGACCTCCGAAGGCAAGGTGTAGCCCACCATCAACGACTTCACCCGCAAGTAGGATCCGTCTTCGATGAAGCGGTCCGACACGCGGTTGTTTTGGTTGAGGTCAGAGTGGGTCACACGAGGCGTCTCGTTGGTCGACCCCTCCCCTGTCCAACGATCCAAGGCCGAAATCGGCAGGTTGGTGGTGTTCAGATCGTAGCGGAACATCCCCTTGTAGATGTCGTTGCCGTGGCTGCCCTGCAAGAACAAGTTCACGTCGAAGTTCTTGTACTTCGCACCGGCCGTGAAGCCGTACGTGAAGTCGGGGTGCGGGTTGCCGATGACCACTTTGTCTTCGTTGTTGATGACGCCGTCGCCGTTTTGGTCCACAAAAATGACGTCACCCGCCACGGCGTTGACCTGGCTGGTGTCCGCCATGGCCTCCTCGTCGGTTTGGTAAATGCCGTTCGTTTCAAAACCCCAGAAGGTCGCGATGGGCAAGCCGATGTCCGTGATGGCCACGAAGTCGCCTGAGCCAAACACGTTGCCCGTGAAAATGGGCTGGTTCAAGCTGTCGACTGGCGCACCGAGGTCGGTGACTTCGTTGCGGTACGCCGAGATGTTGCCGTTCAGGTTGTAGGTGAAGTCTCCCTCACCTCCCTGGTAGCCCACTGCCAATTCCGCACCGCGGTTGCGCGCAGAGGCCACGTTAGAAGGACCGGGTTCCAAACCGGCGGTGCCGGGGTTGGGCACGTAGGCCAACATGTCGATCGTGTTCTTTTCGTAGATGTCGAAAATGAGGTTCCAACGTCCGTCCAAGAAGTCCGCATCCACACCGAAGTTGATTTGCTCGCCCGTTTCCCATTTGAGGTCGGGGTTGGCGATGGCCACGGGGCCAGAGCCGATGATTTGGGTCTGCTCTTGGCCGAAGGTGTAGTTCAACCCGTTCACGATCACGGGGTTGTACGCGTAGTCACCGATCTCGGCGTTTCCGTTGCGTCCCCAGCTTCCGCGAACCTTGAAGAAGTCGATCCAGTCCTTCTCGTCGAACCATGGACGCTCGGTCAAGTTCCAAGCCGCAGAGAACGAGGGGAACAATCCGAAGCGGTTGTTCAATCCAAAGCGGGAAGAACCGTCGTAACGCAAGGTACCCATCAAGGACCACTCTTTGCCGAGGTCGTACGTGGCACGGACAAACTGTCCAATCCATGCGGTTTCGCTGATGCCGTCGCTGGCCCGTGGGATTTGGGGTTCCACGTTCAAGCTGTTGCTCAAGAACGCGTAGGTGGGGTTGTTGGTCGCCAAGCTGTCACGTGAAGCCGTGATGCTCGTGGAGCGAGACTCCAAGGCAGAGTAACCTGCAATGACCTGAAGCTTGTCCTCGTTCTCGAACTCCTTGGTGTACGTCAGGGTGTTCTCCCACTGCCACGTCGACCACTTGTTCTCGGCGCGAATCAAAGAGTTGACCTCGCGGAATTCGGTGGCGGGACGGTTGGGATCGCCGGGGAACAACGCCAAGTCATAGGCTGGCAAGAAGATGTTCTGAGAACCCAAGGCCAAATCCACGTTGACCGAAGAACGGAACTTCAGGTTGGGCGTCAAATCCATTTCCCCGAAGACGTTCCCCACAAATCGGTTGGTCGTCCAGTTGTCGTACGTCTGCTCGATTTGGTTGATGGGGTTCACGATGTCGCTGTCGATGTAGTCCGTGTACGCGTACTGACCGTCGGGACGTGTCACCGGCGTGACAGGATCCATGTTCAACGCGCGCACCACCGGCGTCGCGAATTCGTTGTTGACCGCGAGGGCACTGCGGTTGATGTTCGTGAAGGTCACGTTTTGGCCCACCTTGATGCGATCTCCAGCTTGCTGCTCGGAGTTCACACGGAACGTGGTCCGCTCAAAGCGCCCCTTCTCTCCACCAATGATGCCATCTTGGGAGAAGTGACTGGCACCCATGGCCATGCTCGAGGTCTCTGTGCCGTTGGTGTAGAGCACGCTGTGGTTGGACATGGGGGCACGTTGGAACATGGCTTCTTGCCAGTTGGTTCCTTGGCCCAAAGACGCGGGATCCGTCAACCCAGGCAATGCCGCCAAGCCGGCAGCCGCGCGGCTTTCGTTCATCAACGTCGCGTACTCCTCCGCATTCAACAGCGCCATGAACTTCCAAGGCTCTTGCATGCCGATGTAAGAGTCGTACGTCAGGGTCGCCTTGCTTCCGCGCGATCCCTTTTTGGTCGTGATCAACACCACCCCGTTCGCACCGCGCGCGCCATAAATGGCCGTCGACGCCGCATCCTTCAAGATGCTGATGCTCTCAATGTCCGAAGGGTTCAAGTAGTCGATGCCTCCAGAAGGGATGCCATCCACGATGAACAAGGGGTCCGAATTGTTAATCGAACCGAGACCACGGATGCGGATGGTCTGCGTGGAACCGGGCTGGCCCGAGTTCTGCGTGACCTGCACCCCTGCCGCACGGCCTTGAAGGGCCTGTTCGGTGCGCAAGACGGGGATGCTCGTGGCTTCCTTGATGTCGACGGTGGTCACCGCACCAGAGATCTTGCTGCGCTGTTGGTTGCCGTAACCAATGACCACGGCTTCTTCCAGTCCAGCCACGTCGGGCTGAAGCACAACCTTGAGGTCAGACACCGTGTTGGCCACAGTCAACTCTTGGCGGAGGTAGCCGATGTAGGAGAACACCAAGGTGGCTCCAGACTCGGCCGTCAAGGCAAATTTTCCGTCCAGGTCGGTCGCCGTTCCGGCATACGTCCCTTTCACAGTCACCGAAACGCCGGGAAGGGGCATGTCCCCATCCACGACCGTTCCTCCGACCGAAATCGTTTGGGCCAAAAGCCCTGAGCTCGCTCCGAAGAGCAAGACCAGGGCCATCAGCGATGAGATGCGTTGAATCATTTCACGAAGCTCCAGGAAGCGCGCGCTTCCTCATTTGAGATTTGGATGGTGTACACTCCGGCGTTCCATGACGCGGCGTCCAACACCAAAAGCTGTTGGTTGGGCAACATTTGCGTGCTTTCGATCAAGCGACCTTGAACGTCGCGGATGTCGACGCGTGCAGCGCTGCTCAAAGGCGTCGCCAAACGCACGTTCAATGCGTCCGTGACTGGCACGGGGAACAACGAACCTTCGAGGGCAGTGAATTCCATAATGCCGTCGACCGTCATGGTCAAGCTGGCCGTTGCCGTGCAGCCGTTGGCATCTGTCACCACGGCCGTGTACAAGCCCCCAGACAAAGAATCAGGGTTGGCTTCCATGCCGGTCATGTTGTTCCACACCACAGTGTAGTCAGGCGTGCCGCCCGTGACCGTGGCTTCCGCCTGGCCATCGCCTGCGCCTGAGTCCTCAGCCAAGATGGAAACGTCAATCACAAGTTCATCGGGTTCACCAATGGTGAAAGCTGTCTCGCTGGAGCAACCGAGCGTGTCTGTCGCCACAAAAATGTAGTCCCCTGCTGGCAGCGTTTCTCCCGCTCCAAGTACTTCGACTGAGATCAATCCATCATCCAAAAGAAGCATTGTTGCCGAATCCAACGAAAGCGTGCCCTCTCCACCGAAGCAAAGAGCGTCCTCCACAGTCAGCTCCACAACGGGACCGTCACCAAACACGCAGCTGCCGTCGTCTTCCGTGGCTGCCGCATCGTAGTTGCATGCCGTGGCGTCTGTGCAACCAGGCACAGGCTCGGCGTTGCAGGCCGTGCATTGGTTGTAACACACAACTGGCAACTCCAAGTCACCGGTCACATCGAGGGTACGGTTGATGTAACCGTCAATGGTGGAGGTGCATGGGTCGCCATCCATGAACTCTTCTTGCGCAGTCCAGCCGTCCAAGGTGAACTTGTACTCGAAGGTGCCACCGGGCAAGTCCACAGGAAGTTCGAACACCATGTCGCCGTCGTCGTCGGTCATGGTCGCACAAGCGCCGCACCAACCGTTGAAGGAACCATTGAGGTTGACCGTTCCATACGTACCGCCGTATTCACTCATGTCCACGCGGAACAACACTGTGCCGCCTGGAGGAGGAGGCACGTCGTTGCAAGTACCATCACAGGTACCGTAGTAGTCGCTTGCCACGGAACCGGCTTCGATTTGACGATTGGCGTAGCCACTGTAGTCTGTGACAGGTGCGCACGTCGCACCGTCGACCATGTCGTTCACCAAATTTTCTTGATCGGCAAATCCGTTGATGGCGTACTTGTATTCCACCACACCCGTCAAGTCTGCGACTTCCACGGAGTACACGCCGTCCCCGTCGGGGTCGGTCATCGTGTTGTACGTGTCATTGGCGCACCAGCCGCACCAAGGGCCAGTCACAAACACGTTGTCAAAGCCCTCAGGGGCACAGGTCATGTCCACGTTGAACGTGGTTTGGGCTTGGGTACCCACTGCGAGGAGGGCTGCAGCAGCCAGGGAGAACAATTGTTTCATGGATCGTATGATTATTTCTTCAATTCAAATTCTGTGAGTTGGTCCCGCACGCGTAAGCCAAAAGTGCCTGGCTCTACCACATGCTTAAGTTTGAGTCCGACAAAGCCAAGGTTCGATGTTGGGACGCGTAACTGAACCTGTTTTGTTGCACCAGCGCCCACAAAAACGCGTTTGTAGGCCCTGAGTTTCTCCATGTTCGGAGTAATGGACGCAACGCGGTCTTGCACAAACAACATGACCACTTCAGCACTGGCACGGTTCCCAAGGTTTTCAAGGGTCACCTCCACGAGCAACTCGTCACCCATGTGTATATCACCCTCGTTCAAAATCCGCAAAGCGGTTGTTTTTACCTCGCTGTAGCTCAGACCATGGCCAAACAAATACTGCGGCCTGTATGCACTTTTCTTCGCATTTTTATGAACATCTTCTGTCCCTTTGCGATCGTAGGTCACGTGAGATGATGCCTCCCGTGGCCAAGTGAAAGGAAGACGTCCGGATGGATTGTAGGCCCCACTGAGAACCTGGGCAATCGCAGGTGCACCGAATTCCCCAGGCAGATAAGCCATCACCACGGCGTCCATGTCTTGCTCCACCTGTGAGAACGTACGAGGCCGACCTTGGACAAACACCCCCACCACTTGAATCCCTGTGGCTGCGACTGCACGCACGAGGTCCAGTTGGTTGTCAGGAAGACGCAAATCACCGATGTTGCCAAAAATCTCGGTGTATGGCATTTCCCCCAGAAACAACACTGCCACTTCCGGATTGGAACCCTCCATTGCTTGGATCACCCTTTGAATGTCCTCTGCACCGAATTCCATGTCATCCAGCGCTTCAAATGCAATGCGACTGGCCCCAAATTCTTCGCGCAATCCCTCCACGGCTGTCAATCTCCCGGGATTGTTGTACTTGGGATTTTTGCCCTGCCACGTGCCCGACCAGCCTCCATTCAACGCATTCAATGAGTTGGCAGTGGGTCCCGACACGAAAATCGTACCGGTGCCTCCCAATGGCAACAGAGGCTGATTGGGGTACACCGCATGGGTTCCTTCGTTCTTCAACAACGTAATGCACTCAAGTGCTGCACGCGCTGCAGGTCCAGCCAAGGCCTGACGTTCGTCTTCTGTCAGTGCTGGAGGCAATTCAAATCCCCCTTCTTCCAAAAGCCCAAGTTTCTCCTTCACGGAGAGAATTCGACGAACGCTCAAGTCGATGCGGCTTTCCGGGATTTGGCCTTCTACCACGAGTTCTTTCAAAAGAACCGGAAATTCCAGGTCTTGCGGCACCATGCTCATGTCAATCCCTGCCAAAATCGCCATTCTGATGGCTTCTTTGTATGTGGCCGCCACACGATGCCTTTTCACCAAGTATTTGATGTCTTCCCAATCTGTCACGACCAATCCCTCAAAACCAAGCTCACCACGAAGGATGTCTGTCAGCACGAAGCGATTGACGTGCGTTGGAATGCCATTCATCTCCCCACTGTTTACCATCACAGTCATCGCACCCGCGTCGACGGACTGCTTAAAAGGTGGTAGAAAAATCTCTCGCAGCTGACGTTCTGGGATGTAAGCTGGCGTGCGGTCTTTCCCACTCCATGGGGTGCTGTAACCCATGTAGTGTTTGAGTGTGGCTGCAACTTTGACGGGGCCTTCTTGAAAACCCCGCACCATGGCCTCGCCCATGTCGCCAACGAGCATGACATCTTCGCCAAAGGTTTCCCAAAACCTCGGCCAACGAGGGTCACGTCCGACGTCCAATACCGGAGCAAAATTCCAAGGAATGCCACACGCATCAATTTCTTGCGCTGTCCCTTCTGACATTTTTCGAACCAACGCGGTGTCCCATGTTGCTGCCAGTGCAATCTGCTGCGGCCCCAAGGCCGCTCCCGATGTGTAAGTTGCGCCATGAATGGCATCCACCCCATACAAAGTGGGGATGCCCTTGGCTGCGATGCTTGCCTTTTGGATTCCAGAAACGAGTTCGCGCCATTGCGCGGTCGGGTATGCATGCCCACCACAATTCAGCACGCTCCCGATGCGCCCTTCCTGAAATGCAGCGTGCAGTTTGCTTTCGTCCAAAGCATGTGGCTCGTCAAGAACAACGTAAACTCCGGGTTTTTCACTCAGCTCTCCTTCACAAAGCATATTCAACGTCAGCTGAGTCATTTCTCCCACCTTGTCGTCCAATGTCATTCCAGACAACAGGGATTCCACAGCAGCTGAACCGCGAAACTTCTCAAGCTCGGAATCTGTGATGCCGGAGTGGGCCACGTCATTTTTACACGACGTTCCCCCGAACATCCAAACCAGCGCGAGCGCACAGGCGACCATGCAATTACGGCGAGTGATTTTAGGGCACAAGATGGTTGCGAGGGAAAGGCGCATCGAATCTTACGGCTTGGGCAATGAGATCAGGTGGGACGCCGCAAATCGGATGAAATCATTGTTCACTCGTGGCAAGCCTTGCGCGGCGTATCGCAAGCTACATCAACAAATTGAGAAAAGCCGTCTTTTTGGGTACAGAAGAGTGTCCAATTGACGCAAAGAACCCATTTTCTCACACGAGGTATCCATCACAGGTGTCGATGGGCCCACCAATTCATCGCCGTGTCCACACCGAGTCGGTAGTCTTGGGCCACTTCTTTGGCACCCACGGTCCAAGCGTCGGTTTGAAGCGGATAGGGAGGTGCAATCTCCTCCCAGGTTCGGCCGTGGTTGTCGCCTCCTCGAAGCAGGCGGTCGACCGTGTCGTTGTACCGCTCGTAGCCTTCCAAAAACAGCGGCGCCAAGACCTTGTTGTGCCGATGCCAGTACATCCCAAAAGAATCCACGTAGCTCTGGGAAGCGTGGTCACCCATGGGCCTGGTGCGCACCACCAAGATGTGCCGACCGCCCATCTCCAGGGCCTTGTCCAGCGGCAACGGATCGGAATATCCCCCGTCAAACATCCACTCTCCGCGGAATTTGACCTTGCCGCGAGTCACCATGGGCAAAGACGACGACGCCACAAGCGCGTCCATCCAATCTCGCCCTTGGGGCTCAATGTATCGAGGCTCCCCCGTTTCCAGATGCGTCGTCACGACGATGGCTTGGGTGGTTTCCTGGGCGACACCCAGAGTGTCCAAATCGAGCGGTGCATGCCGCATGACGTGTGCCCTCAAGTGGGACAAATTCATCAACCCTTCTTTCGACCATGCAGAGGAAAACCGGATGAAGGTGCCGTCTTCAACCAAGTCACGTGAGATCCTGTAGAAATGCTTGTATTGGCCAGACAGGTAGGTGGCCATCACCATGGATCCCGCGCTGATCCCGTAGATGCGATCGAACTTCAAAGGCCCCAGCAGGAGCAAAGCATCCATGACCCCGGCCGTGAAGGCACAGCGCAGACTTCCTCCTTCGAGGATGAGGGTGTCGTATGGTGGTTGGGGATTCATGCGCGTCTCTGTAAGATAAGACGCAGCAGGGCAATCAACGTTGCCGCATCAAAGGTCCCACTTGGGACAGGTGTTGCATTCTCGCTCGGAAGTGCCCCAGCGGAGGGCCACCCCAGCGCTGACGTAATCCGCACGCCAGTCGGTGAATCGCAACGACACAAAGGCATCCAGGGTGGGATGAACCGAGAGAAAAAGTTGCGCTTTGTTGTAGCCGTGAATGAACCCAGGCGTGGGGTTGACCAGCACCGCCCCTTTGATCAAATCCAAACGCGCCCGACCAAACAACCACGACCACCCCGCACTCAACCCCGGCTGCAACCGGTCCAACGGGTTCGTGGCCACGCTGTCTGACGGGGCATCGGTGTTGTCGTCTGCGCGCAGTGCACCGTGGTGCACAAGGGCCGCTTGGGCGGTGACCCCGTACCGAGGCGACAACACGTACGTGGACTGGGCAAACAACTCTTGGACCCCGTAGACATGGCCGCCATACGCTCCATGGTCTCGACCGCCGATGCCCAACCCCACTGCGTGGCGCCATTGACGCGGGTCCGCGCCATCCATGTACACCTTGCGACGCGGCGTCTCTGCGACGCGGACGATCAACTTGGCGTGTGGCGTGTTGATGCCTTTGTTCGGTCGGCGAAGTCCCCCATTGCTTGTGTGCAGGATGCCCAGTCCCAAGCTGATGGGACTGTCGTTGGCCACAGTGATGCCCAGTCGGATCAGGCCATTGAGGTGAGAGCCCACTGCGATGAGGTCTGGGTTGGGCTCTTCCGGGTTGTAGACGCGCGAATTGTACGCCAAACCCGTGCTGAACGACCACCCCACGAGACGGGTTTGTCCCGTCCGCAAGGTCCAGCCCAACTGAGGCTGCCAGCCATACAGGGAGGAACCAATGCGGTGCATGCCCACAAATCCCCCGTGCTCCACGCCACCGAAAAAGGCAGCCCACCCGTTGGTGGCGCGTGTCATCCATCCCACATGGGCCCCGAATGCCGCAGATTCCACGACGTCTTGCATGTCCCCTTCCGCAACCCAAACCCCGCTCGTCGCACTGACTTCCGTGGGCCACCACTGCATTTGGGCTTGGGCAGAATCCGTTCCGACCCAGGACAGGAGCACGAACCAACAAGACCAGACGAACTGTTTCATTTCACAAAGGCGGCTTCGATCTTCATGGGGTCAAGGTAAATGTCCGCAGCCCTTCAAGAAGAGCGCGCCACCAAAAACCAAGCGTTGAGCAATTCCTCGCGGTTGTAGCGCATGGGTTCGCCGGTGTTTTGGTCAATGACGTCGCATCCCGCAGCCTCGCAAACGGCTTGGCCTGCTGCCGTGTCCCACTCCATGGTGGGCGCAAAACGCGGATAGGCATCGGCCGTGCCCTCGGCCACCATGCAGAGCTTGAGGGAACTGCCCTTGGAGATGAGGTTCACCTCGCCGTGGATCGACTTGGCCTCTTCCACGTAGGCCTCCGTTTCAGGCGACATGTGCGAGCGGCTGGCCACCACCGTGAACGCGCGCGTTCCAGCATTCACAGGAAGCGACACACGGGTGTGCCACGCGGCGTCCACATCGGCATCGGCGGAGACGTTCAAGCGCCATGCGCCTTCGCCAACTACCCCCACATACGCGTGGCCGAGAACGGGGGCAAAGACGACCCCACCCGCAACGCGGCCATGGCGAACCAAGGCAATATTGACGGTGAATTCTCCGTTGCGCTTGATGAATTCCTTGGTGCCATCCACGGGGTCGACAATCCAGAGTTCGTCCCATTGCGAGCGGTCCGCAAAAGGCATGTGTTTGCCTTCTTCTGAAAGCACGGGAATGCCCGTAGGCTCAAGGTGACGTAGGATGACGTGGTGGGCTGCGCGGTCCGCGCGGGTCAAGGGACTTGCGTCCTCCTTGTATTCGACGCCCACGTCGTCGCTCTCATAAATGTCCATGATGGCCTGGCCCGCTTCCAAGCTGGCCTTGAGCGCCACGTTGATCCAATCGTTCATGGCGTCAAAGGTCCGTCACGCCGCCCTCACTTCGCAAGGGTCATGCGCTTCACATCCGTGAAACGACCGCGATCGTTCTCCACTTCGACGCGGTAGAGATAGGATGCCGCTGGCAATCCAAGCGCTGCGAAATCCACGCGGATCACCTGTCGCCCCGCGGGCATCATGCCCAAATCCACAAAATGCACGCATTGCCCCTCTGCACTCCAGAGCGCCCAAAACACTTCGCCGGGCTGCTTCAAATCGAGGGGTATTTCGGTGGCTGTGGTGACGGGGTTGGGGAAGTTTTGGCCCAGGTGGAACACCTCCGCACGTTGCAACTCCTGATAGCCGACCCCGCTTGTGCCCGCGCCCTCGACGGTGGCCTCGTACAAGGACACGTATTCCTGGGCCGCATCGTCCCAGGCCAAGTCGGCCATTTGGAATTCAAACCCATCGGCAAACACACCATCCTGCTCTGGCGACAAGGGGTCTGGCCCTGCGGGATACAGCTCCGGGTGGGCACTGACCGCCTCCACAACCGCATCGTGCGGCCACGTCCACTGACTGACCACGCTGTATTGGGAACTCACAAACACCTGGAAATGCACATGCGTGACCCGGCCCGGGTACCATCCCGGAACAATGGTCACAAATTCACATTCGCCGTTGGCGTCGGTCATTTGGTATCCACGGCAATACGTCAGTGCTTCAGATTCCATGGCCGCATATCCAGAGTAGTTGCCATCGCGGTCGCAATGCCAAATGTTGACACGCACGTTGACCATCGGCTCACAATTGTCCGCCCCCACAATGCGCACCCGCTGACGCAGCTTCACCCCTTCCCGACCCTCGCGGATGTCCTGCCGAAAAAAGAAGTCGTTCTCGGTCAAATCCAAAGGAAAGGGACCTGGCGTTTCGCTGGGAACGAGCACGCAGTTTCCCCGGCTTGCGCCCCCTGACGTGGCGAGGCGTTGCGCTGAACTTGCGAAGGGGAACGAGGCGGGCAATGCCAAGGCGACTCCGACAGATTTGAGGAATTGGCTGCGTTTCATGTTGCTGAAGCTACGCCAAACGACCCAGAAACGTTGGAACTTGCGCGGCCGACTCAGAGGGAATACACGACCTGGAGCCGCACATTGGTGCCCGGCTCCTGAATCCCCAAGTTGCGAAGCAGGGACAGCGTGGGGATGTACGC
>Ga0160423_10000277_pt1 | contig 40701 bp, 20 predicted proteins | sample CRUFie14St8metaG_FD_108191 | JGI IMG/M metagenome (GOLD analysis project Ga0160423, IMG submission 108191) | Marine microbial communities from the Costa Rica Dome - CRUD Field 142mm St8 metaG | ecosystem: Environmental > Aquatic > Marine > Oceanic > Photic zone | place: Costa Rica: the Eastern...
AGTGCCGCCAAGGGGTGCACAGACAAAATTCGCTGTTACGGGTGAACAAGAGTCAGGTGTGGTGGGCCTGGCATGGGTCGTGGTTGGAGGCCTGAAGTCTAAAACGTACGCGTGAAAAAAAAAATTGAGAATGCTCCTTCCGCTTTCACAGCCCACTGAGCAGCCTGTCTACTGCGGCGTTCACATTCCCTCCTGTTTGACTGAGCGCTCTGATGTTAGCCTGCTGGTCAACAAAGCCCATGGCCTCCAGCTGTTGCAGTTGAGAGGCATAGAGCTCCTCGGGGGGCACCCTCGGGTTGGCACTTGGGGCACCCATGGCACCGCCCATGCCTCCGAGGCTAGCTGCGAGGTCCCCCAGACCGCCCATGCCCCCCATTCCAGGCATCTGAGGCATCAGTCCGCTCGACTGGAGCTGCTGCATTGCTTCCTGCATTTGCATCATGGCCCGGATGTTTGCCGGGTCCATCATTCGCCTCATGGTGTTGGGGTCGTTTGCCATCTGCTGCATCATTCTACTCAGTGCCTCTGTCTGCTCCGTGTTCAAGCTTCCCCCTCCCAGTCCCGCTCCTCCCAAGCCAAGGCCGCCCCCCGGTACCCCGAAGGGATTAGCGGTAGCCGTGGCGCTGTTACCGTTTTCACCTCCACCATTGCCGTTTCTTCTGTTGTTTCCCGCCTGCCAAGGGTTCGGCAAAGGGCTGGCGCCAGCACCTTGGTTCCGAAGTGTGGAGAAGGGGTTACCACCCGGGGCAGCCCCACCAGCAGCTCCCGTCGACCCTGCGGTGGCCCCCTCCTCATTATTAGTAGCCGCACTCATGAGGGGCTCTTGAAAGTCCTCGTACATCCTCCTGAGTGCGTTGAAGCCCTCTGGCGAGGTCTCCAGGTTGCTCATGGCCCTATCAGCCGTTCTCATCTGCTGCCGCATCAGCTCAGGGTTCCTGGCGATCTCCATGGTCTGCCTAAGCGTCTCCGGGTCAGACATCATGTGCCTCAGCTGGGGATTCCTGTCCATGGCCTCCCTTAACTGAGGGTTGCTCTCGAGGACCATCCTGATCATCTCAGGGTTGTCAAGAAAACTCTGCATCATGGGGGAGTTGAGCACGCCCCGCATCGCCTCAGGGTCGTTCGCCAACCGCTGTGCTTCTTCCATACCGCCAAGCCCGCCGAGTCCGCCAAGCCCGCCGAGTCCACCGAGTCCGCCAAGCCCGCCGAGTCCACCGAGACCGCCGAGTCCGCCGAGACCGCCTAGACCGCCCGCGGGGTTCGCGTTCGCGTTCGCGTTCGCCGTCGTCGATCGTGGGGTCGCGCTGGGAGCCGGGGCTCTTTGGGGCGAGGACGAGAGCCCTTTCACAAAGTGGATCGTGTGCCCAGGTTTCACCCCGTAAGACTCCAAGGACTTTTCGTCTTTGAGAACGTGGCCCTGGTAGATCAGTCGCTGCCTCTCCGGCGCAACACCCTTCGTCTGCTCGCACTCGTCACAAAGCTTCGTCTTTAGCTCGGACACGAGCATGTTCGGCGTCACTTGCAACTGGAAAGTGCCACCAGTCGTCTGCCTTACTTGAATCTCAAACGCGCCGTCGTCGGCCATGGTTGCCGTCCTGGTTGCCCCTCTCGCGCTCCCCCTCGGACGTGACGCGTCTTTTCGCTTGCTCTTGTGGTGCCTCCCCGCTTGGCCTGCTGGGGATGTTCCGGGATGTGTGTTGCCCCCGAAATCGACCTTTCGGTCGGCGGTGCTCGAGGAAAGGAGGAGGGGTGGCGCTTCCCCGCGGAGCCGGAGTGCTGAGGATCTCGGCTTCGACAAAGGGCCAGTGCGATTGCGAAGAGCGTGACACGACACGGGAGGAATCATGGTGAAACTAGTGAGGTAAGCAAGGTGAATACCTGTGGCCGTCTCCCGCCCCGATCGTTGCCCTTCTGCGAATCGCAGTAGTCCTCTCCTTCTTTTCCCCCCCCTCCCTCCCTCGCTCGCAGACGGTTGGAGTTCGCCACCTCTTCGCTCCAGTGTGCCTGACTCTCACGAACGCTGCTCTCGTGCCCGTCTTCTTTTGGGGGGTTGGTGCCTTCACTCAGATTCCTCATGAAGCTCAGCAACGAGACCGTCACGGTCGAGTTGAAGAACGGCACGGTGGTGGCGGGGACCATCACTGGGGTCGACATCGCGATGAATACGCACCTGAAGAAGGTGAAGGTGACGCCCAAGGGGGGAAAGACGCAATCGTATGACCATCTCAGCGTGAGGGGGTCCACGATCAGGTACTACCTCCTGCCCGATAACTTGAACCTGGACACTCTTCTGGTGGACCTGGACGACCCGAAGCAGAAGCCGGCGAAGAATGCGGGACGACCAGGGGGTATGGGTAGGGGAAGAGGGAGGGGGAGAGGCATGGGGAGGGGGAGGGGGAGGGGAAGGTGACTCATCGTGAGTAAAACTACTCACTCTGCCCATCTGCCCCTGGAGCGTTGTGTGAGTGAACCTGAGGGAGGGAAAGTGTAACTCTACTTGGTTATAGAAAAAAAAAAACTGACTTGAGAAAGACGGAAAGTAATGCAGGTGAGCACTGCTCATCGTCCATAGGTGCCGAGCACCCCCGCTCAGCCTCCCCCAAAACCGCCCTTCTTCTTGACCTTTTTTCGGGCCTCCTTGACTGCTCCTTTAGACTTTGCCTTTTTGGCCTTTGCGGTCTTGGTCACGGAGAGCCTCGTAGGCGAGCTGCCACGGAACGAGAACTCGGGAAGGGCGCCCGGCGCACTCCCCGCCGCCACAACGGTTGGCTGCCGCTGCCTGGTCGCTGGAGCCTTGTTCTGGGAGATGACCTGGCCCATTCCCCCGGAACGCTCTCTGATTCTGGTCCTCTCCCTCTCCTGCTTGTTCTCTTTGTTGATGTGCACGGCCAAGATGGGCCTCTCCTCGTCGCTCCTGTTCTGTCCCCCCCTGTGGATCATGGAAGCGTCGTAAAGTGTGAGGCAGCCAACGTCCGCGACCATGTGGACCACCGGAGGGGTCAGGCCTGCCTCGACGATGCTCCTGGCGACCTGGACGTTTCCCCCAAGGATCGGCCGGAGGGTGTTCCACGCGAATTCGTGGGCCTTGCTGAGCCTGTCGTACATGATCTTGATCTCCGAGGTGAGCTCTGCGAGGGTCTCCATCATCTCGTCCTTCAGCTCTCCGGGGGGCTGGTTGGCAAGGTGCTTCATCCACTGCATGTAGGCCCTCGGGGTTGGGCGGGGCTGGATCTCTGTAGGGCCGTTTGTCGCGCCGATCGGAACGAGGGAGACCTGGGCGGTGATTCCCTCTCCGTCGAAGTGCCAGTCCTGGGCAGATCCTCCAGGGGCGGAGGTCACCACTTCGGCGAGCATGAGGTTAGGGTACCCGAAGGCGTCGCAGACGGGCCGCCAGCTCGAATCATCGCCGTGGAAGATCGCGCGCTCGATGCAGGCGACCTTTTCCTTTACCGCCTTGGTCGCCGCAAGCTGAGCGTCGCTCATGCCGTCGCCCGCAATCCACAGGGTATACCTATCGCTCTGATGGTCCTGGGCGAAGGCGTCCCTGCGGACGCCGTGGTCCTTTGCGGCGCTCAGCAGCGAGTCGACTTCCTCCTGGCTCAACAGGTTCGGCACCCGCACGACGCCCCACTTGGCAAACACGTCGAACGCCTCAGCCACAGTCTCGACTGTAACGATGTCCATAAAGGCCTTCTGGTCTACCGGGAGGGTGTCCCCGTCCGGCCCAAGGCTTGCAGCGCGCGCGGGGACCATCCTGGGCGGATAACTCGATGACTTCAAGCTCAGCGGCAGAAGTACTGCTCTTTTAGGCCCCTGCTGCCGCAACAGGCGGCACCGGGGTGTCTTCCCTGGGCGGTGGCAGAGGTTTGTGGTCCTATTCGTCGCCATCGCCATGTTTTTTTCAGGCTCCTCCCTTCACGTCCTCCCCGCCCTTTGCGACGACGTCCGTTTCCTTATCCTTAAATGCACCCGAGTCTCCCCTCCTTCCCCCGGCCCCCCCCCCTTGATGTCGCGAGATGCCAACGTGTTCGAGAAAAAAGAAAAAAAGGGGAAGCTGCTTTTTCTGAAGGAGGGGGGGAGCGCCAGAACCGCGGTGTCCCCGACAAGAGAGAGAGCTGGCGGGCACTCGTGAGAACGGGGATAACACCCTCACAAGCGAGAGAAGATGGACGACCCGTCTTCGAAAGATAACCCCCGCCAGGCAAACCAAGCTTCGACGAGCCCAAACCCTCCCGCAAACAGCGCGTCCATGATGGACATATCTGCAGGCGAGCTGCAGCACGGCGATGCCCTCCTCCTGAGCTACAGGATAAGCCGGACGCTGGGGTTCGGGTCCTTCGGCAAAGTCAAGATTGGTGAGCACGTGTTGACAGGCCACAAGGTAAGACAGTGACGCGCGTTTTTGTCCCGTCCCCGCAAACTGACAAACTGACCTGTCTTTTCTTTTGGCGTGGCGCGTGTGTGTGTTATGGTCTGGTCACGCTGCGCAGGTCGCCATTAAGGTTCTCAACCGAAAGAAGGTGAAGTCCATGGACATGGAAGAGAAGGTCCGCCGGGAGATCAAGATCTTGAGGCTCTTCAGGCATCCTCACATCATCAAGCTCTACGAGGTCATTGAGACCAAGGAGGACATCTACTTGGTGATGGAGTACGTCAAGTCCGGGGAGCTCTTCGATTACATTGTGGAGAAGGGCAGGCTGGTCGAGGACGAGGCGAGGCGATTCTTTCAGCAGATCATAAGTGGGGTGGAGTACTGCCACAGGAACATGGTGGTGCACAGAGACCTCAAGCCAGAAAACCTTCTCCTGGACTCGAGGGGGAACATTAAGCTCGCGGACTTCGGATTGAGCAACATCATGAGGGACGGCCACCTCCTCAAGACCAGCTGCGGATCCCCGAATTATGCCGCGCCCGAGGTGATATCGGGGAAGCTCTACGCAGGCACAGAGGTCGATGTGTGGTCCTGCGGGGTGATCCTGTATGCGCTGTTATGTGGCAGCCTGCCCTTTGACGACGAGAACATCCCAAACCTCTTCCGGAAGATCAAGAACGGCCTCTTCAACCTGCCCAACCACCTCTCGCCGCACTCGAGGGACCTTATCTCCAAGATGCTTATTGTGGACCCCCTGAAGCGGATCACCATCCCTGAGATAAGGCAGCATCTCTGGTTTGCTTATAACCTCCCCAGATACCTCGCGGTGGGCCACCCAGAAACGGTTCTGTCGACCCACTCCGTGGATGAGGAGGTGATCAAAGAGGTGGCGAGGCTGGGCTTTGACAGGGATTCCGTGATCGAGTCCCTCAAGTGGAGGATCCCTGACAAGGCGGTGGTGACCTACTACCTTATTCTGGACAACAGGCAGCAGCCTGATGTGGGTTACATGGGTGCCCCGGCCGACATCAACGAAATTATTCCGAGTGTGCAGATGGGAACGGGAGGGGGCGGGCACTGGACTGGCGGCCTCCAGCGAAGGCCAAGTGCAGCAGCGGCGGCGCTGATGCAACAAAGGATATTTGCGGAGAGGCACTGGACGCTAGGAACGCAGTCGAGGAAGACCCCCGCAAAGATTATGGAGTCCATCTACAGCGCCCTGGTGCAGACGAAGGCGTCCTGGAAAAAGATTGGGCCTTACGTACTGAAGGCCACATATGCAATGGGGAGTGGTTTCGAGAATGAGATATCCGGCAGCGCCATGAAGATTGAAATTCAGGTGTACAAGCTGAAGGAGGGCTATTGGCAGATCGATATACAGAAGCTATCGGGTGGAGTGCTGCAGTACTTGGATCTATGCAGCAGCCTCCTGAAGCTTTGCTCTGATGACTAAAGAAGAGAGAAGGTGCACGTCGGGTGAGGGTGGAGAAGGATTGCGGGGGATCTAAAATAAAGAATCAAGATTTGATCAAAAGTAGCTCTCACGACGCCACTGCCTCCTCAAATCCGAGGTGAGAGGATAACTCAGGAACATGACCCCAAAGATGCTCTCCTCAATCGATCCTGACGAACGGAACTTGGCTGAACTTCAAATGGATTTCAAATAAAATACAATTTTGAGAAACATGTTTCTGTTCAGTTCTCGCAACGCTCTCTTTTTGGCTTACACGGCATGCAGGACGCCATAATCGATCTTTCCCGAAGCAGACGGGAAAATTTCCGGGTATCCGGTAGCAGGGACAGGGTTGATCTTCACGTCTTCCCTGGAACCGCAGCACTTCGAGCACAACCTCATGCATCGCCTGAAGAAGAGTGCAAACAAAAGGATGAACCCACTGCAAGCCGCGATTCCTATGATGCTCTCCTCACTCACCCGAGGCTCGCCCTCCTTGGTGGTGATTTTTGTAGGAGGCGTGGTGTCGTCTGGGTTCTCGCTCTTCATGGTGACCTCCACAACCGGGTAGCTGATTTCGAATTCGTTCTTTACGATCTTTTCTTGCAGCTGGTCGGCCACAGCAGTTGAGGGTTTTGCGGGATCGTCCAGGATGTAAAAATCTGAGAGAGAGATAAAGGGGGAGAGAGAGAGAGGGAGACTTGCGTTAGTCCCTGGGGTCATCCATTCTTCCACTCTTCTTTTGTCCTTACCGAACACTGTCGACCCAGCCGTCGCACCCAGAATCATGATTCGCTCTTTTGGGATCCCCAGATTCTTAGAAAGGTCATCCTTAAATACGTTCTGGTGGAACTCGGGTTCCTTCAGGTACTCCTGGAAGTCAAGCTTCACTTTCATGACCACCTTCACTGGATCCAAAATGCAGGAGCCGTCGTCCTTGTTTGCCTTGGCATTGAAGTTGACAGACCTCGAATTTGTGCAGCCTAGGAAGATGCACGATGAGTCCAAGACAGTCGCAAGAGGATTGTAGTTCTCCGCGGAGTCGTCCGTGCACCCAAACAGGGTGAAGGAAAACTTTGAAGCCGGGGAGACCACACCACTCACGTTAGCCTTCAAGTCAACGTTGATACCTTCACCCTCAGGAACTCTGCATGTGAGTTTGCTGTGGGGCACAAGCATAACAGTGTCCGTGCAGGCATATTGTCCAATCAGAATGGTGACGTCCTCAGCCCGTGAACCAAAGTTTGTTCCCGAAATGGTGATGACGGCACCTTTAGCCCCCTGGGTTGGCATGATGGTGTTAATCTGAGCAGGCTGATACGAAAACGAACTGCCAGAGGCAACTTGTCCGTCAACATTGAGCAGCCAGGGCACAGCACCACCCACCCCAGCTTCAACAGAGCACGTCATCACAGTGTCCGAACTAACCACCTGCAAGTTGCTGCACAGGGAGGAGGTGTTGGTACCTCCGATGTGCATTGTGCTGCGGGAGGCGGTGAAGCCAAAACCAGTACCAGTAATTGTCACAGCACCCCCGGTAGTTGGAGCCTTGCTCATTGCCGAGATAGCAGGTGGGAAGTACGAGAAGGACGGCTCATCCAGGCCTACCTCACTCTTTGATTTGTGTTCGTTTGCTACACTGTCGCCACTAGGAAGAATCACTTGAACACCTCTGTCTTTTCCTGTTCCTACAGGAGCGGTGAAGGTAAATTTGGTGTGGGGTTCCGTGATCTGCACCTGGGTTGGAAAGTTGATGAGGTCACTGCCTGCCGTGCTCATGTCTCTCATCAGTGACAGACCGATGAGCGAGCTATTTGTACCAAAATGCGCACCAGTCACCGTCACAGTGTCCCCGCCCTTAGCAAGCAAGGGACTGATTGACGTAACCTTTGGTAGACTGTAAGAGAACAAACTCTTGGTAATGGACGCATAGCCACCAACGATTATTGTCACTGGCAATGCACTTCCAACGTGTGCTCCCACGTCACATGTGGCTTGCACATCAGCCACAGAAACTGTTGGGTTTGTGCACGTGATGTTTTTACCGTCAAAAGAGCTCACAATGATTTGATTCACACCCTCCGAGCCCACCGGCCCAAAGTACTTGCCGTGAAGCGTCAGGACACCCCCCGCCGTTGGGACTGCGTCCACAGAATCAATGACAGGCCGGGGATACGAAAACAACTTTGCATAGTCAATGTTGTCTCCAATAGGAAGCTCCTTCGGAACAGCGCATTTATCTGCCGAGTCCTGGCCAGCCACTTCAATGACAACAGGCAATTCATTGCCAAAGCCAGGAGGGACGGTGAAACTCAGTCTGTAATCCTTCGTGAAATCATTGGGTGTTCCATGACTGGTATCAAGCACAACCTCGTCCGTCTCAAAGTAGGCCCCCGAGCCAGGATTTGCCTCAATGACGTACTCTGGCTTTCTGATCTTTGCCTTGATTGAACCAGCAGTGTTGCCAAAGTTGGTGCCCGTCACAGTGATGGTCTGCGCCAGCGCAGACCCGGATGGATCAGGTGCGGTGCCTGTGATAGATTCAATACCAGGACAAAGGTACCTAAACTTCTTTGCACCACTTGTGTTCGAGTTCATGTTTGAGTTTGCACCAATCTGGATGAAGACATCGAGGTCCTTGCCAACTCCAGGAGCGGCCGTGCATTGAATGGTAGAGTTCTCCGTAGTCATGGGCGACGCGCACGCAACTCCGCCCAAAGTTACAGTGTGGGGCACTGTGCCATTCGGACCAAAATTTCCACCAAAAATCTCAATGAGGCCTCCCGCCGTGCCCACAGGAGTGGCACTCGTAACATAAGGTGCAAGATAGCTGAAGGTGATGTTCGAGTTCAACACACTTTGCACTCCGTCCACCACAACTCTTACGGGCACCTCAGATCCAGCACCAGCAGGAACACGAGCAATCACCTCCACCAACCCGTCCTGAACAAAGAACATTCGAATGGAGGTCTGCTCAGCAAACACGTCCCCAACTTTGACCTTCAACTTGGTGTAGTCATCGCCAAAATTTTTGCCTGTCACTGTGATCATGGTGTTTCCCGAGTCCAGGTCAGTCTGCTTCTGTTCGAGCGGGAAGATGGTAAGTGGCTGAGGGGGATGATAGGACAACTTGTTCTTTCCCGTTTCCCCAGAACTTTGAGATACCACATCAACGACAATGCTGTAGTTCCCACCTGTCCCTTTGGCAATGTTGCAGGTGATATCCTTGTGCGCAGTAGCAACAGTGATATTTGTGCATGGTAAATCAGTGCCTGTTGAGGAGGTGATTGTCACTTGAGGTCCTGCCACACCATTGTAAACTCCAGTGGAATTGTCCGGGACAGGGCCGAAATTCTCACCAGATATCGTGACAGTGCCTCCAGCAGTGGGCACATACGACGCAGAATTGACAACTGGACCCAAATACGAGAGTTTTGCCTTGCCAGAATCGCCACTGCTCGCACCTCTCATAGTCACGACCACGTCGTGATCAATCCCGACCCCAGGCGGAGCAAGGCAAACTATTTCTGTCCCTGACTTCTTCACCATAGAGTCAGAGCAAAGTGCGGATCCAATCTGGACACTCTCAAAGTAGTTCTGATAACAGTCCCCGGCAGGTCCAAAGTTTTGGCCGGTGATTGTGATTGCCGTGCCATCTGACATTGAGGTTGTCACACTGCCAATGATAGGGTTGTCATAAGAGAAGCTGTTCGAGGTAGTTCCGTTGGACTCTTGGCCATTCACATCCACCACAATAGGAACATTCTTTCCAACACTGACGGGCACAACACAGAGCGCCTGTAGGTGAGGTGATCCCTTGACAATGGTTGAGGACAAGCACGGGACTCCGCCACATGACTCATCCCCAACACCCTTCATTTTGATTGTGATGGTGTTGTCTTCCGTTCCAAAGTTCTTTCCGGTGACAACAATCTGATCTCCTGATCTTCCTGCTGATGGAGCCACACTGGTTACCTCGGTAGGTGGATATGCAAATTTTTCCATACCGCTGTCTCCCGAGTGTTGTCCTGCAATCGTGACATTGACGTTGTAGGCCGCCCCAGTTCCCGGCAAGACGTCGCAAGTCATAGTAGTATCCTCCACAGTGACAATCATATTTGTGCAGGTCATGGCCCCCTTTGATGAAGAGATGGAGACTTGATCTATCTGAATTTTTTCTCCAAGTGGGCCAAAGCCAGTGCCAACCACACTGATCTGACCACCTTCAGTTGTTGCCGGAGGCACTGTTGAGACCACTGTTGGAGACTTGAAGTCGACATTTCGTCCAGCTGAAAGGGATGCGTAATCTGCCTCTCTGCCATTCACAAGAACACTCAGTTGCGCAGACTTTCCAAAGCCGGTAGGAACCTTCATCACAATCTCTGTGTCTGTAATGGTTGTGACATTTGTTTCACTTCCGACATGACTCAAGGATAAATATGTTGAAGATGCCTTCAGAAGGACAGAGCTTTTGTGGTCGCCAAAATTGGTGCCTGTGATCGTGATATCCTCATTCTTCGCGACAAGCGCAGGAGAGATCTGAGTTATCCTTGGCTGATCAAACTTGAACATTTTTGTCCCTCCAGTTGAAGCGATGCCATCAATTGTTGCAACAACATCCATTAACCCGTCTCCGTCGAGGTCGCTCACGGAGAAGTCGCCACCATTTGCAGTGGTCTGAGCTTTTGGCATATCACATGTAAGCTTTGTTGCCACGGTCACCACAGTTGGATTCACACATACGGCGGAACCAAATTTGACACTTGAGATCTGACCCGCCCCAGTGGGACCAAAGTTTGTTCCAGTCACAGTGATGGTCCCCCCCATGGGCCCGACAGTGCTCACACTCGTCACAGTTGGAGTTCCATAGGAAAATCTTGCACCATCTGTGTTGACAACAGTGTCTACTTCAACGTAAAGGATTTGGTTTGCTCCAGTGCCCAAAGGTATTGTACCAGTGATTTTCGTGTTGCTGTGCACTGTCACGTCTGTCAGGTAGTTTTTGGCGCCCGAGCCGCTCACTTTGAAGTATGCTGTCGTCTTGGACAGGCCAGCCGTGCCGGCTGCACCATGCCCAAAGTCAGCTCCTTCGATGGTGACCTGGGTGCCAAGCCCACCAGTGCTAGGTGTGACGGATGAAATGGTGGGTAAGTTGTACCCAAACTTGCCATGACACGTGGTCTGTGATGTCTCGCCATTCAGCTTCACCACCACGTTGTAACCCTGCCCAATGCCTTTCTGAAAATCGCAAGTGATCTGAGAGGTAGCAACAGTGACCTGAGCGTTGGTGCAGAAAACTCCGTCGATGGTGACGAAGTTGATCTGAGATGTGCCCACTGGTCCAAAATGCTTTCCTGTTATTGTGACCGTTCCTCCCAAAGTAGATATAGTGCTCGCAGATGTGACCTGGGGGCCAAAGTAAGACATGAGTCCGTTACCAGTAGTCCCAGTATTTTGGCCCCTGATGTAAATCTTCACATTCAAGCTTGACCCTGTTCCTGCTGCTGCCGTAAAAACTATTTCTGTGTTTGCCTTTGTCACTGATGGGCTGATGTCGTTGAGATTCTGCTGGACTCCGCCAACAAAAATACTCTCAATGTTCGCATCAGAACCCGTGGGACCAAAGTTTGTGCCTGTCACAGTCACTGGGCCACCAAACATCGAAACATCCGAGACACTTGTAATGCTCGGGCCAGAATAAGCATACTCCCCTGTACCTGTCTGGCCTTGAACAGTCACAGCAACTTGGAGTCCAGAAATGACCCCTTGATCCAGGTACTGGGGGGCTGTGCACGTTATGGATGTGTGCCCAACCGTTATTGTAGGGCTTGTGCACGCATTCCCGGCAACAGTCACACTCAGAGTGGGGTCAGCACCAGTAGGAAGTTTTTTCGTCGCATCACCAGCTGCAGGCCCAAAGTTGGTTCCTGTGATTGTGATAATGTCCCCACCAAAGTAAGACGTAGTCGTGGCAGAGGAGATTAGGGGGATGCTGTAGCCGAACTTGCCTGTGCCACCTGTGGCAGCAATAGAATTCACTGAGAAAGCAACATCGTAGTTCTTGCCAGCTCCTGGTCCAAACAAACACATAACTTGAGTATCTGCCACAGTCACAAAAGGATTTGAGCACTCAACTGTACCAATCGTCAAAGAGGTCAGAGCCTGGGATGGACCAAAGTTTGTTCCTGTAATGGTCACCCAGGCCCCCGCTGTGGTTTCATATGCCCCATAACCCGTGGTGGTCCAGGTCGGCCCTGTCGATATCGCGGCCACTGAAGTCACAGCAGGGGCAACGTATGAGAAAGCGGTGTCTCCGCCTGTTGCGGTCTGGCCCCCTATCACAAGCGTGACCGCGAGATTCTGACCAGAACCGGCGGGAGCCTTTGCTGTGATTTGGGTGTTTGCAACAGATACTGTTGCCTCCGTGAAGTCTACCTGGTTGCCCGTAGAATCAGTGAGCTTCAGACTAGTGATTTCTGTGGCCCCCGTTGGACCAAAATTAGTTTCTGTAATGGTGACCGTGGAACCAGCAGTGCCACTCTGTGTGATTGAGGTGATCACGGGGGCAACGTATTTCATCTGCACAGCGTTTGTCGCCAGAGCACCAGCAGTGGTGCCGTTGACAGAGATTGTGAAGGAGAATGTCTTGGTTCCTGCTCCAGCCGGCGCAGTAAAGGTGATCTCAGTATTTGCTACGGACACTGTGGCACTGCTCCCAGCCGGAGTAACAGCTGTGGAGGAACTATCCCACACAATCTTCATGATGTTTGAGTCTCCAACAGGTCCAAAATTGGTCCCAGCAACTGTGAGGGTGCCACCTGCCGTCGGCACTGTTGTAGCAATCAGGTTTGAAGAGTCAGCGGTGATTGTGGGCCCCGTAAAGTCGAGAATTCCGTCACCCCCTGTTGACGCAATATTGTTAACAGTCACAACAACGCTGTAGTCATCACCTATATGTTCCTTGAAGAATCCTTGAATTTTTGTACCTGACGTCACGACAGACACGGTGGAGGCAGTCTCGAATTCCTTTCCATATGTGTAAGCCGCTGATCCAGTACAAGTGGAACTGGAGGAGAGCGCGCACATCTTAATTGAGTTGATGTGGGTTCCGTCTCCGAAGTTTCTACCCTCAATAACAGTAGGGGTGTTTCCCTTGACACTGTGGTAGCTGATAGCAGGAACGCTAGTAATGACAGGCCCTTCATACTTGAGCAATCCATTGCCTGTTGTACCACTAGTCTGGCCATCAATGGTCACTGACACATCTCTCGTCGCGTCATTGCAAACTGTGGTACAGGTGATCGTGCAGGTAAGGGAGGTATGCGAATTCACAGTTGGTGAAGTACATGCCGCATTTCCATCTCCTGTAACAGTCACGGTAATCTTCGCAGCGCTCAGGCCTGTTGGTCCTAAATTTGTACCTGCCAAGACCAAAGAGCCACCAAATATTGAGGGCGCTGTTGTCACGGAGGACACTGTTGGACCTCGGTAAGAAAACAGCGTGTTTGTTGCTGAAGCCTGTCCACCCATGGTCACGATGGCAGGGTATCCTGTCCCAGTCCCCCCAGTTGTATATTCTCCCACAATTTCAGTGTGAGCAACTGTGATCGAGGGGCTGTTTACTCCCGCGCTGTTGAGGGTCACAGATTCGACCGTGGAACCAAGAGGACCAAAGTTTGTTCCTGTTATCGTCACAGTCCCGCCAACTGTGTCTACCGACGTGACAGACGTAACCGTGGGCTTGGCATATTTGAACACAGTATTTGCGGCCGAGGTCAGAGAGGCCCCATCATTGGTAAGCTTGACCTGTAGGTCAAGGTTGCCACCAAAGCCAGCTGGGACTGTGCACTTCAATTGCGTGTGGGACACCACGTTCACCGACGAGCATGTGTAGGTTCCAGCCTTCACTGTCACATAAGAGTTCCCCGCGGGGCCAAAGCTTGTTCCAGTCACGGTGATTTCCCCTCCGGTTGTCACCACACCATCTGCAGGAGTCATCGATGTCACAGCAGGGGCAGCAACCGAGAGCTTGCCATCTCCTGTTGACCCACTGGTAAGTGTGGCATCAAACATTTTCACGGTGACCTTTGTGCTCACGGGCACCCCACTACCCATGGTACAAGTAATTTTCGTCTCGGCCGTGGTCACCTGAGGGTTTGAGCAAGTAATTGTACTTGAGCAAGACGAGTCAGCACATAGGGTGACACCAGCGTTTGCATACGTTCCTGTGTTGAAGTAGTCTGCGGTTGCCTTGACAGGTCCAAAGTTATCCCCAGTGATGGTAATCACGCCTCCTGAACTTGGTGCACTGCTCACAGAGGTGATTATTGGCCCAATGTAAGAGAACTTTCCTGTTCCCCCTGACGAGCTTTGATCAAACAAGGTCATGCTAATATCCGCATTCTGGGTTGTCAAAGGATTCGTGTGCGTCGCAGGGCTTGTGGTCGCGGTGATCTCAGTGTCACTGACAACTGTCTTTGTGCCTGTGTTCACTTGTGTGCCCCCGATGGACAATGTCTCCGTCCCGTATGTTGCGTCTCCATCCCCAAAAGTCCTCGCCGGCCCGAAATTTCGCCCAGTTATCGTGATTGCCGTGGTTGACGTGGGACCACCTCCAAATTGCGATCCTGTGGATGTTCCAGTGATCACTGGACCCTCATACGAGAATGCTGTGAAGGTGTTCGAGGTCTGACCACCAACCTCCAATGAAACTGTTGGAGTCATAGAGTTGCCTGTGGTTTTGTAATCCTTGAAGTAGGCGCACACTGTTGTGTGTTCTGTTGTGGTCTTTGGAACACACTTTCCAGACGGGGTGTCATTGGCGTTTGTGCCAACTGTTCCATCGACGTAAAAACCCCCACCCCCTATGTTGACCTTGGTGATGACCTGGTTCAAAGGCCCAAAGTTCCTCCCCGTGATGGTTACCTCCGCGCCATGGAGGGAAACAGTTCCAACAGATGTGATGACTGGTCCTTCATACTGGAATTTGGAGGAACCCGTGGCCTCGAGGCTGTCGCAAACAACCTTCACATCGTAGAGCTTCGTCAGGTCATTTGTGTTTGCACCAGAAGTAAGAGAGGCAGCCGGCATTGTGCATTGAAACTCTGTGTGGGCCTTGGTCGTTTTGGCTGAGGAGCACGCAAATGACGCACCCCCTGCACTGGGAGTGATAGTGACCGTCAACGCCGTGTCCAGGAGACCAAAGTTTGATCCGGTGAAGGTTGTGGTGTAGCCCAAAAAGCTCCCAAGGGACTTGGTCGAGATTGTAGGCAGCTCATAGGAAAACTTTCCATTTCCAGTGGTCCCACTTGAAAGAGTGCTGACAGTCACCGTGACATCCTTGCCCCCTCCTGTTCCCTCAAGCTGTGTGCAGGTTATCTTGGTGTGGGCCACAGACACAGTTCCGCTTGTGCACGCCTTTCCAGCGACGACAATGCTGCCGCCTGCGCTGGCACTGAGGGCAGCAGATCCAGCCGGACCAAAATTGGTTCCAGTTATGGTGACCGTTCCCCCCGCAGTGGGGACAGAGGTGATCGATGAAACGGTTGGATTCTGGTACTTGAAGCTTGCGTATGGTGTTGATTTCTTGTCCCCCACCGTGACAACCACTGCAATGTCCTGTCCAGTCCCCGCTGGCGCAGAGCACGTCAACTTCGTGTAAGCCTCCGTGACAGTAATGCTGGTGCACTCGCTCATGCCAAGCTGCACTTTGGTAACGAGATTTGGCGAGGCAGGACCAAAATTTGTGCCCGTTATGGTGATGGTTCCCCCACTGGTCTCCGGCGCAGTGGTAGACACAATGGTTGGGATGGGAAGATTGTCAAGGGCGTAGTAGTACCTCGACATGCTTGTGCTATTGTCCACTCCGTCATTCACTGTGATTTTCACGATCCTCTCAAAGCTTGTCCCCGTGGCAAGTGTCAACTGCACGCCCCTCAGCATGGTCTGGTAGTCGGCCACTGAGGCCGAGCCAGTAAACGTGGCAACGCATGGCGTGCCGTTGTCCATGAGAATTCCCGCCACCGCTGTGGCTGTGGAAAAAGAGTCGGTGGACAGGCAGCCCCCCGTAATTTCCACGAAGGCCTTCGCAAGATTAGCGTCGTCTGGGTCGCTCAACACAGCCGTGTCCTGCAATGACACGGTGAGCCCGTTGTAGGAGAGGGCATCACTGCAGGACGGCTTGTTGGAGCAGTCCAACGTGGGGGGGTCGTTCACGCTTGACACCGTGAAGGTCCTCGTGATGGCGTTGCTAGGCGTCTTGGGCTCATTTGAGTTTGGGGGCTCATCAAAGACTTTGAACTCAACAGTCCTGTCTCCCATCGCAGGAGACTCGTCGGGGTTGTTGAAAGTGACACTGCGCAGCACGGTCTGGTACATCGCGAGCGTCTGAACGCCCGTCAGAGTGAGCTTCCCTGCCGCGGCGTCCCAGCTTGCGGTCACAGAACCGCCACTGTAGCCCAGCACGTCCTTCCCCGAGTCGTAGCCAGAGGTGAACCTGACCTCCGCTGAGCTCAGGTGCGTGCTGTCCTCATCCGAAATGGCCACGGAATCGTCCACGTTCACCGCCGCATTGCCCTCCACCCACTTGAACGTCGTGGAGCTCCCCGTGAGCACCGGTGCCTGGGCCACCGCCGTGAAGGCGATGGTAAGAATGCTCCCCGTGCTGTAGCTCGAGGAGTCTTTCACCTTGATGGTGACCTGCCTCTGCGCGTTACTGGCGTCCTTGGCGTCGTTCTGGTACGTGCACTTCCTGAGGAGGGCCTGGTAGGTCGCCACCGTGGCGGTTCCCGAGATGGTCAGCGTCCCCGTGCCAGCCGCAAAGCTGGAGGTGAGCCCGGCCGGGGTCACCCCATCCGACCCAAGGATCTTGGTCACGTCCTGAGCGGGGTCGAGGACGTCCTTGCCCGTCTCGTACCCGCTCGTGATCTTCAGCTCGGCCTCCACCAGGTTCGCGCTGTCCGGGTCCGAGACCACGAGCCCCGAGTCCAGCACGAGGGCGCCCTGGCCCTCCGTGTAAGCGTTGTTGGTGTCGGACAAGGTCACGCTCGGGACGTTGTCCACCAGAGTCACGCTGATCGACTTGGTCGCCGTCGACTTGAGCAGGCCGTCGCTATCGTAGATCTTGAACGTGGCCGTCCTCGCGCTCGTTTTCGGGGTCTGGCTCGAGCTGTAAAAGCTCACCGTCCTCAGCACGCTCTGGTAGGTCGCCGCCGTCCCGAGCCCAGTCACCGTGAGCTTCTGGTCCGTCGTGTCGTACCCCGAGCCCTGGGACAGGCCGTTGAACGGGGACACGCTGAGCCGGTCGTCCGCGTCCGCGAGGGCCGGGTCGCCGTACGACAGCAGAATCTCGGCTTTGGAGATCAGGCTGTCCGACGACACGGTCAGCAGGGCGTCCACCTTGGTCACCCCCGCGGCGTTTCCCTCGGTGTAGGCCGTGGTCCCGCCGGACGTGGTCACGGAGGTCGCGGCGAGGGCGAAGTGGGGAAGCGAGCAGGCCAGCAGCAGCAAGAGCAAAGGGAGGGGCGGCGTCCGCCGCGAGGTAGGCCGAGCCCTCCTAGGCCTCATAGGAGGCCCGAGGTGTGTGTTGGGCGTCATATCTCCTGGAGGAGGTCCGTCCGTCCGTCCACGAAAGAAAAGGCGCTGTCTTTTGTTGGCGGCGGCGCTATCTTCACGCTGGGCGTCGAGTGTGCTTGACGCCCATGACAAAGGCGCGGAGTCGTGCCGTCGGCCTCCTCTCCTCCTCGGCCCGCCTGGCTCTCGCAGAGGTGTGTCTGTGTGCCTGCTGGGCCCGGGTCAATACGCAGCAGGAGGGAGGGGGATTCGTTTTACGGAACTCCGTATTCAAACTTCAAAACTTTTCTCTCCTCTCGAAGACGCGTGACGGGGGGGGTCGCGTGTGGAGGAAATTTCGAGGACGACAAAAAAAAAAAAACGATGCTGACGAGATTCGAACTCGCGCGCTCTGAGAGCAACTGATTTCAAGTACGGAGAAAACAACACAGATATCTCGAGACTTCAAGTCAGACACCTTAACTGTGTGGGGGAGAGGCAGGCATGTCAGCGAAAAAAATTCCAAGAAAAAAGGAAGAGCAGTAGAAAATCCGTCTTACCCACTCGGTCACAGCATCATCATGCCAACCTAACGAACTCGTTTGGGTGAATATATAGTGCTGCACACGACGAGGAGACCTAGGAAATGTCCGTGCCCCCCCCGGGATCTCCGACCCCACCCCCCGGGGGGGAGCCCACCACTCGCCCACAGCTTGCTTGTCGGCGCTCCGGAGAGCAACAAACGAACGCGCTTGCTTGTCGACGGGACACGCGCACGCACGCCGCCACTCTCTGCGAAGACAGCACGCGTCGTCGTCATGGCGTCGTCCGCCTCATCGAGTGACCCCTCGGCCCTCGTCGAGCTCTTCAAGAGCATCTCGATCGACGAGAAGCTCGCCAAGTCCTCGGTTCAGAACGCCAAGTTCGCGGCGAACCTCGCCACCGTGATCGCCGCGGCGGGTTGCGCGGAGACTGGGTTGGACGACAGGAAGCGGGGGAACCTGCTGTACACCGTGGCCGGGAAGCACCCCTCGAACGCCCTGGCGCACCGCGACAGGGTGATCGGCGACGTGATGCGCGGCGACCTGAAGACCAGCCAGCAGCTGGACGGGGTGTTCGAGTACCTCAAGGTGGTCGGGGAGGAGCCCTTGGACGACGCGAGGTACAGGGAGGCCGGCGGGGTGGGCGTCGTGGTGACGGAGGCGGACGTGGAGGCGGCTTTCGACCGGGTGGTCTCGGAGGGCGGCCAGCGGCAGAAGCTCCTCGAGGAAAGGTACAGGGCGGTTGCCACTCTCCTCAAGGGGTTCAGGGACTTCGGCGTGATGAAGTGGGCGGACGGCAAGACGCTGAAGGCTACCTTTGACAGGAAGGTCGAGGAGCTCCTGGGCCCAAAGACGGAGGCGGACCTCGCAAAGCCTGCGAAGAAGAAGAAGAAGCCCAAGGCGAAGCCTGCCGAAGACAAGGCCGCGCGCGGGGAGAGGGAGGAGGAGGAGCGAAGGAGGGCCGCCGACCCCTACGCCTTCTTCTCCAAGCCCGAGGAGAACAACGTGGTGCACACCACCGTGAACTTCTCGGACGGCCGGGTGATGCGGATCTCGAACACAAAGCGGGAGCTCGACGCCTACCTCGGCAGGACCGGGGGGAAGTACCTGACCAGGTTCCCGCCGGAGCCCAATGGCTACCTCCACCTTGGGCACGCCAAGGCCATGTTCATCGACTTCGGGCTCGCGGCGAAGCACGACGGGTCGTGCTACCTGAGGTACGACGACACCAACCCCACCGCGGAGAAGACGGAGTACATCTCCCACATCCAGGAGATCGTGGAGTGGATGGGCTGGAAGCCATTCCGCTTGACGTACTCCAGCGACTACTTCGAGCGGCTGTACGAGCTCGCGGTGAGGCTGATCGAGTCCGGGCACGCCTACGTGTGCCACCAGACCGGGGATGAGATCTCCGAGTACAGGGAGCAGAAGAGGAACTCGCCTTGGAGGGACCGGCCCGCGGAGGAGTCCCTGCGGCTCTTCCAAAGGATGAGGCTGGGCCTGGTGGACGAGGGGACCGCCACGCTCAGGATGAGGATGGACATGCAGAACGAGAACTTCAACATGTATGACCTGATCGCGTACAGGATCAAGTTCGCGCGCCACCCGCACGCAGGGGACGAGTGGTGCATCTATCCCAGCTACGACTTCACTCACTGCATCGTGGACAGCCTGGAGGACATCTCCCACTCGCTGTGCACGCTTGAGTTCGAGCCCAGGAGGGCGAGCTATTACTGGCTGCTGGAGGTCCTGGGCCTGTACAAGCCCGTGGTCTGGGAGTACTCGAGGTTGAACATGGAGCACAATGTGATGAGCAAGAGGAAGCTGAACAGGCTGGTGACGGAGGGCCACGTCAATGGCTGGGACGACCCGAGGCTCCTCACGCTCGCGGGGCTCAGGCGGAGGGGCTACACCGCCACAGCGATCAACTCGTTCTGCAGGGACAGCGGGATTACCAAGAATGACCAGCAGTTCCCGTACCACAAGCTGGAGCACCACGCCAGGAGCAACCTGGACGAGATCGCGCCGAGGAGACTGGGCGTCCTGCGGCCGCTGAAGGTCGCCATCGAGAATGTGGCCCCTGACTTCCTGGAGGTCGTCAAGGCCAAGGTGTTCCCTGGAAGGTCGGATGAGACGTACGAACTGGGGATCGGGAAGTTTGTGTACATTGAGAAGTCAGACTTCAGACAAGAGGATCAGAAGGGCTACTACGGCTTGGCGCTTGGTAAGACGGTGATGCTGAGATATGCATTCGCGGTCAAGTGCGTTGGGTTTGAGACCTGCAAGGAGACGGGGGAGGTCGTCCTGGTGCGCTGCGAGCGCGTGGAGGTGAAAAAGCCCCCCAAGGGTGTGATCCACTGGGTTGGCTCGGAGTCCCTTCCTGAGCAGTACAGGCCTGTGAAGGCTGAGGCTAGGCTTTACGACTACCTATTCAATGCAGAGGACGTTGCGGAGGTCGGGGATGACTGGCTGGCAGACATGAACCAGAACTCACTGGAGATTGTGGAGGGGGCACTCCTCGGGCCGACCTTCCGCGATGCTCAACCTGGGCAGGTGTTCCAGCTGGAAAGGGCAGGGTACTTCTGTGTTGACAAGGACACGGACGGCAATCGCCTGGTCCTGAACCGGACGGTGGAGCTCAAGGAGAGGAACGACAAGAAGAAAATATAATTTGATTGATTAATCTTTGTCCGCCACCACCACCAAACCAGGCCCTACCGCACCCGCGCGCCCTTCAGCGAGGCAACAGAACAGACCGAGCCAGGTCCAAGTTGAATCGGACGGCCTTGGAAAACTACTTTGCAGTCCTCGTTCGTGGCCATCCCGTCTGGGAGGTCAAGCACCTTCTTCAGGACCTTGGAGGAGAGAACCTCATCCGCCTCGCCGTCAAAGCCCTCCGCGAAAACCCTGTCACCTGTCTTCGCTCCAGTGGGAGGAATTACTAGCTCAAACTTTGACTCCTCTGCGGCACAAAGCAGCATGGCCTGTGAAGTCTCCCCCCTCATGGTACTCGCCTTTGCATTTGCCACCAAGAGAACCAGAGACCCAATGTGGTCCTCAAGATTAATCTTGTTGACGAGCCCAGAGACAACCTGGACGACACCTCTTTCACCACCCAGATCGATTTTTTCCACGTACAAACTCTCTGCATTCGGGTGTTTGGCAACCTCCAATATCTTCCCAACGACAAGCTCCAGCCTGGAGATATCAACCTTGGCGTTCCCCTTGGAACCCCCTTTGCCCGTCGCTGGCTTCTTCTTTTTCTTCTTCTCCGACTTCTTCTCCCCGCTACCCTCGGCAGCCGCACCAGCAAATTTCGACTTCATATCCTTGATCCTGTCCTCTGGGATGGTCTCGAAGAGCACCTCCGGCTTATCAATGGCCGTGCCGAGAGGGATCAGCCTGCTTGGATACCTTGCCCCGTTGAGTAGATGTTCGTCAATCACGTAGCAGGTCTTGGGCAGTTTCATCTGCCTGAGGATGCTGGCAGAGGTGGCGGGCATGAAAGGCTGCATCAAGCATGCGAGAATGCGAACAAGGCCAATGCAGGAGGCTATTGCCCTGGCGCAAGCGGGGCGCGTGCTCACGTCCTTAATCAGCACCCAAGGCTGTTTCTCCTGAAAGAACTGGTTGCCAACCTTGGAGCAGGCCAGGACCAACTTGAGGCCCTCGCGCATTTGCATCTTCTCCATCGCCTCAACATAGCTCTTTACAAGGGGTTGGACAGCCTCCCCAAGCTCGTCATCGCACTCGTTCTCCGCAGGGTCGCAGTCCTTCGCCTGCTCTGCCTGGGAAGCTCCCCACATGTCCTCAAGGGAAGGGAAGCAGCCACCAAAGCGTGCATGGGCAAAGCTCAGTGTCCTGTTCACAAAATTTCCGAGGTTGGCGAGGAGCTCTCCATTGCATCTGTTTGCAAGGTCCTGCCATTTGAAGTCAGAGTCGTTGGCCTCCGGCCTTGAGGCAAGCAAAGTGTACCTCCACACATCCGCTGGGATCCCAGTGGCCTCCGCGTCACTCCCAAAGACTCCCCTTGACCTGGACTTGCTGAACTTGTCCCCCTCGTAAGTCAGGTACTCGGTAACACTGATGGACTTCATAATGGTCCAAGGATTCTGTTCCGGAGAAGCCGCTGTCCCGATGAGCGTGGAGGGGAACATGATGGTGTGGAAGGGGATGTTGTCCTTCCCCATGAACTGGATCAGGTCCACCTTGGGCTTCTGTGAGCCACACGTTCCTTGCTCGCTGTCGCCACACTGCCACCATTGCCTCCAAGCCGCATCTGGGCCGTAACACGCCACCTCGTCGTCCTCCTTGCCCTCGCCAATTGTGGTGGGAGCTCCGTGCCCCTGGCCGTGCATCCTCTTGGCAAAGAGTGATGCCGTAATCGAGATGTAGCCGATCGGTGCATCAAACCAAACATAGAAGACCTTGTTGGTGTACCCCTGCAGGGGCACCGGGGTCCCCCACTTCAGGTCGCGAGTGATGCAGCGCGGATGCAGCCCATCCTTCATCCACGTGTCTGTGATCCTCTGGCAGTTTGAGCTCCACATTCCCTCACCCTTACCTCTCCAGTTGATCCAGTCCTGCAGCCTGCTCTCCACCTGAGTTAGGTCCAAGAAGAGGTGATCCGTCTTCTTCATCTTGGGCTCGGTCCCCGTAAGCTTGCACTTCGGATTGATCAGCTCCGTGGGGGACAGAAGGCTGCCGCACTGGTCACATTGGTCCCCCCTAGCATCTTCGTAGCCGCACTTTGGGCAGGTTCCCTCCACGAGCCTGTCCGCCAGGAACCTCCCCAGGGCCTCAGAATAGAGTTGCTCCATAGTTTGCTCCTTTATCTTGCCGTTCGAGTGGACCTGGTCGAAAATCTCCTGCGCAACCCTGGTCTGCCTGTGGGTGGACGTTCTACCAAACTCGTCAAAGAGTATGCCAAACCACTTGTAGATTTTGCTGTGCAGAGCGTGATACTTGTTGCAGATCTCCTCGCACGTCATCTTCTCCTGGAACGCCTTGGTCTCCGTAGCCGTACCGTACTCGTCCGTGCCGCACACGAAAAGAGTGTTGTACTTCCTGGCGCGGCAGAACCTCGCGTACACGTCCGCGCTCAAGACGCACCCTATGATGTTTCCCAGGTGAGGCTCGTTGTTGACGTACGGCAGCGCCGAGGTGATAAGAACGTTCTTCCGCTCTGCTGAGGGAAGAGGCGGCCAAGACCCGCCCTCCGCCGTCTCGCTCCCGGGCTCCACGACGCTGTCGAGGTCCTGTGCGCTAGCGACTCTCTCCGGCGCCGGCGGGAGAGGCTCACGCGGCAATATGGCAACGCCCTTGTAGTCCCCACCCGCAAACTTTCCGCCCAGCAGCCTTTCGATGCTCCTGTACCATCCTACAACGTTGCGTGCGGCCTCGACACCGGCCTTCTCCTTGAGCACGGCCTCGGCGTGCTCGATGTTGAGGTGGGCGAAAACGGCCAGGTCGTCTCTGCTGGGAAACCTCGTGCCGTTCAGGTAGGCCCCGCCCTCAACGGCCTTGGCCACCTCCAGCAGACCACTCACGCTGTTCGCCTCGCCAACGTCCAAACCCTTTCCCATCTTGCACTTCCTCGTTTGGCGGCTGTTCGTCCCTCTTCGTTGTTCCCCCTCTCTCCCCCACCCAACCCCCCAACCCCCAGCATTCCCTGAAAAGAAACAGAAAAATTGCAACTCTACTCTACGATTTCAAGTCAGTTGGCCTTTGTTTGACTCGAGCCCCATAGCTGCCCAGGTGAAGAGCAGCATGAGCGGGCGCCAGGGAACCTCGAGGGGGAGGGAGGGGGAGACGAGCACAGCCCTTCGGTCGTCAACCTTGCTTCCGAAGGTGACCAATGCGGCCTTGCGGCACCGGAGTTCATTCCTTGAGCAGACGGGACCGGTCCCGACACTCTCGCCGATGTTGGGGGCAACCATGCCAAACCTGGGCGGGCACCCCCTGGAGCGGGAGTCGAGAAGGATATCTAGACAACTCTCGTCCGCTACACCAAAGAAGCTGAAGCGACTGACTGAGAATAACCAGCTGGCCATGGTGAAGGACTTGCTGAAACAGAGCAAGAAGGACATCGACCAGCTACTCATTCAAAACTGGCTGGACAACGAGCTGGACGGGGAGCTCGAGGGGGACGGAGCGCACAGGCCAGCGTCCTTCACGGACCCAGGGGAAAGGGGCCAGAAAAGAGAGGCGGCCGAGAAGGAAAGGGACAAGGTGAAGCGCCTCGTGTACTCGCAGCTGGACCTCGTGAGGGCGGGGCTTTCTCACGAGACTGCGCAGAGGGCGCAGAGGGCGCTGTACGTGTACGCGGTGGGCTTCTGCGACGTTCTCAAGGAGCTCACATCTCACTGTCAGCAACGGGAGTCCCTTGTTGCCAACTTGTGGTCCGCTTTCATCGTCATTGCAGAGAAGATGATGCAGACTCACTTTCATAGTGAGTTCCTTTCCTCCCTCAAGGCCCAACACAAGGCCCTGGTCAAGTGCGACTCACTCAAGCAGCACATGCAGGCTTTGAAGACGGAGACGGGCCAGCGGGAGGAGGAGATGTCTCGATATGCGGCAGACCTTGAGGCCAGCAACGAGCAGAACAGGCTGCTGACCGGCCAGGTTCTCTCCCTGAAGAAGGCCCTGGAGAACGAGAGGGACCAGACCAATGGCATCCTGAGAAGATACACCAGGGAAGCAGAGAGGGTGCAGGAGCTCCAGCAGATCGTGTACAGGCTCGAGGGGGAGAACGAAAACCTAGTGAACAGAGAGAGGAAGATCATGAAGGCGGCAAGGCAGTCAGAGTACAAGCACCTCGAGAAGGAGGAGGAGGCTGCCAGCGCTTACCAGAAGGCAGAACGGATGCAGACAGAGAACGAGGGCCTACATAGCGAGATTCAGAGCCTCAAGCTCCTTACGGACACCTTGGAGAGCTCAAACAAGGAGCTCAAGAGTGCCAATCTTGCCCAGCACCTTCTCTTCGAGGAGGAGGCGAAGGCCAGGATAAAGCTCCAGAACGACCTGGTTCACTACCGTGACCTATATTCGAATGAGCAGGCTAAGAACGTGTCGCTTGGCAATGAGCTCTCGCAAGTCACGATACTGAACCACCAGTCCACATGCTCCCTGCAGGACGTCGAGCAGGCGAAGGGCAGACTTGAGGAGAGGATGAAGGAGACTGCGGCCAATCTTAGCAATGCCACTGTGGAGATCGAGCAGCTTACCCAGGAGCTGAAGAATGCAAGAGAAAAGTCCGCTCTGCTTGAGGTGGAGCTCGAGGAGGCCACAACCAGCTTGACTCGCGTGACAACGAACTCGAAATTGAAGGATGAGAGCATCGTGAAGCTGGAGACGGAGCACGCACACACTATACAGGAGCTAGAGGAGGCGAAGTTGCAAGTGATTGAGGACCAAAAGCTGATCAACTCGACTGGTGTCGCCATGGCAGTTTTCTTCAAGCACATGAACAACCAGATGAAGATATCTCATTCGCTCTTTGAATCCAAGAAGAGTCTGGAGAAGCAATACTTCTCGCTGAATAGGGACGATGAGCGGAAGAGCAGGAAGCTCATGCAGCTTAACCACGAGCTCCTGCAGAAGAACTCCGAGCTAGATGACTTGCAGAAGCAGAGAGTTGAACTCACCAACAAGATTGATGGCCTTTGCAAAAAGGAAGAAGAAATTGTGCTCGACACAACGAGACTGAAGAATGAGCTTGCAGAGAAGAGTTCTGAGTTGCAGAGGTTGAACCAGGATTTGAGTACTCAACTCACGAAAAATAGCACTCTGGAGAAGAAAACGACACTGCTGCAGTCCAGTAACCGCGACATGAACGAAGAGCTGTCGTCCGTCAAGAAGCATATTCAAACCCTTTCCACTGATCTTGGCAAAGCCGAGGCGTCTAGGGCACAGTTGCAGAACAACCTTTCCAAATCGCAGCATAAGCTTGTCACGTCCGAAACGCAGCTTCAGGCTAATGAGCAGGAGCTGGCCAGATTAACAGAGACGTGCAAGGAGATGGAAGAAAGGATGAAAGAGCTCACAGATCTTCAACTCAGCCTGGAGCAGGAGAGGGACACGCTCTACGAGTCTGAGAAGGTGTCCAGTTCCAAGCTAGCAGGACTGGAGGAAGAAACCTCGAGGATTCGCAAGTCTCTGCAAGAGAGCGAAGAAATGAGGCAGAAGGCGGAGGAGTTTGGTGGTGACGTAAGGAAGAAAGCTGAAGATCTGCAGGAAAAGCTGGACACCACTCAATCAGAACTCGCAGTGATGGTAGAGGCAAACGAAAAGACGAGCCTTAACCTAGAGAGCAAGCTTCATGAGCTGAGTAACAAGTACGACTCCATGACTTCTGACCGGGATGGCTTGAGTGCGGACCTTGCAAGTGAAAGAGAAGCGAATGCAAAGCTGGTTGATGACAAAGAAACTGCAGAAAAAATGTTGCGGCAAGCTCAGGCTGTTAGGACGTTCCTGCAGGATGAGATCACTGCTCTGAAGAACAAGAGTGCGGACTTGAAAAAGCAGGTCATTAGCGAAAGTGAGCGAGCCCGGCACTACCAGCAGCTGATAAAGAAGCTCCAGAATGGCGAGACTCTTGATGGGGAAGAGGCCAGCCTTGCCACACAGCTAGAGGACATGAAAAAGAAGTTGGCGGCAAAGGACGATGAGATCATCAAAGAAAGCAGGCTGTATGAACAGATACTTCAGTACGAGAGGGCAAAGGTTAAAGACATGAAACTTGAGGTGGAGAGTGCACAAGGATTTGTTCGAATTCTTGAGCAGCAAATCGAGGAGCTCACCTCCTCAGACAAAGATGCCAGCCCAAAGAAGGATGATGCCATGTCACCCAAGACAACCCAGGAAAACTTTGTGCCTTCCTACCAAGCTCCGGGCCAGGAGGTTGGAAACTTGTACAACTTGCTGCTTAGTCCAGAGCCTGATAGCTGGACAGCAATATCGCAGCTGCTCCTGAAGACGAAGGGCAAGAATCACGCCGTCTCATGGCTCAGTCAAAAAGAAGCAGTGACCTTCAACAAAGACATGGTTCGTCAGCTCATTTTGCACTTGTACATCACTTGGACGACAACAGCTGGTAGGTCTTGGGTGGACCAGAACCGAGCCAATAAAGAAGGGTCAAAGTGGCTAGACTTCCAGTTCCTTCCAAACATCACGAGCCACACCTACGACTACATGCTGTCTCGGTTTGGCATAATTGCCCTCGCGGAGAGCTGCCTCAGGGCTCTGGCCTCGAGTGTATGCAAGCAAGCCGAAAAGGGGGATAAGAGGTGCTATGTGTTTGCTCGCTTGAATTGCCTTGATCCCACGGCTTACTGTAACAAGGATGAAGAAAAGAGGACCTGTATGGATGCTGTGGTCGAGGGGAGCAGAGCCCAGATCAGCCTCTGCAAATGGCTTGCGGTGGCTATGAGCCAGCTATGGTGGAATGCCGACAGCATCACTGTAGAGGAAGGTTCGGGAAGGATTCTAGTTCCCCACTCGAGGGCCAAGAGCATCATGACCAACCAGATAAGTGCGTGTGAGGAGAGTGTCCAGGAAATGATCTTGGATTCCTTTGAGAAGGAGGTTGAGATCATCAAGCTCCCAGAAATTGAGGAGGACTTTGCGGACATTGACGATGTTCTCTACTGTGCTGTGATGGCCTGGGACGAGCAGATTCAGATCCAAGCACAAAAGGTGATCGACTTGTACATCTCAAGGGGGCTTACGCAACACCTTCTTTCACAGAATGAGTTCCTTGTGATCCTCAAGCATTCATTCCGGGCACTTTTTGACCAGCCAATGGGCAAGCTGTCCCTTCCCGCTGATGTCAGCATCTCACAGCTGTACCGGGATTCAATCAAAGCCAGCAAGTTCAGCGATCATGTAACTCCAGAGGCATTCGCATCCCTGCTGTGCCAATTCGGATGGATAAGAGTGAACATCCCACAGGATGTGGAGGAGAAGGTGTGCAACTTGACCATAGACAACACAAAGGCAACATACGCATTTGAGGAGCTGAAGCTCCTTCAAGACGTGTGGAACACAATGCAGACACCTCTTTTGGATGCCAGCAAAATGGGATATATCACACCTGAAGAAGTGGAAAGTTTTGCACGGTTACTCCTGCAGAAGGCGACTTCTTCCCCCATCTGGCAGCTCTTCCGAAGGATCATCAATCGCTGGTGGATGATGTCGCTCAAGTCGTAGTTCTCTCGTTAATGCTCGTTGAGAAAAAAAGAAGTATATTATCATTTGCCAGACAGCTCTCTCCTTCTTTCTTTCTCTCTCTCTTTCTCTCACACACAGAGTGAGTGGAGAGCGAGACCTCAGAAAAAGCATATGCGGAAACCCCAAAAGAGGGAAACTCAGATCAGTTACTCAAAACTTTACTCGAGGTCGTCAGGGTCAATGGGCAGCTCTGGCTTTCCCCACGTCCAGGGCAGCTCGTTGGTTCTCCAACCAGCAGCCTGAATTTTGGCCATCTCCTGCAAAGCGGCGTAGGACTCAACCCTGTCGTCAAACCAGCTTTTGACAGGTTGGTATTCTTCGTCTGCAAGGATTTGGTAGTCTTCATGACCCTTTCCTGCTATGACCACGGCATCACCTGCCTCTGCCATCCCGATGGCAAGCCTAATGGCGTAATATCTCTCTTGCACGACGTATCTCTTCACTTCATTCTGTAGCTTCTGCGCCCGTGACCTGTTTCCAATGTACTTAAACTTCTCCCACCTCCGAGTGGTTGACTCTGGAATGTACACAGGGTCAAGGTTATGGATATCCTGCAGCCAGTGCAGTCCTAACTCCTTGTCCACCTGGAACCTCTCATAGAGCTCAGAAGAGAATCCGGCAACGATATCATCAATGACGACGTCTGGATTCTCGGTTCTTGGATTGTCACTCGTAACAAAGACTATGTCACTTTTCTCGTGAGCGATCTGACCCATGAGGGGCCTCTTTCCCGTATCTCTGCAACCTCCACAGCCAAAGACGGTGATGACCCTCTTGGCACCCATTGCTTTCACATCATCCAGAACATTTGCAAGGGCGTCGGGCGTGTGGGCATAGTCCACAAGCACAGCAAAGTCCTGCCCCTCGTTGATGAGCTCATAACGCCCCGGCACAAATTCTGTGGACTGGATTCCCCCCGCAATCACGTCAGTCGGGTAGCCCATGGCCACGCCAGCGGCCACGGCCCCAAGGATGTTTGAGACATTTGCCCTTCCCAGAAGCGATGATTCAATCTCAATCTGGGCCCCCGTAGCCTTAACGCCCACCACCAGTTCCGTCTTGAAGAGGGACAGGTCGGCACTTAGGCAGACAACGTCCGCCCCCGAGGAGGGGCTCGAGCTGTAGGTCAGCACCCTGAGCCCTCGCCCCTTGGCCTCCTCAAGGAAGGACTCCGCTGCTGGGTCGTCGAGGTTCACCACCCCAGCCCCCTGGGCGGAGGACATGATCTGGAACAATCTGAGCTTTGCGTTCAAGTAAGATCCCATATCACCATGAAAGTCCATGTGGTCCCTCGAAAGGTTGGTGAAGACCCCGACATCCACTTCCACGTTGTCGCACCGGCCCATAGCCAATGCATGGCTGCTGGCTTCCATCACGATGGCCTCCCCGCCCTGGTCTAGCATGGAGGCCATGATCCTCTGAACCTGCAGCGCGTCTGGGGTTGTGTTCTGAACCTCGTACTTTCCGAGATAAGGCACGATGTGGGCTGGCAGGGTGCGCTGCATTTCGAGGGTCGGGTCCTCCTCGTCGCTCTGCCACCCCCTGCCCCATTTGTCCAGCCTGTGCTCTGCCAGGGCGTACTCCACCGTGCCGACCAGCCCAGTGATAAACCCAGCCTCCTCTAATATGCCCCGAACGAGCCATGTGGTCGTCGTCTTTCCGTTCGTTCCCGTCACCGCGACGGTTTTGAGCCTGGAGGAGGGGTCGCCATAGAAGGCCTTCGAGGCCACCGCGAGGCTAGCCTGCGTGTCCTCCACGAGGAGGACGGGAACGTCAGCGCCGTGTACGTCAACCTCCTTGCTCGCGACGATGGCGACGGCGCCTTTCTCCGCGGCCTGCGCGGCGAAGTCGTGACCGTCTTGGACGGTGCCCTCAATGCAGAAGTACACGAAGTTTGAGGCAACCTCCCGCGAGTCGTTCGACAGGCCTTCCACGGCGAGCTCGGAATTCAGGTTCTCCGGCGTCGAGACGAGCGGTAGGAGTCTGACGACCTCGCCCAGGGTTACGGAGAAGGCAGGGATACGCTCCGAATCGCTCTGCCGCTCGATGCTCTGGCTGCTGCTCTGGCCGCTGCTCTGCTCGCTCGCCGCCCGAACCCTTATCTGCGAACGGGAACGACCGCAAAGCAAGGCACGGTGCACGGCTCTGCGGTACGAGGACTGTGCCGGCACACTGCGTGCCTTTGCGGCGCAAACAAGCCGCTGCTGCCGCCTGAGGACCTCCATCCTGGCGGCAGTGGGCCGCTTTTTTTGGCTTTTTATCCAGACAGGCAGAGTCTGGATTCCAGACAGAGGGGCATGCAGAAACTCCCGGAATTGCGAGTAACGGGGGAAGGAGAGGGCGCCGGGCCCGCGCGGAGGACATCACCCTCGGTTGATGACCAATCGGGCGCCAAACCAAAACCAACCCGTGAGCCCACAACTTTTTTTTTCTACAAAGAAAAGGCCTCGAAGAGGTGCACGTGCGGGCGCGGCACCATGGCCTCCACCCTCGTCCCCTCTTCGAGGTACTCCGTCTTTATCATCACGCCTTGGCTGTGAAGGAGGTCCAGGAGGTCTCCCCGATCGTAAGGCAGCACCGCTGTGATCTGCTTCATGTCCCCCGACGAGACCACAGCAGACTCGATTGCCTCCAGGAGCTCCCCAATTCCTTCGCCGCTCGCTGCAGAGATGCAGACCGTGTTGGACCTATTCGTTGCGGCCCTGACCTGGCCTGCGACCTCCTCCCCCATGCGGTCTATCTTGTTCCAGGCATGGATAACTGGAACATCGCTGGCCCCTGGGATTTCTCTCAAGGTGCTCTCCACTGCATCCACGTGCGCATAGGCGTAGGGCGAAGACACGTCCACGACGTGGATGAGCAAGTCCGCCGACCCGATCTCCTCTAGTGTGGCACGGAAGGCCGCTATAAGGGTGGAGGGGAGCTGCTGCACAAAGCCCACCGTGTCCGTCACCAGGAACTTCTTCCCGCTCGGAAGCCTCACCTTCCTTGTCGTCGGGTCCAAGGTCGCGAAGAGTTGATCCCTTGCCTTTACGAGCTTCCTATCACTGACATTGCCCGCAGTCTCACACCTCACGGACAGCTGGTTGAGCAGACTGCTCTTGCCCGCATTGGTGTACCCCACCAGGGCCACCACCGGGACGTTTGCCCTCGACCTCTTCCGCCGGAACTGCTTCCTCTGCGCCCTCACGCTCTCGAGCTCCCTCTTGATCAGCGAGATCCTTTTCCGGAGAAGGCGCTTGTCCACCTCAATCTGAGTTTCTCCCATGCCCCTGTTCTGGGCGCTCGACCCCCCGCCGCCCCCGCTCTGCCTCTCCAGGTGGGTCCACATTCTGGTGAGCCTCGGAAGCTGATACTGAGCTTGGGCCATCTCCACCTGGAGCTTTCCCTCTCTCGTGGCAGCCCTCTGGCTGAAGATATCCAAGATCAGGGCCGTCCTGTCTCCCACCGTCACCTCTAGCTCGATGCAGTCCTCCTCCTCCTCACCCACCTCTTCCTCGGCCTCGTCCAGGTCCCACAGCGCGTGCCCGTCGTGCGAGTCCAAGCTTCCGAAGAGTTCCTCTCCCCCGTCGTCTTCCCACTGCGGAGGGGCTTGGCCCGCCGCCTCCGCGGCCCTCGAGGTGAAGTAGTTTGTGGACTTCTTGTTCATGATCTTGTCCAGGTTCTTCGCCTGGGAAGGGGAGAGCTCACAGTCGAAGAAGACGGTGGTGGCTCCCAGCCTGCGTGCCTCGTCCCTCACCTGGTAGGCCTTCCCCTTCCCAATCAGCGTCGCCGGCCTAGGCTTGTCCAGCCTCTGCTTGGTGGAGCCAACCACCCGTAGACCTTGGGGGGCAAAGGAAGCAGGCCGGTCAGTCTTGGAAAGATGGCATGCGAAGATAGGGGGATGGATAGTGTGTGGTTGTGGTTGTGTGGAAAGAGGGGGCGGGAAGGTCCTCACCTGCCGCGTGGGCCAGGCGCTCCAGCTCCTGCAGGGATTCCCCCGATGCAATCAGGTCGTGCACGGCCTTAGCCGACTCGGCGCTCGTGTTTGCCAGAAAGTTGTCCCCAGACGTGAACTCCACGCCAACCAAGTACACGGCCTCCGAGCTGCCGTCCGGAACCAAAGGCTCGTCCCAGTCGTCTGTCGTAAAGTCCGCCGTTGCAACATCGTCGACTTCGACGCTCGTTTCTCCGGGTTGGGCGGCCTCACGGCTGCAGCGGCACGGCGGGGCGCGCAGGGTTCGAGGTTCCGTGGTCTTGAGGACAGTGGAACCACGGCCCCTGAGTGGGCGCGCCCAGCTCTTTCCCTGCAACCGCCACAACTGGCCCCTGAGCATCGTTCTCTCCGCTGTTTTGATGGCGCACCAACTCGCTCCCCACCCACGGCCCCCCCGGGGCGGGAACTATTTTTTCAAGTGCGGCGAGGAGAACGAGGCGCGGCGAAGGAGCGAGGGAGCGGCAAACGATGAACTACGCTCCTCAGGACGAGAGCTTCTTCCAGGCCCACGCTGAGAACTTCTCGGCGTTGCTGGAAGCGGAGAGGGAGACCAAAAAGCAGACGCAAGAGGAGCTGCTGAACAAGCTGCGCGTGGAGAACCAGAAGGTCATCAAGGAGGAGGCCTGGATGTTCCGAAACGGGAAAAAGGAGTAAGAACGGCGGCGCAAACCTTAGGATGCTTTTCTCGTCTCAGCCAGAGTGGGCGGACGTCACGCCGACGCCACAGCTGGAGGCTCCGGGAGAGCCCGTCGTCCGCATCCGGTACGACGAGGACTACGAGGATGCCATGGGCCTCTTGCGTTCTCTCATGGCGAAGCAGGAGCTCAGTGATAGGGCGCTGCACCTGACGAGCGTCGTCATCTTCATGAACTCAGCCCACCTCACGGTGTGGGAGTACCGGCGGTGCATTCTTCGCGCCCTGAACAGCAAAGCGCGGTGGCTCGCGGAGCTCGAGTTCATGCACGAGGTTAACGAGCTCAACACAAAGAACTACCAGCTGTGGAACCACAGGAGGGCCGTCGTTGAAGTTCTCCTTCCTTCCGACACTGAAGAGCGGAGGAGGGCGAGCTTGCTGAAGGGGGAGACCCTGGAGAGCGAGCACACCTTGGATAAAGAGCTCGAGCACATAGAGGAGGTCTTCGAGTCTGACGCCAAGCACTACCACGCGTGGGCACACAGGCAGTGGGTGGCCGAGAGGCACGGCTGCTGGAAAAGGGAGCTTGCGCTGACCGAGGAGATGATCGAGAGGGACCCACACAACAACTCGGCTTGGAACTACAGGTTGGATGACCGGACCCAAGGGTCTGCCCTCCTCTCACTTCGCACTCCCTGATAAAGCCTTTTGGGTGGGATCCTAACAACTCGCTCTTTTCTCCCAGATTTTATGTTATTCAATCCTGCGGCGTGAGCTCCGGGTCGTTGCAGGCACACGTTGCGCACGCCATCGGAGCACTGGAGAGAGGTCTTGACAATGAAGCGGTCTACGCTTTCTTGCTCGGGTTGCTCTTCCGAGGTCCTCACAGGAAGGCGCCCCAGGAGGACGTGGCGGCTGTCATCCAGGGCCTCCTCACGGAGAGACAAGGCGGGGGAGCGCGTTGGGTGTCCTTCCAGGCGACCTTGTCTTACAGTCTGGCCTTGAGGTTGGCGGGGCTTGAGGATGGGAATCTCATGCTCTGGACGTCTCCTGCCTTTTCGAGCCTGCCCTGTCCAAAAGCCTTGGCGCAGAGCGCTTTGAAAAAATGGGAGTGGCTGAAGATGGCGGACGGGGTGAGGAAGGGGGCATACGAATTGAAAATCAAGATCGCTCTCTCCACCATACGCACACTACCAGAATAGCAGCTGGGCGGGCGATGAGATGGCTGTAGTGACTGGGAGCTGCTTGGAGAAAAGCCAGTAAAGAAAGGAAGAGGCTCTAACGGCTGCCTCAAGTGCTTGAAGGTACACATGAAATCACATCGGCTTCACTTCAGAAAGGTCGACAAACTTTTGGGGCTCAAGGCTTGGCTGAGGAATTCCGAGACAGCCCCCCACACCCATGCCAGAAATACGCTGCCTCCTCTTTGACCTGTAGTTCATGATGAGGGCCACAGCAGCCAAAAAGCCAGCACAGCCAATGGCAGCCCCAAGAATCACGACAATGTCGTCACTTTTCTTAGCAGTTGAAGACCTCGCCTCCTCTCCATAGACCGTCGATCCGTAGGGATCCACCTCTCCCCCGGCTTGATTGGCGCCATAATCACCCAAGGGAGCGGGAGCGGGCGCTACTGCATTTGCCGTGGAAGGGCAGATCGAGCCCCCCGTCTTGGCAGCAGAACAGAGCGAGTCACTCGTGGCGCTCGCGGCGATGTAGGTGAGGCACCCCAGCGTGTAACCTCCACCCGTGTCAGTGAGCTCGCCGGCTACCAGGCCGGCCGAATCCGAGGAGCACCACTCCAGGCACTCCTCCAGGTCGCCGAACTGACTCCTTGGCCCTGTGCAGGACGTCAGCACCGTCTCGCAGTAGTGCGAGCAAGTCGGCTTCGTGGAATTCCTGCACGCCGTAGAGGTGGTCGGGCTCGCAAGCGGGCAGCGGTACGAAGCCCCCGTCCTCACCTGGCTTGGCATGGAGGGCCCAAAGTCATATGCCAGCGAGGCGTGGACGGCCCTGCAGGCGGCGGTGTTGTAGAAGGGGAAGGATGCCGAGCCGTACCTGTTGTCTCTCACCACCACTTTAGGCTCCTCCGATCCCACAAACCCAGCCTCGCAGACCGCCAGGCACTCCGCGGAGGTGGAGAAGTCGCCGCAGTTGGGCACGGCGTGAGCGCAAAAGTTTTCGCATTGGGTGCCGCAAACCCCATTGCCCGTCGGTCCGGACGTGTCGCAGAGCTCCTGCCTCATTGCGTCATCCTCAGCCGGGGCGTTCTCCGCCTGGGCGCCGCGTTGATCCTACAGGCCAAGGTCTGGGAGGCGTGGTCCACCTGGATGTCCCCCTCCGTCCAGGCAGACTCTCTCAGGTACTTTCCACACCTCTCCAGGCACTCCTCCTCGCTGGTGTACTGGCTCTCCCTCTCCTGCGAGTCCCCGCACACCGTCTGCTGGAGCTGGCAGTAATACTCGCAGGTGAGCTGGGACTCCGTGTCGTCAAAGGTGACCCTCCACGTGCCCTTGTTTCCGTTCGGGTACTTGTACCCATCGCTGGGAACATTGAACCCATCCCCCACCTCCACAGGCTTGCTCGTCTTGCTCGTCATCCAGATAAAGCCAGCCTCCTTGCCGCTCTCGATGGCTCGATCCTCCGTGCTGTCTCCCGTCACCATCGGGCGGCGTATGGTCACCGACGTGTACGTCAAGCCCTTGACGTGGCCCGAATCGCTAGAGTCTGTGAAGGCCTTCACCGCACCGTCCACGACGGCGAGGTCCTGCTGGGCGTCGTTCTCAATGTCCGTGTGGACCCAGGGCGTGAACCCGTCGATGTGCTGGTCTAGGACCCTGGGCTGGCCCGCCTCGTCCACGAACACCGTGAACAGGTCCACGGGGCCCAAGAAGGAGCGGTCCATAAGCCCAAGACTCGCGTAACCGGTCACGGCGGCCTCCGCGCGAAGCACGAGCTCCTTGCCCGCGTCGGTCCCCGTCACGTTCCAACACACGCGAATCTTCGCGACGGGGCACAGGATGGGCGAGACGTGAGCAAAGTTGGCTCCCGCGCCACATCCAAAGGTTTCTCCTGGAGTAACTGTGCCGGCGACGTCGACAACAAAGAGCAACAAGCAGCTCGCGACGACGGCCGCTGAAAGGAGGCTGAGTCCTAAGCTCAGTGTCATTCTTCCCGTGGAACACCTGATGCGTTTCTCCCCCACAGAGTCTGCCATCTCCGGGCCATCTCTCCCCTTCCCCCGCGATCGTATTTCACTAACATTTGTCTGTTTGTGGCCAGGCATCCTCCGTGTGCGATTACGTGGAGAAAGTAAGGCCAGGTGGACAAAACAAAGCTTGTATTAATGAAGCTTCAAAAAGAGAAGCGTTGTCCTGCGTGCAAGGCCGTCAGGCCTGTTTACTAATTATAAAAGGTTTTTCCGTAAGGCGATCAGCCTTATCCCCACTCCGGTCTCCGCGATGTACACGACATCCTTTACCTTGGTGTCTGTCAGGTCCGATAGGGGCTTGGAGGCTAGAAACCTCATGCAACTCCCCACCCTGCCCCCCGACTCCCTGGCTCTCCAACGCACTGGAGACGAGTTGAAGGCCCAGAGCTCCACGGTTGCGCCTGAAGAGAAGAAGTACGAGTCCACAGCCTGGGACACCACCCGGCGATACAGCCCAACCCTCGCCTCATCCTCAAGGCTCATGTTCCTGGGAACCTCGCTCAGCAGCTCTTGTTCGGTGAAGGCAAGGGGATCGTCCCTATCGAGACTTTCCCCGGCGGCGTGCCGCCGAGCGAGGTCCCCGTAAAAGTCTGGGAAACTGAACATGTCCTTCGCCCCAAGGACCAGCTCCTTCTCAAGGGCTGTGAGCTGCTCGTCGAGGAGAGCAACGAGCTTCGAGTCCAGGCTTTGCCGGAGGCATTCGGCCACCTCGAGGTCATTCTCGTACGTCGACTGAGATCTGAGCCAGGCCTCCAGCGTGAGACACGCCTGGTAGACGTCCTTCACGGGCATGTGCAGGTCTGCGGCCCTCCCACCCCCTGCCAGGGCCACCTCGCCCAGGCCTTCCAAAAGGCCGAGATCAAGAGTCGAGTTGGGCGAGTCGGCGCAGCTCTTGGCGCCCAGGAGAACGTGGCGGTTGTACGCCCTCAGCCCAACGAGCATCGATAGGCACGACTCGTAACGGAGGATGCGAGTCCTCCTCAGCAGGTACGCGAAGGAGTTTGCGAGGCTCAAGGCCCCGTCGGCCTCCAGCATCATCAGCTTGTCCAGCTGATCAGCCGAGGAGTGGTAGACTTCCGCCGGCCTCACGCACACGGTGACATCCTCAGGCTCGAAAAAGACAAACTCGTCAGGGTCTATCTTCCCGTTCTCACAGACCCTGGATCGACCTAGCAGAGGGTCGCCCTCGCCGTGCCTCGCGAAGAAGGCATCGTCAGCGACAGTGGAGGCGTAGCGCGCGCACTGGGGATTTGGGTCGTCTTCCTCGTACAAAAGCGCAGCCACGCGATGGCGCGCGTGTTGCTCTGAGGCCATATCGATGCGCACGTTGGTCTCGCTCGACTGCAAAGCCTGCACGATTTATCGAGTACGCCCGGGCCGCGTGCCTACCTGGAGATACGCGCGTGTTTTTAGTGTACTTGTACTTTGCACTCAAAATCGCATCTTGGTCATCATTTTCGCCACCTCTGGGGGTCTTCATTTGGGTCGGTGGGGGTTGGCTGGAGAGTAAGTCGCAGCAGGTTAAGGTGTCATGACACGGGGAGAGAGAGAGAGAGAGAGAGAGAGAGAGAGAGAAGAGATATATTACACCAGGTATGCTAGCTCAAGTCAATGTTTTTCAGGTAAAGGTCGTAATATTTGGCGGCCTTTTCCAAGTCCCCGAGCTCTGTGTAGATGTCCGCAATCACACCATAGGCGTCGGCGTCCCCGGTGTACTCGTCCATCTCCTTGGAAATCTCCAAAACCCTCTCCAGGTGGCCGATGGCCTTCTTGAACTGCTTTTGCATCCTGCTGGCAGCTGCGAGCCCACGTTCCGCCCTCCTCTCCTGGATCATGTTTCCCTCGGCGCGAGAAAGCATCCTTGCCTTCTCAAAGTGCACGAGCGCAGCTGCCCCCTTGTTCACCTCCAGAAGCCTTCTGCCGCTCCTCAGGGCCGTCGCGAGCTCGCTCAGCCCCTTCTTCGCGGGCTCCGCCTGGCCTGCCTCCTCGCTCCGCTTGCCAACAGGCTCAGCTTCCGAGGCGGTTGCTTCATCCTGCTGGGCCTCCTGAGGCCCTACCTCGTTGCCCATCTCCCTCTTCTCGTCCTTTGGCTCGGACACCGTCGGCCCTCCTGTCACAGGCGCGTAGTTCATGTCCGGAGCGTACACAATCCCCGACCTCGCCTGCTTCCGCAGGGTTACGTTGATCGTCCTGAGCTGATCGTTCAGACGCTCGACCTCGTCCTTGCGGTTCTTCGCGGCGATTCCTAGGGTTCCAAAACAGGAAGAAGGGAGGTACATCACGTCAGACTACTGCTCGTTGTCGCCAGGGGAAGACGAGGGGGGTTGGGGGGCAGGAAGTACCCGGGAGGGGCACCCAACGCCAAAATCCCGCCTTTTCGCACCTCCCACAAGCGCCCCAACGAGCGCAATTCCTTCCGTTATCCCAACGATGTCGATTCCGTAGGGGGTTGCGCACAGGGAGTTCGTCCTCTCGAAGCTCTTCTTAGCCTCCGCCTCGCCCTCAGCCCTCGCCCTCTCGATCGCATTCTCGATCTCCTGCTTCACTTCGGCATCCAGGCGCTTGGCGTTCCCCTCCGCGGTCATCCTCAGCTCAATCAGCCGCTCCTCCTCCTCCACGAGAAGCCCCTTCGCGCCTGACCTTCTCAGGAACGCCTGCTCCTCCTCGGCCCGAGCCTTGGCACCCGGAAGCGACACGGCAACAAGGGCGGCGAGGACGCTTCTCCTGGCTGTGGTGGCCGAGGAGCCTGCAGGCGGGACCCCGGGCCTCTCCGAAGCCGTCGCCTTCGCCACTGTCGCAGGCCTCGTCGGACCCGCTGTCCCTCTCGTTCTGACGGCCGACTTTCTCATCGTTGGGTTCCGCTCTCCGTTCCGCCTTCACTGGCACTCGTCAAGAGCACTTGGACTCTCACAAGCGCTCGATCTTCAACCTGCCTGGTTTATCCAATGAAATCTGAAGCTGCCGAGGGGGCGCAGATAAACGCCGAAGCTGGCGGACGGACAGGGTGACGACCGGGATGCGCCCCTGCTCGCGTGCCGACCCGATCCGGTCTACGGTGTCATCACCACACGGAAGCCCTTTCGTGCGAAGGACGGGCTTGTCGGAAGCACGAACGCGTGGTCCGCATGCTATGAAGCTCCGCGCCACGTCCGAGAGCGTCTCCCTGTGGAATTCTCTGGTGAAAAGCGATGCGCTGAGGGCGGGAGAGGGGGATGGGGAGGGAGACGCGTTCTCCATGCCGCCTACAGGGCTCGTCGCCCTGACGTTCGGAACGGCGGGCCTGAGGGCGAAGGAGGGTCGAGGTTGGAATCGCATGAACGCGGTGACGGTGGCCCTGACGAGCCAAGGGATCGCGGACTACATTGCCGAGGAGGGAGAGATAGGAGAGGGGGAACACGCCCCCAGCGTCTGCATCGGCTTCGACGGGCGAGAGGGAAGCCTCCAATTCGCAACGGCGGCGGCGTTGAGCTTCGCGAGCAGCGGTTTGAAAGTTTACATCTTTGACGCGCTGGTGCCGACGCCTTTGCTCGCGTTCGCAACGCGGGAGTTGCGTTGCAGGGCAGGGGTCATGGTCACGGCTTCTCACAATCCCAAGGAGTACAACGGGTACAAGGTGTACTGGAACAACGGTTGCCAGATCATCCCCCCAATGGACAAGGGTATCTCGGGTGAAATTGCAAGGCAGACCTCGCTGAGGACGTCCCCGGAGGCGTGGACGGCAGATCAGTTGAAGGCCAACCCCATGGTCAGCGAGCTGAGCGCGGAGCTGGAAACGACGAAGTATATCGAGGGCGTGCTCTCTGCTTTCGACTTCGACCGAGCTGGACACGATGGCCAGGTGGAGGTCGTGTACACACCCCTTCATGGCGTGGGCTCAACCTTCGTGAGCCGAATGTTTGATCGTTGCGGGCTGAGACCTTTCCAGAAGGTCGACTCCCAGGACGAACCCGACAAGGACTTTCCGACGGTATCTTTCCCCAACCCAGAGGAGGGTGCCGGCGTATGGTCAGAGGCGTTCAAAGTGGCAGACGAGATGGGTTTGGATGTGTGCATCGCCAACGATCCGGACGCGGATAGGCTTTGCTGTGCGGAGAGGTCTGCGTCTGGCTGGCGCGTCTTTAGCGGCAACGACCTTGGGATCATGCTTGGGGACTGGATTTACACCAAGTGGAAGAAGAGGGGGAGCGCAAAAAAACCAGCTATGCTGACCACCACGGTGAGCGCCAGGGTCCTACAAAATATGTGTGAGCAGGAGGGTATCCGCTTTGAGGAGACGCTCACAGGGTTCAAATGGCTTGGCAACAAGGCGCTTGAGTTGGAGTCGGGGGGCTACGATGTACTCTTTGCTTATGAGGAGGCGATTGGCTTCATGATCGGCGGGACTGGGGTGGTCGACAAGGATGGTGTTGCTGCGGCGGCAGTCTTCATGGACATGCTAAACCACGTCTATCTCCAGCAGAAGACGACTCTGGAGAAGCACTTGGAGGGATTGTTCGAGAAATACGGGAAGAGAGAGTATAGGCAAGGGTACTTTCTTACCAACGATGGCGGGGCGGACGAGGTGATGTCCGCCCTGAGGGAGACGTCTATCTCAGAAATTGGAGGAGTCTCCGTCGAGAGCACAAATCTAAGCGCGAACATGATAACCTTCAGATTCGGGCAGAACGGATTCTGCACGATAAGGGCGTCAGGAACGGAGCCAAAAGTTAAGTATTACATCGACATCGCGGATGGAG
>Ga0160423_10000278_pt1 | contig 40631 bp, 45 predicted proteins | sample CRUFie14St8metaG_FD_108191 | JGI IMG/M metagenome (GOLD analysis project Ga0160423, IMG submission 108191) | Marine microbial communities from the Costa Rica Dome - CRUD Field 142mm St8 metaG | ecosystem: Environmental > Aquatic > Marine > Oceanic > Photic zone | place: Costa Rica: the Eastern...
ATCGTTAAACTCGCCGCTATCATCCATGACGTCTTCAGCTGTTGGCAGTTCTAACTTGCCATCAATCTTTGCTTTGCCTCTTGCATCAGCGCCTATTGCAAAATCACGCAACCTGTTTTTGCGTTTGACATCATTAAAACTGAGAACATAATCAACGAATTGCTCCATACGACTGTCAGCTACACCTAAGTCATTAAGGACACGTTTAGCCTGCTCTTTTGCTTTAGGCGTAACTGGCTTTTTGTATTCGTAAGCCATTTCTGTAATGTATTGAAAACCTATCTTTGCAGCTGACCGTCGTTGCGCATTGGTCATGCCGGATAGTTTTATCTTGTGGAAGAAAGAAGACAACAGCTTGTTAAGGTTTTGCTCTCCGGCAAAGTCACCGCCAATTCTATTTGCAATTATGTCGCCGACTTCCGGGTCGTCGATGACGCCCATAATACGAGCAAACTGCTGTCGCTGCCTTATGCCTTCTTTGGTCATTTTGCGCAGCCCCGGAAACTCCATCAGTGTCATTCCCCAGGCGTTCATGCCTTTTTTGACGCTGTTCGAGGCAAGCGCAACAGTAAACGGCTCCGCTATAGAAGCTATTGGAGCACGGATAAGCAGTGTCATAGACAGTAATGCAGTCAATCTGTTTGCTACTTTTTGCGGATTATTAGGAGCGTAGTTTTGTATATTACGGCCCAGCATGTTGTTTATTGCGGATTCGAGCATAGCCAGTTCTGATTGCAGCAGCTTGTCCTGGCTGGCCAATTTAGCCAGTGTGTAATGCAGATAGTCTGTGTATTTATTATTAGGGTTTTCGCCTCTCGGTATGCGCTGCCTGCCAAACCTTTTATTGTATTCTGCTTTGCGCACCGCACCCATGATATAGGTTGTAAGGTTTTCTATTGGGTCACTGACGTAGTATTTCTCAAGTATCTTGTCAGCTTCGGGCGGCAGCGCACGTTTTTTTGTAAAGTCTTGCGATGGCCCACCATTAGCAACAGGGTCGCCAACATGGCTTTCTTGTATGCTGGTTCGCCAATTAGCGCCCTTTATCTCAGAATATATATCGAGCATGTCATTGTAAAACTCTTCATAGATATCTTTCATACCCGCGAAAACGTCTTCTATTTCTGCTTCTATTTCGTCTTTGCGCGCATCTGTTGTATTTTCGTTTCTAGCTTCGCGTCGCAAATCTTGTATTTGTTTAAACTCATCAGACCTAATGAAGTTTCTCCACTGATCCATCTGCACAATGCCGAGCTTTGATTCGCGTATAAAATCTATTAGCCTGTCCATTTGCTCGATGCTGTCAGTGTCCAGCTTGCCTACCTCGTTCTCAAACACAACGCCGTAAACATCTTTCGCTGCTTTGCTAAACCCTTGTGGATCAGTGTTGATCTCTACATGATCTAACAAACGCTGCACATAGCCACTGGGGGCGTAGCCTATGTCTAGCCCTGAGTTGCGGAGATATTCGTACAAGGTGTTATAGATAAGTCTGATTTCGCCAGCTGCTTTTGCTACCTTGTCTGGCGCTGATCCAAGTGTGTCCTGGCCAATCAATATATCGCGCAGCAGATCAATCTCTTCTTTTGTAAACCCAGGGATGTCATGCCTTACCGAGACATTTTTCAATCTGTCAGAGAATATTCTTACTTGCCGCATTTGTGCGTTTGTTAGATTGTCACCCTCTGCCATGCTTTGCAGGCTGCCACCTGTGTGTGTTGAAAGCAGCTGCATCAATAGTTTAAGTCGTTTGCTTTTCGGATATCTTTTTATAAGCGCTTTAAGGACGCCTTGTTTCTGGTAGAACAACGGCGCTGTAAAACCATCTTCTATAGTTTTACGACGACGAGCGTTAAAAACAGGGATTTTACCCTTTTCGTACTTATCGTATTCAGATGCTCGTTGTGCCATCCGCTCCATGAATTTCTTGCGATCTCTGAACGCTTTTATTTGGTCTTGTATTATTCCTTTCGACTCAGGCTCAGTGACATCGTGCATTCGACGTACATCGAATGTGAAGTTATCACCAGGCATCTTGCCCACCTGGCCCTCGCCTAGCGCAGTTTCAGCTGCTATTGCATACATCAGATTTTGCATAGCGCCGAATATTTCCATGCGTTCTGCATCCTTGGGGAATGTAAGCGCAAGGCGTGAGTCCATAGCAATCGCAGCATTTGCAGGGTCTGTTAGTTCTGCTTCTGTAACGCCAAGCTGCTCAAGGGTCATCATGTAACCTTCTTGCGTTCCGCCAAGAAAATCGGCGTTCAAGGCATCCAGCGCCATCTTGTTTGTTATGAAAGCCTCGCCAGTTCTTGCAAACATTTCTCGGGGTGACGCCCAATAGCTTGCGTCAGATCCAGCCATTTGCGCAAAAAATTCTGCGCTTGTTCTAAAGTTTGTTTTCTTGATGGCTGGGCTTCTGCCTGTGCCTTCTAAAATGCGCTTTCGTTGCTCGACAAGTGCTTTATACGACTTTGAGGCATAAACATCTTTGCCCCTCTTGCCTGCGTTAGCCTCCATCTTCGCCATATCTTGCTCAATCTTAGCAAGTTGCTGTGCCTCGGTAGCTTTGTCTTTGAACATTGCTCGGGATAGAGCAAGGTACGATTCAACGACACCGACGGGCGCATCATCCTTAAACGCATCTTTGCCTTCTTTCCTTGAAACATCACTGGCTAACGGGAACTTGCCTGCGTTCTGACCAAATTTTTCATATACATAATGGTCAAGAGCATGGAACCATTCGTGCGCAAAGCTGTTAACCCTGCGCGGAACAGCGATAGCTCTTTGTCCTGGGTAATAAACACCGTAAGCGCCTATCTCTTTAGCCATGATAAAGCTAAGTGTGCCGTCCAGGCCAATTGCCTTGTACGGCAATCCCAGTACATTAGCCATTGCAGATAGGTTGTGATAGCCAGTCAGCAGCTGGTCCACAGCCTCTTTTGTGTTGGCGTTTTCGGTTTTAGTTATGCTTTTGAAGCCGAAACGGTCTTGTACCAGTGTCGACAAAATTCTGTACTGTCGTTCTATCGGTAGGCTTGTGGCCTCATTAGGATTTAGTCCGGCGTCTGCAAACGCCGTAAACATCAAAGCCGTTTTGTTTCTTTCTTTGATTTTGCTGACCCGCGTACCAGGTTTTGCAGTTCTTTGGTTGTCGATTTTAGATACTTCGACAACTCTGGTATCTGCTTCAGCAGCGGCTTGACCAGCTTCTTCGGTGGATATCTGTCCATCTATCTGCGCTTGCCCAGTTTCTTGGGTATCCGCTGTATCGACATCTCTAAGTCCTTCGCCACGGCTCGGGCTGCGCTGACGTTGTGTTTGTTTGCGGCCCGTTTGATTGCGGTCGCTAATGCCTGTTTCGGGGAGGAGGCTCCCTTGCCCTTCCGTACCGCCATCTGCTTTACTCCTTGCTACCTCGACAATATCTTCTGCTGTTGTCGAATCTTCAAAGAAACCGCCCTGTTGTTTTTGGGAGGCCTCTTCTGTGTAGAACCGCAGAACGTCAGTCATAAACTTCTGTGACTTTGCTCTGGTCAACTGATCATTGTAGAACGCTTTTATAAGCGCCTCAGTGATCGGGTCCATTCTTGTGAAGGCATCTTGCTGTGCCAATAACTCAGCAACCTTGACGCCATTTCTTCTGGCATTGCTAATCTTGTTTGCAACGTCAGTTACATTATCGGTTATATCAAACTCAGATGACACTCGGCCAGCAGAAATTTCTGCCTTTAATTTTGCAAACGCTGGCGCAGCTGCCAACATAGCGTTGGATATCGCCTTAATGTTGTCGTCTGTGCTGTCCAGCATAACAGCCAATGCTCTAGTGTCATCATAAGCAGCTGCCAGGATTGCGCCCTGCATCCGCGATACGCCCTCTTTGGTCAGCTGATTATCACGGCTCATCTGGTTCTGTTCTGTGGGTGCAACAGCTAACCGCATAAATTCACGGACAAAAGGTTGGTTTTCGCGTGATGTAAGGTCGCCCCCTTGGTATAGGTTTACAATATCTACACCCATCGCTCGAGCGTCGCGCTGCGCACGTTCTGTTGCAGACATAGATGCTATGCCGCTTCTGTTGGACTTGTCTGCAAAATCCACCAATTCCTGATATGACATGTCTTGGTCGATCATGAACACAAGCACAGGCTCTATAAAGTTTGCCTCACTTTGGCCGTAGTCTTTTAGCGCTTGTTTGTAGGCTTCTGCCTTTTCTGGGAATTGTTTGTATATTTCTCTAATAGACATAACCCGACCGTTACCAGATATGACTGTGCCGTCACGGGCTATAATCGGTGCGCCGCCATCAGATGTGGTGTTGTTTAGCAACATTGTCGGTATAAGGTTTGCCGCACGGCGTTGCACTTCAACTTGTGACTCATCAAGACTTCTGTCTCGAGGCTGCAAGTCGCCAGTCGCTGATTTGAGGTCGGCTTGATCCACAATGACTGGCTTAATTTTTATTTCTGTCTCACCATCGGGCGTTCTTATTGTGCTCTGGCCTCGCTGCCCTCTGTCTTTTAAAAACGTAACAGGCAACGCTAGCGCTTGTTCGCTAGTGGCAGCTTGTGGGTTTTCTGGCTCCGGCTGCGCAACAGGCTCCGGCGCTGGTTGCGTTACAGGCTGTGCAGCAGGTTGTGGCGCTGGTTGCGTTACAGGCTCTGGTGCAGGCTGCGGCGCTGCACCTCCAAAAGCTTCTGTAAATTCTTTTTCTATTTGCGCCAGTTTTTCCGGCTTAAAGTTCTCATGTCCATTGTCTCTTGCGTATCTCTGTGATCTCAGTTCGTGATAGACGCCAGCAAGATTGATAATTTGCGATCTCAAATCACGGGCCTCTTGCGTTGAATTACTAGGATTCATTGATTGTCCTATTTCAAAGCCCATGTCGTTAAGCTGTTTGTTTAGCCTGTTTAGAACATCTAAAGTTCTTTGTGTTTCTTCAGTAGATACTGTACCCGCTTTTGCAGCGCGGGTTTGCCTGCCTTCGAGAGGTTTCAATATTTGCGCAACGTCGGTTGCTGGAGTGTTTGGCACTGGTTGCGCCGCGCCTTCTCTTCCTTGTTTTGTGGTTTGTGCTTGCTCTAACTGACTTCTAGCTAGGTCCAGTGCGTCTTGTATGCTGCCTGTAGGTATTGTATTTAGCCTTGCTGCTATATCTATATTCAAACCTTCATCTTCAGCAATTTTTTGTAAGGCAAGTATCTCGGCTGCATAAGCTTGGCCATCTGCGGTTGCGTAAAACTCTTCCAGTTCCTTTGCTTGCGCTGTTAGCCTTTTGGCTTTTTCTCTTTGTTCTGTAGCATAATTTTCTGCATCAGCACGTAACTCATCGTTTCTTGTCGCATCCAAGTCAACAGGCTGCCCTTCAGCAGCTTGCAATCGCCTGTCTGTTTCTTGCGCTAGCCTGGTTGCTTGCTCTGCTCTTGTGCGCAGCCTCGTAAGTTGCTCAGTTGTTTTTTCGTTTACGTTGGTTGCAGTTGCTTGTGTTTGCGCTTGAAATTCTATGTCAGAGAAAAAGTTATTTTCTGCTTCTGGGTCAACAAAACCAAACTCAGCGCTGTTCGGATTGAGCATGTCGCGTACAATCTTTTGCGCCAAGAGCGAGTCAAACTCAGACGCTTCCTGATCTTTCGGAAACCTATTAGCGACAGCAGATGCAGTTTCTTTGCCTGCTGAAGTTGCGGCACTGACCTGAGTACCGACTGCTGCGCCAGTAAGAAATGACTCACGCAGCCTAGATTTTATTTCGCCTTCCTTAAACTCTTTGCCAGCTATAGCCTCGAGGCCGATTCCGATACCGTCTTGCCCCGCTTCTGTTATGCCCTCACCGACCATGCCTGCTAGAACAGCGGAACCCACTTTTGTACCGTAATTTTTGTTGACCCAGTTTACAAAATACTGACCGCCCAACTTGCCAATCAATTCATCTGGCAAACCCTTGATGAGAATACCCAAGCCCAGGTTTTCGAGGACAGCTGCAATAGTGCCGCCACTTGCGGCAAGAGCAACGCGGTCTGCCTGAGACAGCCCTTCGATTTCTTTTAGGTTCGCGTTAAATTCACCGCCAAGCAGTAATGGTGACATCCAGCCGCCAGAAGCTATAGCGACAATCATAGGCTCACCACTACTTGCCAATGACGTTTGCGACCAATCTAGGAAATCTCCAAAGTTCTTTATCTTGTCTGTAGTAAGTGGACGATAGCCCAGCGCTTCTGCCTGCTTCATCAAACGCTCAGATGAGTTTCTTGCTCGTTCAGCAAAAGCCCTGCTTTCACGTAGGTTTGCATCTTCTGGCAGCGGCTCGGCGCCGAAAAACTTACGGACAGGGTTTATCAGAGGCTGGCGTAGAAAGTTTTGTGTTTTCTGCATCCATTGAGACATCGCAGTGTCGCGCAACACCTCTTCAATATCAGCAGAAAAGCCCTGTGTGTTTGCCCGTGTGTTTAGCTGGCCAAACCGAAATGCTGTTCCCATATCTCTTGTAAATCGTGGGTTGCCCTCGAGGTCGATGCCAAGGTCTGCCTTAAGCTGTGTTGGCCCAGGCTGTTCCATCGCTGCATCAATAATCTGTTGTTGTGGGTCCGGCGGCTGGTTAAACACGCTAGGTGGTGGCGCAACTGGCTGTGGATCAGCCGCAATCGGCTGAACCATACCAGCGTCTAACTCATCGCTGAAATCGTAAGAAGGTGTCCCCGGCAGCGCCGCCGCATCCAGCTGGGGATCGCTTTCAACGGACGGAACAACTGGAGTAGGCTGTTCGGCAGCCGCCGGGGACTCCGTTACGCTGAAGTCGATGTCGCCAAAAAGGTCTGTCGACTCTTGCTTTTTTGGCTGGTCAACTTGCGCCGCATCATCAAATTGAATGTCTGCAAAAAAGTTATCCATTTATTCCATACGATCTACAATTGCTGCTGCTTGCACATCCGTGTAACCAACTTGGATTAATTTAGCTACGAACTGATTTCGCAAAGCTGGCTGCGCCCTCATGTCAGCTAGGCTTTTTTCCTCACTGCTTAACCTACTTTTAAGCTGTTCAGTTAAAAACAAAGGAACCCTGACTGTATTGTTGCCGACCACAGGCAAGCCTGTATTAGTTCCAAAAGTGCCTGTATTTGGCACAACAATTTCTTGGTATCCTTTGCGCAGCTGTGCGCTTATATGCGCAGTTCCTTTAGCCATATTTTTCTTATTGCCCATAACTGAAGGAGATGTTGCCTGATTTACCAGTAGTAGGATAACCCCTTCAGGAATGTTAGTTATTTTTGCTTTTTTGGCTGCCTTTGCCGCCACTTCTGTTAGCTGTGTGTTATCGCCCGATGCTATGGTAAATCCGCCGCCGCCACTGCCACTGCCGCTTTTAGTCTTAAAGCCTGCGCCCGGAAGGACATATTGGCCTTTGTCATTTTGCGGTATATTTAACGCTTCTGCGGTTGCCTCATCCATAAAGACATCTTCCTTGCCCACCTTCACAACTACCTCGCCAGGTTTTGGGCCGCCATCGAGAATATGCAATCCGTTGAACTTGCTGTCAGGATCATTAACAGCTTCAACGCCAATCCTTTCAGCTGTTGTTGGGTCAAGAATAATCATTTTGCCAGGTGTTACGTTGATTTCAACTGGCTCGTTGTCAATTTTATATCGAGCGGTAGCATCAGCCGCTTCATTTTTGTCACGGTCAACTTTGGCGTTTGCATCTGTTTTGTATTTTTCCCACCTCTCCCGTCTTGCATTTTCATCCATGCCGACTTCTCTAGTGACTTGGTTTTTATCCATGCCAACTTCTCTAGTGACTTGGTTTTTATCCATGCCAACTTTGAGTTTTGTGGCCTCCTCCATGTCTTGTCCACGCCGTGCTGTTGCATCGTCAGTCCGCAACTCAGTCTCTGCAAAACCGGGGTTGTTGTACTTATTACCGCCTTGCAACATCAACGCTCCACGCGCAGCCTGATCATCAGAACCGCCCAGTATCATGCTTTGGGCAAGGCGTGATTGACCGCTCTCTGCCAGATTGCCCAGCATTTGCGATAGTTGATTTGCATTAGACGTACCATCGCCATACATAGAACGAGCCAGCACCCCAAGCTGATTGGTAACATCATCTTGGCTCATTTGGTTTTGGTTTGGTAACAACGGAACTGATTGTTGGGGTCCGCCAGGAAGCACTCGCTGTATCAAGTTGCCGTTGTTCATCTCACCCCCAAAGACATTTGCGACTTGGTTTTGTAAAAGGGGTGTAAGTGAAGCTTTGTTTTGCGCATCAAGTTGTTCTTCCAAACCTCGGCTTTGCAGCTGTTGGGCTTTGGTTTGTTCGTCGTAATACCTTGCTCTTGCGATTGCTGCATCGTCACTAGCTGAACCTAAAAGCGCTCTGGTAAGATTGGAGACAGTACGCGAAATGGCAGGGTCCATTGCAAAATAGTTTTGTGTAGCCATTAGGTGTTCTCCTACTATTTAGGTTTTGCAAGCCCGTAACTTGTTGCCACTTGGCCGCCACCAATAAGCAACTGTGCCAGAGGATCACGGGCTAACTCATTTGCTGCTTGCAATTCCCCTTGCAAAGCGCCACTGCTGCCCCGCATGAAGTTGCCCAACATCTGCGTTTCTGAAGCTGAACTGCTTAGTGCTGGATTAATCTGGTTGGCCAAAATGCTGCCAAAAGCATTTAGGTTAGCCAGTGCATTGTTTTGCTGTGTATTGTAATCAGCCGCACCCTGCATCGCAGCTGCCTGCGCATCTTTTACTATTTGTGGGGCAGAGCCAGTAATAGCAGGGGCCATGCCTGTGTTTTTCATGCCATCAAAAATTGCCGCAAGCCTTGTCGCTTCATCAGACATGGCCGGGTCAAAGCTTTTTCTATCAAACATATCCCTGCTTGTGTCTTGAGCGCCTTGCGCTTGTTGAAAAAATTTTTCCTGTCTTTCGCCTTCTCGCCGTATAGCGCCTGCCCTAGCTCTTGAGGCTTTTCTGGCGGCTTGGTTTTGGCTGTAAATGCCTGCGCCTTGTGCAAGTAAACCGACTGCTAATGCTGGATTACACATTATCCTATCACCCTTATGCTGGAGCCTGAGAACGGAGACTGTACGCCTCTAGTTGAAAAACGGCTTGGTTGGGCCAGAGCTGTGCCTAAATCTGATGGCCCTGCTGTGTTAACTGGCATGACATTGGCTTGTGTACCTGGCCCTACTTTGTCGTAGCCCTCAAAAAAGGTCATATCATCTTTCTTGCCAGGAGCTTTTAGTTTTTCAAGTTGCGACCCAAAATCAAAGTTTTGTATCGCTTGTGTTTGCGCATTAATGTCTGCAACTGATGATGCGCCGCCAGCAAGACTGCTTAACTGATCACCCAAAGCTTTTTGTTTTTTTGCAACATCGTCTTTTTTAAGTTGCGCATAAGCAGAAGCTGCCTTGTCAATTCTATTTTGTTCAGCTGTCTTTTGCGTATTTAGAGCCGATAACGCTGCATCAACCTCACCTTGCGTCAGAAGGCCCCTTTGTTTAAACCCCTGATAAATGCCGCGTAGAGAATCGTCGAATGCTGATTGCAAACCAGTAGATGCGGCATCTCTGAAAGAAGTTTCTAAATCCTCATAATAATCATCGTTAAAAGCACTAAAAGCATCTGCTAACGCTTTCTGTTGCGCCTGCAAGGCTGACGCCCTACCCAGCCGAGCGTCTTCTAATTGGCGTTTTAGCCTTTGAGCAGCCTGCATCTGCTGAAACAAGTTACCGCCAGCACCGCTATCACTTTCGCTTTGCATCGTTGATCCGCCAGAACTGAAGTTTCCTCGGTCCTGGGCAGCAGCATAATCGGCAGCTTCACTTCCAAAATCTTTTGACATAACTAACCTCTATTTTACTACTTTTGATGCATTGCCAGTCGAGAAAAGCCCCGTATCATATCGGTTGCGGCCACGCCGTTCTAAGTCTGCTTGAGTTGCAATCCCTGCTGTTACGCCTTCAAAAAGCGCAAGCAATGGGTTGTAATTAGGCATTTGTGTAAGTGTTGTGGCCCTGTTCATGGCGTTCTGCGCAATCATCGCCGGGTCTGCAAGGTTTTGGTTTTGTGAGTATAAGTCGCTCTTAGCAGATTCGACAGAAGACCTAGCTCTGTTTTCAAAGTCCAGGGCTTTGTTGGCAATGGCCCTAGCGTTTGTGTCATATTGTTTTTGTAAATCGCCAAAACGCCGTGCTCTAGCAGAAGAATTTTGTAATCCGCTCCTTGTTAGCGCAAGCAATAGATCACGACTTGCGTCCTTAAACTGATCTTCCAGCTGCGGGTTTGCATAATCTATATAGGACTGACGACGGGCATCATAAAAAGGTTGGTCAAACTGCGCGAAGGTTTCGTCGATTTTGTCGCGCCCTTCTTTCACACGTTGCTGACGCAACTCTTCCTGTCTTCTTTGCTCTGCTGCGCCGCCATCACCGCCGCCACCACCAAAACACATTTTGGCCTCCTATTCGTCAATTACTATTTTTCTTGCCTGCCATTTTGCGCTTCCCTCGTTTTTTCTTACCCACGCAAAATTGATGAAATTCTCTCCATTTTTGCCATATCCATAAAGCATAGATTCTGGTTTTAATGCTAGAAAGCGTAGCCATTCATGCACCTCCTCATAACCTACTATTGATTGGGCCTCTACTCGATGCGCTCCAATTTCGAATATCATTGGTATTATAGCTTTTATTACATGCTTTGTCAGCGGCTTGCCGATAATTTCTAGTTTGTCGGTCGCAAAAAGCCCCACATTCCACACACCAGGTCGCATGGATGTAAGTGTTAAACAAGCTATACGCCCCTCTTCTTTTGTTCCAAAAACATAAGTCCAAGGTGATTGCGACCATGTTCTTGCTATGTGATCAGATAATTCAATTCTGTCTTGTGCGTGGGTGGTGCATACAATTTCTTTGTAATCACGCTCCCGCATCCTTTGCGCAACATCATAAATATCCCCAATAGTTGCAAGTCCATATATCATCCGGCCTCCGTAGAATTGTAATGGATAGCTATGTTCCCTAATTTTGCTGGCCCAGGCTGGGAACAAGAAAGTTTTGGCGCTATATGCGTGGAATAACCAGTCATCGTAACGCGACCTAGGCCGTAAGTTGTTCTGTGAACTGTAGCAACAGGTTCTAGTGTGGTGATGTCTTGCGGATCAGTAGCAACACTTATGTCCCATTGGTTTTCACAAGTAACATCTAAGCCATAAAAGTCTTTGAATGTTGCTGCTTGTCCAGCATCTAGAAATGGCATTTGCACCTCGACAGCAGAAGAGTCGTAAGTGTTGCCATCAGCGCCGCCCAGGCTGAAAAGACTATCGCCAGCCCTACATAATATCTGTTTGCCGTCGTATGCCCAGTTATCAACCGTAAAACCAGGTTCATAAAGTGACCACGCACTTACTCTGCTTGACGGAAAGTAACTAAATACAAAAATTTTCGAGCCTATTGCTAAGAAATACCGCCCATCACGCGGTTCGAGTATTGCCTGACTTTGCTCACAAGCCAGTCTATTTGATATAATTTCTGCGGCAAGCAATTGGTCAATCGGGTTTCCAATATCACCAACAAACGCGGCATTTGATGAGTCCCTTGCTCGGAGACTTCTAATGCCCGAAAGAGACAGATAGAAAACATCGTTATCTCCAAACTCAACCACAGAATTAGGCGCAATCGTGCCAGTATTAACAACTACCTGTATTTGCTGGTTAAGGTCTTCGTCTGCGTCAACAAACCAAATCTGCACAGCCTGTTCAGCAAAAACAGCAATATTGTCGAAATAGTTAGCTATAGCCTTCAAATCCTCAGACCCAGTAGCGTTGTTGGCTAGGTTAATAAAGCCTGCACCTAAAGCGCCGTCATTCCATTCATCCGGCTGACTGACTGCGCTAAAATGCAGTAAAGAGTCCGACAGCGCATACATCTTGTTTTTGACTGGACGAACAAAACCGCCGGGTGTGTAACCATTTATCGCATTACTTGTAGCCCCGCCGTCCATGAAGTTTTGGCTGGTTGGGCTAAAAACTGTTGTTACATTGCCTGCCACCGAAACAACAACAGCCTGGTTGTTTGGCGTAGAACCGGGGTCGTCTGCAATTATGTTTACAAAATCGTTAAAAGCCGTCGCCTCAAAATTAGGAGCTGACGTAAAATCATTTATTGCTGCTGCAAGTGCAGTTGCGGTTGCAGAATTACTTGTTGCCCACTTAACCTGGCTTTGCAGTATAGAAACGCCATTTACCGTAATATCTGTTACTGCGTTGTCAACGCCGCCAGACATGTTGTTTATAGAAGAAACGCCAAAAGCGCCTTGAGTTGTTACAGCTACTACAAATCCATTTGATCCTATTCCAACATCAGCGGCTGTAATAGTAACTACATCGTTATTGGCAGAAGCCGAATAGTTTGGCGACGAAGTAAAGTTATTTATGGCGTTTGCAACATTTGTGGCCGTTGTTGCGTTATTGCCAGTGTGCGCAATCGGACTCGCGGAGTCATTGATCTCCACGCCGTTTACACGAACAACACGAATGTCGTCACCAGGATTCGCAGTGCCAGCGCTAACTGTAAACGATCCTGTTGCAGCTGTGCCGCCTTGCGTTCCAGCAGTTATCTGTATTTTTGCTCTCGCACGACCGTCAAACCAGTCTGTTATTCTAACGCCATCATAGTAGTGAAATATACGTCCGTCTGAAAACTCAGCAGCTGCGTAAACTCTGCCATCAAAGAAATCTACAGAAAGCACCTTAGTTAAAGCATTGCCAGATGGATGTTGCAATCGAACGTAATTGATATTAGACGGTGTGCCTGCTGCAAAATTTACTGACGATGCCGCATCTGATCCAAAGACATATATCTGCCCACCACCAGCTGCTAGCCCGAATGTGTTTGTAGGTAGCGTTGCAAGCGAAACAAAAGCTTGTCGCTTTTCTATTTCACCGCCTCGCGTTATGTGTGCGTTTTTGAGCGTAACAAGAGTGCCAGGATTGGCCGTTACATCGAGCCTTCTGGTGTCTAAACCACCCCTAAAATCATCTACTAAAATGTAAGGCATAAACTACACCTCAGACAGAATGATTGGCCTTGAGCCTTTGCCGCCATAACCGCTTTCTGGCATACCGCCGCCTATCACAAAACTGTCTGTTTTAGACAACCTTGCTTTTAAACGTGCATAATGGGCTTGCGCTTGTGCCAGTTTGTTTTGTGCATCTGCCTGTTTTTGACGGGCCAGAACCTCACCAGCTGCATACAAAACAATCAGTTGGTCGTCTAAATCAGCTAAATCCGCTTCGGCAACAAACGCACTTAGGTTTTTTATGCCGTGTATGCGTATAGCACCATCACCATCAGCAGAATTCGTGTTTTTATTAGGTATAGGCCAAAATTCTATTTGATTGTTTTCGTAGGCAGCATATTTCTCTATAGGATGACTTGTAATGTTTCTATCGCTGTCATGTTGGTTGTATTCGTGCCTACCTATGCCGTAGCCTAGTTTGTCCCAAGTGTGGCCGTTTTTGTACTCAACAACCTCTATACGCTCAAACACCATATCTGCTGGCAAGTCATAGTATCGTTGACCTGTGTTGATAGTTATGTCTCGCCTTACACGCAGAAACGGCCAGGAATAATCATCCCACAACCTTCTTTGTGTTCGTTGCAAAGTGTTAATTAGCACATCCCTTGTGCTCTTGCCCAAGCTTGGCTGCAATGAATGACCTACTTCCGAGCGCAAATCCTCGATAAGTTGGCCCAGCGACGTGCCTCTTGCCATTTAACTCTCCGCTTTTTTAGCCTTTTTTGCCTTAACTTTTGGCTTCGGGGCTGGCTTAGACTCCATTTCTTTCTTAAACAAAGGGTCCAGCAAAACGTCTTCTATCCGTGCATCCTGGAACGACTTAGGCAACTCGCCATACTGATTAAAGATTTCGATGATACGAGCATCTCCAAACATTTTTCCGAGCCTGTCACGCTCACTTTCATCATCGTGATCCCATTGGCCAATAACAGAAATGTTGGTTACAGAGTCATCGCCGTGGATGTGTCGCAGAACAACAACCTCTGGAATAGAAACAGGTTTTTTTGTGATAACAGAGCGAGAATCCCCATTTATCGCAATATCACATTTGATTTGCTCAAACACTTTTTACTCCTAAAATTTGGTGCGACGGCACATTTCTGTGCCGCCGCGTTGACGTTACGCAATCTCATAAACGCCGTGACAATTCAGCTGAAAGGCTGCAAGTGTCGCGGTTGTTGTGATTGCGCGGAACATTACATATTGAGTGGCTGGACGAGCCGGGCTGTGCCGTTTCATCTTTTCACCATCCATGTAATACATGCAAAGTTTGCTGCTATCGATGATGTAGCAGCGCTTGCTTGGCGCTTGACCCGAAATAGTAAGGTCGTCCAGCTTTGGATCGTAGACGAAACGCAAGCCATTGTAGCTGATTTCGCCCATGGAAATGTCTTGATTTCCTGTAAATCCAGTCTGGGTGTAGTTACCATTCCGACGCAGTTCATCTGCTAGGCGATCTAGGAAAGCCGAGCCACAGACTGCAATGTCAGGGCGACCACCGAAACGACGCAGCTGGCGCATTTCAGTGTGCAGCAACTCAATCAACTCCTGACCAGAAGCTGACGTTGTAATTGCTACATTTGCCCGGTTTCTCCACCAAGTATTAGTGGCATTTGACAAACCGCCAACTGTTCCACTGTTATTGGTGTCCTTGATGATTGTCTGTATGCCCTGCAAAGCATCAGCATCAGACGTACCATCGCCGAACAAAAAGTCGTTCATGCCTCGAGAGTAACCCTCCATCATGTCATCAAGCTTGTCTTCTAACAAGTTAACAAGCATGTGAGTGTCACGCTGAGAATGGTTTGAGGTGCTGGCACTATTCAAACTGTCAGTTACACTCAGACCATCACGCTTTAACTCAGTCAGTGTGACTGAAATGCCGCTGTGATGTTCTTTCCAAGCATACGCTGCCCGTTTGATGTTTGCTGGATTTGCATAAGCAACAGTGTCGTTATGCGTATAACCAGCAACGGTTGTGGTGTAATCACCTTTGACCGCTACTGATAACTCTCCCTTACCGCCAGGAAAAGTCTTTGCTTTAGCATCGAGGCTTTTTAGCAAAGGCTTATCTGCCAGAGATTGAGTGTAAACATTGCCTTTGTCGATGTAATAGTCGAGCGCTGCGTTGGCAATGTTATCTAATTCGGCTGAAGTAAAAGCCATAACATCATCCTTCTAAATCTAACGCTACCCAGTACGCAAAGCGTTTTGCACAGCCTCCATCAAGCTGCTTGCTTCTGGCACGGGAGTACCGCCTAGTTTACCGCCAGATGCCGTTTTCATTGGACGTTTGTTACCAAAACGAGCCTTTTGCCTTTCGTTGACTTCTGCATACGCCTCTTTTGCAAGCTCGATTGCGGATTCAACTGTTTGCGGTCGGCCACGTTCACTAACTAACACCCGAACACGGTCATCTATTTCATCTGCTTTGAGATCATAATCCGGGTCAGAAGACCTTGTACGTTCTTCCCAATTGGTCACAGCATCAGCGAGAATATTTAATTGATTAACGCCTTGCGCTTGATCCCTCTCAGACACAAGCCTGTCGTTTATTGCCTCTTGTCTGGCCTTTTCAGCCCTAACTTGTGCAAGTTCACGACCAGTTTCCTCGTCCATATAACCGTCATCGACTTTGCTACGAATATCATCAGGCAGTGTTTGCCCGGTGGCCAATGCAAGCTGCTGCAAATATGGTTGCAAGGCAATAACGGCTTCTTCTGGCTTGCTCTTCATCAGAGCCATAATCCTAAAACCGTCTGCTGCCTCTTCAGCTGATAGGCTGTTTTCTCTTAAATAATTAGAGATTTGCTCAAATTGCTGATGGCCATGTTTGTATTCGTTACGTTCCTCGATTAACTGTTTGAAACGGGGATGCTTGTTGAACGGCACATCCTCGAAAGACTCATCTGCTTCGGTGTCCTCGTCAGATACAGCCTCGAGAGTTTCGTCCTCCTCATCGTATTCAACCTCATCGGATTGCGAGTCCGTTTCCTCAACGTCATCCTCTGTAATAGCTGATTGAACTACTGATAGAAGATCGTTTTCGGTTTCGCTGTCTGCGCTAGACGACTGCGCTTGCTCGTCCTGGTTTTGCACTGGAGCGGTGGACGGTTGCTCCAGTTCAGTCTCATCGACCATATTTAGCGTCCTTCCTTGTAGATAATTGTATGCTTGTTTGTCGCATGTTTCAACACCTTGCCCTTACTAAACTTGACCAACCGGGGGCAATGTGCCGGATGGAAGCATTTGAGGCGAGTTATCAGCGCCGCCTTGTTGTGGCCCTTGTAGCGCTGGATCGCCTGTTCCTGGTCGCTGCATCTGGTTCATAGACACAACGGACTCTAATCCTTCTGCAATAGCAGCTGATATATCTAGCTTGTCATCGAGGCGCTTGAGCAGTTCTTTTGCAAGCCAGGCTGGGTTGATGCCCGGTATTTGCAACAAGAAAGGCATAATTCTTTCGATGTTTGCCAGTTCAGCAGCCCTGTTAGGTTTGCCTGTCGAGCCAGCTTCTATCTCAAGAAACACCTCTTCCATGATTTCTTCTCTGGTCATTTCCGGCCAAACAGCGCCAGGACCAACGATTTTTTTAACTTCGTCTATGCTTAGTTCTTGCAGCATAATCTGCCCAGCTGCACGGGCAATCTCTGACATAAAGCTGTCTAACTCATCGATATTAGCGCCTAAGCTAGACATTCTTGCGCTTTCAGCAATGCTTGTTTCTGTTGCTGTAGCTTTAGATATGCCGCCAAACTGCGCTTCTTGTGCGCCAACGACAAGCTGAATATCGTCGAATATTGTCTTCACCTCGTAAAGATTGGGGTCGATTCCTATCTGCGATATCGGCTGCACAACGTCTTGCACTCTTTGACCAGCTGCTAATGCTTGTAACTCAAGGATTGCATTTGCTGGGTGTGTCGCCAGTTTTTCCTTGTCTGCCTCCTCTAACATGCCTGCTGGGGCAGCATATTTAGGACGATTTGCGCGACGATGCTCACGTAAACCTTGCCTTGCGCGATTATATTCGTGTTGCATAGGCAGTAACAAGCCGATATCTGACGGCGGATACAGGTGATCTTTGTGCTCAACTTCGTTGAAAACAAGCGTGAATATAGGCCAAAATGTTTCAACTTTTACGTCCGGGGCCATAGGCTCACGCAGAAAATCATCATACCCATCTGCAACACAATACTGAACGCCTGCCTTACGGTCATAATATTCTACAACCTGGACAAGACCCTCGCCATTATGATCTCCCTGATAGCTTTCTACGGTTGTTCTGTTGGTCCCGTAGCTCTCGCCAGTTATGTTGCCCTTCATATCATACTGTCGATATTTGCTATTGAGATCGACGTTGTATATCTCCTTGACCTCATTCGGCGTCAAAAACATTTTATGTGCAACCCAGCTAGCGCCTACAAAACCACGTAACTGACGGCACATCGGGTCAACTATTATGCTATTCGACTCAGGAAAATCAAAAACAAGACCCTCGCGGATAGTAATCATAGGCTGATCCATCAATGATTTCATAGACAGCATCAGTTCTTCTATTTGTGGGTCGTCTTCCCTGATGTCTCCGTCAGCTGCCTCGCTTGCTATGCGTCTTATGTAATCAAGCTGGGCCTGTATATCAGCAAGCTTTGCCGATACCTCTGGCGATCTGTCCATATCACGCTGGAAGCCAACTTTTACAAAACCAACGCCAGTGGTTATGACACGCCTTACCAAAGCTTTCATCTGTGACTTAAAACTAGGCTGCTGTTCAGCCATGTAGTAATCGAAAAGCTGCTCTAGTGTTTTCGCCACATTGTCCAGCATTTTTCTGTGTGTCTGGCCAGCCTGATAATCTTGTAAAACCATTGAGGCGCTCATCGGGATAGGCATACCCTGCTGCGCAGCTGATGCAGACTGCATGTAAGCTTCTTTTAGTGTCTCTTCATCGCCATCCCAAACCGCGTAATCCATCCTTGTGCGCCGTTTTGCCAGGGCTTTAGGATTTTTTGCGTAAAGAGTAGCAGTGCGCTGCTGAACATGGCGCTGTAGTATGTTTGCTACATACTGGTCTGCTGACCATGACTTATCGTCATACCCATTTAGCGCAGCGTTCATATCGCGAACCATGTTTTTGTAAGATTTTTCGTGGAATTTTTCGGCCTTCTTTACCTTTGCCAGCAAAGAAGTAACAAGCTTTTTACGGCGCTCAGTAGGTTCTGGCTTTTCGGTTTCGGCTGAAACGATGGTTATTTCTTCGTGCATTACCAACCTCCAGTTGCTGATTGCAACCTATCTTGTTTCTTTCTTTGCTCACTGTCCCATTTAACCCAAGCCAGTGTGCCTATTTTTGGTCCTTGGTTTTGATTTTTGATTGCACCACCTGGCGTTGCAATCCTCTCAAGGCCCAAGCCCACCCATGCAATTGTATCAACAAAATCATCGTGCCGCGAGTTGGGGAACTTTAATAATTCATCAACGGCTTTCTGCGTCCACGGCGCTGTTTTAGGCAGCAACACCTTCTTCATGGCCATACGGCCAAGGATTGACTGCGCTCGTTGCACTTTGTTTGCTACCGGGGTGACTTCTTCTATACGGCAGTAAACACGCTCTTCTGCCATGCGCTTTTTAAGGAACGGGCCTATCGATTTGCTTATATGGCCCTTTTCCGCCCACCATATTAGCGGCTTCCAACGTCTGATTAGGTCTATCATAGCCGTCACAACCTTATCTGACGGCTGTTTCTCCCACCAACAATCAAGTAAATATATGTCGTCATTCTCATCCACGCCGACAATCATCAGGCATGATGCGTCATTCCTGGTCTTGTCAACGCCAACAGCATGATCGGATGCAGCATAGATCCGTAAGTTTTTAGGTTTGTCTTCTTTTTTGTAAAACACTAGGTTTTCTCTGGCAAACAAGTCTCCGTCTTCTGGTGTCGGGCGCTGCTGGTACAATGCAGTAAAGCCACGGCTGTCTAATCTGCGCTGCGCTTCCATAAAATCTGTGTCGAACCGTTCTGGCCATAGCAACTCGCCTGGTTTACGCTTCAGAGGGTCATTTTCTTCTGCAATAGCTGGCAAGTTGATAATTTTCCACTTTTCTGCTTCTTCTTGCGTAAAATGTGGGTTTGTCGGGTCTGTAAGACGGCCAATCAGGTCATCTTCGTGCCATCTGGTCTGCACAATCACTATACTGGCAGATGCTGTCATTAATCGGGTCATCAACACTTGCGTAAACCATTGCCACAGCTGTTCTCGCAATGTCGGGCTGCCAGCCTCCAGGCTGTCTTTAATAGGGTCGTCAAGAATAACAAAATCACCGCCACGGCCAGTAATCGAGCCGCCGCGACCAACAAAAACAGACATTCCGCCCGACCCTGACTGTATTCTTGACTTTGACGCACCGCCTTTACGGAACGAAAACTGCGGAAAAATCGTCTTGTACTGCGGCAAACTCATTATATTCCTGCAATCTGCACCGAAATCTTTTGCAAAATCTTCGTTATAAGTTGCAAAAATCACGTTTCTGTAAGTATCTTTGCCCATCAACCAAGGTATGAAACGCCTAGAAATAAGCTCTGATTTACCGTGACGAGGCGGCATACAGACAATCAGACGCGGTATATGGCCTTTTTCAACCTTCTCCAGCACCTTTGCTAATGCACGGTGGTGTTTGGCGTCCTTAAACAGTGAAAGCTCGATATCGTTGGGATCATCGGGGTCAGGCATTGTAAATTTAACAAATTTTAGGAAGTCCTGGCGCGACTCTATGGCCAGCTTTTGCCTTTGTGCAGCTGCTATCTTGCGCTCGATATCGCTTATTTGCTTTGCCTTATTCATAAATTTCCCAATGAGGCCCGTCTAAAAACGGTCGCCTGTCTTCTGCCCTGCGAATATCTATGTATTCATTCATCATTTGCTCACATGTGCCGTTAAACTCGCGGCAGTCAGATATATGCCACGCACAACCCCAGCGAAGTGGCACGTCAACTTCTTTTGCCGCACTAATCATCGCATCGCCGATATCATCGTAGAGATTTAACTCCCAACTAGGCCTGCTGCCGATATAAGCCATGAGATCGACAGCTTTACCGTCTATGTGCTTAGATTTCATTGTTTTGCTTGCGCCCTTTTCGACCAGGGCTTGTTGCTCTTCCATTGTTCGCAAGCCGCATATAACCCCAAAGTCCACTTTGGTGCGCTGTATTGCCAACGTAACTGTAAGAATTAGGCGCTCATCTACACCGTTTAGCTTGGATAGGCTGCTGCCAGACAACGTGAACGTCATTTTTTACCCTTTATGCTTTCAGCAAGGCCACCGCCAAAATAAAACGAAACGATAACCAGCATGATTTCGCCAATCCAGAAATCACCTAATATTGATTTCACGCCATCGATGTCGCCCTTCCCTGCAAGCGTCATTCCCAGTGTAATTGCAAAACAAAGCAAAAAAGTGAACGCAAACATAAGGGCCAGATACCTCTGGGCCAGTTTAAACGGTTGATACGCCGTCAATAAGTCTGTTCTGGCTTTGCTAGCAGCGGCAACCTCTTCCTCTGTAGAGGTGTGCATCGAGTCAATTAGCTGCATCCCCTGCTTAACAACATCACCAGAACCCAATATTTTAGCCAGTATTCCGATCATAAATACTCCTTCATTTTCGATCCATCCAACTGGTGAACCCCATATATGCGCCGACCACGCCAGACAAACTAATGTATAAAAGTGGGCTAACCTCCTTAAGCAACATTATTCTCGAGTCAGGAATAAAAGGCATAAAAAGCAAAATTGTGTAAACTCCGATACCAATCAAAGAAAACCGTGCCAACCGCAGCTGCGCCAGGTGTTTGCGTGACCTGTCTTCTGCTTCTTTAATTTCTTTTGCCTTTTCGATTTCACTATCGCTGACCGTGCCATCGTTGTCTAAATCATAAGCTGCATATTCGCTGGTAGGCTCTAGCTTTTTCTGACTCACGCTTTCTTACCCTCTACCTGTTTTGCAAAAACCAAACCCAACCGACCAGCATAGTGACAGCTGTAGAAATGACCAGGACTGCAATAATTATTTGCACCATTTGCTGTCTTTTATGCTCCGCAAGTCGTAACTGTTTCTGCTTCTCTGCCCTCTCTTCTGCTATTGTCGCCTGCAGCCTTTCCCATTGCCCTGGCGAACCGTACAACAAAAATAATTCCCTCATATCTTTCCGCAGACGCCTAACCTCTTCTTGCCTAAAGTGTTTTTCTATAGCGCTTTCGTCAGTCGCACCTAACTTTGCAAATATGCTCCTTTTCTTTTTAGCCGCACCGAACTGTAACTCAGCTTCAGCTTTTGCGTATTTTGTAATCGGACCAGCAAGGCTGCTTAAATCACGACCAGCTTTGACTGCTGCTGAAATAGAGGCGCTGGCCGTTTTGATGGCCGCAAAGGCAATAAGTGGGTCTACCATAAGACTGTATAACTTTCCTATTTTGTTGATCGCTCAAACCAACACCCCAGATAAAAAAACACTCCTCACAATAATTAAAGACACATTACTTTCTTTTCCTAGACAGCCATAAGTTTCTTAAAAGCATAGCTATAGTCAATATAACCGCGACCAAACCGAGCCATTCATTCACTACATTTAGCCACAGAGGCGCTGATAAACCTCCGGCAGCCAATGGTATGTTGTTCTGGTTCATGCCTATACCTATTCTGTTGGCGCTGACGGCCACACAACATCATCAAGTGAAGTGTAGCTTTTAGTGATATCACGCAATGCTTGCCGATAATCTATCTGCGCTTGTGTCATTTCAGGCGTGTCAGACAAAGTCCAGTAATCTGTCTCACTTAATCTTAAATTTCTCAAAACCCTAAGATGTTCCAGTTTTTCTTCTGCTGTATGCGCCATTTCAATCACCCATTATCGTAAACTAAAACATACCCATTCGAACCAGCCGCACCAGTGGCAGTGTCGTTGCCGTATGTTGCGGTGGCCGCAGTTCCACCACTGCCAACAGTCACAGCATAAGTTGTCTGACCAGAAACAACAGCTACTTGAACGATAACCATCCCGCCATTGCGGCCATCCAAAGGGGTTGCAGAATAGCTGCCGTAAATCGTCTGACCACCACCCCCACCAACACTGCCGCCGCCGAGTATTGCTAAACCGCCAGTTCCGCTTCCCCCAGAATGACCAAGGGCAACGTCAGAGGAGTTATTTGAGCCATCGACAGGATCTGACCCTGTCCCGCCATTTGCAGTGTATGTGACAGAATTATAAACCACTGTGCTGTCACCACCATTGCCACCGCTCGCCATAAAACTCGACGCCCCGCCACCGCCAGCACCTGCAATAACAAACAATAATTTATCTGCAGTTGCGGGAATTGTATTAGATGCGCTATCAGCAGAATAGAGTGAAACATTACTAAAGCCTTTGCTCACTGCTCCATCAGCAATTTTAGCCGCAGTGATAGCGTCATCTGCAAGTTTTGCTGTGGTAACATGTCCATCTGCAATATGCTGTGCTCTTACCACACCGTCAGCTATCTTAGATGCGTTTACAGCGTCGTTTGCTAGTTTAGCTGTTGTTATACTTCCAGCAGGTACAGCATTTCCTAATGAACCAGGTGGCAAATTATGTTGCCCACTAATTACATCTGCAAAATCTCTTGCTCTAGTCATGTTACTCTCCACCTTCTTCTGCTGGTGCTTCTTCTACTGGTTTTACTGCAGCTGTTCTGCTCTGCCCTGCTTCCAAGAATGAAGGTTTACCGCTGCCTACTTTCAGGTGCGGTGGGATGATTGCGTAAACAATGTCATCTAAGTCAGCCTCAGTCATGTCAGCGTTCAGCTCTACATATGACCATGTGCCATCACTAAACTGGATCTTAGCTACGTTGTTATTAATTTCTGCTACTGTGTACTGCATTATGCTGTACTCCCTTGAACTGAGCCACTGCCAGAAAATGATGAAAGCAAACTAAAACCACGGATGTAATTACCAGCGACACCTCTGACTTCACCACTTAAAACATTTCCGTTTGCGCCGCTTGTGCCAGGTTGACCAAAACTGCCGCCATCACCACCATCGCCAGCGTTATTAAAGCCACTTGCTCCAGTGCCAGCCGCCTGATTATAGCCTTGACCTACACCACCAACCCCACCATTGGAATATACTGTTGATGCTTGGCCTATTTGGTACTGATGGAAAATACCATTCCATCCGTAATATGTTCCTCTGCGCCAGACGCCGTAAGAGGTTAGAGTGGGATAGTAGCCGTTAAGTCTAAACTGCCTTACATTGAGATACTCGACAGTCGTATCGCTGGTACGAACTAGCCAACTATTATAACTATATGAATATGCATACCATGTAATACTTTCATAGCTGCCCATACCACCATCGCCGCCACCGCCACCACCCGCTCTGATAACGCCATTATTAACTACTGCTACAGCTACGGCAGTTTCAAAAGCATCACCGCCGTCCTGACCAGCTGCACCGCCTGCACCACTGAGAGTGCCATTGTTTGTAACTGTAATAGCGCCAACACCGCCTGACGGTAATTCTAATGCTTCTTCTGACGTGCTTGTTGCACCTAGTTCGACACCACTGTCGATCACAATTTCCTTAGGATAATTAACAGCATAATCATCCCCAAATAAAGTTGCTGCGTTTTGGTTGGTTGCGCCAGAAGTGTATGTAAAGCGAAACGCTTTTGCTGTGCTTCTAAAATTGGTCATGTTGATTGTGCCGCTAGTAGGAACAGACGCAGCGAGATTTACACCAGTATTGTTTGCAGCTTTAGTCCTGATGTTTGAGCCACCACGATATAAATCTGAATAAGATATAGCAGCAGAGCCACCTACGAACTCAGTCCGTAAGTCAGAAAAGCTAACTGCGCCGCTCGATGCTATAGCCATTAGATTGTTCCAAATGCAGTTACATCATCAACAGTTACAATTTCACCGTCATCTGCAAATTTTATCTTTGCAGTGCCGTTGTATTTGAAGAGCAAATTGTTACCGTCTAACTCTATGGTCCATTTACTTGTGCCAAACTGAATTGCCTGATTATTAGTGTCCAATGTGCCGCCCAACTGGGGACTCGTATCGCTTACTAAATCGCTAGATATTGTCGTTGGCTCAAAATCACCGCTGGTGCTGTTATAAGCGAGAACCTGGCCGTTCGTTACGCCAGTAGAGGAAACATCTGATAAGTTATTTGTCGAAAGAGTCTGAATAACAAATGTTCCATAACCAACAATAGATACTGTATCATTTGTTTGTGCAGCACTTAGTAGCTCTACGCTCGTCCCGTTTGTTGCGGTAAAATCTGCTGGTTGCAGCTTAACACCATTAAGATATACATCTACAAACCCAGCATCATATGTTGCCGGAAAAATTGTAGTCGAGCCTGTGTAACCGCCCTGTGACGTGCCGACAATATAATCCTTGCGCTCTGATGTACCATTTACAGATGAGCCAGCATTTACAAAGCCAGTAGACGCTTTCACCTTCATTACGTCTGCATTTGTGTCAAACCAAAGATCACCGAGCGTAGTCGGGTTAGGCTCTGTTGCGCTTACATAATAGGTTTCTCCAAAATTTTGCACAGAACTCAGGTTTGTGTTGACGTTGTTAATAGCAGCCAAAGCACCAGCCACGTTGTTAATGTTGGTAATCGAGCCGCCCACAGAACCTATGGTGTTTGCGCCAGACAAGTCGGTGGCAACAGTTCCTATAGTGTTCGAACCACCAATGTCCGCTGCGACCGTGCCTATGTCTGCTGCATCGCCAGCAACAGCTGTGATGTTTGCTAGATTGGTAGAGTTTGCAACTGTATTAACGCTTGTTATGTTCGATGCAACCAAAGACAGGTTGCTGTTTACAACGGTAATGCTATTGCCCATCGCATTACCGTGAACTGAACAACTATACACCAGCGACCCTGGCGCATTTGATGCAACATCGATTGTAACTGTTGCTCCTGATTGGCCAGCAACACCAGAAACGGTTACGCCAGTGGTGTAGCTGTTTCCACTGCTATCCTTAAAAATTAAAGGGTGGTTAGCATTTGTGTTATCGGACTGATCGAAAATATAAGTGTTGCCCCTGTCCAAGGTCAATGTGGGGTTTGCAACGCCGTCAATATAAAACACATTGACGCCGCCACTTTGCGCGACAGTTACTGTGTATGTTGTGCTCACGCCAATCGCGTTTGCCAGACTGGTTATGTCGGAAGTAATGGCTGCTAGGCTCTGTATGTCGGTGTCTCGGGCCGCTACTGTACCTATATCGGCATCCCTCGAGGCAACCGTTCCTATATCGGTGTCTCGCGCAGCAACTGTTCCCAGGTTGTTTGTAGGGCTAATCTGACCCGCAACTGTCCCTATATCAGTATCTCTGGCGGCAACTGTGCCAATATCAGCGTCCCGCGCCGCCACAGTCCCTATATCGGCATCTCTGGACACAATTGTTTGGAGGTTGTTTGTAGGGCTAATCTGACCCGCAACTGTATTTACATTAGTTATGTTTGTGGCAACCGTGCCGACATTTGCATCTGTTGCGTAATATTTCGCAGAATATTCACCGCTATTTCCTACAGTTCCGCTAGTTTTTGTGGCCCAGTCCTTTGCAGATCCAGTGCCTGTATCAACGCCAGTGCCGCCTATCGCGTGAGCCTTAGACGAATATTCGCCGCTGCTGTCAACGTCACCGTTAACCTTGCTGGCCCAGTCTTGCGCTGTGTCTCTAAATGCCTGTGCATTTGACGATGCAGACTCCGCAGCTGTCTTAGCAGCCGCCACAACAACAGAGGTTCCCCAGACAATCACATTCTCGTTGCCAACAACTGACGGAGAAGACGGTGCGGTTACAAAAGTAATTGTTGTGCCAGATAAAGTGTAATCGTCGCCAGGGTTACGCAAGGCTCCATTTACAAAAACCAAGGCATCCGTATCACCAGTGTAGCTAAAAGAAAGTGTAAAGGATGTCGTGTTGCCATCGCCCTCAAACTTGTCAACCGCTGAAGCAGTATTGGCAATAGCAGCATTGGCTATCAATAACCATTTAGACGCGCCTAAATCTGTTTGAAAGGCATTTGAAGACGTATGTGCAGAGGTCGCATAATAAGTCGCGTTGTTAAAATTAACAATATCACCAACAGCAAAAGCAATGCCAGATGACCAATCACCTCTTGGATTGAAGTTACCAGATGAAATAAGAGCCAAAGCATCAACGTCAAAGGCATCTTTGTGGACAGACTGGTTCCTGATCTTGCCGTCATCGCGTTGAATAATGCCAATATTTGCATTCAAATCATCGAGCGTAAGCTTAACAGCATTTAATTCATTATCAACTTGTTGCCCTGGCAATGGTGAAGCCGGGCTTGTTGTAGCAAAATCGTTGAAATTATGCTGCCTCGTATAGTCACGGGGTTGCGCCATCTATCACATCCTCTTCCGTTTCGCCTATATGAACAAAAACTGGCGTGTGCTTGCCGACGTAAGCGCCAGCAACATTAAAATCCATGTACTCAACCGAGTCCAAGTAAGTAAAACCCTGGTCACGCTGCAAAACCTCGATACATTTTTCGTAGTCATAGGCATAAACATGCTCGCCATGCACCTGACACATTCCAATAATCGCGTCGTCGAAACCGTCTGCTTTCAGCAAATCACGCATACCCCATAGATTTGGCCATAGTTTTCTTGCGCTTTGGCTTTTTGCGCAACACAGCAAAGTCTGCGCCCGTAATTTTATCTCGAGGCTCCGCAACTCTGGCTATCTTCATCTGCTTCTGCGAAAGGCTTTTATGCTTATTGCCCTTGTTCATCACGCATATCCCATAGATTTAGCCATACCGCGCTTGCGCTTGGCCTTGTTCTTTTTGCTGTTAGGAAATCCCGCCTTCATATCTGCATAGGCTTTAGGAGAAATCGTGGATTTGGATTTTGGTCGGCTAGTGCCTGCCCGTTTTCTGTCGTTAATGTTTTCATATAGGCTCATGCTAAGTTACATCGCCAGCGCTTTAACGCTGCGCCTTTCCTGGTTAACTTGCCGTCCTTGCTCGTCGGCCCAGGCATCCCGGACATCCGAGCACAGAACGACTTTTTACGGGCTTTCGCCTTACCTTTAGGATTCTTTTGCGTAACTGGTGCTTTGAGATTTGAGCCAGTAGCCTCATTGTACTTGCGCCTACCTTTAGCTGTTAACCCAGCGCCTTGGCTGACTGGCAGCTTCTCGCCCCTTCCAACACTTAGAGATACCACTTTAACCGCCAAAGAAATCCATGTGTTGACTAAATAGTACAGCAATAATCGACAACTATCAACACACCTTAAAGATTGAGTTTTGCACAAAATTTGTACGCGAGGCCATAATACACAAGCAGCGCGTCGTGCGACCAGGCCGGGGGGCGGGTCGGGCCAGCAGCCGTCGGACCACAAATAAAATAGTCCGGCTGTGACTATTAAATGCCTGCTGCTGCCTACGTTTTGCCTGCTTCTGGTGTGATATCGGTGGCAAGGCTGGCCCGTTCACCCTCCCACTTGTCTATGAGACTGGCTAATTCATCCGGCGACATCTCGGCCAGCTGCTTGCTGCTTGTTATGTCGTCAGCAGCCTTGCCAATATCTCCGGCAAGCTCGAGCGCCGTCCGCGCTGCTGACACCTTAGCGGATGCTGGGGCATCGTCGTCGCGCATCACTCGCTTGAGCGTGTCAACGGACAAACTGGCCAGCTCGGACTGGTACACTGTTTGTCTAGCCTGCCGCACAGCTGCCATAACGTGAGGCGTCCGGGTCAATATATATGCCGACTGTTTGGGGTGAGCATAGCCTGCTTGTCGCGCTGCTTCGGTCGGCGTTGATACATTATTAACTAGGTAATCAATAAACGCCTGCTGCTGCTCACTGGGACCGCGTGTTTTGATGTTTGCCATATGCTGCTTTTCCGGCTGTTTTGCTTGTTTGTAGATTATGTCGATTTTTGTCTTGTGTATATACGGACAATCTGGCAGTATTTAGTTGTGACTTTGTAGGTCACAGGTATCAACATCTTAACGGAGTGATAAAAATGAAGATACTCAACACAATATCAAGAGCACTTACATTCTTTTTCGGCATGTCTGGCGCTGCTTGTTTTATGACAGCTATTTTTCTGAGCTTTACAGACATGGCTTATGACGCTTTCGCATTTGCCCTGACTGGCAACCTTGCTGTGCTGTGCTGCGCTTGCGCTTTTTTGCTTTCAGATAGCACTGACCAAATCATATGGGAGCGGAGGCAAAAGTAATGTCACGCAGCTGGCAATCATTCGGCCCAGGACGGATTAGTTCCCGGACATATAAGGCAGCAGCATGGTTTTACGTGCCGGACAATAAATTGGTTGTCCGGCATTGCTGTCATCCGACAGCGCTGCGTCCGTACTTTGCCGAATATGCTGACGTCGGCCTGACTAAATACGACCTATGCCGCAGCATGGCCGTCGTAAACGGCTGGCAATCAACAGAAGAAGAGTTTGCAGCTGCTGCCCGGCAGCTGCTGGCAGTTCGTAATCTCAAAAATATGCAAGATATTGCAGCACACTGGCTGCAAACAAGGAGCAATTAAAATGACACCAGAAGAAAAACAGCTAATAGAGCAGCGCCAGTATGGCCTGACTATCGCACAAGTTGCCCAGTTAGTCGCAAATCATGACGGCTGCGCAATGGAATACAGCGCCAACACAGCAAAAATAGCTGCGCAGCGCCTAGCTGGCATCGTTGCAAATCATAATTTAAGCCCGGCAGCTGTCGCAGAATTAGACGGGCTGCGTGTTTATCTTAACCGCATCCAGCTGGCTCTTAATGAATTAGACAACATCCAGACACGGGAGGCATCGTAATGGCCGTTAATTGGAATATTGAAGGCTGCAAAAATTGGGACCAGTTAACCAAAACAGAAAGCGACCGCACAGCGCTGGACACTGTGATCATGATGACCATGGCTTTCGACATCGGGCAGCTCACAGATGACAATTTGCAAGACTGGCTCGACCGGGCGCGTATTGTTGAGGCAATACGAGGCCCAGCATATTTTAAATCCGGTGAACGGTGTTTGCTGGGGCAGCGCGAGTTTATGCAAAAATATGTAGGGCTGCGCACGAACGTGATCACCAAAAAATCAACGATTGCTTGGTTTAAAGACTTTTATAAAGACTTAAAAATGGACCGTAGATACCGCAAAAAATGCGCGGAGGCATCGTAATGGAACTGCATTTTGATGACAAGGCTGTTTATTGCCTCGGCAAAGTTGGGTCCATTACCATTTATGAACACCCAGTACACGGCGATGAGGCGCCTGTTTTGTTTCGGGTCCGCAAAGACACTTATATCAGCAGCGGTTATTGGCCTGAGCCGGACATGGACCCGGTTGAGATAAAGCAGGCGCACACTGACCTCATGAAAGAATGGTATGACAGGCAGCAGCCGACCGAAGAGTTGACGCCCGAAGGCGTCCAGTACGTTCTGCCCGGTGCAGAACGTGAAACCAAACCCAGTAAAGAAAAGGAGCAAGGAAGCTTATGGTAGACAGTCAAACACAAGCGGCAGCAGCCGCCCAGTTAATCGAAACTTGGACAGACGCCCAGCTGGAAGCTGATTATAAAATGATGGAAGAAAGCGTTATGACATGGGCCGACGCCGTGTCTCTGGTAGATATAGCCTGCCAAATTGCATCAAAAAACGGTTTACACGGGCCGCAGCTGCGGCTTGCAATGCGCGTGATCACAAAAGGTTGCCACTAATGGGACAGCCAGAAGATCACAAACTGCTGGCGTCGTTTGAGCATTTCATGGACAGCATACAAGAAAAATTCATTTTCAACATTCGTGCAGATGAAAAGCTCAAGGCAGAACTCTGGAGCCTATGGCAGCAGCATGTCCATTTTGTCGAAACCAACGACAAACATTAGCCGAAACACCCGGCAGCTGTCCGCTGCTGGGTGTCGTCCGGGCGTTGTGGTCCGGGCCTGACGAGGCAGCAACCTCGATAAAATGGAGCAAACAAAATGAAAATAACTCTTAAAAATTTGCGCAGCGCGGACATAGGCGCAAAGCGTGATAGGTTTACACACGCATTTTATAAGGAAATGGCTATAATATACGATGACAGGCAGACCCCTTGCAGGTTTCGTTTTTATGGCAATAACTCAAGAATTCATTGCATCGCATGGATAAGCGGCAATGAGGTGTATGGCAGCGGCTACGGTTACGCTGACGGGTATGGATATTGTAAAGAGAGCGCAGCAATGGAAGCTGCAATAAAATCCGCTGGCATCGATATGGGTGAGCACTGGGGCGGCGTGGGTGAAACAAAAATGCGAGAAGCGGCTTTGTCTATTGCTCAAAAAGTCACTGGCAAGCGCAGTTTTATTTTACACACAGCCCACGGTTGAGCGCTGTGTGGGATTGGATTTTTGACGTGCTGGCCCTGCTGGGCTTGTTTGCGTTGGTTTGCGCAGCGCTTATCATATGCGCTGCGCTTGGCATCAGATAGGAGGATCACAAATGGCTTTTGTACGAGTGATTGACACTATATGCGACGGATGGCAGTGCGAAAAAGATGATCACGGCAATCCGTTCACTTACGAAACAAAGGAAGAAGCGCAGCGGGAGTTGAACGCAGACTTTCAAGAGTTGCGCAGAAATCAAATCAAAAGCGGAATGGAGCCGGATGAGGAGCCGGACGAGTTTATCCTTCCGCTGTCCGAATATATTGAAGGCAGAAAGGCTGTGTATTATTAGCAGCCGGGCCTAAACGCCCCGGCTGACAGCCTTGCCTATTCGGGCAAGGCTGTTTTTTTGTTCCGGCTGCCGAGTGGCCTGCCTCGTTTTTTCGGCTGGTGGGTCATCTCGAAACCGAGCGCAGCATAGCCAGCAACGTCACGCCAGCTGTCCGAGCTGTCCTGATTTTCTGCCAGCCTGCCCATCTTCAACACGATTCCCATCATCGCCACGTCGGCAGCGCCCAGGGGATCAACAAGGCGCTTCCCTAGATAGGCGTTTAGCATGGCCGCTGTCCGTTCAAAATTTTCTTTTGGCTCACCGTACTCCCGGTTGCGCTTTTGTGTGGTCAAGGTGATTGCCTGCTCGAGCGCAAGCTGCCTCGCTGGTTTAGAATGGTATTTCGTCATCGAATAGATCCTTTCCTTCTGACTTTGGGTTGATTTTTGTTACCTCGCTGCCGGGGAACGCATCTTTGATACCGTTCAACAAGGTGCTTGACTTGTGCCAGTCTTCCATAATGCGCGTGACTTCATCAAAAGACATAACACGCACGTCTGGCCCGTATTTATCCGCAATAAGCTTGTAAAGGCCGCTCTCATTGGTGAAAGCGTACTTCTGACCGCTATCCGCGACATGCAGAACAACACGCTCATCTAACGGCTTACAGCCTGCTTCTGTTGCTTTCCTATCGAGCAACCGCCATCCCTTTGCCATGTTTTCGCACTTCTGGATAACAAGGTTATGGTCATCGCCATCACAGGCTGCCTGCAAATTTTCTTTCGCTCGGTAAAACTTTGCGGCAAGGTCAGGTGATACGAGACGCTCCAACGTGCCATAGCCCCACTTCTGTTCCATCGCTCGAGCAACCTGATCCAAGCTTTGCACAGCTGCATTTAACGCTTTACCTCGTTCGTCGCTCCACATATCGGGTGACGTTCTGGCGTTATAGGCCAGATCCCTTGGCTTTTGCCTAGCTTTACTCCACTTACCAGCCACGCCATACCTCCCGGTTCAGCGTTACGCACCGCCTCGCCAACCGCCAAGGTGGCGTTGCGGAAGTAAACGCCTGGGGGTATGGGGGTTTTACTTCCGTAATACTTCCGTTCATTTCCGTTCCATTTCCGTAAGTCATTTTAAGCTGCCTGACTTGTCTGAGACATCGAAATGACAAGCTTGTTCACCTTGGCAACATTCACTGATAACAAGGTGACAAACAGAGCACTGCAAGTGTCCGTGAACATCTACCGGGGGCATGGTTGTCTGGCATCTGGGGCATTGATTGTTGTTCATTAATTGCTGCATCGAGCCATCGCCTTTACTAATAGACATGTCTGCCCTCCAATCGCTTTGCTACTCTGATTCCTTGCCGCTTTGTTGCTGCATCGTGTGTCGCTTTTTGCAGATATCCTTGGTCCAGCCATGCTTGCATGTAGCCTTTTGCGGCCCGAGGCGGCATCCCGTATTCGGTTTTGAGGTATGCAAGGAAGCTTCTGGTCGTGTTACTACCAGCTGCGAACGGCTCATCGCTGGACCATCTGCGCTCTACTTCGTCAAATATTGCTTCTATTTGCTGTGTATCGAGCTTTGCGCTGGCCTCCAGTATCGCGTCGACTTCCATCGATCTATCTACCAACAACCCATTCTCTTCACGGATAAACGCTCTTGTTGTTGCATCCGCTGCATCATTGACCTTGACGACCCCGCCCATAACGCAGTTGCCAAGCCCCGGCTCGAACCCCATGCGCTGCGCTATTACCATTTCATCGGCTTCTGGCATCTGCCACAGCCCATAGGCCCACCGGGCGCCGTCCACCAGTGCTGTCGTGCCACGGATTGCTTCACGGGCCTGCATTGATTTTCTTATGCTGAACGTGCCTTCTTTGCGCATGTGGTGGCTGATCAAGATGTTTCCGTTGATTGCAACGCACAACTCGGACATCAATGACCACCAAAATTGTGCGGCTGCCGGGTCTGTGTTGATATCGGCATGGGCAAAAGCTTGTAAAGGGTCGATGACCAGCAGCGCAACATCACCCATATCCAGCAGCTGCTTGCGAATATCTAAGTAATCGTGACTGACGCTGTACGCACCCATGTGCGCTGATATTAAAGGTATCGGGCCGCCTGCGTCCGGCATAGGCACAACAATGAGGTTGTCTGCCGCCCTGTCGCGTAAGGTCGGGTCAGCAATTGAGTTAATCCGTCTGTGCATCGAGGCAGCGCTGTCTTCAGCCCCCAGGAACACAACTTTACCGTTGTGCGCGACTTTACCGCCCAGCGCTATCTCTGTGTGCATGTTTTGGTCGCCGCCTGCTACCTTCATAGCTAGATCCAGCAAGATGTATGACTTGCCAAGGCCGCCAATCGCTGCAATCAGCCCCGGTATACGGCGCGGCAGTATGTTTTCTATTAGCCATTCTTGTGCTGGAGCCTCGCCTGCATATCGTTTTAGCGTCCAATCAGATAAAAGAAGCGGCAGTTTTGCCGTATCAAGCACCGGGCCTGCCGCTTCAGTTTGAGCACTTTCGACCGCAAAGGGAGGCCCAGATGACTTACTGGGTGGTCGTTGCTCTGCCTTTTCGGAACCGGGCTGTACTCCGTCAAGGATTCTTAGTTCTTTATTCTTTGCACGTTTTAGCTGGTATCTGGCTTTGTACTCGAACAACTCGATGCCCCGGTTGTCCATCGACAAGTTCTTGCCACGGGCCAGAGCCTTTGCTTCGTATGTGGGCCACGCATCATCAACTAACTCCTCGAACGTCGGCAGAACGCCCTTCTGCGCCCACCATGTACGAATAGTTCCAATAATGAGTTTGACCATGTAACCTTCACGGCCATCTGCTAACTCGCCCCATCGATTTACAGTTGTATCTTGTAGGCTGCCCTCGCCGTTGACATATCCATTTGACATAATAGCCATTTCACGCAGCCAGTCTGGGCTTTGTTCAATGTGCTGTATATGCGGCGATACAATATATTCGTTGCCTGATTTATGGTTGCTCGGCGCAACAACCACAAAACCGCCCTCGCCCCGTGTATCTATCCCCTCACCCAGCACGTTCTTGCCTGTGGTGATGCTTACGCCGTCAGGCGCTTTAAAAAAGTAATGTTTGCCGCCACTGCCTGTAATCTGCTGCATTGTTTCTGGCAAGTCGTCGTTTGCCATGCACAAATCGTCGAGCGTGTCAGCACCTGGCTTGCCCTCTGCTATGTCAACATCCACCACAAACACGTTGTTGCTTATGCTGCCAGTGACAACACCCATATTGTAATCTCTAAATCGTCCATCAAACCACATTTCGAGCGTGTCTATGTCTGCACGTTTGTCCTGATAATTCTTCCACCTGGACGGTGCAGGGTGTTTGCCTGGACTAGGGCAGTTCTTGCCTAACGGGCAGCTGCAACTGCCGTCAGGCTTCACATAATGCACTGGCACGACGCTAAAGCCTAAGTCATACCAATACTTTGCCCACTCAAACTTTGTTTCCATTGTGCCAGACCGCCCTCCCAAGCAGACGAAAGGCGCAGCCGTAGCTGCGCCCTGCAAATTAGATTTCGTCGTCGAAAGAGTCGTCATCTGCCGCTGCTGCTGCTTCTGTCGCAGCAGGGGTTTCTGTTTTAGACGAGCTATCTTCTAATAACTCGTCTGGCACATTGATCCACTTAACAATCTCGAACTGCGGTATCTTGCTTGGACCCTTGCCAATGCGCACTTTGACAGCTGGCAGCATCTTAACAACAGGAACCTTGCCTTCGCCAAACCCAGGTTCAGCTGCTTTGTACAGCGCCTTGATAAACTCAATCATGCCAGCGCCGCTGCTGGACAACTCGCGCACAGGCTCGTCATCAAACAGTTTCGTCGAGAAAAACTTTACAGCAAAACCCTGCTTGTGCTCCATGCTGGGCCGCTCGACACTGGTCGGATCATTGTCCGGCCACGGCTTCCAATCTCTGCCGCCTGCCAGTTTCAACCAGCCCTGCTGTATTTTTTCGATATCGATGATTACTGGAGAAGTCCACTCAATCGGAAGCAACTCCCCATCAACGGACGAGCGTGTCCACTCGTTATCCTCTACAGAAAACCGAATAAACGGTGATCCGCTACCCATATTTAAAAAATTTAAAGACATTACAGCCTCCTTTTCTTAGGTTTAGCGCCCCCTTCTGCGTGTGAGGCGAACACGTTGGCCAGGAGTGTGGCCGGGTATCGATTAGCTAGCCATTGCTTGAAGCGCATACTTGCGTAATCGGGATTTTCTCTTGCTAGGTCACAGACCGTTGCAAAATCTTCACTGTTTTCTGACATCCAGACGATTGCATCTACAGCATTGCGTCTTCTCACCCTGCTTTTGCTGTCGAGATTGTCGGCATCGTTGATCGCTGTTATCAACACTGATTGCCACAAAAGAAGTTCTGGATCTCTTATTGCCCCTCTCTTTTTGCTGGAGAATATAGTTTCAAAAAGGTCACTTTGCTTTTCCGTCATCGCCGTACAGTTCAGCAGCTATGTGTTCAGCCCCACTCCAGTAAAAACTATCTGGGTTATGGGGTATAATTTTTAGAAGGTCAGCTGCATCGCTGCTTACAGATAGCAACGCTTCGAGCGATATGATTGTACGTTTAAATATTTTTAAATAATAGTCCGGGTCTTCCATCGTCAGCCAGACAAACGGGTCTTTCTGCCGCGTCAAAACATACAAAAACTTTACTGTTGCTGGCTTGCCAGTCATTGCCTCAACAGCTTTTTTGTAAACAGCTGCTTGTATTCCATGCGATATAGACCAACCTGACGGCGCTTTTGCCGTTGTTTTGAGGTCTATCACAAGCTGCTTGTCTGGATAATAGAAGTCCAGAAAGCCAACACAGTTTATTGTGCCGTTGAGAGCATGTTTCTTAAATCTGACAGGTATGCCTATGTTGTGCTGCCTGCTGCCGACGGGCGGCTCTTCTGGTTTGCCCAACTCAACAAGTTGCTCGAGCGCTGTGCGCACCATGCGTTCTATGATCGGAGCACGTTTCTCAAATTCTGCTGCGCTGTCTTTCATCAACTTTATGTCTGACGCAAAACGATCAAGCGCATGGCTAACGCAATCATCGGCAACGATGCCGTTGTAAAGGCGCATCTCTACGGCGCTTTCTACAGCCAAGCCTTGCAGCGCTGGATATCCGTATGGCGATTTATAGCCGAAAAGCTTATCGGCAATCCAAGCGTCTGGCGCTTCTCTAAATTTATTAGCTTGGCTTACACTCACATGTTTCAGGTTGTGTAATTCAAATCCGTTTTTGTTGATTTTGTCAGTCATCACTTTCAACACTCAGCCCATGAGAAACGCCCCAGTATGCAATCAAAGCAGCATCCGCACGACCATCATCACGTCGACGCCTAAACTCTTGTGCGTATGCTGGCAACAGCTGCATTGCTCTTGTTCTACTCCCGTCCTTGCCGGACTCGACATGAAGGTCACGCTGCCAACGCTGTGGCGTGACGTAGTGAAGAGAATAGTCTAATGCAGCAACGACGCCCAGCACCATTCCATAACTCTTACCAAAGTTGAACATGGATGATACGCCCTGTCCAGGCCGAGCGCCAACTCTCTCAACGAAAACTGGACCCGGCAAGTCACGCAAGATGTTTCTGACGAGCACAGGGCTTACTTCTTTTTTGCCGCGTACTTCCACAATCGGCATGTCGAATATGTCGACCGCCCCTTCTGTGTAATCGAAACAACAGATAGCGCCAGAAACGCCAGGATCTATGCCCCAACAAATCATTCGTTATAGCCTATGTGATGCACTGGCAATCCTCCCGTCATCTTATCAGTGCAATATTCGCGGATAGCATTAGATGCAGAGCCAAATTGCAAAACCAAATGAAAGGCTCTTTCTCTTACATCGTCTGGCATGTTTTTGTTTCTCATCATCTCACAACATAAAAATACAAGGTGTGTCCGTTCAGCAGTCCAGTTTTCTGTTTTTTTCAGTTCAGTGTGCAGATCCGTTAAGTCTTCGTGGTATTTGTTCGCACGATGCAGTGGTACAACAGTCAGTGTCTTCTTCATAACTTTCTTCTCCAGTTTTACGAATCTTAGACTTTAGAACTGGAAAATGACTTGAACAATCTAAACTAGCTTTACGTTCTGCTGCTTCGTAGTTGCTTATCGCTTGGCGGTAATGAACCACTCCTATATTTTCACCTTTGTTAAATGCAAATTCAGCATAAAGCCTTACGCCCTCTACTAGAGATTTAGTGGCTTTGTAGGTCGGTGAACGGCCATCCTGGTCGACTTCAATCCAACCGCCAGCGAGGCACTCTTCGACCATAACGTGCGCGGCCTGACGGGTGATATGTAATTCCTGTGCAATTGCCGTTTTAGTGTAAAGTGACTTTACGTTAGCTGCTATGTACATCAACCGCGCAAAAGCATTTTTAACTGGCGTACTATTGAAATACTGTTGCATCGGCCCGTTAAGTCGGGTCTGTCGCCCTGCATACAAAGCCATTTCGTAGTAACACAACTGAAGGGTGTACTTGTCCATCAACGCTTCTCTTATATAATCCATGTGTCTATCTCCCTTAACACCATGTTTTGATTATTTTTTTATGTAATCGTATAAATCAAACCTTTGTCCACGTTCTTTTGCGATAAGTGCCAATACACATAATGTACTTACTGGCAAAGATTGACGGCGACGCCACTTGTCAACAGCATCACGACTGGTCGGCCAGCCATTTGCTGTTAGCAATCTCGAGGTGTTCGTCATACCGCCGAAATCCTTGACCATACGCCTTAGATCTAGCTGTAAGTCTTTCATATTTTATTGAGCCTTTCACGCAAAATTATCATTTGTAGATCAAAATAGACAAAAATCGACATATTGTCCACACCTGATGTCTACAATTTGTCTGTTGACACATTGTCTGTATGGTGTCAGTCTCTCAACAATCTTGTAATCTTGTGAAAAATTAATGCGGGAAACTTGGAAATGAACAAACACGCTGCATCGAGGAGCGCACCAGCACCAGATGACTCCATTGATTTATCTGTTAAAAAAAATCGAAACGAAGAGTTTGGGAAGCGTTTGTACAAAGCGTTATTGGACAAGGGCTGGAACCAGAGCGATTTAGCCAGAGCAGCTGGCGTAGGCCGGGACTCGATATCGCAATATGTTCGAGGAAAAACAGTTCCTACACCACAAAATCTCAAAAAGATAGCGAAATCCGTTGGATTAAATGAAGCAGACTTGTACCCACATTACGAGTTAGCAGGCTTTGCGGCAGATGAGCCAGCGCATGAATTCAAAGCTGTGCCTGGTGATGCGGAGCATCTTTGGGTTCGTGTAAATATGAAGCTGCCCAAAGCAAAAGCATTAGAAATCTTTGCAATCATAAACGGTTAGCATGTTAGTTACTCAGGCAACCGCTGCATCTATGCTTAATGTGTCGATACGCACGATACGAAGATTACAAACAGTAGGGCATCTACCAACAATCCGTGTTGGTCGCCTTAACAGAATACCCAAAAAAAGCGTTGAGGATTATTTATGCCAAAAAACAGAAAGCCACCGCGTCTCGTTGAAAGGGATGGGATGCACTATGTCGCGTTCCACGATGGACAAAGAGACAGACGAGTTAGCTTACGGACGTATGATAGCGAAATCGCGGTCACAAGGTTTCAAGGCTGGCTCGATGAATACAAATTAAACAAAGATGGTGATCCTGATCCAAAAATATCAGATTGTTTAGATAAATGGTATGATCAATGGATATCTGGTCGCATGGTTTCTGAGAACAGATACCCCAGCATCATAGGCCATTTGCGTAAAGCGTTCGGGTCTATGAGGGTAAGTGAGGTCGAAAGGTCGCACAGCAGAAAATATATAGCTGACAGGAAGACAGGAAAGTATGGGCGCTGTCCAGCAGCTGACGGCACGATACGTAAAGAATTGCAAGCTTTACGGGCCTCGTTGAATTTTATGTCAGAAAAGGTAGAGCCAGTATCACATAGGCTGCCAAAAGAAAAACTGCCGTATATCGAGTTACCGCCACCTAGTCCTCCGCGTGACAGAGTGCTAGACGAATTAGAAATAGATGCAATATTTAACTACGTTGACAATCTAAAGGTAGATGGCCAGTTCCGCAGGGCAACCAATCGGCTGCCTAAACTTACTCGTTTCGTTTACCTGGCGCATTACACCTGGCAGCGCAAGTCAGCAATATTGCAGCTGCGCTGGAGCCAGGTGAATAACCTGTATTCTGATCGCGCTACGATTAACTTTTTGCCAAGCGGCAGGCTGCAAACTGCAAAACGCCGGCCATTGCTGCCAATCGACGACAAGCTACTGACCGTGTTGCGTCGCGCCTTTGAAGAGCGCACAAACGATTTAGTTTGCGACACTAAAAGCGACATACATTATGCAGTTAAGAAAATGGGCTTTGATTTAGATATTGACGGATTATCGCCACACGTTTGGCGTCATACTGGTGCGACTCATGCCGCTATGGATGGCGTTGCGATGGATCAAATAGCCGCTTTTATGGGTGATACAGTGCAAACAGTAGAGAAAAACTACAAGCATCTGAGTCCAGAATACCTAAGAAACGTCATAAATCGATAAGATTTACTGGTGGGATATAACCCCTGTTTTGGTGGGATATCCCACCACTGGTGGTGATTTTTGTCCCCTCCTGTCCTCTACAGTCCTCTTTTCTTTGTTTTGAGATATGGATTTTTGAGGTGTAGACTGTCGATCGACAAAACGAAAGGTGGTCGGAGTGGTACTACTTACACCCCGTTTTTATCACAATAAAACAATATCATAACAAAATCAACACAGGGATATTGGTGGGATTAAAAAATATCTGGGAAGCTTGACTGGGTTCTGCCTTTGCCGCCCCTTACATACTTCTCGCCATAAACAGCCTCAAGGAACGCATTGATTGCTTTGTTTCGGACTGTCGATGATGTAGCGTACTGTCCAATGCCAGTGGCAGCTAAAGCTGTCGCTGGGGTCAAAGGAAGATTTGCAATTGCAAGAGATACAGCAGGCGCAACCGACAGGTTCCATGCTCCGCGCAATGCCCGGTATTCAGAATATAAAGTATTCGGGCTGTTGTTAATCCAAAATGAGGCAATATCTTGCATGTTCTGCGCGATGTAACCACCAGTGCCAAGAAAAGCGTTTGACAAATCACGCTGATATTTTAAGCCCGTAATCGCTTGTATAATTGGATCGAAAGCGCCTGTTGCACCAGCACGGCTGAGTGCCAGCGGCAACAAATAATTTGTGAAAAATTTTAACTCATCCTCGTCTGACTCATCCCATTCACGATCCCAGCGCTCTTGATTGAGCAGAAACTCTCTAGCTGTTGAAACAAGAAAATGCGCAGTGAACAGCGACAGCAGCGGTCCTGCAACTGTAGATGTTGCATATAAAGCAGCGCTGCCAGCTGCGCTTGCTTTGCCCTGCCCTGTTGTTCTGCTTATATCGTATTCTCTGGCTGTCCTTCTAACCATAGCTTTCAACACCTTGTCCTGGAAGCTATAGACGAATGACATTATTCCGTAGACCAAACGTCCTATTGGATGCTCTGCATACATAGGTCTGTCTTGTGTGCGTGGGTCTTGTATCGACTGGTCGGTGAACCGCATCACTGAGACTGCCAGCTGCAACCCCATATCGTTAAACTCGCCGCTATCATCCATGACGTCTTCAGCTGTTGGCAGTTCTAACTTGCCATCAATCTTTGCTTTGCCTCTTGCATCAGCGCCTATTGCAAAATCACGCAACCTGTTTTTGCG
>Ga0160423_10000279_pt1 | contig 40562 bp, 39 predicted proteins | sample CRUFie14St8metaG_FD_108191 | JGI IMG/M metagenome (GOLD analysis project Ga0160423, IMG submission 108191) | Marine microbial communities from the Costa Rica Dome - CRUD Field 142mm St8 metaG | ecosystem: Environmental > Aquatic > Marine > Oceanic > Photic zone | place: Costa Rica: the Eastern...
AGCGTCTCCCCCACCCTCCAAGGCGTCACGCGCGGTGGGGTGTTGGTTTTGGCCCTTTTCTTTTCCTTTTTTTTTTTTTTTTTTTTTCCGCTGACCCCCTCAATTCTTCTGCAGGAGGAGCGTGGCCACGCCGAGAAGCTGCTCGAGTACCAGAACAAGCGCGGCGGCAAGGTTGTCCTGGGTGCTCTCATGTCCCCCATCACGGAGTTCGACCACGCGGACAAGGGCGAGGCCCTGTACGCCATGGAGCTCGCCCTGTCGCTGGAGAAGCTGAACTACGAGAAGCTCGTGGATGTGAGTATGGGGCGCCCCCGGAGTTGCCACACTTCGCGAGAGCTGACCTTTCCCCCCTTTTCTTCTTTATTTGCAGGTCCACCGCGTGGCGGACGAGCAGGGCGACCCCTCCCTGACCGACTTCATCGAGGGCGAGTACCTCGAGGAGCAGGTGGAGGCAATCAAGAAGGTTTCCACCTACGTCTCTCAGCTGAGGCGCATCGGCAAGGGGGAGGCCGTCTGGCACTTTGACAGGGCCCTCGCCAACTAAGGGGGTTGGTTTCAGCCTCCAGAGGGGCTCTGTAGCTATATGTTTCCATAGAAAGAAAAAAAAAAGAATATAACCACAAAACGAAAATGAAACTAAACTAAACAAAACGAAACGCGAGCCCAGAAATGTGTGCCAGGACCTTTATCTTGGCCCGGGAAAAGCTGGCACGACCAGCAAGTACCGGTGGGGCTCTCGGGAAAATCTAATTTGTGTAATCGAATTAGCTTTTCTGTCTGTCTGTCTCGGCCTGTTGGTGAAGCAATTAAGAAAAATCGTTGGGCAGGAAGGGGGCGGGGTACCGAGCAGAATACCTCTGTCGCGTCCTCCCCCAGACGTTGCCATTCGTGTCCGAATTTGAACTACCTGCGCGGGCTCACACAAGTCTCTGCGTTTGGGCTGCGCACTCCCTCACTGGAGGAAAGCGAAAGGAAAGCGGAAGGAAAGCGAGACGCGTCAGCCCATGGGATTCAAAGTGGGAACCTCGAGGCACCGTGCTCTCTCACCTCGTGGGGGAGTCGAAGTCCCTCTCCATGGGCGTGGGACACTCCTCCACCGGGCTGACAACGTCCTGCGCTGGCGAAAGACAAGCGCTGTTGTGCTCAGTCTCGTAGGAGGCCAGAAGCTCGAAGATGTTGTTCCTGATCGTGGTGGTGAAGAATTCCAGGGGGAGGTCGTTGGGGTCGATCCCAAAGGGGTTCTCCAGCTCTGCTGCGGTCTCCTCAAGGCCGCAAATGAACCATGTGATGATGATGTCGATAGGGATGGAGGCGTATCCAAACACTGGCATCAGCGCGAAGGGCAAACAGAACATCCAGAAGACGATCGTGGTCCTTATCATGCCTGCGTGGAGAGATAGAGATAGAGAGAGAGTCAGCCAAAGTTTAGGTCGCGGATTGGAGAGATGGGAATGGGAGAAGGTGGACTCACAGGTGTATCCGATGGGCATTGGGCACCTCAAGATGCGCTCCATGGCCCCCATGTGGTTGTTGAACTTTTGGATGTGCTCGTTGAGGTGGAGGTGCATAAGCGGGGAGATCAGGTTCCTCTCCCTGGCCTCTGAGATCAGCCTCCCGAGCTTCCAGAAGCACGTCAAGATGCGGTGGTTTGCCTTCTCGATCTGCTTGAACTCCTGTGGGCTCACCGCCTCCGTCTCCTTCCTCAGCGCGTTCAGCAGCCCGAGGTCCCTCTTGCCTCGGAGGTGGTTCCTGAGCAGGTCGGCGCTCACCGTGATCCACAAACAAATTTTCACCGCGAGGTTGTGGTTGTACACTGCGAACAAACGCAAGGAGTCAGTCAGTTGAGTCAGAACTTTGGATTTGTTTCCTCTTCTGGTTCGTGTGTGCTCTATCTCTCACCGTGGACGAGGGCCTTGACCGCCATGTCCCTCGTGTCGTTAATCATTGCCCCCCAAAGGGTCCTCGCCTCCCACCACCTGTTGTAGGCCTGATTCACCCGGAAGGATAGGATGATGGTGAGGAAAAAGGTGCTCATTCCCACGAAGGTGGCGATGTCCGCGCTGTGCTCGTGCAGGTAGTCGATCACAAACTGCAGGTGCGTGGAGGGGATCTCAACGAGGACGACGATGAGGGTGGTCCACATGGCGTTGATGAGCATCAGCTTCCACGGGAATGGACGGCTAGAGTTGGGGTAGAAGATCGAACGCAGCCACGTGATCTTCGATCGTGGCTTCAGCCTGTAGGGAGCCCAGAACTCCCACACTTGGATCGTCGTGTGTGGCAGCAGACCGCAAACAAGAGAGACAGAGAGTTTGATAAAGAGGAGACGAGTCAGCTTTTTTTTTTTTGCCACCCGACGTGGTCTGGTGGATCTATTGTCAGACATGTGTGTCTCCACCTACCGTGCTTCTGCCGCGGGTGGAGCTCGTCGGAGGCCTCGATCGTTTTCTGAACGCCCTCGCTGAAGTCCAAGCGGAAGCTCTGGTCCGCGTCCCCGCCATGGCCGTCCTTCTTGCGCGCCGACCCCGGGCGCCTCCTGCGAGAGGACTTGCCCCTCGCGCTGTCGAACTCCCCGTCCGGGCCGCTCATGGAGATCCTCTCCAGGTGAGACGCACCGCTGCCCAGTGCGTACGAAGACAGTGGGTTGTACTCAAAGTCCAGGCCGTCCATCACCTCGTGCTGCTGCTGCTGCACGGCGGCAGGGTCGGGCCGGTGGTGCGTCGGAAGCTCCGACTCCATGACGCCGGGAGAGGCCTTGCGCCTCCTGCTCGAGCTACCTCCTCCCGTCATCGCTTCGGTTGCGCGACGCTCGCGCGTTATGGAGTGTGTCGGTCAAAAAAAAAAAAACGGTCCTCTTCCCGAATCTCGATGCGAACGGATCCGAGAATTTTGGAAGGCCAAAAAAAAAAGAATGATTTCAAGATCGATGGCAAAGAATTATTCATCATAGCTGGATTATTTGAGATAGAGGACCACAATCATCCAACTAAACTAGTTCGCCTTCTTCGTACTACCCTGCTGCTGCTGCTGCTGATGCTTTGTCCTGGTGTTGGTGTACACCCACATGTTGTTCAGCTTTTGCACCGATACGCAGTTGGAGCAAATCCTCCACAGCGCCCAGTGCACCGGCGTTGGGTCGAAGAGGTACAAGTGTGGGAAAGCCCTCTTGATGCTCTCAGTGGCCTCCTGGGCGTGGTAGTGCGGGATCTGGGGGCACAAGTGGTGCGCCACGTGGGTGCTCCCGATGTGGTGCTTTTCGTGCAGAAGAAATCAACAAAAAGAATCGTAAGTCAGCATTCTTCCCCCCGCCAACACCCTCCCACACACGTCTTCCTCATCCGTCTTACCTGCAGGACGTCCACGATCTTGTAGTAGGGCCTGTCTATCGTAAGGAAGGCCCCGCGGACCCAGTTCCACTCCTCCCCCTCCAAGTGGGGGACGTCCACGTCGGTGTGGTGGAGCTTTGTTACGATGCCGAGCCAAGCGTTGAGCCCGAGGTAGGGCCCTCCGTACACCGCCGCGACGCGCCAGAATGACGTGGCGTTACAGCAGTAGGCCAGCAATGCGAGCATGGCCAGGACTCCCAGCGCCGAGACCAAGACCTTGTTCTTCCACTTTCCTGGGAAGAGCTTCGATTTGAGGGGGCCGTGAGCGAAGAAGTGGTTGGTGGGCTTTCCCCAGGCAGGGCCGCCGCTCGCCCCGAAGGTCAGGTAGAAGACGAACCCCCCGGAGACAAGCGCCAGGGCGAGGAGGTCGTGGAACAGGTCGCCGACAACCTTCGCGGCGTGAAAAAGAGAGAGAGAGAGAGAGAGAGAGAATTGCACGGTCAGCATGAGTCGAACGCCTCCACCCTCCCACCCCTCTTTCATGACTTACCGGGAGCTCCTTGATGAAGTGCATTGCCTTGGCGAAGCCGTCCTCCGTGGGGTTGGGCACGTGGGTCTCCCCCTCGTGCATGTGGTTGACACGCGAGTGGTGCACAGCGTGCGAGCGCTGCCAGGAGAAGTATGGAGTGAGGCAGAACGAGTGCACGGCGAACCCGACCGCGTCCTGCAACACCTTGTTGTCCGAGAAGGCTCCGTGTCCGCACTCGTGTCCCACGACCCAAAAACCGAAAGCGACGGTGCCGTTGGCCGCGGCATACGCCAGCCAGACGGGAGCAAACGCAAGTGTGAGTGGGACGAACTGGTTGGCGAGAAACCCGAGCCCAAAGAGTATACAAGTCGAGAATACGAGGTACAACAGGGACCTGGGCGTGCTCCTCTCAAGGCAGTGCTTCGGGATGACGGCCATGACCTCCCCCTTGGTCGGGTAGTCCTCCTTCCGCAGGCCCAAGGCCTTGCCTTGGAGGCCGCTGAAACCGGCGGGTGTGGCCAAGATCGTCCGCTCCTTCCCGTCCAACGCCTGGGCGTCTGGCCGCGTGACCGTGCGTACCCTCGTCTGGCACATGGCGTCCCTCCTCCTCTTGCTTCCCTACCTCAGCGCCCTTCTCAGGGCTCGGCGTTTGCCTCCCGTCTCCGGCCGCTGGGAGATCTGTGAGACCGCCGGTTTGGCAATCGCCAACCCGAGTTGACGCTCTGGATCTTGGCCTCGATCTTGACGTCATTGATGAGATTTGGCGGGCTGGAGTGCTGAGAGAAGGGGAGGGCGGATTCTTCAGGTTTTATTGTAACGATTACAATTGTAAAAGATACGTTTAGAAGACCCTGTTGTTCTTCTTCACAGAGGGCAGGGTGGGGTCATCGTACACCCACTGCCTGCTGCCGGTGGGGTTGGTCACCTTCTTGACAGAGATGCAGTTGGTGACGACCCTCCAAAGCGCCACGTGCACTGGCGTGGGGTCGTGGAGGTACAAGTCAGGGAAAGCCTTCTTGATGGCCTCCGTGGCCTCCTGCGCGTGGTAGTGGGGAACCCTGGGGTTGATGTGGTGCAGAACGTGGGTGCTGCCAATGTGGTGCTGCACCCAGTCCACGATCTTGTAGTAGGGCCTGTCGATGGTCAAAAATGCGCCGCGGATATAGTTCCACTCCTCCCCCTCCAAGTGGGGGACGTCCACGTCGGTGTGGTGGAGCAGCGTGACGATACCGAGCCAAGCGTTCATGATTGCCCAGGGGCCGCCGTACACAGCAGCGACGGTGGCAAAGGACGTGCACTTGGCCCAGTAGGCGAGCGCGGCGACGACGCCGATGACAGCGGCTCCGGAGGCGATGACCTTGGCGTGCCACTTCTTGGGGAAGAGCTTCGTCTTGAAGACTCCCTTGGGCCAGAAGTGGTTGGTCAGGCCGTACGCAGGGCCTCCGGACGCGCCGAACATCAAGTACAAGACCCACCCGGTGCTCACGACCCACATGCTCCAGAGGCCGTGCACGAGCTTGCCGCAGTTGAACCTAAGCTCCCTCATGTAGTGGGCGTACCCGTCGCCAGTCTCCTTGGGCACGTGGGACTCGCCCTCGTACATGTGGTTCACCTGTTCGCGCGTGGGGATGAGAGACCACCGGAAGAGCGGGCGAAAAGAATTGTCAGACCTCCATTCTTCAAGTCGCGGAGAAGGTGTCCACCGGCCCGCTCGCGAGTCGCTCGGCTTACCTTGGAGTGGTGGACGGCGTGCGAGCGCTGCCAGGAGAAGTAGGGGGTGAGGCACATGGTGTGGGAGAAAAACCCGACCGCGTCCTGCAGGGCAAGGTTGTTGGAGAACGCAAAGTGTCCGCACTCGTGGCCCATGAGCCAGAACCCGAAGGCAGCGGTTCCGCAGACGGCGGCGTAGGCCAGCCAGAAGGGAAGGAAGGCAGCCTTGACCGGAACGAAAGCATTTGCGGCGAGCCCCATCGCGAGCACAATACCGGTGGACATGAAAAAGTACGCCATGGACTTCTTGGTGTCGAGGACCTTGCAGTGCGCCGGAATGGCGGCGGCCACCTCCGCCATCGTTGGGAAGTCGCTCTTGTTCAGGACCAGAGCCTTGCCGTTCAGGCCGCTGAACCCGGCGGGTGCGTCCTCCTTGGTCAGCTCCGCCATGAGCTGCGCCTTTGTCTTCTGGATCCTCTCGTCGCTAAACTCGGATTGGTTGACCTCAGTCTCGTCCACCATGGCGGCCTTCACCGGCTTCATCGAGCTAGGCTTCCTCGCCCCGCCCTCGTTCGGCAGAGCTTGCGCCCTCACCACGAGGCTCGACTTAAGCCCGCGGGCTCCACTCCTCCTGGTGGACCTCACGGCCCTCGACGGCCTGCGGACGGTGACCGACCCACCGACGATACCATTCTGTCCCCTGAGGGTCCTCGCGGCGCGCATAGCCTCCATAGCCTCGTGTGTTCCTCTCGTTGCCCTCCGCGCGCGTGCGATCGATCGCTGCGATCAATGGCTTCCTGGCTCGGCGCGCTCTTAGTGGCCTAGTGAGGCTACAGGACAATCAAAAAAAAGGATCGCGTTTTTTGGCCACACAGGGCAGAGAGTAGATTCTCCATCTTCGTGCCGTGGGATCTGTGCGATCGATTCGTGTGTCGATACAGACCACCCAACATCAAATTAGGAGTTTCCGGAAATGTTAAATGTTAGATGAAATGTTTCAGGGCGAAATTTTGATGAGGATGAATTATGAAGCTTTTGACGAGGCATTGACTACACTAATTCTTCCTTTTTCCATCGGTGTCCAAGAATACACAGCGTCCTAGTACTAAACGCGTCCTAGACCTCCTCCCTCCTCCCCCATTCTTCCCCAATTCTTCCCCAATTCTTCCCTTTTCTAGAAGTGAGTTTTCCGAACGTTCACTCAGGCCCCCCCCCCAAAGGTGCGAGAGAGAAAGCAAGTTGTCTCACTCAAGAGAGTTTTGCCCAGGCAACGCAGGCGCTCGCGGTGGTCAGCGCACGCGACCGCGATGGACCCAATTGCGGGCGTAACGATGGACGCCATGGCGTCGAGGACAGTCGGGGGGCTGTCCGAGAACTCCACGGAGCTCGCCGCGAGTCTAAGCAAGCTGAGCCACACCGCTCCGGTCCGCAAGTCTCAGACCACGGACGAGGTGTGGCGCGCGACCAAGTTGAGGACGCACACGACGGAGGGTCAGGGATGGAAGAAGAAGACGGCGGCGGCGTCGGCGGGGGGCGGGGTGAGGAACATTGCCCATGAGTCCGAGGAGTACGACAAGCTCGTTTCGACGGCCCAGCAGCGGCAGATTCCCAGGCAGGCGGTGTGGGAGGAGCATGGGGACCTGCACGGGAGGGGAGACGAGCTTGGAGCGCCGAGCACCTCGCTTCCCGACCTTACTTTGGGGTACACGGCACCCAGCAAGGCCCACAAGGCCAAGGATGACCTGAAGTCTTTTGGCCAGAGGCGCCAGAAGCGGCTGAAGAGCCTGAACACCTACGTCAACAAGTTCACCACTCAGCTCACCGATTTGATAGAGCAGAGGAGGGCTAAGAATTTACACTTCGCGGCGGAGGCCATATTCTACGCCAACAAGATTGACGCGAAGCTGGGGCAGGACGGGGAGGCGCTCGCGAGGGGCGACGCCAAGTTCGCTGACGCGAACGGCGTCCGCAGTGGGAACCCGGGGCGGCGAGAATTGGACGGCGACGGAGGGATGAACGGCCTGCCCAGCGAGGAGTGGCGGACGGATGTTCCGATCAAGAAGAACGTTTCGAACTTGAAGTGGGTGAAGCAGCTGGTTAGCTACACGGAATCCTACCCCGTCTTTGCGGGCGCGGGAGAAACGAGGTCTCAGCTCCCGCCCACCCTGAATGTCAAAGTGGAGGAATACGCGAACTCCACGAAGACGCACCACGTCTTCGAGCAGACCGTGTTCCCCTCGCTGAAGCCCGAGAGGCGGGAAGACGCCTTCCTGCTTGAGTGCTGGCTCATCGACGTGATGAAGAGGCTGGCAGTCGATATGGCGGGGGAGGGCGAGGGCGAGGGCGCTGACATTGAGGGGGTCGCTGACGCTGCGCTCTGGATCTACCGGACCGCGTTCGAGGAGATCGCCAGGCAGGTCCACACGCTGTGCAAAGTGAAGGCCGACTTGCTCAAGCGGGTCTGGGACCAGTTCTTCTGGCTGCTGGAGCTCAGGGCCGGCCTGAAGTACGAGGAAGAGGTGGAGTCCCTTGCGCAGGCCTGCAACTCGTTCAGGAAGATGATAACCTCGATGGAACAGGAGCAGAGCAAGATGGAGCGGTCGTACCAGAGCAAGCTCGACCAGGCCGTCCAGGAGCGGATGAAGATTGAGAGGGATGCCAACAGGATCGCGGAGAGGTACGCGCTGATCGAGCAGAGCAAGAAGGAGATCGACAGGCAGCTCGCCGAGGCGAACAAGCACCACCTGAGCGAGATCAACAACAGGCTGGGGATCGAGGAGAGGCTGAACGAGGTCTCGAGGCTGCTGAGGAATGAGAAGGGCCTGCACACTGAGACCAACAGAGAGAAAATCAACTTGATGAAGGTGGTGAAGGAACTGAAGGAGGAGGTCACGGAGAAGAACAGGGGGCTGAACGAGCTCAACTCTGAGAACTCGAGCTTGAAGTCCCAGGTGCAGTCTCTGGAGATGCTCGTCGCGAGGTACGAGTCCCAGCTCGAGCAGGTGAAGACGGACACCATCATGGAGAGGAACCTCAAGTCCGCCGCTCAGGAGGACCTGAAGCACCTGAGGGGGGTGCTGAAGAAGAAGGAGGCCACCGAGAAGGAGCTGAGGAAGCAGAACAACGAGCTGCTGAACAAGAACGCCAAGCTGGAGCAGGACCTGTCGTCCACGAGGCAGGAGCTTGCGGACAAGTGCGCGGATCACAACAAGCTGACGAGGGATTTCAAGCAGCTCGAGGAGAAGTACACGGAGAGGACGGAGGACCTTGCGCAGGTCCAGTCCACCCTGGACAAGGAGCGCGAGGAGAACGCCGCTACGATGAAGGAGATGAACAACAGAGCCACGGAGAGGGACTCCACGATCTCCAACCTGAACAATGAGGTGAACAGTTGCAAGGTCGAAATCTCGGACTTGAACAGGCAGGTGCAGAAGCACGCCTCGGCTCACAGCAGCCTTCGGCAGATCCTGGAGCCCATCGCCTCGGAGCTCGAGGAGAAGCAGGACTACGACCCATTCAAGAAAGAGAGGGAGGAGCCCATGTGGCAGGATGTGGAGGTTTCCGGGAAGGTCTACCAGACGCTGATCAAGGTCACCACCAAGCTCGGCAAGGCGGACGAGGACCTGAGGCACTCTCAGCAGCGCGTCGCAGTGTACCAGCAACGCTTCCAGATGGAGGAGGAGCTGAGGAAGAAGCACGAGGAGAAGATCTTTGAGGAGAAGTCCAAGAAGGAGAGGCTGGTCAGGGAGCTCGCGTCGGTGAAGAAGGCCCACTCGTCGTCCAACGTGAACTACGAGCAGGCCTCGGCTTTGAACTCTCGCCTGGAGAAGGAGAACGACGACAAGAGGCAGGAGATCAAGCAGCTGCGGAACCAGATCAGGGACCTCAACGTCAAGACCTCGAGCTTCAACGACCTGCAGAAGGAGAACGGCTTGCTCAAGGACGGCCTGAACAAGAAGAAGGCCAAGATGGACGAGATGGCCGAGGAGATCAAGGGGCTGAACAAGCAGGTGGACAAGCTGAAAAAGGAGAAGAGGCAGATCGAGGAGGTTTGTGACAAGAAGGAGTCCCAAGTGAAGTCGCTGACGATCCAGAGGGACACCTTGGCTAAGCAAGTCACCCAGAGGGACGAGACCATCAAGAAGCTGATGGACAGGGTTGAGGTTCTGGAGGCGCAGCTCGCGTCCTTTTCGGAGGGCAAAGAGAAGGAGGTCGGCGCTCTCATCATGGAGAGGAAAGACCTCGTCAGGAGGCTCAGGTTCCAGAGGGGCCAGACCAGGAAGCTCCAGGAGGAGCTCGCCAAGACAGCTACCTCGACGGCGGTCTCCAAGTACATGCTCCAAGGCCTCCAGGTCACACACGAGTTGCTCGAGGAGTCCGCGGTCATGCAGCGCACAAAGGAGCTCCTCAGGGACTCGATGGAGTCCGAGGACGCCATGTACAAGTACGAGGATGAGCTCGCGGATGCCGGGGAGGTCCTGGACGAGGAGGTGGCGGAGATGGAGGCTCTCGGGGCGCCAATCCCGGCCACCCGGGACTACCGTGAGCCGCTGACGATCATGAAGCTCAAGGTGTACCTGCTGGGGGCCCAGAACAGGAACATGAGAAAGCAGTACGAGCAGGAGGCCAAGGCGCACAGGGACTGCGTGGAGAGCTTCAGGGTCGCTATGGCGGACCTGCAGGAGATGTATGAGTCCCTGGTGGAGGCGACCACCAAGATGAATAGGGAGATTTTGACCAGGCAGGTCGACTTCACCGAGGGAATCAACGCGGAGCTCTCCACCCTGAAGAGGGAGATCGTAAAGCCCCTGTGCAGGTGGGGAATCTCGTGCGGCACCAGGCTGCACGGCTGGGAGCTCAGGTTCAACACGAGGAAGGACGCTGGGCTGCAGACCAACGATGCGCTGCTCGAGCCTTGGCTCCAGTATGTCAACAGGCTGCCCAGCGACGTGCCAAGCGGATCTGCTTTCCTGGAGAAGAGGAAGATTTCCAAGACGATCTGCGCGGTCTACAGCAAGCGGTTGGACTCCTCAACGACGTCGTCTGTCGTCCTCGGGTACTATGGCGACATGAGAGCGGACACCGTGTTTGACGCGATCATGGTCGCCTTCAGGCAGATCTACGGAAACTTTGACTCCTCCAAGTCCGAGAAGCACGTGAAGGAGTTCATCAGGATGCTCAGGCACACCTCGCACGACGACCTGAAGATCAGAACGTTCTCCAGGTTCTGTGGCATCGCCCAGCCTGCACTTGGCGCCAAGGAGTTCCACTTCATGATGGACACCCTGGACTGCATCCGTAGGCTGATGGGTGTCAATTGGCGCACCATTGTGCAACAGTGGGAGGTGGGCAAGGCGGGCCTTCCCGTGCCTTGCATGATGGACGCGCTCTGCAACATCTACAACACCAACAACCCCGCGCAGCTCCCCGTCGTGCTGAACCACTTGAGGTACGCCATCACGGACGGTAAGCTTGGACCTTGCGTTGATCTCGACACTTTTGTGGACACCATCGTCAACGAGTTTGAGGATGGGTCGTGCCCGATCTCACCGGTGCTCGCGCCGAGGAGGCTCATCGACACGACGACGGTGAACAAGCTGGAGTTCTAAAATCTTGTTTTACAAACGACACTTGGGAGAAAAAGATGAAAAAGAATGTGAGTGCGCCTCTCTTACGCAAACCAGCGAACGCCATCTCAATCGTCCTCCTGCAGGCTCTTGATGACGAACCCGCCCGCGAAGAGCGCCGCGAAGGCGGCGAAGAAGACGGCGGTGCTCGCGTAGTGCACCGCGGTAAGCGCCGGGCCGTCGTTTGGAATGAGGACGAGTGACCCGATGCCGCCGAGGAAGAACGGGATGGAGTAGGACGTGATCGTCGCCCCGTCCTTGGCGAAGGCGCTCTCGAGGAGAGACAGAACCCCCAGCTTCTCCGCCGTTGACAGGAGCTTCAAGCTCTCGACCTTGGAGAGCGTCAGCCCCGCCTTCTCCGCGGCGCTAAGTAGGCCGGACTGCTCCACCCCGCTGAGCACCTTCCTCTTCGCGAGCCTGTCCACCAAATTGTACGATTTCGTTTCCTTGTCCTCCACGAAGATTCCAACGGAACCCAGCCCCTTGGACCAATCCTTGTCCTCGGTCACCACCTTTCTTCCAACCATACAGGTCACCCTCCTCCCTCCCTGGACCTGGGTCCTGGTGGTTCCGTGGCCGGCGGCCGGTGACCACCTCCCCAGCATGGCTTTCCTCGTCCCGAGGGCGCTCCTCAACTGCGGGTTGCTCACCATCATGCCGTCGATCATCTCTCTGCCTCGTCGTCGCTCTCGTCGCGATCTGATCTTCTCTGTTGGTTTCACACCAACCAACCGATTTTCACTGCCAACATTTCCACGCCTGAAATTGGAAATGTTGAGCACTGCGACTGGATTTAGCGCTTGTTTGTGTGTGTTTTCTTAGATGGGGATTTCTACTCTCAAATCGATTGGTTTCATGCAAGTTTCGATATTAGACGTTACAATTCCTCCAGGACTTCCATTTTTCTTTTTCGTGCGGACTTCAGAATTGAACGAAAAAAAATGACAAAAACTTCACTTTCCAACTTTCAAGACACGACCGAGTTGAGTGTCTCAAAGACACACTCCCAGGCCTCTGCTGCGCGCGGTGAGGGGGTGAGGTGCCTATGGTAGAGAGAGAGAGCGAGCGCCCGACAAACCAAAGCCGCCGACTTTCGACTGAATACCCTCCCCTCGTCCTCCTTTTCCGGTCGCGAAAGACAAGAGTAGGTAACAAGAGTGCTCCCTCCTGAACACAAAAGCTTAAGCAATCAATCCGTTCGTATTCCAAAAACGTATAGTTCGTCCAAACCGATGACCTGGGCGAGCGACAGGTGTTAGGCCCGGAACGCGATGGACGGGTCGGGATCGGGCGGCGCCAAGGTCGCCTCGGCCCGTGACGACGTCGAGAAGTCCCTGCTCCTCGCGTCCCTACAGGTGAGTTGTGGTGGCTGGTGGTATTCCAACAACCCTTCGACGCTTCCGCACTCGAAGGTGTCGTGTGGCTCGATGTCCGTATACGGCCCAGCTCAGCGACTTGTTCGTCAATGATGGACCTGTAGACGGAGGTGGTGCTCGTCCCGCTCGTATCGACCTCCCCCGCCCCGCGACCGGCACTGACGTTTTCCTCCTCCCTCCTTTCTTGTTTGCTGACTAGGACTACAACGAGAAGCTGGTGCTGGAGGTGCACACTCTGCGAGAAGAGAACGAGGGCCTGCTTCTGCTGAACGACGAGAAGGACGGCCTGATCGCAGAGAGGGAGGCTCACTTCTCTGGCGCGAAGGATGCCATCGACAGGTCGATCAGGGCGCTAAAGGAGAACGTGTTGGGTAGCTTGAGGGAGAGAGACCGGGCCACGGCTAGGGTAGGAGAGCTGGAGAGGGCGCTGGCCCAATCCCAGGAGCGGTGCAGGGGGCTGGAGGAGTCACTGGCGGAGTCAAGGGGCGAGGCGGGGAGGCAGAGGGACCTGGTCTCGAGGTCGCTCCGCGCTCTGGCGAAGCAGAAGGTGGAGGCGACCCTCTCGCTTCGGGGGCTGCCTCCTCCGGGAGACCATAGTGGAGACCGCGCGGAGCGGGGGAGGCAGGCCTCCACCGCCCTGGCCATTCCGGACGACGAAGCCGACCTCGTGGGCCGGATGGAGGTCGAGCACCTCTTGGATTCCGTGGGGTCCGCGCTGCAGAGAAAGATCATGTCCGACCGTTGCGGTGTGTTGGAGGAAGAAATTTCCAGGGCAAACGAGATCCTGAGGGACGAGAGGGACGGCAGGCTGTTGCTGGAGCAGAGACAGGGTGAGCCACCTTCTTGTCCTCGTTCTTTCCCGCCACTTCTAACACATACCTTTTTTCTTCGTCCTAACTCTCAACTGCGCGCGTGTGTTTGTTTGTTTTGTGATCGGAAACAGGGGCGAGCCAGAGGACGATCTCCCAGCTGATCTCCCTGCTTTTCGTGGACAAATCGGAGTCCCAGCGCAAGAAGCAACTCGTTCGGTCGATCCTGGCGGCGGCGGGGCCCAAGGGAAAGAAGGCCGCGGGGTCCTTCCGGTCGATGAAGGGTGGGAGACAGAAGGGGGGCGGCTCGAAGGAAATGGCAGTCTCCAGCGTGCAGGCCATCGAGGGCCTCCTGCAGGCCAACTCGGAGATGGAGGCGATGAGGACTGCTCACTTTCGGCTCATCCTCAACCTTCTCGAGGACGAGCTTCACTTGCTCGACATGCACTACGATAGGCTGCTGCAAGAGAAGGAGAGGAAGAAGGACGAGGACACGTCACGTTACGTGCAGTCCTTGATCGACAGGGTGTTGGAGGAGCTCAAGGAGAAGGGAGCGCAGATCCAAATCTTCTCGGGTCTGCTTAAAACAACGCAGGACTAACGTCCAAGCAAACAACAAATACTATGTACAAACCGCTATCTGAGCCGAGTTCTGTGGTTTAGGCGGCTTGATGGGTCCGCAAAGCGCGAGCCGGAGCTGCTGGCGTCGCTGTGAAGGCTTATTCTGAGCTTCAGCTCTGTGGCCGATCCCTGCTGAGGTCTGCCGCTGCCCGATCCCTTCTCCTTGGACGTGCTCCTCATAAGCAGCCCCTTCCTCGCCTCCGCGAGCTCACTCGCCAGCGACCTGACGTGCGGGGCGGACGCCTGCAGCGACATCTTGACCGTGTGAATCCTCTGGAACCTATCAAAGGTGTCGTCGCTCAGGGAAGACCTGAGCATTTGAGGAGACATGAGAGAGTTGCATCCGACGGGGCAGCTGATAGGCACACCAATGGCGCCGCTGAGCGAGCTGTCCACGAGGGATAGCGAGCACTCCTTGCAGATCGTGTGTCCGCACTTGAGGGTGACCCCGCTCTTCCTGTCCGCGTTCTGGTATCCGAGGCAGAGCCTGCAGTAGAACCCCGAGGGTTCCTTATCTCCGCGGCCAAGTTGGTCCTCAATAACGTCGAGCGCATGGTGCATGTCCTTGTACAAGTCTGGGTCTTTCACGGGCTCCGGCCCCGCCTGGCTGAGCAGCCGGAACAAAGCTTTGCTGAGGTTTGCCGGGCCACCGTCCTTGGCGCTGACGAGGGCCTCCCGCGCGATCTGGGTGCACAGCCTTCTGTAATCCAGTTCCCTCCTTTTCATGGGCGACTCAACCGACTCCAAGTCCAAGGAGGACTCCTTGTATAGATATGCTTTGAGCCCGGAGTGTGGAGGTGCCGGCCAGTGCTCACGCCGCAACCGGGTGTCTTTCTCGAGCCTGAGGAGTCCCGCAGCCCGCCGGGCCTGCACGAGCTTTCTGCACTTTCCCCTCAGGTCCTTCACCTCCTGCGTCTTTCTAGGCAGCCTCCGAAACTCGGTGTTATAAGCATAACTGGCAAAGGCGAGCACCAGTATGAAGTGCATTATTCCAAAGCCCTTGTGCGAGGTACCCAGCCAAGATTCGTACACGAAAGCGAGCGCGCCCGCGAAGGCTATGCAGGCCAGGAGGGCTCTCACCAACGGGCTGCGGGACACTATTTCGCTGGACAGGGAGAGGATCTTGTGACCGAGGCTTTGCAGGGACTTTGGGGTTGGGGGAGAGCCGGGAAGGCCGCCGACCGACGAGGTCGATGCCATTGACCCTCCCTCCGCTCCTATCTCTTCGTACTCCCCCCTCATGCCTTGGACTTGACGGACTCCATTAGTCTGTGGTCCTCGTCCACCACTCGGCTCCCGCGGTCTCTTCCTCCCGGAATTCTTCAATTCTCCCAAAAAAAGGTGACGGCTTTTGGGAGTCATCTACGGATTTTGGGCAGAAAATGGGGAAGGCAGGAGGGCGGAGGATCCACAGCACAGTGTAGGAATGGAGGCAAAGATGCGCTTGGTGTGGATCCTAAACGGACCTTGACGACGAAGGCGAAGGTCGAGAGGGGATGACGACGGCGATGGCGACGGAGTGCTCCCTTGACTCATTCGTTTATCGCGAGAACCTTCAAGAAGTCCACGGACCACGGCATGAAGGCAGCACCAGTTGGAGAAAGGCGGAAGGGTGAAAAACGTTGGAGCCAAAGACCACAAATGCACTGGGTGGGGCTTTCGTTCTTGGCTTCAGAAAAGAATAATACGTCAAACCTCGCACTACAGGTGCGTGCGGGTTCGGGACAGGCCTTGCCGTTCCCCCCCCGCTCCCCTTAGCTCGACTCGACCTCGTTCTCGCTGCTGGCCTTGCCCAAAGCCTTCCTGAGAACCACCTCCTCCGCCTCCTGGACTTGCCTGAGCGCCCCGACGCCCGTGCTCCCCGCCACCCTGTCCTCGTCCTCCACAATCTGCCTCCGGAGGTCCTCTGGCGTGGTGAAGGGGTATCCCTTTCTCGCCGCGTGCGGGTCAAGGTCCATCAGAACCTTGGTCTTGATGGGAGCCATCTGGTTTGTGAGCATGTTCACAGGAACCTTGGCCATCTGAGGTGCGCACGGCAAGTGATAATGAGAGCGAGGGTCAGCGGCGGGCAACGCGGGGCAGATAGAGAGATAGAGAGTTCGGGAGTCTGAGCTCTCACCTTCGGATTCTCTTCGAAATATTTTCGGATGAGGGAATCGCCCTCGTGACTCAAGATGCGCTTCCTTCGCCCGTCGGTCTTATGCCTGTTCGCGAACCCGTAGTTCGGCAGCGGGCACCTTTTGCAGAAGGAAAGCGAATTGCGGTTTCACGTCAGAACAAAGGAGAACTCATACCTGTCGTCGTAGGGCAGAACTCGGCCGCCCTCCAACCAAAAAAAAAAAAAACCGGAAACACAGGACGTGCATGCGCTTGGCGGAGCAAGGCAAGACAAGGTACTCACAGGTCCTCCATCGCGGTCCAGTCCTCGTCGAGAGGGAGGTTGGTCACCTGGGCCATCTTCCGGGCCCGCCGCATTGGGCTCTGCGCCCTGCGAAGGAGAGCCCTCACCCCCGTCATGGCGGACAAAAGCTCCTTGCTCTTGCCGATCCACTTGCACACTCGCCCGCCGGCTCCACCTCCTACTGCGACCCCTGCGCTGGCGCTGGCATGACGTCCGAACAACTTTTCTGGAAATGTTTCATCAAGAAATAAAAAACCAAAACAATTCAAAAAACGTTTCAGAGAGTGAGAGGACAGATAGACCATTCTGAACGCGATGGCGATGGGGGTCGGCGAGGGAGAGGAGACCGAGGGCGCGGCCGTGGAGGCGGCCATGGCGGAGGAGGCATGCCAATCACGGAAGGTCTCGAAGGCCAAAGGGAGGTTCACTCATTTGCTGGAGCCCATCCGTTCGCTGGCGGACAACTGGAGTGTCGACATCGCGTGCGAGCTCGAGGCGTACCTCGAGGAACTTGAAGACCTGTGTTGTGCTGAGGAAGAAGAGGTGACACAGTCCACGGAGGGTCCGGCCGATGGTGGCGATGATGTCGTCATGGAGAAGAAGAAGTTCAGCTTCGCCAAGGCCGCCCTCCTCGTTCAGGGGTCAACCTACGTGTACTCCAAAAAGGTAAGAGTTCAGCTTGAAAAAAAAAAAACTCGTTTTCACTTTTTTCACAAGCGTTTGGACTGACGACGAGAGATGTATTCTCCATGATTCATCCACCATTAAACCATTCTTGTCGCTTCTTTTCGTGTTTGTCACGATAAGGTGGAGTATCTTTACTCGTTGGTCGTGGAGTGCATCGAGAGGGTGTTGAGCTCGGGCAGGAGGCGGGCGTGTAAGGACCGGCTCCACGGGACAGACAATGCCGCTGCGGAGGACGACGAGGACCTCTTTCTGCTTGAGGGCAACGAGGAGGCCTACTTGAACCTCGACGACCACGTGACGCTCGTGAACGCGGGTCGCGACAGTGACGACGGCCTCCAGCTCGACCTGGACGAGGAGGGGGAGGAAAACCTGATGGAGGTGGAAGGCCCGCCCCAGGAGCACTCCGCGATCATGATCGCGCTGCAGAACTCCCAGAGGTGAGCCGTCGGGTCGTGAGCTGAGCTCGAAACCAACCTACCCACTTCACTTATGAGCGTTGCTGACCTTTGACTCTTCCTCGAAAAGCAGCAACAGGCACTTGGGAGCAGACGACAACATCGAAAACCAGGGAGCTTTCAACCTTTCGGCGTTCACGGTGCACGAGTCCGGCGCCCTGCTGCTCGAGGGGAACGCCCACGGCGCCCAGCTCGACGGCGACCTCATGCCCGTGGCAGCCGACGACGAGGCCGGGCTTCCCCAAGCAGACCTGCCTCCAGCCTCCCCGTTTGAGGATTTTATGGATGCCGGTGGTGCGTTCGACGAAGGCGAGTTCGCCGAGGACGCGGCGATGGCGGACGTGGAGACCACCCCGGCGGCTCGGGCGGTCGCGGGACGCGCCGTGGTGCCCGCACCCGCAGCCGCTGGTGGCGATGATGGCGAAGACGAGGAGCTGGATCCTTACGAGCCTCTGGACCCCGAGGATCAAGGAAAGTGGCGGGAGAAGCCCTTCAGGAGGGGAAGGACGCAGCTGAGGCTCGGTGGCGAGGGCGCGTCGGGCGGCACCATGGCGGAAGCCTCTGATGACGGGCCGTCGTCGTGGTTCGCGGTGCCTGCTCGCACCGAGTTTCCTGATCTTTTCCGCTCCAGGCATCGGCGCCAGAGGCGGGAGAGGAGGACCCAGGCCGTCCTCGCGGAGGAGGAGGATGGCATGGGCGGGGCGCCAGGGGTCGAGGAGGAAGTCGATTTCGGGTATGGTGGCGAGGCGGACTTTGGGGAGGACCTCGGCCACGAGGAGGTCGACTTTGACGTGGACGCGGTCGGGCCGGAGGCGCCGCCGGCGGTGGCAGCGGAGGAAGATGGAACGGCCGGGGAGCCCACCTACGAGGAAATGTGCCGGCACCACGTGGAGAGGCTCATGTCGGGTGAGTCCTTCGTCTTCTTGGCCACCCCTCCCCCACAAATCTTCTGACCACCTTTCCATCTCTTTCCCTCTCTGTCCACCACAACGTTAGCGGCGGAAACGCAAGCGCGGCAGACTGACTTGGCCCAGCGCGTTTTCGCTTGGAAGAAGAAGGTCGAGCCCGCCCTGAGGCGGTGCGAGCAGCACGGCGACTTCAACATCAAGGAGTACAGGGAGGCCATGAGGGCGGAGTCTGAAGTGGACTCTAAGGGCGACGTTGAGGAGTGCCTGCAGCAGACCAGCGTGCTGGCTTCTTCTCAGGTCCACGAGGTCTGCAGGAAATTTTTGGCGCTCCTGATGATCAAGTCCGACGCCAGCGTCACGCTCGAGGACTTCCAGGCCATCGGCAAGGAGAACGAGGCCGACGATGGGATGGTAGGGGCGGGCAAGACCCTTGGGAAGAGGGTAAGGACGCCGCTGGAAGCAGCGGAGGGGCACGCGTAACTCTCCTTCCTCATTCTATCTCGTCTCAAGGAACGTTGTTGTTTTTTCTTGTACAAGTAGAGCAAAATGAATTCGTGTGTTTGTGAAGCCCTCGCTCCTGTGCTCCATTCCCGTGGACAAGAGGATCTATATTATATTACATATGGAACCCTGTGAGTCCAGGCTTCTTGGGCAGTGGAAATTTCTCAAGGTTCTGCACGGGATTCGGATCAGGTTCGGCTTCCCCAAATCACTTTTTGGGGCGGCCGTGTAGATTCCAGGTCTTGGGCCTCGCCAACACGTTCCCACCACGAACGCACTGATGGCCTCAGAAAATAAAAACAAGGCGAGGGGGACGAGAGCGAGAGCGAGAGAGAGAGAGAGCTTGGCCAACGCGGCGACGAGCGACGACGGCGAAGACGGACAGGAGTCAGAGCACACACAGGTGAAGATGCGCGGAGCGTGCGGAGCGAGGAAGGGCTGTGAGGCGACCGCTAAGGTCGGAGGCAAGGGAGCCGTGGTCGCGAGGCCCGCGAGGTCCGTGGCCGGTTCTCGCCGCGGGTATGCCGCGAGAACCCCCACTATGACGAAGGCCCTTGCGTCGTCCATGAACGCCACGGTGAAGACGCCGAGGGCGCACGGCTCCTCTTGCCGCGGGTCTCGCTTGGTCACCAGCGCGGCGAGGACGACGCCCATTGAAAAGTACAGAAATATCGGTATTATGGCTCACATCGACGCTGGCAAGACCACGACCACGGAGCGTATCTTGTACTACACTGGAAAGTCGTACAAGATTGGCGAGGTCCATGAAGGTGCTGCGACGATGGATTGGATGGAGCAGGAGCAGGAGAGGGGAATCACCATTACCTCTGCCGCGACCACTTGTTTTTGGGATGACCACCGCATCAATATCATCGACACTCCGGGGCACGTGGACTTCACCTTGGAGGTGGAGCGTGCTCTCCGTGTTCTGGACGGTAGCGTCGCCCTCTTTGACTCGGTGTCTGGGGTCGAGCCCCAGTCCGAGACCGTGTGGAGGCAGGCTGACAAGTACGGCGTGCCCAGGCTTTGCTTTGTGAACAAGATGGACCGCATGGGCGCCGACTTCTTCAACGTCGTTTCCATGATCACGGAGAACCTTGGGGCAAACCCGCTGCCGCTGCAGATCCCCATCGGTGCCGAGGAGGACTTCCAGGGCGTCGTCGACCTTGTCAAGATGAAGGCCATCGTTTGGACTGGGGAGGAGATGGGTGCGAGCTTTGAGGAGCGTGACATCCCAGCGGACCTCCAGGACCAGGCCGATGAGTACAGGATGGCGTTGGTTGAGGCCTGCGTCGAGCTCGACGAGGAGGCCATGGAGAAGTTCTTCGAGGGCGAGGAGCCCTCCGAGGAGGACCTCACCAAGCTGATCAGGAAGGGCACCATCGGAGGCGCCTTCGTGCCCGTGCTGTGCGGAACCGCGTTCAAGAACAAGGGAGTCCAGCCCCTGCTGGACGCTGTCATCTCCTACCTCCCAGCCCCGACCGACCTGCCCGACATGAAGGGAACCGCCGTGAAGGACGAGACCCAGGAAATGGTCAGGAAGCCCTCGGACGACGAGCCTTTCTCCGCCTTGGCCTTTAAGGTGATGGCCGACCCATTCGTGGGATCTCTGACCTTTGCGAGGGTCTACTCTGGAAAGCTCCAGTCCGGTACGTACGCCCTGAACACGGGCAAGGGAAAGAAGGAGAGGATCGGCAGGCTGCTCGAGATGCACGCCAACAGCAGGGAGGACGTGGAGGAGGCCTGTGCGGGAGACATCATTGCCATCGCCGGCCTTAAGGACACGACCACCGGGGAGACCTTGTGCGACAATGACTCTCCCATCATTCTGGAGAAGATGGACTTCCCCGACCCCGTGATCAAGATTGCCATCGAGCCCAAGACCAAGGGCGACCTGGAGAAGATGTCGGACGGTTTGATCAAGCTTGCGCAGGAGGACCCTTCCTTCAGGTTTAGCAGGGACGAGGAGAGCAACCAGACGGTCATTGAGGGCATGGGAGAGCTGCACCTCGAGATTCTCGTGGATAGGCTGAAGAGGGAGTTCAACGTGGAGGCGAACGTCGGCGCGCCGCAGGTCAACTACCGCGAGTCCATCAGCAAGGCCTCTGAGGTCAGGTACGTTCACAAGAAGCAGTCTGGAGGTAGCGGCCAGTTCGCGGACGTCGCGATCAAGTTCGAGCCTGCTGAGGCCGGCAGCGGCTTCTCCTTCGAGGAGGAGATCAAGGGAGGTGTCGTGCCAAAGGAGTACATCCCTGGCGTGAAGAAGGGCCTGGAGGAGATGATGGAGAGCGGAATTCTCGCCGGCTTCCCCGTCGTGGACGTCAAGGCCACCCTTTACGACGGCAGCTTCCACGACGTCGACTCGTCCGTCCTGGCCTTCCAGATCGCGGCGAGGCAGGCCTTCAAGGACGGAATGAAGAAGTCCGGCCCGCAGCTCCTGGAGCCCATCATGGAGGTCGAGGTCATCTGCCCAGAGGACAACATGGGTGACGTCATTGGAGACCTTAACTCGCGGAGGGGAATGATCGGGAACCTCGGAGACAAGCCAGGCGGACTGAAGACCGTCAAGGCCGACGTCCCGCTGTCCGAGATGTTCCAGTTCGTTTCGAGGCTGAGATCCATGACCAAGGGAAGGGGAAACTACTCGATGACGCTGACCAAGTACGATGTGGTGCCACAGCACATTGTTGAGACGATCTCCGCCGACAAGGGATCCGCCGTGGCCGCTTGAGCAGGCCGAGCCTTATCGGGAGCCGAAGAAAACAAAACAAAACAACGTGTAAAGGAATTTCAGATTACGATTTTGAGGGAGCGCGAACGCACAAACACTCAGCTTGAGAGGTGCCCGATGGTCAAGACCTCCCTCCCGTCCCTGGCGTCCCCGACGAGGCCAACACAGGCCAGCCACCGGCCCCGCGGGCTCCACGCCAGCCCCCTCGCCGGCTGCCTTGCCACCTCCTCATGCACCAAGCCGCCAGTTCCCACATTGACGATCGCAATGCAGCCGTCCTCGCTTGCGTACGCCAAGCAATCCCCAGAGCTGTCAAAGGCGAGGGAGGTGACGGTGGAGTCGAACTTCGCGAAGGATCGCTCGCAGCACATCGCCTCGGCATCCCACAGGCTGACGATGGCGTCGGATCCGCCGGTGGCGAATCGTTGGCCGGTGGGGTCGGCGGCCACGCAGACCGCCTCTCCCATGTGAGACTTGACCTCGTTTATGGGCTCGCCCAGGGCCGGGTAATCGAAGACCTCGATGTGGCCCGTCCCATTGGCGACGAGGAGGGCGTCCCCCGCGGCATCCCAGCAGAACCCGGCCGCCCCCGCGCCCCTCGTGAGCTCGCTGGAGACCTGGAAGGTCTGTCGAAATCGATCGCGGGCGGAGAGGAGGTCGAGATGAAATTGTTTAAGTCAGCAATCGAGCAGGACCGGCTTCGCTCAAGGCTCTGTTATGAGGGTTTCGACTCCAACCTTGACATCGACAAATGAAACTTGGCCCTTGTCGTCTCCAATGGCTATGGCGTCCCCTCTCGGCCGCCAAGCCGCCCGAAGTGCTTTGCCCGAGGTGGACACCTTGCCCACCGACGTGCCGCTCCTCACGTCCCAAAGGCGGACGCTCCTGTCCGAGGACGCCGTCGCCAGGAGGTTCGCGTTGTTCGGGTCCCAGCAACAACCATGGATCCCTCCGGCCTTGTGACCCTTGAGCTTGGTCTCTTGCTTTGCTTCGCCACCCGCACCGACTTTCCAGACGCAGGCCACCGAGTCCGCCCCTCCCGTCGCGATCCGCTGGCCGAGCTTATCCCACCCGACGCAGATCCCGCGGGCGTGCGCACCCGCGAACTTCCTCGCTTTGTACTCGAACGGCGCGGAGCTCGACGCCATGGTCATGGATTCCTGCCCTGCCGCGCCCGACCGACCCCCTGACCCCGGCGAAGCGATGGCACACCCACTCCTCCCGGCCACTCCCCCTTTCGCCGATGGGGCCGATGCAGCAAAACGGGTGGGGACCGGGAACTCGCATTGCGGAGGGCAGGATAAGGATAAATTTGGACGAAAAAATAAACTTGAAGACCGATTTCCTCGTTTAGATTGACGATAACCGTGTATTCACCGTGTCTGTGTCTCGTGACTAACTTAGTCAGGTCACGTCAGAACATAGTTGCAGGACTTTCTGCGACACGTCCCCGCAGGCGAACGTCCGCGGCGGTTACTGCCAACGATTGAACCCACACTTTTTTTTTGCTTTTTATTGTCCCACAAAAAGATGTGGTGGTGCCACAGCGCGTTGTGACTGCCGCTCAAGCAGGCTGAGCCTTGTCCAAGAGCTTGGGATGACGAAGAGAAAAACAACAGCAACAACAACAACAACAAAAGCGTGGGAAAAAAGCGTATATTTTCAGATTACGTTTTTTGACAGCCCCCCCTCAAAATGGAGGGCACACACACACACACACTCAGCTTAGAACAGACCGCCTCCGCTCTCCACCCTCTCCCTCTCGTACTTCTCAAAGTAGTCGTAGATGGTGGTCACCGCCAGGAGGATTCCCGTACCGCTCCCGATCGCCCCCATGAAGTCGGCAAAAGCGGTCAGGAAACCAATGCACAGACCACCAAAGGCGGCCGCGGTCGGAATGTACCTGTCCAGCTCCCTCCTCAGAGAAGACTCCCTGTGCCCTTGGATGAAGTACTGCTGCTGCTTGAGCTGCTTGGCGACGTCCCTGGAGCTCGTTCCCGAGATCTCAATCCACGTCTTGCTGAACAGGGCGCACGCCGTGAGCATGAAGGTCATGTAGAACAGAGCGTGCAGAGGGTTCTCAAACACATCGCTCAGGTCCGTTGGCGCGGAGATGTAGTAGGCAAGGCCGCCCACGGGGACCTTGTGGCCGCCGAACTGGGACTCCTCCCACCTGCCGAAGAGCCTGACCAGGAAGTTACCGCCGTAGCGCTTGTAGAGCAGCTGGGACAGGAAGTACACGTTGGAAACCAGCGCGGACTGCAGGATGATGGGCATGTTGGAGGTGTAAAAGAGCTTGATGGGGTAGTTCCCGGTGTACCCTCTCATCACCTTGGACTTGATGGGGAGGTCGATCCTGAAGCCCTGGAAGTAGATGACGATCATGAAGACCGCAACGGTGGCCAGAAGGTTGAGGCAGTTTGGCAGGTTGCCCCTGTAGAAGGCCTCCTTGATGGCCTTGACCTTGTCCTTCCTGGTGAGGGTGAGCTGGAAGAGGGAAACAATAGCGCCCTCGAACTCGGCGCCCCTGCCCCTGTTGATGGTCTGGGGCGAGAAGGCCTTCCACACGATCGTCTCGCAGATGTTGGTGGCGATGAAGAGCGACGTGCCGCTGCCAAAGCCGTAGCCCTTGCTCAGCAGGTCATCCAAAAGGCAAACCACGACCGTGGAAGCGAAGAGCTGGCAGACGATGAGAACGGCGCGCAGAACTCCCATCTCCGACACGGGACCGTACATACCGCTCAGCACGTACGCGGTGGCCTGGCCAATGGTAATAAGGAACCCCACAAACTTGTTGGTGTGCTCGAAGAGCTCGCGGTCCTCCTGGACGCTTGGGTCAAAGTCCATGAGCTTGGACCCCGAAAGCAGCTGCATGATGAGCCCAGAGGTCACGATTGGCCCGATACCAAGTTCCATACAGGTTCCTCTGTTGGACGCCATGATCACACGCTGCCAGTAGAAAGGGTCGCTCCCCGCTGTGGAGTAGATCCCGTAAAGTGGGAGCTGAGAGCACACCAAAAAGACGAAGAGGGCGACCGCCGTGTAGAGGACCTTCTCCCTGAAGGGTACCCTCCTCGTCGGCGACGCGACCTCTGGCAAAATGCCAACGAAGGGCTTCACTAGTTCGATAGCTCTGAAGCTCATGATGATGATCAACTCCAGAAGAGATGGGTCGGTCGGTCGGGCGCCGCTGAGCGACCGGCGCTTTGCAAGCCTACCCTCGCCGAGGGCTACCTCTCTCGCCCTCCTAGCCTAGCGCCTGGGTTGGGCGGGCTGCGGCCTGCGGCTCCTGTGAGATTGTTGCTGCGCTGGCGCTCCGCTTCTCGAGGAGGCTTACGAGTTGGCTCGCAGTTCGAAGCTTCGGCCGCCTTCAATGTGGTGTGCGAAATGATTGCAATGCGAAATCTACTCTTTGGTGGGACACGAATACCAACGGGAAATCTGAGAAATCTGAAATCAAATCAATCGCCCTTCAACCCGGAATCTGCCGGAGACATTTTCATGGAAATATCCACGATGGAGAATAACGGTTCTTCCTAATCGTTTCCCTTGTTACAACAAGGATAGAATTTTCTCGAGCTGTCTGAGCAGGTCGGAAGAGTCCTCGTGGCCTGGAAGAGTCTCCAGCGCCGAGTTCGCCATCTCCACGCTCTCCTCGTAGTCCCCCGCGTCAAAGGCGATCAGGGCCGAGTTGTACTTGGGCTCGTGAAGCTCCGGTGCCAGCCTCTCGGCGACCTGGAAGTTGCTCCTGGCCTGCTCAAAGCTTCCCCTCTTGAGCTCCAGGACGCCAAGATTGTTGTACGACTCGGCGTGAGAGGCGTCCACGGAGACGGCGATCTTGAAGGCCTGGTACGCCAGCCCGATGTCCCCGATCGCGATCGCCACGTGCCCAACGTTGTACCACACGTCGGCCATCCCCTCGTCCACCGCGAGTGCTAACGCCTTCTCAAAACAGTGGATCGTCATGTCATACTGGGAAGAGTAGAAGCAGCACAGCGCGACATTGTTCCAGATCTCGGCGTTGTTCACGCCCATCTGGGAGAAGGGGGGCGGCCCAGGCGCACCAAGAGATTGACAGAGAAGGGCAAAAGAAGGATCAGCGGCGCCCTTCGAGAGGCGCGGATAGGAGGGATCAACGAGTCCCCGAGGATCAGCTCCGCTCTTCGAGTTCTCACCTGCAGCAGCCTACGGTAGTAGCGCAGCGCGATCTCGGGCTGGTCGTTGTAAAAGTGGTCGTTCGCCAGGCAGGCGAGGGCCTCCACGTTTGAGGGCTCCAGCTGCGTCACCCGCTTGTACAAAGAGAGCGCCTCCTCAAAATTGTTGACCGAGTCGTGGCAGCGAGACATGCCGAGAAGCAGAGACACGGAGGTCTTGTGCTCCTTGAGGCTCTTCTCGTACGCCTCCAGCGCCTTGAGGGGCTGGTCCATCTTCATGTACACCTGGATGGAGGAGAGGGAAAAGGAGGGCTTCGTCAGCGCTGAGACCTCAGCACACAGGGCGCACGATCGCTGTTCTTGTTGTAAAGGATTGCAACGAACCTTGCAGAGGTCGAGGGTGGCGAGCACGGTGCCACAGTTCTTCTGCGAGCTCAAGAATTGCTTCTCTGCGTCTCTGAACATGCCGAGCTGGAAGTAGCACTTTCCAAGGCGCTCCTTCCACCACCAGTCCCTGTAGTCGCTGAGCTTGGTGCACTGCGAGCACAGCTCCAGCGCCCTTTTCGGGTTGTGGTCCACGTAAAGCATGTAGTCGTTCAAAGCGCGCGCAAGGCCTGTCGACGCGGGCGTATGTAAACAGAGTTGTAATCACGAGTCAGCAAGCTACCTCCTCAGGGCTTGTTTGAGGGTGAGAGAGGGGGGGGGGGGGGAAGAGGGAAAGCGTACCCGGCTTCTTCGCGTATTTTCTGATGTCGATCTTGTCCGAGTCGATGAACTCGTCTCCGCAGTGGTCGAGCATGGAGGCGGTGCCAAGCCTGACGAATCTGCCGCTGCTCGTCACGGGCCTCGCAGTGGTGCCCCTGCGGCCGGCGGCGGTGCCCAGAGCCCGCTCGAGGGAGGTTCCGGGCCGGAGCGCGGAGGACGAGGGCCTCGCGAAACCGCTCGCTGGTCTGCCAGTCCGCCCCCTTACCTGCCCTCCCGCGGCGGTGCCCACCGCCCCGGTCGCCGGCCGGTTCATCGAGGTCCCTGGCCTTGGCATCTGTGCGATCGCGTTCTCGTCCAGGAGCTGGTCTCCAAGAGTGTCATCGAGTAGCTCGATGTCGTCGAGCCAGTCGATCGCGGTGAGCGCCCGGCACTTGAGGTACCAGAACGACTCGTCGTAGGGGTTTCTGCGACCACAGAGAGATAGTGGAGTGAGGTTAGGGGTCGTCGTCAGTCTTATCCGTTTTTGAACCAAGGTCGCCGTCTTTGTGGCCGAGAATTGTCGACGGTCGGCCTTCGAGATCCCCCCGCTCATGCCGCTCACCTGTGCAAGTTTTCTGTGCAGATGTCCACACACTCCTGATACTTTCTCCTCCTGTATTTGCTTTGAGCGAGCCACAACGGGTCCAGGCCCTGGCCCACCATGGTGTTGGTCCCGCTTCCTCTCAAGAGCTTCGCCCGTCGTCACGAGCGCCGCCGCGATGGAGGTCGCCGCAACCCCAACTGCTTCACCGCGTCTCTGACCTAACGATGCTTACGAACGAACCAAGGCGAGCTGTCCTTGGGATGATGCTTGTCTTCGTTTTTTTTTTTCGCAATCAAAAAAATTGAAAATGAAGGACAGCTGCAGCCGATCGGTTCCGACCGCTCTGAGGGGATGGAGGGGGCGTCTACCACCATGGTAGACGGGGGCGCCGCGCTCGCGTTGGGGGAGGAGGACTGGCCCAAAGCGGCAGAGTCATTCCGCGCGGCTTGGAATAGGGTCGCAGGCGCGGTGTCGTCGTCGACCGATCCGTCCTCGTCCTTCCTCGAGCAGGCTGGGGCGTGGGAACTGAGGACGAGTGCGGGCAGAAGTGGCAGGTGTTACCTCGCGCTGGAGGGGGTGCGAGTCGTCGGCGCGGGCATGGCGTCCCCGGGCGCCGCCTGCTTGGGCGGCGAGGTGGACCTGTGGGAGTCCTCCGACGAGGACGGGAGGGAGAGGGAGGGACGGGAAATCGCGTTGCGCTGCGTCGAGGGCGACCACTACCACTTGTACGATTTTCACATCTTGTACAACCCAAGCTACGCGGTCCCGGAGCTTTACTTTTACGGCCGAAGGGCGACCGACGGCCTTGTGCTCGGGCCGAGCGAGGCCGCAGAGGATTTTGCGTCGGTGACCCCCTACCCAGCCGCCGAGCTGCGGCGGGCGTACGTAAGCAAGGACCACCCTTACCTACTCTTGCCTTGGCTCGGGACGCACCTGTGCGAGACGCCCGCGTTGGTAAGGGAGATGGTGAGGGGTGCATGCGCCCCCGACCCCGCGCTCCGGTACATGCTGTCCTGGTGGAGCGCCGTCGGAAAGCACTTCGGCTTGGGGCTGCCCCTTGACAAGCTCTCCAATTACTGATAGAGTAGTCGTATAGCGTTACATATTTTGGTCGTGTTAAGATAAGCATGAGGAACCCCCGCGGCCCCCCCGCGTTTTACCTCGGCATCTTCTCCTCCTTGACGGAGACGACCTCCTCGACCTCGATCTCCTCGGTCTGCGCGCTCTGCTCGGACTCGACGTACCCGGAGAGCCTGACGAGTGCCTCGTGTTCCTCTCTGATCTCCTCGAAGACCTTCTTCTTCGATTCCAAAAAGTCGGCCCACTCGGTCTCCATATTCTTCCTCTCCTCCATTTTCTCCACGTCCGCCTGGGACTTCAACGACTCGTCCTCAGCCTCGAACCGCTTGCTGTACTTCTTCAGGTTCTTCTGAATCTCGTTCTCCTTGTCCTTGCCCAAATCCAGCGGCATCCTCGGCCTCCACAAGAACTGGAAAAACCTGTCCCTGTTCACCTTGTAAAGCTGCTGCCCAAGGAAGGACCAAACGATGTAGCCGTTTTCCATCTGGTGCACGCTCGTTACGCTAGTCGCCACGTAGCGGCCCGTGGGGTCCCAGTCCACGTTGGTGCACATGAAGTGCTCGTTGATGGCCATGGTATCCATGTCGTTGACGTTGAAGAACTCAAGCTGCCCGTTCAGGCCCTTGAGCCCCGCGATGATCAAAAACTTTCCCTGGGGCGACCAGTGCAGCGAGGTGACAGGCCTGCCATGCAGCGTCCCCAGGTGCTTGATCTGGCCCTTCTGGCCATCCTGCATGGTGTAAAAGCTGACGTCAGGTCTCGCGCCATCGCCGTGGACGATGGCAAACCTGTGCCCCTTAGGCTCCCACGCGAAAGAAACAATCTTCTCCTGTTTCTTCTCGAGCTCCAGGACCTCCATCGGGATGTTCCTCTCGCCGACCCTGAAGAACTCAAACCCGTTGTACGAAGTCTTTCCGGACTTGGTGAACCTCGAGACCTGCAGCGCGAGGTAGGTGCCGTCGGGGTGCCAGTGGACGGTAACGTCCTTCACCGAAAACAGGTTCTTGGACTTGATCTCGCTCCTTGAAGGGATCTCCACCAACGACACGCGCGCTGGCTGGTTGCCGTCCGACGATGCAGCCTGGTAAACGCACATCAGCGCCTGGGTCGGCGACCAGTGGAAGTCCACGATGTTTTCCATCTGCAAAGACTTCTTCTCCAACAGTCCCATCTCTGGGGTCTCGTACACAGAGATCATCGTCTTGCCAGACTTGTTCCTGGCGAGCCTGGCGAAGTACTTGTCGTCGTTGCCCTGGCACCACTTGAAAAGGGGCCACTGCAGGGCACCCTCCACGCCGGGCGCCTTGTGCTCCCCGCCGGCCACCATGAAGTCGCTGAGCTTGCCCTTGAAGCTCCTGAGGGTCTGCCCAGACTTGAGGTCAGAGACGTTGAAGACAGCCATGGGCCCCTCCCTCGGGTTGGGGGACTCCTGAGAGGAGTACGACACGAGGTACTTCTCGCACGGGGAGAAGTCTATGAGCTGGACCTTGGAGTGGCCGAACCTCTGGATCCTGGAGAATTCTTCTCCGCCCCACACCTGAGCTCCCTGCCTGTGCACCGTCGCCAGCATGGTGCCCTGGGGGGACCACTGCACATAAGATTCGGTCCAGAAGCTCCGCGAGTACACGTCCTCCGAGGTTCCGGTCTTCGGATCGTTCCAGTGGATCTCGGTCATGTCCTGGTAGCGCACCGCGAACTGGTCCCTTCCCCTTGCGTCCAGCATCCACGAGTACAAGTTATCCTTTCTCACAAAATCCTTGAGCTCTGGCTCCTTGTACTCCTCGGGAGTGGCCGACAGATCCTCAACCTCCTTCAGCAAGTTGCACTTGAAGGTGTGGCTCTTGTCCAGCTTGTATCCCTCGGCCTGCTGCCTCGCGATCTTGGCCTGGTCAGGATTCGCAAACTCAATAAAAGCAAACCCCTTTGTTTTCTTCGTCTGCTCGTCAACGGGCATGTACAACCCGTCCTCGTGGACCTCCCCGATCTGGCTAAAGATTTTCTTGAGCACCCCGAGAAGCTTCTCATACTTCTCGATCCCAATCACGGGCAAGTTGTCAACCACCACAACACACGAGAAGCCTTCATCTTTCTGGATCTCTTCAGCGTTGAAGTCTTCCTCGTCCTCGCTAGGGACGCCATAGTCGTCGCTCTGGTCGGGGAGCTCAACCTCCTCGATGTTGAAGCCGTCCCACGGCCATCCAGTCCTCTCCGGCTCCATCGCGGCGCACAGGTACTCGCTTCGCCTCGCCCCTTGCCTTTGCCGAGCTGCTCGCGCGCGCTGGACACTCGCTGGTGCTGGTGCTTCCCCCGCCCCCCCTCCCGCGTGGGCTTGCTAAAATCAAACAGGGATTTCTACACTGCGGTGGTTCAGAAAAGAGGCCTCGGGGCGGCGGCGAATTGGAAATTTCCATTTTGGAAAGGTTCAGACTTTTCTAGAAAACTTTGGGCGTTAATCTCATTGAGGATCTGATGAGGATGGGGTGCCGTCGTCCCTGTTCCGCGAACTGGAGTTCGCGGTGGAGGGCCTGGATGTCGAACCGAAGGGCCTCGTCCGAAGTTTCTGCTTCATCTTCGCAATCTGTCCCGAGATCTGCTCAGAGTACTCTTGCGTCCCCAGCCTCCTGATCCTGCACCGCTCTTTCATGGCCTCCACCTTGTTGATCATCTGAGCGAAAGAAAATAATAATGATGAAGAGAGGAAGAGAAAATCGACGCCACGTCAGAATCGCCTCCAAGCCCACGCATTCCCTGCCTCCCTCCCTCTCTGAACCAAGTCTGAGAGTGCCCCGCAACCACCACGATCACCACCTCTTGCCCTTGATTTTCTTTGCGGGAATAGCAAACTCACCTCCGTCCGCGCGTGATGCATGAGCCCATCGACGGCGGGTCTGAAGTTGACGCACCCGGCGGCCGATCCGCCCCCGTGGATCGTCTCTATCGTGTTCCTTATCCTCTCCACCTCGTTGCTAAGATGGGCGTCTTCGCTCATCTTTAGCCTGGCCCTCTCCAGCTCGATCTCCCGCTCGATTTCGGCCTCGACCTCGAGCTCCATCCGCCGCACCCGGTCGCCTTGCCCGCCGCCGAGACGAAGGAAGAGCCGAAAACAAGCAAAACAAGGTCAGCAAAACGTAGAGGGTGGGAGAAGACAAAGTTGGTGCGGGTGGAGCGGGTGGGGGCCTGGCACGTCACCCAGCACTCACTCTTGTCATCCGCGAGCACGGCCCTCCTCTCCCTGAACGAGAAGATCTTCGCCTGGCCCCCTGTGGCGGCGATGGAGGACTTGAAGCGCTTGCCGTCCACCTCTATCAGGCTGGGCATTGCCTTGAGACCCTCCATCACGGTGCCCTCTCCTGCGCAAGGGTTCCCGGCCAGCATGAGAAACTGGAGCGACGGGGGCAGGTCCTCGGGTGTGACGCGAGCAATGCGGTTGTGCGAGACGTCCAAGACGCGGAGGCCGCGAAGGCCGTTGAGGCCGTCCACGCGCTCGAGCTCGTTGTTCGAGGCGCAAAGGAAACGAAGGTTCGCCAGCTGGGCCAGGAAGCGGGGGAGGTCACGACAGACAGACAAACAAGAAGAAAAGAGACAATCAATAGGCAATGGAGAAGAAGAAGAAGGGCCGGCGTCAGCGTCGTGCGGTGGCCTGTGGGGAGCGGAGCGAGGGCTAGGGCTCACCTGCCCGCAAAAGGCAAGATTCTTGACGCGGTTGTGTTGGACGTAGAGGTTGGTCACGGACCCGAAGCCAGTGAATACCATGTCGTCCACACTTCCTATGCGCTGCCTATCAAGGTTGAGGTGAGAGACTTGAGACGTGTCGACGTTCTCAGCGTTCTGCCTCTTCAGTATCTCGTCCAGGGTCTCCGTGCACAAGTTCAGTTCTTCCTCCTCGTCCTCCACGAAAGTCTCACGCTCTCCAGCAGGCCCCACCGCCACTAGGTCGTCTTCGTCTGACGAGGACAAGACCTCCACCATCCTCACAGAGCGTCGCCTTTGTTGGACTCGAGGCTCTACCACCGCTGCCTCCCGGACGAGCACGCCTGGCCTCGCCTCGCCTGTGTCTGTTGGTTTTTTTTCAAACTTTTGATCTTGTAAAACTTCGAAAGTGAAGTTCGAGAACTTCTAGACCAAACACGAACACGAACACGCGCGCGGGAGACGGGAGGGAGACGGAGGAGGAAAACGACAGGCGGAGGGGGCGGAGTGCAGCCTCTCGAGAGGGCGGCCAGAGGGGGAGGCAAGGGCGCGCACGCGCGAGGGAGAGAGAGAGAGAGAGAGAGAGAGTGATCGAGCGCGCCTTGGAATACCAAGATTTGTTCCAAGATCGCGCCTTTGGGGGAGGTCTGCACTCGCGGAGCTGAGCTTGGGCCAGGATGGGCTGCCGGTTCTCCAAAAGTGAGAAGCAGCCGCGGCCGGACGAGGGGACCGAGGGCGAGGTCGGGGTGGCCGAGTCGGCGTCGACGACGATCGAGGGGTCCGAGACAGCGAGCCGTGCCTTCACCAGCCTCCGCTCCGACGTCAGCGCCCCGGACGACGAGCTGGTGACCCTCCTCGTGGGCATCGGTCTGCCACAGTATGTCAAAGCGTTTCGGTCGTCAGGGTATGACGATTTGAGTGTTTTGGCGAACATCACGGAGAAGGACATTAGGGACATCGAGGCCTTCTCGGGGGTGACGGTTCTGCCAGGTCACCGGAAGAAGATTATTTTGGCAGGAAGGAGGCTGGGAGGGGACGACGCCGCGACTGGGACTCCCCCCGTCTCCCCGGCCCGGTCAGCGGGCCTGCTTTCCCCGAGGACGAGCGCGCGCGCCGGGGACCTCGCGAGCGTCGTTAGCGAGGAGGAGAACGCCCTCTTTCTAACCTGCAAGAGCGATGATGTCAAGCTCGACAGAACGCGGAGCGCGGCCGCTGCAGTGGACACAGGTGGGGCCGGGGTTGTTTCCGCCGCCCCCATCGCCCCCATCGCCTTCGACGCCATAGACTCCGTCGCCGGGGACTCCTCCGACGACGAGAGGGACCTGAACGAGGCCGGGAGCCCCCGCGTGCAGCCCAAGACGGTGGGTGGTGGGGATCTTGGACTCTCATTCAGTGCGCGGTCGCCCTACAAGGTTCAGGTGGACTCCTTTCGGCTGAGCCGGTCGAACGGGTCGACCCCGGCCGTGAGGGAGAAGGAGAATGTCTCGCCTCGCGGCGCCATTCCCGCGATTCAGGGGACTCTCCCGGCATCGCCAAAGTCACCCTCGACGACCTCCGCCGCGACGATGGTGTCACCGAGGACCAGGGCGCAGCCGTGGACCCCCGCCTCTGGCAGCCTGCCCTACAAGCGCACGATGACTGCCATCGAGGAGTCCATGAGGAGCCGGGTCGCCTTTCTTTCGGCCACAATGATCCGGCGGCCTGGCGGCGGGGAGGGCAGGTCAGGGGACCGGCGAGGGGAGAAGCGGAGGGCAAGGATGAGGCAATTCGAGACCCTTGAGGACGGAGTGAGGGCGACGGAGTACCAAGTGAAGAAGCGGATTGCGGACATCATCGAGAGGAAGTGGAGCAACACGAACAGGGGCCTGTAAGAAGGGTGCTAAAAATTTATTACAACGTAAATTCGCCCCCTTAAAATCCTGGGAAAAACAAGTACGGCACCTGCTTCTTGTACGCGTCCCAGTACTTGCCGTACTTGGCAGCACACCTGGCGTCGTCCCTGAACGCCCTGTCGAAGAGCAGGATGGTCAGGAAGATGACGTAAAAGTAGGGCATGACGTGGTCAAAGAGCGCAGGGGCAGTCCAGAAGAACGAACTGAGGATCTCAGGGACGTAATGGAAGTGCCTGGCAATTCCCCACCAGCCGCTCAGCAGCAGCAAGGAGGTCTTGGTCTGGCCCTGCTCACAAGAGAAAGAGAGAGAGAGAGAGAGAGGGGTAGAATCGAGTCAGGTCACTCCGAAGCCATCATCACCCATGCTTGAGGTGGGAGCGGACTGGATGGTTGAGAGGTTGAGTAAGGCTGCTCACCTTGGCGGTCTTGTAGGTGGCCTTGATGTACTTTGGCTCCCGGCCCCACACCTTGGCCTTGCCTCCGGTGGCCCTGAAGATCTTCCTCTGCTCGTCGGCGGCCCAGTTGATGTAGATCATCAGCAAGCCGAGTCCGGCAATCGCGGCCGCGACCGGGGTACTGAGCTCAGTGGGGTGGTGCACCAAGTGGAGCGCAGGGGAGGTGTAAACGCTGGGCACCCAAACGAGGCATCCCCAGCAAATGTAGAACCCGGCGCGGTCGTGGGCAATGTCCATCGTGCAGAAGTACCCGGTCTCCCACAGGAAAAACTTGAAGACATAGACGTTCATGAGAATGACGCAGATCAGCATGGAGTTGGCGATCGTGCCGGTCTGCTCAAGCTGCTTGGCCATGAAACAAAGGGGGAGGACGGACCAGCCCATCAGGCCCATTCTGCAGTTGGTCCACTGCTTGATGTCAAAGTGCTTGCCGATCCTGGGGTACAGCTCCGTGCCCCAAAAGTAGTCAAAAAGGAAGCTCCCAGTGCTCCCAGAGTCCGTGCTAAGGAGTGGCAGAGAGAGAGAGAGGTTAGCATGCGCACTTAGGGGATCGGAGATTCTGCTGACGTGGCCGGGTGGGGGGCGAGCTCACCTGCTGGGGAAGTAGCAACCCTTCACTGTGAGGAAGAGGCAAAGGACGTTGCCGAAGATGTTCAACGCGTTGAGCATCTCCCCGAACTGGTCGTACACCCTGGCGGGCTCGAAAGAGGTGTACTTCCAGCAGGCGAAGAAGGCAACGAGTGTGATCAGGTAGGACTCCACCCCGTTCGCCTTGTACACCGGCCTGTTGCCCTTGGGGGACACCGGCCCCACAAACTCCTTGCCGGGCACCAAAAGCTGCAGTGCTGCCTGGAACGCTCCAAAGGCCGCGATGTAGTAGGTGGCCTCCCACGACAGGGTAGGGAGGGAATCCAAAAAGGGCTTCCAGTTCTTGCGATCGGACAGGTGCAGCGCGAAGCTCGTTGCGGACCCGCCGTGCTGCACGAAGATGCTCCACAGCGCGAGCGTGAACGGCGGGGTGGACAAGAGTAGCAGCAAGGCCCCGAGGGACCGGAAGAAGCCGCCCTCCTGGACACCCGTACCGGCCGTGTCGCTCCAGCTCACCGTCTTGGAGCTTGCCTGAAAAGTGGAGAGAGATGTCAGAACGCATTGAGTCTACGGAATTGGCCGACCTGGCCGACAATTGGGGCAAAAGAGGATAAGGACCTCTAGAGTGTGGCCTAAAGCCGAACGATCTCTCGGCTCGCCTCGCGGGCGGGACCGAAACCAATCGACGACGGAAATTTCCTTCGCCCTCGGCGGTTCAGTGGGCCAAAGAGGCGGAGAGTGTGCCCCCCAATTGGCGCCAGATCGCACACGACCGACCAGCTTGTGGTGTTCTCGCGGCGGTGCTCCGGATCTAAAGAAACAAGATCTGTCGCGCGCTGACGAGCCCGTCTGGACCTACCTTCCTCTTCGGCGTTGCCTTGGCGGTTGCCTTCTTGGGCGATGCCTTGGCCTTGGCGGCGGCCATGCCCATGCTCTGCCTCCTCGTGGTCACCATCCTCTCGGTCGCCTCTCGCTGCCAGTGGCGCCCTAGCCACTCAAACGCCCCCCCCCAAAACTGTTTTTTTTTTTTTGAAATTGACGGTATTTCGTGAGAGACGTTCTTTTTCCGAGGTCTTTTGGGAAAAAGAACGTCTCTCAAGAAATGCCGTCTAATTTTTGCCCAGCCTCGGCTCGCGTGCTGGAAATTTCCGCGACCGAAAGCCCAAGCAAGCGGATCGAAATCCTCGAACCGAAGAAAAGTAAAGCGCGAGAGACCGAAGCGAAGGGGGGCAGGTGGTGGTGGCAATGGATGCGTATCAGGACGCTGCGAGGCGGGGAGTCGCGGGGAGGGCGAGGCTCCAGGAGCACCCCTTCGTGATTGCCTTGGAGGAGTGCTCCACCACGCCGGTCCTGGGGGCGAACGACGTCGTATCTGAGTTTTTATCAACGCACAACAAGCTCGACCTACCGATCAACCTGCAGGTCCTGAACGGTAGGTCGAGAAGGATCCGGGACTTGGAGGTCAAGTACCTTCCCTCGGAAGACGAGACGTTACAGAGGATCTACCGGCACAGCGGAAGCAGCGTGAACTGGTTCCGCAGGCCGTATGCAAAGGTGTACTTGGTGTGTTGTGATAATTTGGCGGACTACAAGAAGCGTGCCAGGCCTAGGCTGAGGGAGTTGATTGAGAAGAACGATAGGCTGAGGCCGGGAGGAGGGGGCGATGGGGACCATGCCCTTTCGGGATCGTCTGGGTCAGCGGCGAACCCACTCATTCAGCTCACGCCGTGGCTCGTGCTGTACCTGCAAGGGGCGAGCAATACACCGCAAACCCAGCAACAGCACAAGAAAGTCTTTCAGATGATCAAGGACGACTTCAACAGTTCAAAGTACAGCTCGACGGCGATGTACTATAACAGCGCAAGCACGGGGGCGGCCTCGGGGGCGGGCCTCGGCGGGAACCCTATGGCTGCGACCGCGCACAAGGGGAAGGCAGACAGGGTGTGCCAGCTGGTCATCAAGCCAGGAAACGCGGTGGACGGTGAGTGGGACCGACCGGCAGGCCAACTGATCTTGCGCCTAGCCGATCCCTCAATCTCTCGAGTTCCTTGCCCTGACACCCGCAACCCAACCTCTGTCTCTCTGCACTCAAACTCATCGCACAATTCTCCACGATGTTTTCTCTTCTTCACCCAAATCTGTAACAGGGTGGGAGGACCTGAGCCGGCTTTTGGGCGACTGCGTCAAGATCTCATTCGAGTGCAGGCTCGGCGCCTACCTCAGCGAGGTCAGGAACCTTGCGTTGCTCCGCCGCACTCCAGGCTGGAGCTTTGACCACTTTTTCTTGGTGAAGGGGAGCCTGGCGCACATGTTCGAGCAGGCCCACGTGTACGAGGAGGCGGTCAGGGAGTACTATGAGCTGGAGGTGATCTACACGGACACCCTGGAGGCCGGGGCGGGGGACGGCGGGGCGGAAACCTCTGGAAATTTTGGGGACCAGGATCCCGCGGACGAGGAGGCCTTCATCCTCCACCCTTCAAGGAAGAACCTGAGGAGCCTTTGCAAGCGCAACGAGGCCGGCAACTCGGGTTCCCTCAAGGAGTTCGACGTCAGGCAGTACCTCTTCGCCAAGAGGGCCCTGTTGATGCTGAAGGAGGTCTGGGCGGCGGAGGAGGATGGCGCGGGCGAGCAGGCCATCCGCCAAAAGCGCCACGAGCTCGCGAGGCTAGGCCAGCAATTCATCAGTTCGTTCACAAGGAAGCTCCAGAGGCACTCCTTTCGCGCCGAGTTCGTCGATAAGTGGGTCTTCAGCGCGTGTCTGCAGCTCGCTTCTGTGCTGACCATGAACGGGGAGGGGGAGGAGGCCGATGACGCAGTCGGGAGGGCTGGGACGGGCGACCGCGTCTTGAGCGGCATTCTCGCGGATTTGTACATCTACTGCCACTCCAAACTGCTGAAGCTGGGCGCCACGCTATCGCTGGACGCCAAGCGGTCCCGTCGCAGGCAGAAGGTCTCCAAGTCCATGATCTTTGCCTCACCAAAGGCCCCCAAGGGCTCTGGGGGCGCCGAGGAATCCGATCCCATGGCCATCCTGGATGACGGGGCATGCCAGAGTTTCGAGGAGGAGCTGATCCTGATGGAGACGGAGGCGGCGGTGGCGGCGGCCAGGGAGGCCGCGGTCATGGCCGAGAGCGCGATCCATGACGCAGGGGAGGATGGAGAGGACCTGCGAGACCAGCCCAGGGGGTCCATGGAGCCAGGATCCTCCCATCCGGAAGCAACCAGCCTGAGCTGCCTCGAGAGCAGGGAAGGTTACAACCTGTACGTGCTTTCACTGGCGAGGGAGGCGGCGGAGGCCTGCAGGAGGTGCGGGAGGGAGAGGCAGGCTGTGCAGCTTGAAGCGAACAACTCTGACATTCTGATCCAGCAGGGCGAGGTTGCGCAGGCGAGGAGGCTGCTGGAGCAGCAGTGCAGGTGAGTCCTGAAGAAGAGTGAGGGGAGAATGGGGGGGAGGGAACGAATGGAACTGACTGGGCTAGCCTCTGTCCGTCAATTTTTTTTTTTTTTTCGGTCATTGGCTCTGCAGGCTTTACTTTGAGGACGGGTGGCTCCAGCTCCTGGCCGACCTCGCCCTACCGCAGCTCGTGGAGTGCCAGCTGAAGCTCGGCGATCGGCCGGGCCTGCTGTCGAGCCTGTCGATGTGGCTCACCATGAAGGGCGAGCTGGAGGGCGCGGCAGCGCAAAAGGTGGATGAGGAGGCCATCCAGTCGGCCCTTGAGGACCTTGGCGGCAAGGGAGAGCGCTCCACCGCCTCGGCCGTGGACCTGCACGGCGCGGTCAAGGTTTCAAGGTCCGAGTCAGGGGGTTCAGGTTTGAAGGTTCTGGCCCAGAAGAACGACGTGGCCGTCCTGGCCTTCACTGTGGACTCTTTGTTCCCCTTTCCCGTTGACGTGAAGGGCGCCGCGGTCATGCTATCGAAGCACAAGGGCGGCGAGGAGGCATCCATAGCGCCCACGGAGTGGGTCTACTTCTCCAGGGCCTCGGATACCGACCATCTTCGGGCCTTCTCCGAACGCCTCAGGACCGGCAGCGCCCCTGACGCCTTTGCGGAGGCTGCGGGAAGGGGGGAGGGCTCCCAGATTGCTCCAGGTGGCAATGTAATGTTCGCGGCGGTGCTTTGCTCCGAGGTCGGCAAGTATCAGCCGACGGAGCTGACAGCCACGGCCTACGGCTGCCAGTTTCGGTGCGGGCTCGGCGAGGACTCTGGCCTGTTGGCGGTGTCCGAGGAGGAGCCCAGGGTGACCATGGCGCCCAGGAAGGGCGAGATCTATCAGCTGGACGACCAGATGATCGCCATTGACGTGGAGGCAAGGGGCGAGGCTTTTGCTTGCGAAATCGGCGCGTTCTCGAGGGGCCTGGCATTCAAGGAGGCCTGGGCCATCAGAGAAGGCGGTGCGGGGCCGCCGGAGAGGCTGGCTGACGCTGGGGCGCGCGGCGGCGTTGATTCACCTCTGTATCGGCTGGGAGACCTGAGAGGGAAGGCCACCCTTGTGCTCCGCGTCGAGGGCGCCAGGAAGGCCGCCCCCGGGCGGCGAGACGGAGCCCTGCTGGACTGCGAGCTGTCGTACACCTCGGGGCTTCGCAGGACTCTGGCCAGGTCGCTAGCACTGAGCGCGGTGGCCCCCTTTGAGGCCTCCGTTGTTTTCCACGCCGCGGCCGAGGACAGGACTTTGGTCGAGCTCAGGGTGGCGAGTGCGCTGCCTTGGGGCGTCGTGGCTCGGTCCTGCGAGCTCACTGCCGCCGGCGAGGCTGTTTCGGGCCTATTTCCGTCAGAGGACCTGCTGCCAGCCAGGCTGGCACCAGGCGCCACGCTCACCCTCTTGTACGAGTTGCAATCGAGAGAGTGCGGCAAGCTGGAGGTCGAGCTGGGCTTCGACCACGAAAAGGGCCACGGAGCCGAGCCGGGAGGAGCGATTGCGGACTGGGCCGCGGCAATGGAGGCGTCGGGGATCTGGGGGGAGAGGCAGACCTTCCGGGGGGAGGTGGCGGTGCCTGCCAAGGGGCCGAGGGCAGTGATGAGTGCAGGGGGCGACCTGCGGCTCGGGGAAGCGACCACGCTGACGTGGAGGGTGTTCGACGGCGAGATCGGGCTGGGTTACGAGGTCAGGTGCGAGGAGGGCCTGTGGGTTCTTGCAGGGCAGACCATGGGAACCGTCGGCAAAGACGGAGTGGTCGCCTTGGACTGCATTCCTCTGGAGAGCGGCAGCCTGCCTAGCCCGGAGCTCTTGCTGGGTGGCGAGGGGGCCAGTGGTGGGAAAGTCACGGTCAAGCCGCCGGGTACGCAGACCCTCAACCTAACGCCCGTGGGCTAATGCCGATGGCGATGTTGTATTCCACCATGTCCCAATGAACCATCACAATGAAGATGATTTTTCTCAACATTTCACGAGCAGAGTGCCGGCCGAGTCTTCGGCAGTGGGGAGGAGGCAGAATTGAGGTGTTTGGATCGCCGCGAGTGGGGGAAACATGGGTGCTCTTCGAAGTACGCTTTCTTTTGGGCTGCTGACGGCCTTCGTCGGCTTCACCGTGTCCGCCTTCGAGTCCAACATCTTCGACACGGTCTCGGAATGGTGAGGGAATTGGTGACCTAGTTCCAGAAAAAAAAAAAAAAAAAGAGGGGGGCTGACCCGTCTCTTCTCGTTTCTCATCGCACAGGAAAAACGGGGGGCCCAAGGGGCAGCAGCCTACCGCCCGGGTGGGGGCGGGGGGCCCCCCCCCCCACCCCGCCCCCCCC
>Ga0160423_10000280_pt1 | contig 40447 bp, 31 predicted proteins | sample CRUFie14St8metaG_FD_108191 | JGI IMG/M metagenome (GOLD analysis project Ga0160423, IMG submission 108191) | Marine microbial communities from the Costa Rica Dome - CRUD Field 142mm St8 metaG | ecosystem: Environmental > Aquatic > Marine > Oceanic > Photic zone | place: Costa Rica: the Eastern...
CAGAGCAAGTTTAAGGATATGACCGTTGGCGAAATGGTGCTGCGACATCAAAGCCCTTATGATGAAATGATCGGACTTTCGGAAGAGAAGTCGGACAACACCTTGGAAGTGCTGATCGGCGGCGAAGCATATGCGCTGCAGCCGGGCGACGCGGATAGACTCAATTAAGGACGAAAGACGGATCCGACACTGACCCGTATTAATCTCCCTCGTTTGAGGCCAAGCAACGGGGCGGAGCCAGCCTCTGAACTTCTACCCTGACCGACACGCCATCCACACTGAGTCGGTTCGGCCTTTTCGGCGCTGCTTGTCTATGATGGATTTTTCTTGGCTTTCAATAGCTTTTATTTTCTCTTCATTGCTTTTCTTCACTTCGCCGACTTAACACCCACTACGTAGCAAAGCCAGCTGTCGTCATTAGGCGCTTCGTCCACCGCCTGCCAATCCGCATCTTCGTCCTCGTCGGCGATATCCCAATACACTTTACTCATGCTGAATCCTGCTTCAGCCAGCATTTCGCGAACCTCGGGGATGGTCCAGAACCGCCAGTGGTATTCGAATGCTTTTTTGATCATGCTGCCGTCACCGAATTTAAAATGGATAAAGAACGAGCAGTCGGCAGTGACGGGATTGAAATAGGCCTGCTCCCAGTGGTATTTGAAGCCGTCTTTGCCCTTGATGATCGAGCGCTTGTCGGTCACGTCCGAGGCATAGCATTCCTTGCCTCCCATCATATCCATGACCATGACACCTTTTTCTCCCAGATTCTCATAGGCTATCTTGAAATAATTCACAACCTCTGCCCGGGTCTTGAAGCACCAGAACGAAAAGTTCTGGGCAGCCAGCACATCAACTTGCGGTACGGTTCTTGAACGCACGTCTTGCTCGAGAACTTCAACTCGCTCTGCCACGTTGCTTGTAAGCTTGCCGAGATTGTTTTCAGTACCCCAGGCAAGCGTTTTGGGGCAGATATCAAGCCCGAGCGCCTTGCGATTCTTTTCTGACTTAGCCCATTCGCAGGAAACCGCAAAGGTGCCGCAAAAATCCTCTCTCAGAGTTAATGGCTTGGTCTTAAAAGCTTCCCGATAAACCTGATCGAAAACACGAACTTCGTGATCCGGCTCCTGTACTGAATGTTGATAACAGACAAATTTGTCTGCCAGCTCTGCCTGGCAGGGCTGCTTGCTGTTCTTCAGTTTCTTACCGCGTTTTATTTCGGGCATATCTTCCTTCTCGGACTGGTTGGGCGAGGCTTAAGCTCGCGAATTCAGGGGTGATGCGCAATGACACCAGACTGTCCTGCCCGGCGAACTCACGCCGGTCAACTCAACTGCCTGCCGAGGACTCGGTCTATCTTCGGAGTGCCAAAGAATATCCTTTAAGAAAGAACATCGATCAGGCTGACTAGGCGGTTGCTTCGTCCCAGTGCTTTACCCGGACTTTGACAGTTTCGATGTCATGTTTACACACGCCGGCTCTTGCGATCAGCTTAACATCACAAATGTCGCAGCGGACACATTCCTTAAAATCAATCGCCGGACCTCTGATTGCTCCCGTCGGACAGGCATGCTCACACACCTTGCAGACATCACACTGCTGCACCCGTTTGATTCCGAACGGTGACACCAACGAAACCACTCCAAGGGAGGCTCCGAGCGGACAGGCATAACGGCAATAGAACCGTGGGATGAACACAGCGCCCAGCAGAAAGCCTGCGGCAATAACCCAGAGCACCATTGAGCGGGAAATGAAGAATACCGTTCCGAAAGGCTCAAAGTACTGAAAGAGGCTCAAATCCGAATAGGCGAGTGCCATCAAGATCAGAAAAGCCAGAATGGCGTATTTCATGTACATAGCCAGATCATGGATGGCCTGAGGAACCTGATAACGAAACTGTTTGGGAACGATTCGTGTGATGAAATCCTGCAGCGCACCGAATGGGCATAGCGAAGAGCAGAAGATTCGACCCCACAGCAGAGCGGTCACCACCGTGAACACAAGTACGATCAGCAAAGGCAGATCATTCAGGAACAGCGAAGGACCTAATTTTATGCCATTGGTGATATGGGAAACTGAGACAAAACCGCCGTCCATCCAGCCGAGGTAGATCAGAGTCACCGTCAGCGCTGCCCATCGCAGCATTTCCTTTTTCATGACAAATGCCGTCATCACCAGAGCACAGATAAAAAGCACGGCAAACACCTCTGACAGAGGTGCGCTGTCAAGCAGCTCAGTCCAAACCGTTTCTTCCGGAAACTGAAACCTCTCGGCGTCATTCTCTGACGGGGGAATCAGTTCGGGAGCGATGGGCCGTCCTTCGGAGAGCGCTAGGGCGAGTTCGGGCACCTGGTAGGCCATTTCATGAATACCGCCGAACTCCCCGACTACTCCCTCAGTACTGTAGAGGATTGAGAATGGCTCCGCCAGATCCAGCTCAGGCATCAGCACAATAGCGCCCGCAAAGCGGGTACGATCCTTAATTTTGCCGGCGTCTGCACTACCCGCATAGACAAACCGGCGCCTTTCAACCGGATAGACTTCATCCCCCTGCTTGATTGCCAGACGCTCTTGTCTGAACGGCTGAGATGAATTGCCATCAATCCCTACCAGAAGCATTTTACCTTCCCGCGACCGGTTGCTGGCATCGCGGTCCGCCCGGGAATAATCATCGATTCCCAACATCAGCTCTCCAAGGCCGTCATGCCCGATATATGCGAGTGACATGTGAAGCTCAGTGAGATCTGGCTGGATCACCAGCATTTCCTTGACCAAACCGCTTTCAATCATGCCATCCCAACTCTGATCCTCGTACACACGCAGTGCCACTGCGTCACCGCTGGTAGCCGCTACATAGTCAGAATCCGGGAGATAGCTGTGCGCCATTTTACGAGCAGAATCCCTGATGCCCCGCGCTACTGCCCAACTGGTAATCGTCGCGCGGGAGATGCCGTCAATGTCTCTGCCTACTCGAAAGTCTTCGGTAATGTTCTTGCTGGTAAACTGTTGAGGAAAATATTCGCTGTTGATGAAATCACCGCGGATACTTTTGTACGATTCGATGTAGTGCATCACCTCTATGCCAGTCAGTGTACCCTCAAGGTCAATTCCGACAAGGACGTCAATAGGCGCACTGTAGCCCACTTCTTCAGGTGGATAATCCGGTGTTTCAAAAAGATAACCGACCAATTCCGCGTCTGCGCTACCAGCATCGCCCTTGTAACCCCGATAAACGGGGGGGCTCCCCTCCTTTAGGGAGAAAGAATCTGCGTCGCGCATGACCGATTTCAAAACTTCCGCGTTGACGGAAATCGGTGCCTGCCCATGGGCGACAGCCATCAGGGCAGAAAGGCAGAGTGCAAATACTAGACTGCCTGATTGCGAGGTGGGTTTCGGAGCATGACCACAGTAACTGCGAAGCGCTTGCTGTAGAGACAACATTATTATTCTTCAATGCGCACTGACCCCGATATCCTACACAATTTATCCGCTCAGAGTAAACGCACAAGTGCGCTCAACACTTTAACAGCTTTAGCCGGCCTGAAGGCTGCCGTGCAGCCAAAAACTGACTTTACTGAGCGGTTTAATCAGGTGCTTGCAACCAGAACGGTGTATGATCCAGACACAACATTACGACCCCGCAACAGAGCGCACCATGATTAAACAGCTATTGATAACAAGCCTCCTGCTTTCTCAGGTAAATTCTGCGCAAGCAGCAGAGCAATCCGAAAATCGCCTCCGGGCACGCGAGGCCGGTCTGGTCATCGGAGTTTTTGAACCTGGAGTATATAATTCCATAACAGATGTAGATGGCGTCCTAGTAGGACATGAAACAGTTATTGCAGGAGATGACATCCGGACCGGCGTGACCGCCATCATCCCGGCACCGGGTAATCTGTATACCCATCCGATTCCTGCCTGGGTCACTGTCGGAAACGGCTATGGCAAAATGATCGGGGAAACCCAGATCAGAGAGTTCGGTGAGCTGGAAACTCCGATTCTGCTTACCTGTACGCTTTGTGTCTGGAGCGCCGCAAATGCCCTGAAGGAATGGGTCTATACCCAACCGGGCATGGGGGAGCACACCGTCAATCCAGTCGTCGGCGAAACGAACGATGGTCGCGTCAACAACATGTGGGCTGATCCTATCCAGCGAAAACAGGTTTTCAGCGCGCTGTCGAAAGCCAGCAGTGGGATTGTCGCTGAAGGCAGTGTCGGCGCGGGAACAGGCACTCAAGCGTTCGGCTGGAAAGGGGGGATCGGCACCAGTTCCAGAGTTCTGCCGGAGTCACTCGGAGGCTATACCGTCGGGGTACTGGTGCAAACCAACTATGGCGGATACATGACAATCAATGGAGCGCCGGTTGGCAGAGAACTGGGCACCTACCCCTATCGGGATCAGCTCGCCCCGACTGATGATGGTGATCTTGACGACGGCTCCATCATGCTCGTTGTTGCAACAGATGCCCCCCTAAGTTCACGCAGTCTAGATCGGCTCGGTTTTCGGGCTCTGATGGGACTTGGCCGCACCGGATCCTTTGCCAGCAATGGTTCGGGGGATTACGTGATTTCTTTTTCCACCCACCCTGCTGTGCGCAAGCCCCGCGTCAGCAAATCACCTGTGGTTATTGAAGAACTGGTAAATGCCTCGATGTCACCCCTTTTTGCGGCAGTGTCAGAAGCCACTGAAGAAGCGATCTATAATGCCATCTTCAAAGCCACCACAGTTAGTAGCGCTCGTGGCAAGCTAAGGGCGGTACCTTATGATGAGTTGATCCGGATACTCGGAAAGCATCAGGTACTGAACTGGGATGTGACGGTTCCCCGCTAGCATCAACTAGCCCCCTCTCAGAGGGCAAATCCAGAACAGTAGGGTTTGTACTCTGAAAATCTTCGTGACACACAGCGATTGATCTGGATAATAAGTCAATTGCTAAGTAGCGCAGTCCGGTAGTCCCGTCGCCATGTTACAAACTCTGAACCGACGATGTTTCCCCGTTAGGGCCTGTTGCCTCATGCTCGCGCTGTGTCTGTCGTTATGGCAAACCGCCTTTGGACAGCAGAATGCATTCGACGGTGAGCGCGTTGTGCATTTACTCGATGAGCCACGTCATCGCCCCGTTCGCCAGCATGGCCAGCTTTATCTGCTCGACGTGCGTCTGAAACCCGGTGATGAGTCCTTCGCTCACGTTCATGACCAGGCCATCTTGCTCACCTATATCAGCCTCTCTGGCGGCCCGCAGAATGGACGTGTAGGGGTCAACATCGACTATGCCTCAGACCCTTTCACTCACAAGGTCAGTAACGACGGGCCGGGTCTTTTTCACATCATGGCCCTTGTCCACGATGGCTCTGGGGATCTGATCAGTGACAATGACGAACCGAGCGGTATGGAAATCGCGCCTGAGATTGAAAACGCTTGGTTCCGGTCCTACCGCTATGAACTTGCGCCCGGTGAAACAACCGCCATCCAGCGCCACATTAACCCGAGTTTTGTGATCCTAGGCAATGAAGGCACCGTTCAGGTCAGTCGCGAAGATGGTTTGGCTCGCGAATTAGCCTACGCCGGAGAGTGGGCCTGGCGGGAGCAAGGTTCAGCATATCAAATAACTAATGTCGGCGATTCAGCGGTCGCTATCATTGTGAATGAAGGTAGACAACAGCACTAAACATGCGTTTGTTGGCTTCTCTGGCCACACCTTTGCCATCGCGGGCTCCTTACGCGACACCCCAGCCTCCCTTAATCCTGTAGTAATACTACTTTCCTAACTCATGCAGACGGAGTGCATATCTGTGCAAGCTATTGTTCAATCTGAAGAAAGCGAAATCCTCCCTGATCTTAGTCAATACGACATCCAGGACGTTGCGGAAATTTACTACAACCCCAGCTATGAACTTCTGTTCGCGCATGAAACAGCCCCCTCACTCAGCGGCCATGAGCGCGCCACCGTCACAGAATCAGGAGCCGTATCGGTGAATACAGGCGAATTCACCGGCCGCTCCCCCAAAGACAAATATCTGGTGAAGGATGATACAACCCGCGACACGGTGTGGTGGTCTGATCAAGGTGTTAACGACAATAAAGCCATCGGCGAATTGGTCTGGTGTGAACTGAAGAATTTGGTTACCGAACAGCTGAGTGGTAAAGCTCTCTACGTTGTTGACGCATTCTGCGGGGCAGAACCGAAAACCCGCCTTCGCGTGCGCTTTATCACGGAGGTCGCTTGGCAGGCACACTTCGTTAAGAACATGTTTATCCGACCGGCTCCCGACCAACTGGCAGATTTTGAACCAGATTTTGTGGTCATGAACGGGGCCAAATGCACGAGCCCCAACTGGGAAAAGCAGGGCCTGAACTCGGAGAACTTTATTGCCTTCAACCTGACCGAAAGAATTCAGCTCATTGGCGGCACCTGGTACGGCGGCGAAATGAAAAAAGGCATGTTTTCAGTGATGAACTATCTGTTGCCGCTGCAGGGTATTGCCTCAATGCACTGTTCAGCCAATGTCGGCAAGGACGGCTCTACCGCGATTTTTTTCGGGCTATCCGGGACAGGAAAAACCACCCTCTCTACCGATCCCGATCGAGCCTTAATCGGTGATGATGAACATGGCTGGGACGAACATGGCGTCTTCAATTTCGAAGGCGGCTGTTATGCGAAAACGATCAATCTGAGTCCAGAGCATGAGCCGGACATCTATCAGGCGATCAGACGCGACGCGCTGCTGGAGAATGTCGCCGTGGATGAAACCGGAAGGATTGACTACAGTGACAACTCCCGGACTGAAAATACCCGGGTGTCCTACCCAATTTACCACATTGAAAATATCGTGAAGCCGGCATCCGTCGGAGGTCACGCCAAGCAGGTCATCTTTTTGACGGCGGATGCCTTCGGCGTTCTACCGCCCGTCTCGAGATTAACCGATGCTCAGACCATGTATCATTTTCTCTCAGGATTTACCGCAAAACTGGCAGGGACCGAGCGCGGAGTGACTGAACCCACCCCGACTTTCTCCAGTTGCTTTGGTGCCGCTTTTCTATCTCTTCATCCCAGCCGCTATGCAGAAGTTCTGGTAAAACGAATGCAGGCTGCAGGGTCACGTGCGTATCTGGTCAACACCGGCTGGAACGGCACCGGCAAGAGGATCTCGATCGGTGCGACACGCCATATCATCAATGCTATCCTCAATGGCAGCATCGACGAAGCGGATACCGAGCAGTTGCCCTATTTCGGTCTAGCTGTGCCACTCTCGGTAGCCGGAGTGGATACAGCGCTTCTGGATCCACGCAAGAGCTTTGACGAGCCAGCTGAGTGGGACTCAAAAGCTAGAAATTTGGCCACTCTGTTCACCCGGAATTTCGAAAAATTCACTGACGACCCATTCGCGGCGGCACTGGTTGCAGCTGGCCCCCAAGTCTGAAGACTGCAGCAAATCCCAGCGCTTGGCCTGCAGGCACAAAAAAGGCGGCCAGTGGCCGCCTTTTCTATCGCTTCAGCAAATCAGTGTGATCCACTCTCCGCCTGGGCAGCAGGCAGGGCAAGCGCAGTCAACTTGGAGCTTGTCTGTAGCATGATGTACTGATGCCCGTCGTGCACCCAGCTGCTCATGCCGTAGCTTGAGCGGGCAGGAGCTTCCATCTCGGCCGCAATCTCGCCCGTGTCTTTGTCCAAAGCCCACAGCATGGGGGTACCGTCGGAGGCTTGGTCGGAATACACCAACATGGTAGGCGTTACGACCATTGGCACTAGGGCCCCGGTACCGGTATTACCGTAGACTGATTCCGGGACTCCCGCGCGTTCAAAGACATCCTTGTAACGCTGCGGCGTTTCCCCGGTAGGGACGGTGAATTTCTTCTCGCCAGTATCCATGTCATAGGCAACAATCGTGCTGTAGGGTGGTTTCCATATTGGCAGGCCGCTCGGATGACGCGGCGGCCGCGCGGTCGCGCCTGGCACGCCATTCGCGTACTGCGCGGTGGTTGTGCCGGTCGAGTTAGGGAACAGCAGATCAGCCTCCTCGCCCGGAATCAGCCGCAAGGCAAAACACGCGGTGTGCTCTGAAAGGTAAAAGACGTTGTTCACAGGGTCAGCCACCGGCGGTGAGGTGATGTTCACGCCTCCCGCCCCACCGGGACAGTTCATGGCAGCATACTTGCCCATAGGATTGTCATCGTGGATGGGTGGATTAAATAATCCCCCCATCACATAGTCTTCCATGGTGGCCAACGATTGCGCTTTCAGCTCCGGCGTGAAATCCAGCAGATCCTCTTCACCTATCCCCTGCATGGAGTAGGGTTCTGGCCAGGTCACATGCGGCTGCGTAGGAGAAAGGATCTCTCCCGGCACGATAGATGCTGGAACTGCACGCTCCTCGATCGGCCAGACCGGCTCACCAGTTAGACGGTTAAACGTGTACAACCAGCCCTGCTTGGTCGCCTGCACAACAGCAGGAATCTCCTGTCCGTCCACGCTGAGATCCATCAGCACAGGCGCTGTCGGCGTGTCAAAGTTCCAGATTTCGTGATGGACGAACTGAAAGTGCCACGCACGCTCACCGGTACTAGCATTAAGCGCAATGATGCTCGCTCCGTAGAGGTTATCCCCTGGGCGAAAACCCCCGTAGTAATCAATGGTCGCGCTGTTAGTTGGAATATAGACCAGGTCGTTCTCCGGATCAGCCGATAGGGGCGCCCAGGAAGACACATCGCCCGTCCATTCCCAAGCGTCATTTTCCCACGTTTCGTGGCCGTATTCCCCGGGCTTGGGAATGACATTGAACTTCCATTTGAAATCGCCGGTGCGCAGGTCATAGGCGAGGATGTCGCCGGGTACATTTTCTATGCGCGCCTGGTGGTAGCCCTGTTCCGCAGAGTTGCCCACAACGATCGTATCATTCACCACGATGGGTGGTGAGGAAGACGTTATGTATCCGGTCTCAAGCGGTATACCTTCATAGGGGTCATAGGGATGACCCAGATCTTTCAGCATATCCACGACACCGCTTTCCGGAAACCCGTCCACGCCAACGGGCGCACCCCAATCAGCGAGAGGCACCCCTGTCTTCGCATCAAGCGCCGTCAGGAAAAAGCCCGGAGACACAATCAGCACCACGCCCCGTCCATCAACGTAACCAAAGGCCACCCCTTTGCCATAGTCAGCTCTCATGGAATATTCCGCGCGAGGGGTTTTTGGCTCCCGATAGGACCAGACGGTTTCACCGGTCTTCGGGTCGATGGCGATGACATGGCGGTTGTAGCCGGCCACGGTGTAAAGAAGACCGTCGATGAGAGACGGCGTAGAGCGGCCGCTCACCGCCCCGAAGCTGGCACCATCCCACTCCCAGGCCACTTCCAGATCCCCGAAATTTTCCGGCGACAGCTCGTCAGCTGTGGTAAAGCGAGTGTGCGCAAAGTCATTGCCAAGCGTGAACCATTGGTCAGCGTCTTGAGCTGAGATCAACCCTGGACTCATAAGCATAAGAAAGGACGCTAAAACCATTCTTAAATCAATAGCTTGCATGAATCTCTCCTTTAATTAAAACATTCAGTGCATCCGGCAGCGAGCGCCGGCGACGAGTTCCTCAGCGGAATCGCCTTTGTTTTAGGATTATCCGGCTTTTGAACGGGATTCCAAGCGCCTCAACTCCATGAAAAGCAACAAAGTTTGTCTCACACCGAAACCACCGGCTCGCTGACCATAACATAGGTCTCTTTGAAGATCTGTGGCATGCGGACGGCCTTACCCGTATCGAGGTTGGTACAAACGAATTTAAAATGGCCGCGCGCCAGCGTCCGGCCAGATTCCAAATGGCGTATCTGAAACTGCCGAGCCAGTCTCACGCGCCCATCGGGATCGACAATCCAGGTCGCAACTTCAAGCTCATCTCCTTCGTAAGCTGAACCTAACAGCTGTACGTCGAAACTGATCGCGGCCATACCCCGGGCCATTGTTTTACAAGTCACTTCATCCAGCCCCAGAGAAGCCGAATGCGCAAACGCGCAATCGATCATCCACTGCACATAATTGTGAGTGGACACATGACCATATCCATCGACATTCCGGGCACTCGCTGTGATCGGAATGACAAAGGGGTGGGTTCTGTCCCAAAATGGTTCTGACATACAGATCCCCGAAATGAGAACAAGCGCGGTGACGACGCGACCCACAGGCCCCGATCACTGCAGCAAAGAAGCACGCATGACCAGTACCCGGCAATCAGACTTTCAGCGCGAAAGTAAACAGACTGTTACCTGAAATGATAGAGACGTATTGCACGCCATCCACCATATATGTCACCGGTGCCATGACGATCTGCCCACCCAGATTCTTGTGATAGAGCAATTCTCCACTTTTTGCGTCAAGCACGTGGAAGTATCCCTCGCGGCCGCCGGTGATCAACAGATCGGTCACTGTCGTCAACATGCCACTGTCGCTGACATCATACTGTTCAAACTCCCAGACTTCTTCCCCGGTATTCGGATCCATAGCCTTGAGCGAGGCATGCCCGACTTCATCCGTCCAGTTGTTTACCGGATTGGTTCGGCCGATGCCGATCGTCGGTGCATCTGGCGCCGGCGCCAGCACACTGAACCCACCTCCCAGAAAGGCCCTGCCCGGCGTATATTCCTGCTCTTCCGAGCGATAAATCGTTGCGTAATCCTCCCAGGCACTGAAATAAAAGAGGCCAGTGCGTGGGCTGAAGGAAGGCGGGTACCAGTTTGTCCCACCCTGATTACCCGGATAGGTTGGCATGCCATCTGGCTGCGGCGTGATAATCGGGCGGCAGTTTTCATCCAGACCACTGGACCAATTCACTCGTACATAGGGCCTGGCGACCAGACACTCACCGGATGTCCGGTCGAGGACATAGAAATAGCCGTTGCGATTCGCCCACATCATCACCTTCTTGGGCATACCGTTCCAATTCAGATCCGCTAGCACCGGCACCTGAACGGCGTCATAGTCGTAGGGGTCATTCGGCGTGAATTGAAAATACCATTCCAGTTCGCCCGTATCGACATCCAGCGCGATAACCGAGTCAGAGTAAAGATTGTCACCGGGGCGCTGTTCGTTGTTCCAGTCAGGCCCGGGATTACCGACCCCCCAGTAAGCCTGATTCTGTTCTGCATCAAATGACCCCGTTATCCATACTGGTGCCCCGCCATGCATCCAGTCATCGTCCTGCCAAGAATCGTGACCGGGTTCGCCCGGGCCCGGGATGGTGTAGGTTTTCCAGGCCTGCTCCCCGGTGGCCGCATAGTAAGCAGCAACGTAGCCTCGTATCCCGAATTCTCCGCCACCAACACCAACGAGAACTTTGTCTTTCACCGCCAAGGGCGCCATAGTCACGGAATTAGCCAACGCCACGTCACCCACTTCAGCGTTCCACAATACTTCACCGTTGATCCGATCAAGCGCAATCAGCCGGGCATCGAGGGTACCCATAAACACCCGATCACCCAGAACCGCGACTCCCCGATTATTTGCACCACAACACACACGAGCTCTCTCATCAGGCGTATGCACGTATTTCCAGAATACCCTGCCAGTTATTGCATCTACCGCCATAACGCTGTTTGGGCGCTCAGTCACATACATGATGCCGTCAACCACAATAGGGTTCGATTGCCACGCACCAAACACCTGATTCTGCAGCACCCACTTAAGCTCGAGATCCCCCACATTGTCCTGATTGATCTGATCAAGCAGGCTGTAGCGCTGGCTCATGTAGCTGCCATTGTAGGTCAGCCAATTTTGCGGCTCATCGGCGGCGTTGAGAATGCGGTCATAAGGGACCTGAGCACTGGCAAAATGAAGGGATTGACCCACCAGCAAGAGAGACAAGCTTCCTTTTAGAGCAGATCTGACGAATTTAGCTATTCCCGTATTCAAAGTGTTCATTCCTAACTCTCCCCATCTAAAGTCAGCAAATAAGCAATGACGTCGGCAACTTCTGCCGGAGTAAGATTCGTCGGCCCCTTGCTTGGCGCTTCGCTAATCTCATAAGTCACTAGATCGGCCTTAACAAGTGAACGCAAGCGTTCATTCGAATCGATAAGCTGAACCGTGTAGGTGTCCTCATTCAGCCGCCTCCCGGTAATGGTTTCTTCATTACGGGTCACAATTCTAACGGGACGGTTGATGGGCAGAATCGCACCAGCCGGATCAACAAGATTTAACTGCAGGTTGGCAGGCGAGCGCTCAACACCAATCGCGCTCAGATCAGGGGCTGTTCGTGGACCCACTCCGTTTACCCGATGGCAACTCGCGCATTCCCCCTTTCCCAGAAAAAGCGCCAGACCGCGCGCCGCATCTCCAATGCGAATGGCAATCCCGTCCGGATCAAGCCCGGCCCTGATATAAGCGATCACCCCGCTCAACTCGGACTCTCGCAAATCAAACGCCGGCATCTGGCCCTGCGCCCGACCTTCCGTGATGACGCTTCTCAGATCATCGTCTGATTGTGCTGAGCGAAACTCTCCCCGGGCAAGATTGATCCCGCTGACGAGATCACCCTGCGGTCCATGACACAATGCACATTCCCTAGAATAGACCCGAAGACCCGCCTGAATGGCTTCGGACGTGTATTGATGGTCCCCTAACTCCTGTGCCTGACTCAGGCAGGGCAACGCGGTCAGCGTCACGATGACTGTGAATAACCGGATCCTCGACCGGCAAAGACCCCGAGTTTGCTTGATCATATGAATACCTATAGTGCGAGAAAACTACCTTCAAGCATATAGCCTAGCCGCGAGCAGGTCTATATGGACCAAAGGCTGCAAAGCGGCAATTCCACTCAGGTTTCTAAACAAAATCGGGTTTGTTATATTCAGACAATATGCATTGAAGCACCGCCATCGGACACGGAAATTGAACATGAATGCCTTCGCAAAAAGGACAAGCCGAGGCCTGATCAATAACAATAACAGCGAGGTAACCCACTATGGTCCTGCTACGAGAAAAAGCCCTGCGAAGCGCAGGTATCGTCACCCTGATTGCCGGCCTGCTGATTACTCCCCTCATCCTTCAGGCACAGGACAACAGTCAGGGCCGCTACCGCCCAGAAGGCAGACAAATCGGTCTGGCAATCGGCCGGGAGTTCGATGAAAGACTCTACGAGGTACGGACCTATGAGCCCGAGGTTAGTGCCGAAGCATTCGCTGGAGCGATGGTCTTCTATCCGTTAACCCTGAGTTTCGATCCGCCTAACGGCGCTGTGGCCTTTGTTCCCGGCTTCAGAGCACCGGCATCTGCATACGAATGGTGGGGACCTGCCTTGGCATCTCTGGGATACTCAGTCTTCATTCTCGAAACCAACACGCCGACCGACGCACTCTCTGCCCGGGCTAATGCACTGGTCGCAGCAGTGGACTTCATCAAGGCAGAAAACCAGAACCCCAACGCGCCCGTGGCGAATAAGATCGATCCGGAAAAAATCGCGATTATGGGTCATTCCATGGGTGGCGGTGCCTCTCTGGCGGCCGCAACCCAGATCGGAGACGACATTAAGGCAGTCATCCCGCTGGCATTGTATTGCTGCGAGCCCGGCCAGTCTTTCAGCGGTGATTACAATAGCCTGACGGTACCAGCTATGATTATCGCCAGCGCCGCAGACGAGGTCGCGCCACCGGCTGAGCACGCCAAACTGCTCTATGACTCAATCGGCGGCAGCAAGACCTACGTCGAATTCGCTAGCGGTGACCATATGTTCGTGTCTAACAGTGGCGAGCAGAAGGCGGCTCTGGGGCGTTTCGTTCTGGCTTTTCTCAAAGACAATCTGGATGGCAGAAACCTTCTGCAAGCCCTTGACGATGCAGGCGCGGAGCTGACTCTCTTTCTGACGGATTAGACCGTCAGACTCGGCAGGAGAAAAAGGGCGAAACCTGAACGTTTCGCCTACTTTCTCCTGACTTCCGCGCTCTATCGTGCACTCTGCCTAAGCGCTGCACTCACAAGATGCGCGCGTTGTCAGCCCACAGGTCTCAAGACCACACGGCTCGGCACACGCTAACCTCGACCGTCCCTGCCGCGATACAGCTCCCAGAGTTTCGCGTATTTCATAAAGTTGTAAAACGCAAAATTCATGCTGGTCAGAAGGCCGTCCACGCCGTCTAGAAAATGCCCTTTGAAAAAGTAGACCTGAATAAAGGACACGGGAAAAATAAAAACAAGCGTGAATACAGACACGCGATTGCGCTTCTCGAACTTGTCCTCAGCCTTAGCCTGACTGTACTTATTAGATTTTTCCACCCGTTTGGAAAAAGTCAGATTCTCATGGTGGTTGATGGTAGCTCCGGTCTGCGCGATCTCGCCGCTAATCGTGATACTTTCATGCACACGTCGGGGCTCGTAATGGCCGGCACTTTTGCGGAAAAGTCTGATTAGTCGGTCGTCACTGCCAAAGTGACGAGGGCGCCTTCCCCAGCGATACAGGGTCCGAGTGGATTCAAGAGCATCAGCTTCGTCCTCCGAAACCACTCGCATGATTTCTTCCAAGTAGGCGTCCGTCACGATTTCATCGGCGTCGATGTTGAGCACCCAATCATTGCGACAAAGGCTCAAGGCGTGCGCTTTCTGTTCACTGAATCCATTCCATGCATGATAGCTGGCCTGAACGTTTTCATACTGCCCAGCTAATTCAACGGTACCGTCAGTGCTGCCACTGTCTACTAGGATAACCTCATCGAACTCTACCAACCGGTCAAGACAGGCACCGATGTTGCGTGCTTCATTCAGGGTGATGATGTAAGCGCTAATTGGAATTTTCTGAAACATTTGTGGAGCCCATGCAGACAGGAATTTATTGGGACGCCGACTCACCGTGTCTCAACCCTCAAGGGTGGGAGTCTACCATTGATAGCTTCCATAACCGCTTCAGGCTGTAAGGATGACATGCAACGATAATCCAATCGACAGTGAAAGGCGTCACAATCACTGGCACAGCACAACGTCCCGCGCAGCAGATGACTGTGCTCACCCAGCGGTGCCCAAATCGCCTCATCACTTGGCCCAAACAGGGCAAACACCGGAGCACCTGTTGCAGCAGCCAAATGCATGGGACCACTGTCACTGCCGACAAAGAATCGACTCTGCTGATACAACGCCATCAGCTGCGAAAAAGACAGACGATTGCACAAATTGATCGTTTCATCTGTCTCGATCTGCTCGGTGATCGCGTGAATGATCTGCGCGTCCATCTCTCCGGCACCCACCCAGACCACCTGATAGCCGGAGTCCTGCAGCTGACCGACCAATTGAGCAAAATAAGCTTGCGACCAGAGCTTGTAGGGCACGCTTGCACCCGGATGAATGGCCACTAGCGTTTTGCTCTGCCAGTCCGGCATCAGCGTGCCAAGCACTTCGAGCGCAGCCTGGTCGACCCGGAAAGGAAGTCGAGTGACAGGCCGGTCATCGTCCACAAAATCCGACACGATTTCTCCGAACGCATTAAATCGGTGATTTTGGTAGTTCAGGTCACGAATTTCGGTGTAAAAACGTTCTGCTCTCTTCATCATCGGGCCGATCCTGACCGGACAACCACTCAGGCGAGCCAGTATGCCGGAAAAGCGTTCTCCCTCAAGATCCAGTATGACGCGCGAGCCTGTGCCTCTCAGGGCAACGAGAAATCTCCAAAAATGCAACAGTCGGCTGAAGAAGGGCTGACCAGCCGCCATTTCCTGCCGAGGATAGAGAATCAGCCGACTGTGCTCAGGCAAGATCAGCCTGGCCAGCGGACCAAAACGGGCATCCAGGACCACGGGCGCTTCCGGCCTGACAGAGAGCACTTTCAATACCCACGGAAGCCCGAGGACAAAATTGCCCAGATAGTGGGTAGGAAACAGCAAAATCGGCGTTTTCTCAGCGCTGTTCTGGATTCCGTTTATCAAGGATGACTCCCGGGTATCGACATCAGGCATCTCGATCACTGCCTGCGTTACAAAAACAGATCAGATATCAATGGATCAGGCGATGGCCATGGACGGCGCATTCAGCGCCGCCACAAGGAATGCGTCAACCAGTATGAGTTGCCACAGTCTCGCCACAATTACCCCTGATTGAACACCGGATCTATACAAATTGTCACAAAGTCTGCTGTGACGAATCATTATACTTTACAGCGTATTAAGGGATCCAAGGATAGGCCGACACTTCCGATCATGAGCCCGGTTAGCCGCGCAATTTAGGGACAAGGTTTCCGCCAGAAAAATGCCATGGACATGAAATCAGCGAACACTTTCAGACCGGGCCGGCAGATCGCTTTGCTGCTGACGCTGTTTGCCCTGATGAATCCATCTCTGTCAGAGATTCCCTCCACCAATCCTACAACCGGTGATCAGGATTCAACAGTCGTCTATCCCGCCGATTATTTCAACCAATTCTTTCCCGTATCGGCCAATGACATGCTCAGTCGCATTCCTGGCATCGATCTGGCCCTGCGCGGCGGTCGTGGCGGCAGAGGCCTGGGATCGGGTGCAGGAGAAGTCCTTATTAACGGCCAGCGTATTACCGGCAAGAACAACGGAGGCCGCAGTGCGCTGGCGCGTATTTCAGCCGATCAGGTGGAACATATCGAAATCATCCGCGGCACTTCGACAGAACTTGATATCAGAGGGGGTGGTCAGATTGTCAACGTAGTGCTGCTGGACGAACCCAGTCGCTCCAGCACTACCATCCAGCTGCGCTCCGATGTCATCCAGGATGGCACTTTTGATCCCGGCGGTCAGGTCTCCCGTAGCGGCCAGAATGGCGATCTGAATTACCTCTTCAATTTGGGGGCAGACCCACGCTACCGGGCCTGGGAAAGCCGGGAGTTCAGCTTCACACCGGACGGAGAACTGACTGAAGTGCGCAGGGAATCGCGCACCCGGGACGAAACTCAGTTGCAAGCTAGTATGAATCTTGGCTACACCTTTCCACAAAGCGTGCTCCAGTTTAACGCCCTCTACGAGACGCTGGGTGAGGTTCCGGATGAACGCTACCGCACCATCACTCAGCTTACAGATAATTCTTCACGCAATGAAACCGAGTCAAACCTCGCCACACGCGATGCATGGGAATTAGGCGGTGACTTTGAATATGATTTCAACGACGCGGGCACCTATCGTTTTCTCTTCATTGTGAATGACCGCGATTCGATCAATGACCGCAATCGTTTTCAGCAAACCGCGGGTCTGAGCACGCAGGATCTCTTCATCCGAAATGCAGGACGGGACCGGGAACGCATTGCCCGAACCTCTTACACCTTCGATTTCAACGATCTGCAGGGTTTGGAATTGGGCGTTGAGGGCGCCCAGACCATCAGGGACTCAAACCTCATGCTAGGGCGGGCTATCGACGGCACACCGGATCCCGCCTGGGCCAATCTGGTACCGGTGGTCGTGCCAAATGGCAATTCAACCGTGCAGGAAATGCGCTACGAGACGTTTGCGAACCACAACTGGCAGATAAATGATAGGATGTCGCTGGAAAGTGCGATGATTGTTGAGACCTCTACGATTGAGCAAAGCGGAGACGTCAGTAATGCCCGCGACTTTCAATTTTTCCGCCCTCGTATCGACTACCGTTTTGACATCACGCCCAGCCTGCAGCTGCGCGCTGGGCTGAGAAAAGACGTTGATCAGCTCAGCTTTTCCGACTTCAGCGCTTCAGTGGATGGGGGGGACGAAGACAGAGACACGCTTGCCGGAAACCCTGAGATCCGTCAGGAGCAATCCTGGCGCTATGAGTTGAACCTTGAAATGCGCTTGCCGAATGATCTGGGCGTGGTCAATTCACAGTTCTGGTATCGCGACGTCACCGACCACATTGACCGGATTGATGTCTCAAGCAGTGAAGGCACTCTGGCTTCTGCCCGCGGCAACATCGGTGATGGAAAACGCTACGGATTGAATTTGGACCTCAGCACCAAACTCGACAATATCGGTCTTCAGAACGCGCTCCTAACAACCGCGGTGCGTCTGCGCGATTCCGAATATATTGACCCGTTTCTGGGGATCAAGCGACGCCAGCGTAGTAATGGCCGATGGCAGGCCAATGTCGGTTTCCGTCATGACGTCTCAGCTCACGGACTGACCTATGGCCTGAATTATTCTAACAACTCAAACGGCAGCACCGGTCGTCTCGCCATCGACATCGATGACATCGAAGAGTTCATCGAGGCGCCTCGCCTCTCTGCTTATGTGGAAAAGCGCGCTTTCGGGAATCTGATGTTCCGTCTCGAATCCAGCAACATGACCGATGCCCAGTGGTGCCGAAAACGTACCCGATTCGACGGCCCGACGGCCAATGGCATCATGGAAGAGTTCGAAGACTACTGTAACGGTAGCGGCATGGAGCTGGCACTCAGAGTCCGCACGACCTTTTGACACCCCGCCTGTACTCTCGGCAAATGCCAATATCCGACAGTCATTCGGTTCATTCCTGTGCCTTTCGAAAACCAATTATGGCACCTGCCAGCCCGAATAGCGGCGCAGTAATTGCCACCAACAGGGTGCCCACGATTTCGGGAAATTGCTCCGCGTCTGCCATGACCACCGGGAGCAGAAAGATCGCAGCTGCCGCCATTATTAAGGACAAACAGGCACCTAGGGTCATTCCAATCAGGACGAATATCAGTGTTATCGTGGCTCTTAACTGTCCATCAGCTTGCGATCCTGTTGAAACCCAGCCCCTTTGAGCGGGCGGCTCTTTTATAGATTCTTTTCCATCGCGATGACCAGATTGTCAGCACCGTTTTCTCCCCGGAAGGTCTCCCGTCTCACCTCTGCATAACCATGGGCCAGATAGAGCGACTCACCGGCAAGCGTCGAACCCAGCGCAATCCGTTTAAAACCGGCTGCTCTGGCCGCTTCTTCTCCCAACCGGATAAGTAGACTACCAATACCCCGACGCACCCATTGAGGATGCGTATACATTGCCCTGATACGGGCCGCCTCCCGGGAAGGGTCACTGAGAGAGTCATCCCTGCCCTTGGTGTGGCTGCCGCCATACAAGGTCCGCCGCTTTCCCCAGCCCCCGCAGCCGACCAGCGTCCGCTCGGGTGTGTCCACTTCGATAACAAAGTAGGTGCCGTCATCAATCAGCGTCTGATCAACACCCATGGTCTCCTTCGCGGCCTCAATCTCCTCGAAAGACAGCAGCGTTTTCATATTCTCTTCGATAGAGAGCTTCATCAGGTCGATAATTGCAGGAATGTCCTGATGTGTCGCCAGTCTGTGACTAAATGTCATGGTATCAGCCTCCGGCATTTTACGGCCTGAGAACGTGCCGTTCCAACATGCGTCGCCGGACAACCGCACCATAAACATTACCTGCGCTGTCGACACCAACCGCTTCGGCTCCGGAATGATCGTCTCTGAGTGGCTCCAGGTCCTCGATGAAGCTGTGAACGGTGCCATCGATGGCAGAACCAATTCGAATCCCTTTCATGATGCCGGTCAGCTCTCCGGCGCCGGTGTCCGGTCCTGACTCAGAATCTGCCACATAAAGCCTGTCGTCCTGGGTGATGAACAAGCCGCTGGGACGACCGAATTGGGTCCAGACATCAAGTAACTCTCCGCCCTGGGAAAAGATCTGAATTCGGTTATTTTCACGGTCGCCCACAAACAACCTACCCCTCGAATCAAGCGCCAGCGAATGGGGTTCACTGAGTTGCCCGGGTGCCGAGCCGGCTGAGCCGATGGTTTTGATGAAGCGCCCCTGACGGTCGAAGTGCACAATCCGGTCGTTACGGCCACCGCGATGACTTTCCGCAACAAAAATATCACCGTCGCTTGGATCAACCACAACGTCATTCGGCCAGTGCAGGCGTTCTGAGTCACTACCGGCATGAGTCAGCGTCATCAGAATTTCGCCGTCTGGACTGAATTTGATAACCCGATTTCCCAGCACTTCATTGGAACGCGCATCAGTCACCCAGAGATTTCCTTCGTGATCAACCGTTGCTCCATGGGGAAACAGGAAAAGCCCCTGACCAAAGCTCGCTAGCAACCTGCCGGAATAGTCAAATTTGAGAATCGGATTTTCTGAACGCCCTTCACAGGAATTTTCAAAGCATCGATGCACCACATAGATTGTTTTTCCGTCAGGAGCGGGCTCTACTGCTGTCACCGCTGCCCAGGATACTGTGTTGTCGGGCAGCTCACCCCAATCCCGGTAAGTCTCGAACGGACGCAGCAAATCGTTGCGCACACCATGAGCGACAGGTTCTGATTGAGCCTGAAGCGCGACTGGACTACCGATCGTGATCAGCCAGAGCACAAGGCGCCATACACAGCGTGGCACTGAGCGCGCAGAATCATTATAGAAACGCTTCAAAGCTTCTGCCTCCCACTCAGATCTAGGCCTCCTCACGCTCATCAATAAAAAAAGGGGGCAGCCTGCCCCCTTTTCAGCTGAACAGACAAACCGAACTACTGCAGCGTCAGGTTTGCCTGATTGATGATATAGGTGCGAATAGCTTCCGCATCTCCGTCACCCAAATTACCGGCAAATGACACCATGCCAGCATCAGCCAGCTCGCCATCTAAAACAACCGCCGCCCAAGATGCTTCGGTGGCCATCCGTCTGCTGAGCCGCAGATCCGGATAGGTATCGGGACGCGTTGAAATGGCCATCGGCCCGTGACATACCGCACAGTTTCTGTTGTAGACCGTCTCACCCTGAGCGATCAATTCATTCGTGGCCTCGATCTGCGGTATTTCAAATTCCGCATCTGCAGACGTGGTGACCGGATTAGATGGCAGCTGGGCCTCACCGCCAATTCGGTAAATCAGCAGTCTGGAATTATTCCGTGACGCAACGGTCGTTGGCTCCGCAGCACCGGGCCCTTCCTTCGGCAGCGCTGGAGAGCCGACCAGCAAAGCCAAGTGTTGCTGCCCATCCAAGGTAAAAGTTGCGGGAGCAGCCATGACGCCGGCCTGGACGTAATCGGTCCATAAGGCTTCGCCAGTTTCATCGTTATACGCAACAAATTCACCAGAGCGAGTACCCTGAAAAACAAGGCCGCCGGCTGTTGCCAGAACCCCGGCATTCCCCTCACCGATGGGATGCTGAACGCGCCACACCTCTTCTTGAGTCACAGGGTTCCACGCCTTCAGCAGTGAGGCGTTGGTCGGAATTTCCGGCTGGCTCATAATTAGTTGAAAACCTCGCCCGAAATCCACGCCGGTGTTCCAGCCGTCAGGGTCTGCGACAAATTCATTGTCGGCAACGTAGCCCATGAAATTTTCTGTGACCGGTATATAGACCAGTCCGGTATCCTGACTGAAGGCCATAGGATACCAGTTGTGACCGCCCAGCGGCCCCGGCAAAACGATGGCCGGATTGTTGGACTTCTCGTAGCGCGCATCAGCGACCTCGACGGGCCGCCCGGTTTGCAGATCGATGTGCGTTGCCCAGTTGACGGGCGTGTAATTTTCCGCGGAGATCAGTTCGCCGTTCTCAGCATCCAGAACATAAAAGAACCCGTTCTTGGGAGCCTGCATCACCACCCGGCGCATGTCGCCGTCTATCTCGAGGTCAGCCAGCATTATGTGCTGTGTAGCGGTGTAGTCCCAGGTTTCTCCGGGTACTGTCTGGTAGTGCCATCGGTAGGTCCCGTCATCAGGATCCAACGCCACAATCGAAGACAGAAACAGATTGTCACCACCGGCCGGGCTTCGCAGCGCCTGATTCCATGGAGACCCGTTACCGACACCGATATACAGCAGATCGAGGCCAGGATCATACGCCATCGCGTCCCATACGGTACCGCCGCCACCCAGATTCCACCAGGCCCCGGTCCAGGTATCTGCGGCCGCAGTCATCACGTCACTTTCATAGCCGTCTGCGGGATTTCCCGGAACCGTATAAAAGCGCCACGCCTGTTCGCCGCTTTCTGCATCGTAGGCGGTCACATAACCACGCACGCCATACTCCGCACCGCCGTTACCAATAAGCACCTTGCCTTTGACGACCCTTGGCGCACCGGTGATGGTGTAAGGCAATGACTCGTCGACCGTCATGACTTCCCAGTCCACTTCGCCGGAAGCAGAGTCCAGAGCCACCAGTCTACCGTCAATTGTTCCGACGAATATGCGCCCGCCCCAGGCTGCAACGCCGCGGTTAACCACGTCACAACAAGCATCGAGGCCCTTCTCTCTCGCCACTTGCGGATCATAAGTCCACAGTCGCTCGCCGGTGCGCACGTCGAAGGCATGTACTAGGCTCCAGGCAGTAGAAATGTACAGCGCACCATCAACAACAACCGGAGTGGCTTCCTGGCCGCGGCTGGTTGTCATGTCCGCATACCAACTAAGTCCCAGCTGGTCCACGGAGTCGCGGTTAATTTGGTCCAGTGGACTGTAGCGCTGCTCATCATAAGTGCGCCCGTAACTCAACCAGGATTCATTTTCAGTGTGCGCGCCGGTTAATCGCTCCGCATCGATAGCGGCGCCGTAATCTGCTGTTTGGGCCGAAGCCGGCAGGGCAAGCGCCAGAGTCAAACCTGATAGACCAAGTGCTCGAAAAGTCATGGATTCTCTTCCTGTCAGTGAATCATTAAATAGGTCGCTCCCCTTGATGCTGCAAGGCGAGCGATCGCTCGATTGGCATTCGCGAGTGTGGCACAGCCCTGTTCAAGAGTCTAATCCTAGCGGCCCTGCCGTTCGCTTCGAAGGCTTATTAAGCTTATGAAAAATATGAACTTTAGCCAGCTAGGGCTTGAGCGCCCGCAGCGACATCATGAGAAAGCCGGTAAACGCGGCGTTGTTCGGCGACAAGGAGTGACTGACACGCGATTGCATGTCAAGAATCTGGCTGCGATAGGCCTCGTAGAACGCCCAGCTTGGCTGCGGCCGGTAGGTCAGGTCAGAAAGTTCGAAATATTCGATTACCCCTTTCGCAGTGGTGGGCTTCACAAAAACCTCACGCCGAGGATGGAAATAAACCGGCAGAATCGTAAGCAGTGACCACTTCGCCAGCTTTCGGCTCTGCAAGATGGACAGTACCATTTCAAAACCCATCTGCTTTTTGCCGTGCAGCAGGTTGCTGAACCCCGCCGCTAGAGCTTCGCGTTCGGCCGAATTGAGAGACCTGACCAGATCGCGGAATTTAGGTTTCTCGAACAAGGAGATCATTGATGAGCGACCAATGTAGCGCGCCATGTCGTCCACAATCGCCCCAGAGTGTTTGAATCTGGTTTTGGCAAAGCTGTCCTGAACCTGAGCAACCATGCGAGGCATGTTGTGCTTCTTTCCGATCACCCTGATTTCAGGGTCTTCAAACCCCTGAGGGTAACTGGCGAGAAATGCTGCCTCTGCCTGCTTTAACTTCTTGAGGTTCATGAATACTGCATGCTACTGAGAAATCCACAAAAAAAGGGGCTTTTACAAGCCCCTTTTCCTAATTTTAAAACCACTCAAACAATCAAACTCTGAGACCCAGTCTAGTCTGCAGGTTCCAGCCTCACAATGGGAGTCGAGCCAGCTTGTCGATCTGAAATCGCCAAGTAGATGTAGCCGTCAGGACCCTGTCTCACGTCACGAATACGACCCATGTCGTAGGCCAGGGTTTCTTCCATGACAACGCTCCGATATTCATCGTCAAGATGCACCCTTGCCAACTGCTCGCCGGCCAGCGCACCGGAGAATATGTCTCCGACCCACATGGGGAATTTATCTCCGCTGTAGATCATCAGACCTGAAGTCGCAATGGAAGGCACCCAGAAATTGGTGGGACTAGTCATGCCCTCTTCGCTGATACCAACATGGATTGGCCGCCCGAAGGCCCCGTAGTTTACGCCACGACCGACCACGGGCCAGCCATAATTGTTGCCGGGTTCGATCAGGTTAATCTCGTCACCGCCCTGAGGGCCGTGTTCGGATTCCCATAAATCTCCCGTAATAGGATGTATAGCCAGTCCCTGAGGGCTCCGGTGACCATATGACCAGATCTCAGGCAAGACACCGTCCACGCCGACAAACGGGTTGTCATCAGGCACCGTGCCATCGTCATTCAGTCGCACAATAACTCCCTGATGGTTACTCCTATCCTGAGCTGAATGGGCCAGTAGTGCTTCACGATCGCCAAATGAAAAGTCCTGGCGATCTCCCAAAGTCAAAAACATGTGGCCTTCACCGTCGAACACCAGCTTGCCACCATAGTGGCCGAAGCCACTAGCCTGCGCCGCGAACAATTCCACAACGTTCGTCAGACGGTCATCCTGAAGTCGGCCGCGGACAATTGCCGTGGTCGAACCATCATCTACCTCATTTGCATTTGGTTTAGCAAAAGTCAGATAAACCCACTGGTTATCGCTAAAGTTAGGATGTGGCACTACTTCAAATAGACCACCTTGGCCTTTGTACAACACCTCCGGAGTTCCGGGTATCGCTTCAGGCAGCAACTGACCATCACGGACCAGACGCAGACGCCCCGGCTTTTCTGTTATCAGCATGTCGCCATTGGGAAGCCACGCCATAGACCATGGTTGCACCAGGTCTTCGGCAACCGGCACGACGCGATAATCGTGATGTGCGCTTTGATAGGTTTCCTGAGCCAGCACCGGGGTGGTGAGAGAGGCTGTCAGTAAGATAGCCGCCAGTTTGTTTAAGTAACGAAGCATAGGTTGTTTCTCCTTGAATAAAGCCCTTGCGCAGTTATCCGCTCAGGCTCGCTTGGGGTTCAATTCAATTTTCCGATCCGACCGAAGGTCGGCTCAAAGTTCGGCTAACGTGAAGGTAGCCAGAGAAAAATGAGTTGTCCATTAAAATGCAAAACTTTCCGGTCCATCTTGTTGCTTTGACGGCCAGGCGATCGTGCCACATATCAGTTTACTGACATTTTCGGGCTCTTTGACTAGTCGGATGTAACGACAGCCGCAAAATTGATCTAGTCGGTCAGATACTTTTCAAACCAGGCCAATCTTGCCTGATTCGCAATCACAGAGTTCTCGCCCCGAAACCCGTGCTTACCTCCCTCAATCACAAGAAAATCGCTCTCGATATTGCTGGATTTCAATGCTTCACTCAATGCAACGGAATGACTTATATGGACCAGCGGATCAGCATCACCGTGAATCAGGAGTGTCGGAGGATCAGCAGCATCTACATGGGTAATCGGAGACACCGTCGGAATCAGTGCTTCGTCGAAAATCAGCGCCGGAAACCGAGAATACAGCTCGTCTTGACTAACCTCACTTACGATTCCTGCTGCGGCCGTTTCCTCCTGTCTGAAATCCACGGGGGGAAAGTAAGCAACGATCGCTGCGAGCGATGCATCGAGCGCTTGATCGTCCACTGATGCGCTGGCCTGAACCTGCTCGGTCGCTAGGCCGACCATCAGGGCGAGATGGCCACCCGCACTGCCGCCGGTAACACCGATACGTTCGGGATCCACACCATAGTCGGCTGCGTGGCCCTTTATATGTATGGTCGCCAGATTCACGTCATTCACAGCATCTGGAATTTTGTATCGCGGAGCACTGCCGTGATAAAGCGGTATCACCGTGAATCCCGCGTCCAGCAGGTCGGCAAACTGAAGAGCAACTCTTTCCGGAGGTGACCACGAGGAGTACCAGCCCCCGCTCATCATGAAAATTATCGCAGCACCGTTAGCATCTTCCGGCTTGAGGACATCATAGGTCAGCGCCATTCCGTCCTTTCGCCCATAGATCACGTCAGCTTCGATGGTGAGTTGCGCGTTAGCTGCGACACACCACAAGGCAAGAAAAGTGCTGGCAAACCAGCGGAGCGTTCCACTTCGATTCAGTAACATTTCGACACCTCGTCTGGGGTAGCAATTTTGCGACTAAATGCCGCGACTCAACTCGCAGGATACACCAAACCCGACCCGAGTTCTCAGAAAGATTGGCGAAATCGGTAAAAAAAGATTTCTCGAAAACCGACTATATTTGGCCTCCTCAATGCCTTGCCAGGTAGCATGAGAGCGCCATTCGCTAAACAGGCTGGTTTTGATTCCTCACGCGAAGGACAGGCAGAACCCACTGACTTCCTCTTTTTTCCGAATTTGCTAAGCTGTATTGAGAACTTTGCATATCCACACACTTTATATATTTAGCTGAAAGGGGGCTTACACGATGAAATCACTGATCATGGGAACACTTTACATCCTCGGGGCACTCTATGCCTCTGTGGCGAGCGGCCAGCAAAACACCGTACTGCCTGAGTATCCGAATAGCTATGAAATAGTCCGCGACGTCGTTGAGATGCCGGTAGGTAGGCAAATGGGATCAGGCAATGCCATCGACATTGACTCGCGTGGCAATGTATGGGTTTTTGAGAGATGCGGAGGCAATAATGGTGCCTGCCCTGAATCTGAAGTGGACCCAGTATTGCAGTTCAGCCCTGAAGGCAAGCTACTCTCCAGCTTTGGGGGCGGCATGTTTGTTTGGCCCCACGGTATTGTCGTGGATGATGACGATAATCTGTGGATTATTGACGCTGGCGTGATAGAAGGGGAAAAAGGCAACCAGATTTTTAAATTTAGCCAGGAGGGGACATTACTCCTCGAATTAGGCGAGCCAGGAGTCAGAGGAGACGGCCCAGGACAATTCAATGAGCCCTCTGATTTAGCTATTGGTCCCGATGGCACGCTGTACATCCTTGACGGACATATCAACCCAGATTCGAACAGGCGAATCGTTCACATGACTGCCGAGGGTGATTTCATCGAGAGCTGGGGAAGCAAGGGTTATGGCCCACTGCAGTTTGAAGGCCCTCACGCCATCGCCGTCGACTCAAGTGGCAGAATGTACATAGGGGATCGCACCAATAATCGCCTGCAGGTTTTATCATCTACGGGTGAGCTGCTGGCAATCTGGACTCACTGGGGCCGGCCCAGCGGAATCCGCATCGTTGGCGATACTTTGTACGCCGTCGATTCCGAATCAAGAGCAGCTGTAGGGGAATACGGCTACAACCCGGGCTGGCACCGGGGCATTTACGTCGGCCATCTCGATGGCACGATAACTGATTTTATTCCGGACCCCAGCCCCAGCGGCGCGACCAGTTTTCCCGAAGGTATTGGGGTCAGCGACGATGGCGTAATTTGGGGTGCCTCGGTCGGAGACCGGGAAGTACTCAAGTTCGTCAGACGATAAACGCACATCTATATCGCTGCACTAGGAGCCTTTGAAAAATAACCGGAGACTCTCCAGAACCTGCTCTTCAAGCGTTCTGGAGACATCCGAAAAGCGGAAAAAACCTTCAGCTGCTTCGCATTCCAAGGGTAAAGAGAAGGTTCTTGCGGTATCAACAGCCTTAACCAGGGCCATGTATTTGCTTTCAGTCAGCTGGCTGGCATAGATTTTAACCACCTCATACTTCTGCGCAGCAACCGCAGAGGTATCGATAAGCAGATTAATCGGTGCCAGGTTGCTCACTTCATAGCCATAGACCTCGCCTGAAAAATCGCCCATCGCCTGCACACTGCGCCACACAATTTCAGAAGTGGCTCTGTGATCAGGATGATATTCCAGCGGCGTGGGGATAAAAACCGATGCGGGCCCAACAACCCGGATCAACTCACACACTCTCTCAATAAGGCGATCGCTGACCTGAAGCCCTCGATCCGGCTCGCCAAAAAAATGGATTTGCGAGACTCCAAGGGCAGCCGATGCCTGCTCCGCCTCGGCTTTTCTGCAATTCACTAGCGAGCCCTGATCAGTCGTGCCGCCCAGTGCTCCGTCAGTAACAAAAACCACATGAGTTTCGAGTTTTTGCTGACTTGCCAGAATTAGGGATCCACCAAGACCAAAGGTTTCGTCATCCGGGTGAGGGGAAAATACCAGCCACGGCCCCGGGGGGAGCTCGGAACTGCCATAGGGGATCAGCTCACTTTCAGGAAGCATGTCTCAGTCCTTTTGATTAGGGATGTACTTGCAGAGGCACCGGCGTATTGACTCCCATCACATGAAATCGCTGTCACCGCACATAAAGAACCAGCGGTCTCGAATCTCTTCCGGGTCCATTCCCCGTCGGTACACACCGAATGGCAATCGCAGCGGCAACTCATTGAGCTGTTCCCCCGTCCCAGTAATCAGATGGCAGTCAAGATCAGTCAGCCAGCCGAACACCTCCGCGCAATGCTGCTCACTGGCGAGACTCTTGGTGTAGCAAATCAGATCCCTGAATTCCTGCGGACGCCCCACGAAATCCAACAGTATCAAACGGCTTTCGGTCTTTCTGGCAACGACAATGCCCAACAATCGCTCTGTGCTGTCGTCGAAAACCAAGTGAATCAGATAAGAATGCGTCGGGTGATCCCGATAGCGATGGGCGAAGTACTCAAGGTCGCGCACCCCAATCGCGCGCTCGCCAAACTGTTCCGACATCACATGCCAGAGCATTTTCAGTGCTTTTCGGTGTCCATCGTTATCGAATTCGAAGGGCACCGGCCGAAACCGCAAACTGGGCTCGGTCGGCCAGTAAATTTCTAAAAGCCTGCCGATTTGCGTATACATGCCAAGACGTTCGGCGAGACGCATCGCCCTTTCGTTGGGGAATCCATAGGAGATCAGATAGGGTCTGCCATGACCCAGATAGCGGTCCTGAAAGGCGGCAACAGAAAGGAAGAACGGACCCCGCTTAGATAGGGTGCCTCGATGCGCCCGGGCTACCATAGAATCGCCACTCTGAAAGGCCGTAGCCGGTAACCCCTTGAACAGAATGCGCCGCTCCATGCCGCCGAAGTAAGCAACAAGCTCATCGCCATCGTGGACAACGATGCCGGCACCCTTCCCCTTGCCGTATTTCCAATGCCAGTGAGCCTCTGACATCTCCTGCCCGAAAACCGCCTTGAATAATTCGAAAATCTTTGGCGTGTGTTCAGATGCCGCATCATCTACTCGCCACTTTGATTGCTTTACCGAGACCTCTGACATCAGAGCAGCACCTGTATCCGCCAACAGGCGGAGACAATCCATAGAGGACATGTTACTGGATTTGGCCAGTCTAAAATGGCTGCCAGATTCAATGCTGACAAGGGAAGCCTGAAGCTAAGCCTGGCTTTCATAATCCACCTTGGAAAAGTGAGCAGGAAAGGCGTGCCCGCGCTGGACTCAGAGGTCACACACACGGCTACAGTCATGGTTGACCAATCCCGAGGCCATGTCAAAGACTGAAAATCCTTCTCACGTTCAGCACCGTTTAGTACGCGCACACCCAAGACCATGTGGGCGCCTGTGCACATTCTCTGAAGGCATTCACCGCAGACTCGACCGTCGTAAGCGGCAGAGCTGAAACATCGTAGTTGGAACGAATTACCCCCACGTCTCCCGCCCTGAAAATCCCGTCCTCCGGGAGCGCCCAGTAATCCGGTCTGGCGCTGGCGCCAACTTCCATGTAAATCAAGTCCAGAGTGCCGTTGTTTCTCAGCGGCCAGAATACATGCGCGTTATTGCCGACCGACGTTCGGGGTAACTCTGGCAAAATCGCGGTCGTATCGATCCTTTGCAGCACGCCCTCGCCGTTGTTCAGATAAGCCCCTCCTTGAACCTTCATGCCAGTAATGGTGACCAGATCCTCGAAACCGTCACGATTGATATCCCGAAAATGCATGCCGCTGCTGTTGAACAATACATCCCCTTCTACAACCGGCTTCTCTCTCAGGGTCAATTTTCCATCGCGGATAGAAAATGCCTCAACCGGCACAAGCGGATACAGAGTATTCGCCTCATAGGCATCCGACTTACTGACGGCGACCCGGAAATCTGACGGAATGATCCTCTTATAATCCTCAAGCAAACCAGACGTCTCACCTTGCACCACCAGCAACAGTCCTTCTTTGGGGTCCAGCACAGCCTGTTTGAAAAAATGGTACTGAGCCTTTCCGAACTGAGGAACATCCTTCTGATAAAGACCGGTCGCCTGATTTCCGAACTCATCGGTATAGTGAAAGTAATCGGCTACCGAAGGGATGTAATAATCACTCAACTCAAAACCCTGCCCGGGATTCCATTTCCACAAAGTAATGCCTCTCACCGAGTCGTAGAAGCCGGTGTCAATGTCAAAGTCAGCATATTCGGCGATGTTGTTGACGAACTGCTGCTTGACCCCTGAAGTCACCCAGTAACCCACGCCGTTGAATTCAAAATAGCCGCCAACATAGGGATCCACTTCGGTCGCTTCCGAAAAGTTCTCAAATGACCGGTAGGCTTCTGTCACGTCTTCAATCTTGTTGCCCGATATTCTGGCAACTTTTGCAACGTCGTAACCGATAGAGATGATGTCGTATCCGCCTACTTCATTTGGGATAGAGCGCATGGAATGCGTCCACGTTGACGTCCAGGGTACTTTGACGTTGGAGTAGCGGCCGTCTCCGTCACTCAGAAACACGTATTGATCTGAAAAGTAGCCGCAGTTACCCAGACCCTGCCGTGGGTAAGCTTCAGCCGCGTTCACATCACCAGCAAAACACTGATCGACTATCTGCTGAAACCCTTGTTCAGTGTAAGGATTGAACTTAGCCCGACCAACGCCGTCGTCACGGTTCAGAGTCAACGCGAAATCAGCAAACCCATCCCCGTTCAGGTCTTTAGGTTCTTCAGTGTTGTGATGGTAGGGAGCACCACCTTTGCCATCGTCTTTTGAGGTGTCGATGAAGGCCTCACCAAACAACTCCTCAGAGCAATCTCTGTATCTTCCTACCGCGTCGCTGCAGAACAGGAACCACCCGGATTTGATCGGAACATCATTCTCTCCGCCGTTATCCGGCAGCGCACCCTGATAACAGGTAATCGGGATTAGGATGTCAACCATGTCGTCTTGATTGAAATCTGCAAAGGGAAAAGGTGTATCCCACCGGTACGAGTTTTCCTGACAAAAGCTGAATCTGGCTTCCAGCTGATCTGCGGTCCAGTTCTGCCTGTCCGTGTCGCTAAACAGGGAAGCAGCGTCCGCAGCTGCCACCGAAAAATAGACTTCCGGTGCATACTGACTCAAATAGGTGAACTGACCACTGAGCACCTCGTCACCCAGCACAATACGCGGCGTCGACAGCGTCACACCGTCAAAGCTGGCGGGATCACGGGCATCAATGAGTTGACTCTCATCTGCACTTAGCAATTTTAGGCACAGCACCGGACAGTCTTCGGCCTCAAGCACAGCGTCCGTGGTCGGCACGAGTTTAACTTCATAGGCAAGCTCGCCAACCACAACATAAGGTACGATGAGCACACTACCATCGAAGGTAACACTGTCAGGCTCGATAGCAGATGTCTTGGCTCCGAGAAAAACCGCACTACCAGCCACCACTGCCATGGAAGATAGCGTTATTCTTTGCATAACCTCTCCTAAATTTCTTTTGGCGCTGTCCCTGGAAATCGATTCGACATGGGATTATCGCCAATCCCAGATCACAAATTCTAACAACGATGGCTGCACCGAAAGGTTCTGGAGTCAGGTCCCTCCAGCCCAGCGCCTACAAACTGTCAGTCCCGGGAATTCCATCTGGTACCCTTTCGGCATGGTAGGTGAAGATGCGCTCTTTTGATAAGTGCTGTTACATCTTGTTGCTGATATCTCTAGTTTGACACCCTCAGCAACAGCTTAGCGCATACCTGAGTGGATTTACCTCAATTAGGGCAGAACTAAGCCAGCTGTCAGAATATTCAACACCGGTTGAACTCAGAATTGAGATTTCTCGGTTCGACTCGTTCAGAGGATAACGCGCAGCCGTGACGAGTGACTCCGCTTGCGGCAACGTTTAACCGCTACCGACAAGCACCATAATGTTTTCTTGCAACTCTTGAGAAGCTGCGTCCCTTACGAGAACGTTGTTGAAGACATTTTTTGGAACTCACGAAGCACTTCAGAAAAGATGAACCTGAGAATCCCTTGAGGCACCAAGAAAGAATGGCACGCCCGGAGAGATTCGAACTCCCGACCAACTGGTTCGAAGCCAGTTACTCTATCCAGCTGAGCTACGGGCGCGCTACAGGGCAAGTATAAGTGTTTATGAGACTGAGGTCACTTGCTTCTGAACCTGTCATAGCCGACCAATCAAACATGCCAGAATTTAATGGCACGAAACTCAGCTGCACACCTTTCAAGTCTGCCTTCTCTGCCCTGGGCTAGCATTCCGGGAAAAGCTCCATGATGGAGTTCCTTCGACTCCGGTGAGCTTTTAGTCGACTTCATCTGAACGTTGTCACTTGTAAATATTCCTCTAAATTGTTCTCAATCCATTCGAGGTTTTCACTTATGTTAGGCTGCCAGGTCCGCCGCCCCAGAATTTCAACTAACTCATGACAGGAAGCCCAAATATTGACTGCTTTCACCACTTGATCTCCCTCTGAAGCGTCAGGCATAAGAGGTCTCAGTCCCTCGACTAGCCCATCAAAAGATGTATCGAATTGAGCATTTAAGTCAGGATAAAGGTGTAGATCTATTTCTAGGTCTATATTCCCAAACATCAAGTCGTAAATGTGCGGGTAGTCCAACCCAAATCTTATGAAATAAGCGCCGTAACGAGCGAAAGTACTAGCACTTTTTCTGCCCCCTTCAATCAAGTTAAAACCACACGGCATCAACGCGGCTTAAAGATCATTTTTATTTCTAAAATGTTCATAATATGAATGACCTAAGACACAAAACTCATCGTAAGCTATTCGCAAGAATTATTATGAAGATACGCTTTTTATTTTCAATTAATAGAGGTCCACATGAGTGAGATTGCAGCGACCAACCCGGCCCCAGAAAAAGATTTCAGTGCGCCGAGTGCCCGCTCGCTGCGCCGAGCGATCGAGATTCTTGGTTGGGTGGCAGTAAGCATACTGGTCATAACCGGACTGGTAGCAATTTTTGACCGCGCTGGGTTTCTTATCTCAGCCTCAAGCATTGAGTTCACCGATCCTATTGTCACGTTTAATCCTTTTGACGGACGCTACGTTCAATTTTCCTTATCGAGCTGGGCGCACCTGATAACCGGACTGATTATTTTTATTCTGGGGCCCTTACAGTTCATGCCTTCGATCCGCAAAAAGTCGATCAGCTTGCACCGTTGGAGCGGACGAATCTGGCTCTCCGCCGGTGGGTTGGCGGCGCTTTCAGGTGGCTTTATTGGAGTATTCCAGCCTTTCATGGGGATAGATGGCCAGGGGTTCAATGAATCTATGGCGACTGCATTTTTTGCGTTCTATACATTGTTCTGCATGGGCAAGGCATACACAACTATCCGTGCAAGAAACATCCGGGCGCACCGAGAGTGGATGATCCGAAGCTGGGCGCTGATGCTAGCTATTGCGACCGAACGCATTATGTTAGTTGTCCTGATGTCCACCACCGATATTGGTGTTCCGGTGCTATTCGGCACTACGTTCTGGATGGCTGGAGTGGTCAATATCGCGGTTTCAGAGATCTGGATAAACCTCACCCGCACACCGGGCAACGGCCACCGCCACTGGAAAGACCTAGATTCTATGAGCAACCCTTGAGGCGTGCCTAAATGAAGTCTGATGCATGAATTTCTTTCTCAGATCAGCGCTTCGATCAGGCCACATTCGCCAGGAAATTGTTGATACCTTTGGCACTGACGGAGAAAGTTCGAAGGCCCTAGCGAGAAACCTCGCCCGCTTCTAATTAAAAATATTCAGAATGCGCGAATATTTGATGGCAAACTGCTGCGCGTTTTCTCTTGGCGCGAACAGCAGGTTATTTTCATCCACTTCGTTATACACGATGTAGAGCCCGGCGTTAGCTGACTGCAGCCAGGCAAAGCGCAGATTGGTGGAAAGCACATCGTCCCGCTTGTTGTACTGCACCAGCGTTTGAATGGTCATCCTGGGCGAGAAGGCGTAGGTTGCTCGAAAGCGCGCGATGTCTACGGCAAAGTCGCCACCCGTTACCGGCAGTGAAATGTTGCTGTGGCTCCAAGTCAGCTCACTGGTAAATTTTTCACCGATCCGGTAGCGAATCGTAGAGTCCAGATTGTCTCTGTCACCTCCAAAAAATCCACCGAGGCGAGAGCTAAAATTCACGCTGAACGGCGCGCTCTGATTGCTCCAGAAGACGAGCTGGGCCTCCTGATGCTCGTAATCCCCGACTGGCACGGTGACTCCGTCAACGATTTCAAACGGCTCAAAAACGCCCTCCTGAGTAAAATTCGTGCCGGTATGAATTTCCATACCGCTGTTGAATTCCCAGTGGTTGTCAATGTGCAGATAGCCCGTCTGCTGATTGCCATCAAAGTCCCAGTAGCCCCTATAATTCATGTGGGGACGCAGTTCCTGCAGATTGCCCCAATTGTCTGGGCGATAACGGTAGCGCCAGCCTGCTTCATATTTTCGAAAATTACGCCGCGCCAAGAATCCGACTTCCGGATTGAAGTTATCACCTACCTGTGAATAACCAGCATTGAGGTTCCAGTCTTCATCAGCATACCTCCAAGACACGCCACCGGCGCTGTCATCTCCGCTGATACCCGGGGTTTCTGTTTGTGAAACCCAGCCGCGAAAAACCGTGTAGTCTCCGATACCCCATCGGCCATCTATCGCATAAGTGCGATTGAAGTCTGCAGCAGAGTTGCCGTTGATTGACCCGTCCCCCTGCCTCTCCACGAACATCATGCCAATCGCAGAGCGGTTAGGTAGTTCCTGGTTGACGCGAACGACCGAAAAATCATTGCCCGGGACGACGCCGTCGATGCCTTCCGTGCGCATACTCAGCAACCCCACGTTGGTGCTGCTGCCCAGCTTGCCGGTAAGTCGAGCACCCGCTTCGATGGGGAATTGCGTACCACGATTGATCCCGATGCGGCGGCTGAAAAAGAGCTCAACTTCCCGCGGGTTACCGATGGCGAACTGGCCGGCATTTTCCAAGAAAAACGGCCGTTTTTCCGGAAAAAACAGGCTGAACCGATCGAGATTCACCTGAATGTCGTCGACTTCAACCTGGGCAAAATCTGTATTTACCGTGGCATCAAGCGTCAGGCTCGGCGTGATACCCCATTTCACGTCAATGCCGTATTCCTCTCTGGATTGGGAGTTAGTCAGCTGACCACCGCGCTCACTCAAGCTTAGCGCGTACGGTGTCACCTGCAGCAGGCGCTGGCTAGGGACTTCAATCCCTTCGATATATCCGGCCTCAGATACACGATTGAGATTGAAGTTTCGATCCAGCGGCGCCCAGTAGGACTCCTCGTTATTGCGACGGATATTGCGCTGAAAATTGATACCCCAGGTCTGGGAATTGCCGGAACCGTAGCGCAGCGCCAGAAACGGAATCGCGAATTCCGCACTCCAGCCCTGATCTGTGATCTGAGCTTCCACCTCCCAGGTTGTATCCCAATTCAGATTAAAGCCACCTGCTCCGCCCCCGCGACCTCCGAAGCCGCCGCTGCCGCCTTCATTGATCACCTGAGCATCAAACTCCATACCGGAAGGATTCGTACCGAAGACGTAACCGTTCTGACGATCTAACAGTCCATCGATAATCACGCGAAAACTGTCTGTATCATCCAGCGGTGAATCCCGGCGACTGTCAGTGACCAGAATCGCTTCGGGATTGTCATCGTATGCCATCAAAGCAATGTACAGGGTGTCTTCGCTGTAGCCGACAAACACCTCCGTTCGCTGAGTTGCCGGCTGCCCTTCATTCGGCCTGGTTTGGGTGAATCCACTGGTAGGTGCCACGGCAGCCCAGGCTGAATCCCCCAGCACTTCGCCGTCGATTGTCGGTAGGTTGTTCAACTGAGCGGCCTGCGCGGTCGGACGCACAGACTGAGAGCTGAGAGTCTGAGATTCGGCCTGATCAACAACCCCAAGCAAGAGTAAACTCAGGCCCACGCAAAGGGCCTGAGTTCGAGTGGAATGGAACATGTGCTTTCCCGTCCCTGAGCGTTACTGCGACGGCGTTATAGGCGCCGCTTTGAGAGGCGTGAAGCATAGCAATCGCCCGACTCTGAGCAGAAGCGCCTAGATGTAATTGTTTGTTACCAAGCAGGTCAGTGACTGAAGTGGAAAAGGCGCTGAGCTAGGATCTTTTTACCGCGATCGCCTGAACTTCAAATCGGGCATCGAACAGCAGCGTGCCGGCACCGACAAAGGCCCGGGCAGGAAACTCCTGCGTAAAATACGTCCGATACACCTCGTTAAAACTGACGTAATGGCTGACGTCGGAGCAAAAAATCTGCACGTACACCAAATCATCCATCGTCATGCCGGCCTCTTCCAGCGTGCCTTTGATCGCGTCAAGCACATTGCGTGCTTCGTCGGCTGGTTCGGCGGGCACCTCGCCGTTCTCGAGACCCAACATGCCGGATATGTAGAGCGTATCGTCAGTCAGCACCGCACCACTGAACGGCGAGCCACTTCCGCCCGGACTGCTCGGATTGACATAGCTGCGCTCCTGCGCTGCCACTGACTGAACGGCATTGAGACAAATTACAATCAGTGCGCATCTTGCCAGAATACTGGTCAACTGCCCTAAAAATTTTTTCATCGAATTTCCCATCTGATTCTCCTTTTGAGTGTCCTCTTTCCTTTGCGATTGCTCTTCGGTGCGCAGGGTTTCTTGAGTCCTCATGGTGTGTATGGAACTCCACCAGATTGTTACCCAAAGCCTTTGGCAAGTGAAGGCCTGACGAAAAGGCTGACGCCTTGCGCACGACAATCGAATGCTCTGCAGCTCGGCTACCGGGTGGCAGAAAGACATTGCCGACAACGCTCAAGTCGCTGATACTGCTTATCCGCGTTCACCAAATCCGACTCAGGAGCCCATCAGACGATGACCGCACGCTGCTGGTGGCCGGGCACAGATCCGGATTATATCGAGTACCACGATCGGGAATGGGGCGTACCGGTTTATGAAGACCGGATACTATTCGAATGCCTATGCCTCGAAGGGCAACAGGCCGGTCTCAGCTGGATCACCATCCTGAAAAAACGGGCGCGTTATCGGACCTGCTTTAAGCAGTTTGAGATCGATCGGGTTGCCCGTATGCAGGACCGGACCCTTGAGCGCTTGCTGCTGGACCGCGGGCTGGTGCGGAATCGGCTCAAGCTTTATGCAATACGGTCCAATGCTCACGCATGTCGGGCGGTGCAGGCGGAATTCGGCAGTTTCAGCACGTATCTCTGGTCTTTCGTCGGCGGCTGCCCGATCGATGGCAAACGCAGAAACAGGAAAAGCGTCCCAGCCTCCAATACCCTCAGCGATGCGATGTCCAAAGATCTCAAACGACGAGGATTTAAATTCGTGGGCAGTACAATTTGCTACGCATTCATGCAGGCGACAGGCATGATCAACGACCACACGCGAAACTGCTTTCGCTACACCCAGCTAAAAAATCAACCAAAAAAGAGAACGGAATAAAATCATGATCGGATATGTGACACTCGGCACCAACGATCTGGACCGGGCCGCTGGATTTTACGATGCCCTGCTGGCAGAGTTCGGAGCGACACGGTTTATGGATACGAAGGGGTTCATCGCATGGGCTGTCAATCCGCAGACACCGGCACTCTCGATCACCACTCCACACAATGGTCAGCCGGCGACTGCGGGCAACGGGACAATGGTTGCGCTGGCGGCGGACACGCCTGCTACAGTCGATGCGGTGTATCGCAAAGCCATCGAGCTGGGCGGGACATGCGAGGGACCACCAGGCCCGAGAGGAGAATCTTTTTACGCCGGCTATTTCCGTGATCTTGAAGGGAACAAGCTCAATGTGTTCTGCATGATGCAATCCTCATAGGGCTGCGTCGCCGCTGGCCGTCACCGCAGACGATTTCTCGCTGACAACCGTTTTATTCAGAGCGCTCCTGCTGCAGTTTTGCATAGGCGATTGAATTCAGCTCATGAGCCCTGCTGCCAAATACGATTTTGTGTAGCGTGTCGCTGATGTTGGCCTGAAAGTCATCAGAATGAAGATAGGCTGACACATAGCCCCCCACCGGATCCAGAGCAAGCTCCCGTAAATCGTATCGGTGGTCTTCGGCGATCAATATCACAGGCGTGGCGCATCGCAGAGCACTGCGTTTTTCCTGCGCTCGCAAGCTGAACAGAAGCTGGTCCCTAGGTTTTTTGTACCGATTCCAACCCGTTATGACACAGGAAAGCCGATTGGTCAGCAGGCCGAAACACCTGTTGTACTGCCTGATCACTTCGATAGCGTTGGTCTCGTTATAGGTGTTGATGGTGGTATACAGACCGGTTTGACCAATAAGCGCCGAGCACTGATCAACCAGCACATTATCAAGGTCGTAAAGCAGAACAACGGGTTTGGTTCTCATGATGCGGCTAGCTCGATCGTACTACCACATTGGCGGAGACCGGGTCACGGGTCGTTCGGGTTGAATTGGCTGCCACTGCCGGATCCTCGTAACCAAAACTGATGCCAAACAGAATTTTTGTACCATCCTCGATTCCAAAAGCTTCCCGGACCATGTCAGGATAATTGCGCATGGTTCCCATTGGACAGCTGTGCAAACCGAACGCCACCATAGTCAACATCAGCGTCTGCGCCCACATCCCCACGTCAATGGCGACCGTCGTTCCAAACTTCTGGTCCATCCCGATAAAGGCGATGTACGGCGCGTCGAAGAATTCAAAATTCCGCAAGACAGCGCGCATTCTTCCCTCTTTATCTCCTCGTTCGATACCCATGTTGGAATACAGTGCTACCGCGCATTCAACCTGCCGCTTTCTGTACTCATCGATGAAATCGCCCCGATACTCATAATCAGGATTGGGCGGCACCCCGGACGAGGTGTTGGCAACCATCTGATCCCGCAGGCGATCCTTGAGCCCGCCAGTTGCGACGTACACTTTCCAAGGCTGCACATTGCAGTTCGAGGGCGACTGTTGAGCAATTTCAAAAATTCGGTCAAGCACTTCCGGGGGCACTTCCCGATTCAGATACCCCCTGACCGAACGCCGTGCGTAGATCGCATCAATCAGGTTCAATTCGGGATCTGTTGCCAGTTCTTCTGCCGCTTTACTCACTTCCATCTCCTTCAAACCTCTGTTCCACTGAGATCGTCTTACCTATTAATCTGCCGTTGGTAACCCTTAACTAAGTAACCGCCCGCCATCGACATCAACCGTCGTTCCGGTCACAAATTCATTCTGCATGACAAACAGAATTCCCGCCGCCACTTCCTCAGAAGAACCTGCTCGCTTGATCAAGTGAGATTGCGTCATACCCTGCAAGGTTTCTTCCTTTTTGTCACCGAAGTGGTCAAACATGGCCGTGTTGATGGTGCCGGGGGAGACCACGTTGACCCGGATGGGTGCCAGTTCCAGCGCAAGACATCGCACCAGATTTTCAACAGAAGCACCCACACAGCTCAGGGGTGACTGCCCTGCTGCCAGTTTACGTGCCGGGGAGCCGCTGACTAAGGTAATGGCTCCATCATCCTCCAGGTAAGGGGCGCCACCTCGCACTACATTACAGTAACCCCAGAGCTTGTCGTAGGCGGCCTGGAACTGTTCCTGGGTTTGCTGCAGAAAAGGTTTCAGCGTTCGCTCACCACCCACGGCGGCAGACACCAGATGATCAATTTTTCCCACTTCGTCAAAAATCGCATCAAGTGCTGCAGCATTGTGGGTATCCGCCTGTCTTACTTCAAAACTGCCTCCGCTCACCTCCCTGGCTGTTTCAATGTGCGCCTCCGACCTCCCGGCCGCCCAGACCTTGGCCCCCTGATCAGCAGCCATCTTTGCGGCGGCGAGACCGATTCCCGCAGTGCCGCCAATGATTACAACATTTTTACCTTCCAGATTACTGTAAACCATGATTTCCTCTGTGCTCTTCTAATTAATTATTCTGCCCGGATTGAGAATGCCTCTGGGGTCTAATGCCTTTTTTAACGTTTCCATCAGGGCAATTTCTGCTTCACTCCGGCTGTGAGCAAGAAACGGTTTCTTCATCAGACCAATGCCGTGCTCAGCAGAGACTGAACCACCCAGCTCCTGTATTAACTGATAAATGATTGTGTCAATTTCAAGATGCAGGGATTGGGTCTCCGGTCCGACATTGATAATGATATGCACGTTACCGTCACCAATGTGCCCGAACAGTCCTATCACGGCGTCCGGCCATGACGCCCGCAATCGTCGCTCTACTTCGTCACCGAAATAGCCCATATCAGCGATATCAAGGCTCACGTCATAGGCATGCATGAAGCCAATTCCCATGACCTCTGCAGCCCCGTCCCTGACTGCCCAGAGATTGGCTATCTTAACATCAGAATCAGCGATGATGGCTTCTGCCACCAATCCGGCTTCACTGGCTGAGCCGAGCGACCTGACAAATTGCTCTCCATCCGTATCAGGGTTGTTACCCATACTCTCAATCAGCACGTAGAAAGCATATTCCGTAGCCAGAGGAACCGTGATATGACTGACTTTTTCGTCAATGAGCCGGTACGCGTTGTTCCAGATCACTTCGAAGGCGGAAAGATTGGCAACTAACTCCGACTGCATGTGCATGAGTAAGCGCGACACGTC
>Ga0160423_10000281_pt1 | contig 40405 bp, 26 predicted proteins | sample CRUFie14St8metaG_FD_108191 | JGI IMG/M metagenome (GOLD analysis project Ga0160423, IMG submission 108191) | Marine microbial communities from the Costa Rica Dome - CRUD Field 142mm St8 metaG | ecosystem: Environmental > Aquatic > Marine > Oceanic > Photic zone | place: Costa Rica: the Eastern...
AATAGCTTCACCCCCACCTCCGTTATCACCATTAAATCTAAATTTGGCTGCTGTACTAGATAATACTAAGTCATCCCCTATTGTAACATCATCTCCTACTGAAGTAATAGAAGTAGCTACTGTAAAGTTATCACAGTTTATATCACCACTTGCACTTACATCACCTGTTACTGTTAAACTACTTCCATCAAATGTAAGATTGGCTTCACCATTTATACCATCTGTACCTGTTGCTGTTACTACTCTATCACTAGCCCCATTTGTAAATGTTGAAACTCCACCATCTGACCCATCTGTACCTTGGGTACCTGTAGTACCTTGAATTCCCTGTATGCCCTGAGTACCCTGGGGTCCACCGCTACCTCCTGTAGCTGCATCATGGATAGATGAGGAAACGTTAGATATACCTCCAATAGCTAAATTATTTTCTATCCAAGCCTCAGAAGCAGAAAGATATCCACTAGCACTTATATTAGTTACATCAGATAAACCTGCTGGACCTTGGAGACCTTGAAGACCCACCCCTGGAGGGCCTAATTCTCCCTGAATTCCCTGGATACCTTGGATACCTTGGGCCCCGGTATGGAGACCATAGGATCCTGTGTAATAAAATTGATTGGAAGCAGTATCATAAATTACTACATTATCATATCCCACGTTGTCAAAAGATGCTGATGCTTGTAAGGAACCTAAAATAGTAGTATTTCCTCCAATTGTAGCAGTATTAACTGTAAATAAATTTGGGGTAGTAAGTTGATCATTTAAAAATGTAAAATTATTACTAGCCGTTAAAGCATTACTAGCAGACCCAAAAAGAACATCACCAAAACCTACAGCAACTGAAGGACTTCTGCTAAGTAAAGTTGAAGGGTTATCAAATACTCTAGAATCTATATCAGCTTTTTTTAAAAAGTCACTACTGTTAGCAACAATAACTGTGTTTTCTCCTGTTGATGTTCCAATATTAGGTACATGTACGGATCCACTAGTTAGAAGGCTACCTGACACTTCTGTCTCTTGATTTATTGACCCTAACATAGTTTTTCCCTGAAGTCTAGTAGTACCAAATACATGTAAAGGAAAACCACTAGCTACGGCTTCTCCTAGAGCCAGATTGCCCAAAATATATGAAAAAGATGCTGTGTCAAGTAACCGAAGGTTATTACCCCTTAGTATTCCTTCTGATGTGATGTCACCTTGAGCAGCTAAATAGCTAGTAGTATTTACACTTCCTGTGATTGATAAATTACCATCTCCCGTTAGTCTCATTACTTCACTAGATGGGTTTGATTTTTCACTTCCTGTATTTGAGGTTTTGAATATTAAATCTCCAGCAGCTCCCTCAGGACCAATTTCTGTTACAATTGCTTCTATAGATGCAACAGAACCTGTAGTTTCTATTTTTTCGTATTTGAAAAAACTAGAACTTTCAACTGTAAAATTAATTAAACCTGCAGAATCCCCTACTAGTGTTGCTCCTGATAGTCTTGAGCTTCGAAGGATGATCTCGGTACCAGTAGCATCATCAGTTTTAGATAAAATATCTAATGGTTTGATAGGAACATCCGTGCTATTTTCGGGATCAAATCCAATACCAAAACGAGGTTCTTTATTACTGCCTGTATGGAAAACTGTTACAGCTATAGATCCTGTTGATTGTTCATTATTGCTAGGAACTCTAATGTAAAATTGACTATCTACTCCGCTGGAGGTATCATAAGAATTTACATAAAAGCCTATAGATCCTAAGGAAGCTGAATCAAAAATATTAACTGATCCGGTTGCTGCGGAGTAAAAGAATTTTATAGAATCTACTGATCCTGTTGGGTGATAAAGTGAAGAGGTAGGAACAATAGGGGAAGTTGCAACTGTAAAAGGAGTAATTATTCTCATAAAAATTTAATTTATTACATAAATAAATATGTTCCTTTAATAACTACTAATTCTTCTGTTACATGAACATAAAACTGCCAAGTATCGTCTCCTGCTCCATAACCTACAAAGCAATTAACAGGATCCACAAGTACTTGGTTAGGGTTAAAAGAACCCACTTGGGAAAACGTATTAATAACTTCAAAATCATGAATCCAATAATTTTCATTAATGTCTGATTTGCTTCTTAAAAGGGTCTGTTTAAATTGAACTGTGGTTAACTGTTCATAGTCTGCTAAACCTGATGCGGCAGAAGGTGAAAGTGTACCTGTTATTGTTCCTTCAATTATATACAAATTAGGGGTTACCCCCCATTCATAACTAGAGTTATTATTATTTTGATTTGTAGGAAGAGAAAGATACCTTACATAAGCGTTTGATTGTGGATTTTCAGTGCTTCTTCTAAAAGCAAATGATCCATATCTAATATTTTGAACATCATTACCATCATGTTGAGACTCATATGGCACATAGCTAGAAGAAGCTTCACTTCCACTTATACTAGTAGGTATAAAATTTAATTCTTGATAAGTTCTTGATCCTCCCATAGTTAAAATATTTTAATAAATCCTTTTAATCTTTGGTCATCATGGGTAAAAAATTGGGGGTGTGATCCTGCAAACCTTAATCTAAAATATAAACTTAAATTTGAAGTATTAGATTGAGAATATACATAATTATTAGCATATTGTCCAGTTGGGCCAAAAATAAATTCATTAGGATTTGATGTGGTGATTTGAACCAAACGATCAAAAAAGATGGATGAGTTGGCGTTGTTGCTGTTGGTAGACCATCCTCCTGAGCTGTGTGTTAAGGTTTCTGAAGACCAGCTACTAATATAAGTGTTATTAGATCCTATTGAGTTTAACATCAAAGTTCCATGCCAATTGTGATAGAAACTAGGAAAAGTATTAAAAGCTAAATCTGTAGAAGTTGATGATACTCCTATTACTGTTACTTGAATATTAATAGGAACTCTAGCAAAGGGACTAGCAGTACTATTCATTCCTAAATTAAACATAGATCTAGTGATGTTTATCCCACCATATATAACTCGATATACTGAAAAACTGGAGTTGCCAGGGCTATTTGCTACTCGACCTAGTTCAGTATAAAAGGGAAATATTCTAGGTTCGTAAATGTTGCCTCCTTCGTCTAAATCTCCTCCATATGTAAAATTTCCATCAGTATCAAAAGGAAGAAGATTTATCTCTTGGGTTACAAAACTAGAAGAGGGGGCATTATGTGTATATAATCCTGCCATTTAAGATAAATAAGCTATTCCTTTATAATAAATATTTTGATCTCCATCTGCTTCGGGGTTTGTTGGTTTACGCCATATTAAATAATCTCCTTCGTGAAAGGGTCTAAAGGAAGTATAAGTAGTACTGCTAATATTACTACCAATAGTAGCATTAACAGTTACACCAGGACTAGTGTATTCTGTAGTCATTAAAGGTTGTTTAAGATCCCAAACTCTTATAACAGGAATTTGTGGTGAACCAGGAAAAGGAAAAAATGGAACCCATATACATGTTTCTTCAAAAAAATGAACTGGTTTTGCGTCACCTCCTTTATTATCTTTTCCTACCCAATATTGCATTTTACATGATTTAAATTTTCTCCAATTTACTGCAAAAAAGTTCCTAGTATTTGTGGCATCTGCAGGTGAACCTGTCCAATATTGGTAGTGGAAAAAAGATACCATAGTAGGATTTTGATTAGATGTAAAATCATCAGTCCTATTTCCATTCTCATCAAATGGAGATTGTCTAGGGGCAACTTGTTCGTTTATGTAATCAAACGAAAGTCCTTTTATACCTGTACTTTGTCCTGGCATTATAGTGTAAAGTATCTAAATCTGTGTTCAGCCGATGCTCCTAAAGTTTTGTAATGGTATACGTTTAATTGAAGGTCCCCACTACCATTTATACTAAATGTAGTTAAATTAGGATCTACTATAGCTACATTTAAAGGGGTTCTTACAACTTCATTCAGATTTATTCTTTCGTCATTGATTCCGCTTGACCCACTAGTCCAAGCTAAATCTGCTTCTATTACTTGAGTTCTTTGAACCCCAGTTCCAGCATCATCGTAATATATGGACCAATATAATTTCATGTAATGGAAATCATCTCCTATTGTAGGGGTACCATCGGTAACTCCATCAAGGGAAGGAGGAATATCAAATGTTATAAAATTACTAATAGTTCCAGCTGTGGAAACTTCTTGAGTTTTTCCAGCAATATATTCATATGAGGAAATACTTTCGTTTTTTCTATCAAATCTAAAAGGTACACCACTAGCTAATACTGTAGTCTCACCAGATGATAAAAATGTAAATTCTCCTGTTTCTGCTACAGTATCATTTTGTACGTATCTAAAATCACTACCACTTAAATTAGTATTATTTGTATCATTATTAGTGGGAGCAAACACTGCAAAATGGGTTCCTGAGTTTTGTTCGGGTTTCATTTCCCCTACAAAAATAGGGTCATATTCAAAACATATTATTACAGGATCAGTGTTGTTAAAAGTTCCATTTGAATCCAAATAGTCTACATCAATGTCAAATTGAAAAGTACTACTATAAGTAGTCCCTATTTTACATCTAAAACGAGCATAAGTTACAGCAGTGGTGGAAGGTGTGTCACCCATATCTCTTACAGTGATTATTCCTCCTTCATAATTGTTTAAGAACTGGAAAATGTTAAAATCATCTGTAGAATCATTACTAAAACGATGTAATCTAATTTTAGTAGTACTATCACTTGGAGCTGAAGTGTTGTTGTTTGAAGCGTTTAGGAAAAGTAATTGGAATGATGATGGTTGAGGGTTTGAGGTAGCTGTACTATAAATGTAATTAAAGCATATTGCACTTGCAGCGTCCCCGTTATCACCTTGAGCACCATTTTCACCTTGTGCTCCGTCTTCTCCTTGAGCACCGTTTTCACCTTGAGCGCCATTTTCACCTTGTGCTCCGTCTTCTCCTTGAGCACCGTCTTCGCCTTGTGCACCATTAAAACCTTGAGCACCGTCTTCACCCTGTGAACCATTAAAACCTTGAGCACCGTTTTCGCCTTGAGCACCGTCTTCGCCTTGTGCACCATTAAAACCTTGAGCACCGTTTTCACCTTGAGGGCCAGTTTCTCCATCTTCACCTTGTGCACCAGTAAAACCTTGGGGACCATCATCTCCAATTCCTCCATTAGAACCTATTTGTCCTTGGATACCTTGAACAGATTCTCCTTGAATTCCCTGGATACCTTGTATGCCTTGGGTACCTTGAGTACCTTGAGCTCCTAAAAGTTCACTTGAGGGACATATTGTTGGGGAAGTATTGTTTATTAAATCAAACCCGGCTCCACTAAAATGATCAACTGTAAATTGGATTACACCATTGCCTCCTAAAGTAGTAGAAGCAACATCAGTAACTGTGTAAGCATTGGTTCCTATAGTAATAATATAAGATCCTGGGAGACCAGCCGAAATGCCGGCATATATATTTGCGAGTTCACCGCTTGCAACGAAGGCGCCAAATGAAAAATATACTTCTGTTACTTGGTTTGATGCTACATTATCTGTAGTAAATGTTGTTCCTGTTAACTCAGTATCGTTAGTTTTATAAGTTGCAGTTATACATCCCTGAGTTAGTCCTGGGCTTCCTTGGATACCTTGGGCACCATCTTCTCCTTGGGGGCCAGTTTCACCATCTTCACCTTGTGCGCCATTGAAACCTTGTGTACCATTGAAACCTTGGGCACCGTCTTCTCCTTGTGCACCATTAAAACCTTGGGCACCGTCTTCTCCTTGTACACCATCTCCACCCTGTGAACCATTTTCACCTTGTGAGCCATTGAAACCTTGTGTGCCCTGAATACCTTGAGTGCCTTGGATAGATTCACCTTGGATACCTTGAATACCTTGGACACCTTGGGCACCCTGTATGCTTATTCCAACACCAGTTTGTCCCTGAGTACCTTGTATGCCTTGAATAGAAAGTCCTTGGATACCTTGGATACCTTGAATAGATTCACCTTGAATACCCTGAATGCCTTGAATTGAGGTACCTTGTGGACCCTGAGATCCTGAAGAACCTTGAATGCCTTGACCTGCATTTTCCCCATCTATTCCTTGGAGACCTAAATTACCTTGAGGGCCTTGTGATCCTGAAGAACCTTGAATACCTTGACCTGCATTAGACCCATCTTGTCCTTGTGCGCCATCAAAACCTTGGATTCCATCTTCGCCTTGTGCTCCGTCTTCACCTTGTGCACCAATAAAACCCTGCGCACCATCTCCTCCATCTCCTCCTTCTGTACCTTGTGCTCCTTCTAATGAGTTAGTAGCGCATACTGTAGTAGAAGTATTAATAGAATAACTAGTCCCAACACCTGATATATGTTGTACTGTAAATTCAAAAACATTAGTGCCTCCTACTGAATTTATATTAAGATCTGTAACATTATATGAATGGGTGATACCACTTTGTTCTAAAGATATAGTGTATGTTCCAGGACTAGAATTATTAAAATTAGTAAACATATTACTAATTGCTGGGTTAGAGATTCCAGCTGTAAGTGAAAGATATACAGTAGTTATACTAGCACCGACTGTTGTATTAGCAGATACTGTAGTAGAAGATGGAGTTAAATCTGAGGTGGATGCTTTATAAGTTGTTAAAATACATCCTTCTGTATCTCCGGTTTCACCTTGTGCACCATTAAAGCCTTGAGCACCATCTTCTCCTTGTACTCCGTCTTTTCCTTGTGCACCATTAAAACCTTGGGCACCATTTTCCCCTTGTGCGCCATTAAAGCCTTGTATTCCATCTTCACCTTGTGAACCATTAAAACCTTGCGTCCCATCTTCACCTTGAGCTCCATTTTCCCCTTGAACCGATAGACCTTGTATACCCTGAATACCTTGAGTACCTTGGGTACCTTGTACGCCTTGTATACCTTGAATACCTTGGATACCTTGAGAACCAGTTGTGCCCTGGATTCCTATTCCAATACCAGTATTTCCTTGCAAACCTTGGGTGCCTTGTACACCTTGGGTTCCTTGAATACCTTGAGTACCTTGAGGCCCTTGTATACCCTGGATGCCCTGAATACCTTGAGTGCCTTGAGTACCTTGCACTCCCTGGGTACCTTGGATTCCCTGAATAGAAGGACCTTGAATTCCTTGGGATCCTGAAGAACCTTGGATACCCTGACCTGCATTAGCTCCATTCAATCCTTGTGATCCAGAGGGGCCTATTTCTCCTTGAATACCTTGTGCTGCTTGAGTGCCTTGTGTGCCTTGCACACCTTGAGTTCCTTGAATGCCTTGGGTACCTTGTATACCCTGGATGCCCTGAATGCCCTGAATGCCTTGTATGCCCTGGATACCTTGTGTGCCTTGTATACCTTGTATACCTTGTATACCTTGGGAACCTGTAAAACCCTGGGCTCCATCTTGGCCAACTTGTCCTTGTGGTCCTTGGGATCCTGAAGCTCCTTGAATTCCAGTAAAGCCTTGAAGACCTACTCCAACATCACCTTGTATACCTTGTGATCCAGAGGGGCCTATTTCTCCTTGAATACCTTGTGCTGCTTGAGTGCCCTGTAAACCTTGAATACCTTGAGTACCTTGGGTACCTTGTACGCCTTGTATACCTTGAATACCTTGGATACCTTGAAGACCTGTTCCGGTTTCTCCTATTTCTCCTTGGGTTCCCTGAGTACCCTGTATTCCTTGAGTACCTTGGGTACCTTGTACGCCTTGTATACCTTGGATGCCTTGGGATCCTGAGGGACCTATTTCTCCTTGGGTACCTAAATTACCTTGAATTCCCTGAGGGCCTTGAATACCTAATCCGGTTTGGCCTATTTCACCTTGAGAACCTGAAGAACCTTGAATGCCCTGAGTACCTTGGGCACCTTGTGTGCCTTGTATACCTTGGATTCCTTGAATGCCTTGAGCTGCAAATGCTCCATCTTGTCCTTGAGATCCTAAATTACCTTGTGGACCCTGTGATCCCGAAGAACCTTGGATACCTTGACCTGCATTAGCTCCATCTTGTCCCTGAAGTCCTAAATCTCCTTGTACACCTTGGATACCCTGAGATCCTATTGATCCAAACCCATCACTTCCTGTATAGTAAATTTGGCCAGATCCTGTATCAATAACTAATACATTGTTTACAGATGATGTAGAAGGCAAATTAGGGGCCTTAACTATAGATCCTGAAATTGTTAAATCGTCCTCAATTTGGGTTAACCCCGAACCAGATCCTATGTAAATATTTTGAGAACCAGAACCTATGTAAAGGCTTTGAAGAGGTTGGTTTAATAAATTAAATGTTCGGTAAGTTCCGGCACTAAATAAAGAATGTTCTATAAATGTAAAGTTTTTTTCTCCTTTAAGACCATCAGCTTTTGCTCCTATAGTTTTATCACCTAAATTATTTAATTGGACTGCACCATCAGCATTTCCCGAATCTAGTTCTAAAAATTTTCCATACATTCCAAGACTAGCTGAAATATAAGATCCAAAAGATTCTATAAAATCTGTAACTATAAAGTTTTGTCTGTGAACTGAACCTGCGGGGGTAATATAAAGTTCGGATTGGCCCGCATCAACTTGAATATTTAGGTTACCCGCACTATCAAGATAAAGTCCAGTATCTTGTGAAGAAGAAAATGTTAAGGAAGGGCTAGTAGAACTTCCATTACTTACAAATATTTTATCTATTACAACATCACCACTTCCACTTAAAGCTATATCGGCACTTGAACTTATAGCAATTGAAGAAGAAGACCCAGCTTCCATAGTAGTTTGTAAGTCTTCTATAGATCCTGTGCCACCAGTAATTAACAACCAATTATCTCCATTATTTACATCACCTTGGTTTGTAGGAAGCGAGCCAGTATAGGCCCAAAGCTCAGCAGTACTTAATTGAAATACTAATAAACCAGGAAAAGTTTCAAACCAAGGATGGGCATATCTAGCAGACTGATCTGCCAATACAGTTCTATCATCAATGGGTTCTTGAGTTGATGGAGAGTATCCTTGAAATATTGTAACTGCCATTAGTAATAAATATTAAAAATCTAAACGGTATGTTAATTCTCCTGCCTTAAAAATATTAGTTCTCCAAACTTTATAATTACCTACAGTGTATGCTGTATATACTGTGCTTACCCCATTATCTATGTCTACTTGGTTGCCTGTAATGTTGGTTAAAGTAGGTTGTGTTGAAATATTATTATCATAAACAATGTACACATATTCTCCAGTTGCAGATGCACTAATATTAAATTCAAGCCCATTTAATTCTTCTTCTGAGTTTTCTCCAAATTGTATAGTACCTACATTATCTACCCAATCTGTAATATTTCGTAAATCTGCTTCTGAGGAAATAAAAGAAGTGTTAGTAGTAGTTCCATATCTTAAACTTCTAACCCTAGAATAAGTTCTATCAACAGACCCAGTATACTCATAAGTTGTATTGCTGTAAGGATCAGAAATCCAATACTGTTCAAATTTATTAGTTGCTGTTGTAGAGCTAGTTACGTAAACTGTGTTATCAGTATTTACTGCAACAGTAACAGTAGCAGCATTCAACCCATCTGAAAATTGGGGAGAAACAGATTGCCAAGGTTCAGTTCCACCTCCATCATTCCCTGAAGTAAGTTTTACATCTATAGAGCCAGTAGCACCTTCTTCTATTTCAAATTCAGGATCATTATTTACAAAAGCATTTTTTTCAATAGTAAGAGTTAGATTTAAAGAAGGGTCTGAAGGATTAGTTTTAGATAAATTTAAATCTAAAGAAGCAGTAACTACATCAGGGCTACCATCTATACGAGTTACATGTAAGTGAGCTATATAATGCTGGCTTCCTGATCTAAATTGAGTTAAGTTGGTTCCTGCATTAAATGGAATTACTATAGTTCCATCACTATCTAAAGATTCAGTAACTAAAGTTCCTGGGGAGGTTGATCCAGAATTTCCTTGGGTAAAGCTAGCTGAAACAAAAGTAGTGCCATTTAAATCATAAGTTAAGGTTAAATCATAACTATCAACAGTTAAATCAAATCTATTTGTTGCAAAAGGATTAGGGGTATCATCAAAACTTAAAATAGTTGGTGAAGGGGGAATCCCAAATTGAAGGATTAAATTATCACCGCTTGCTGTTACAAATACATTTTCATCGTAATCTATTATAGTTAATAGATCCAAATTTAAAGGATCAGCAGACCCCGTTTGGTATGAAGTAACACTTCCTAACTCAGTAGAACTTGTAAAATAAAACTGACCTGATTCAGTGTTGTAAACTACTACATTAGGTTCTGAATTGAATGATAGTGATGCAAACAGATCACCACTTGCTGAGATATTACTAGCTGTTATATTGTTTATAATAATGTCCCCACTTCCACTCAATGCAACCTCTGCGCTCGAACTTATAGCGATTGAAGAAGAAGGTCCTACCTCCATAACATGTTGGAGAGGAGGGGTGTCTGCTTTAGGTCTTATTTCTAAACAAATTCTATCTCCATTTGAAAAAGGATCATCTTTAGTAGCTGCAATAACCCTTAAAGTAGAGAATTCGGCCGAAGCAGAAGCATTTTCTTGTCCTAAAATGACTTGATTTTCATAACTAGAAGTTACATTATCAAATCTATATAAATGTGTGTGATATTCAAATTCAACTTTATGCCGTAAAGAAGACATTACAATTGAACCACTAGCTTTATTTCTAGTAAGATAATCTGTTAACCCAACATTTGCTGTACTAGAAGCAGTATTAAATAATACATAATGGGTTTGAGAAATAGAAGAAGTAGGAATGCCTAAAGATTCACTAATAGCAGGAAAAAAAGGTTCTTCAGTTTCTTCTCCTGGGTACGGGGGGATTCGAGTGCCTACAAATTGGAATGTTCCTTCATTGGCTAAAGGTCCTATCCAATTAGAAGATTCAGAATAAAATTTTAACTCATTAGATAAATTAAATTCTAAATCAAAACAAATTCTATCATCAAGATCATAACATAAATCACCACTTCCTATTTGATAATGAACCGTAGGCAAAGGCCCAATACCCTCAGGGCAGGCATCCATCATTAAATTGATGTGATCAAAACTTTGGGTAAAGTTTCCGTCTATTATAAATCTTTCTGCCATAGGATAATAACCTTACAATCTCCTATATAAATATTAAAAAATCTTAATTATCAATTGAAAGATTCAAAATATAATAAATAATTATACTTTAAATATTTTCCAAACCCTTGAAAATTATTTCTAAGTTCTTTATAATCTATGGCATTTTTATTTTCAATAGCTACTTTATTTTGTTCTCCTACTAACACCCAAGGTAGTTTAAAAGGAATATATTGTTCATAATCTAAAGAAGAATCTTGACTATTAAGTTTAACAAATTCTTCTTTACTAATTTCTATGTATAAAAATTCATTATTTTTTTTACAAAAATATCTAGTAAATTCATGAGAGGCATAATCTTCTTTAGTAGGAAGAGTAGCATAATATGTTGGAAGTTGAGGAACATTAGAAGTATCAATTTCTGCTAATTTGATATAAGGGAGTGTTGTTCTACTATACTGTATGTAACGAATATTATCAAAAGTAATATTAGGCTTACTAGGATTTATTACTTTAGCATTTGGGTTTTTTCCCTTAATTAATTCTACCCCACTTCTGAAATTGGGACTTTTCCCAGAAAAATAGACACCATTTGATGTGGCCCAATAATAACCAATATATGTTTCTCCTGTAGACTTGATTACAAGATCCCCATTACTGTATAAATTAGTTTTTATTTGGGATTTAGGGAAATACATTAAATATTATATTTTATTGAAAATATGTCATCGTTTGTAAGAGAATTAAAATCTTTACCATTAGCTGTAGCCCATTCTTGGGTTTGAGTTTTAAAGTTTTCTTTATTGATATTCACATCAAAATGAATAGGGTCGTATTCCGAGCTAAATTCATGACCGAAATAACCTCCCCATCTATTTACTCCTGCTAATTGAGCTTGATCTACAATCCCTGAGTCTACCCATTTAGCAATAGGGTGGCTTAAACCTAAAAGAACTTCACTTGTTGCTGTATCATTAACTTGAAAATCGAGTGATACTCCATAATTATGAGGAGATAATCCGGGTTTTGCAGCTCGGGGATTAGTTCTTCTTAGAAGAGATTGTTGAGCAAAAGTCCTAAACCCAGAATTGATTTGGATCGTAGCTCCTTTAAGTTTAGGTTCTCGTTGAAGACGGGAGAAAAAATCACGGAATTTGAACCTAAATTTAGGATGGATCATAGTTAATATTGTATCCACAGTAGTGGGGCCCGCAGATAAACTAAAATTATCTTGTATAGTTTCAGATGAACCTAATACAAACTTTAATTCAGTAGTAGGGTTGGATGTTTCAAATGTTATATCCGTTGAATTGGGAGAAGAATTTTTGGTAGGTTTACGTTCACCTGTTGTTTTAGTTCCATAAAAAATCCCATCAACAATACCATATGTAGATTTTTCGTTCGAATGGTAAAATAAAGTATTTAAAGTAGTAGTCCATTCCCCATCTTTAATAGAATTATCAATCCCCTGAACTATATAATTTAAATTATTAGGATATGAAGGGGGCAAAATATAGTCTGGGGTTACATCAAATTTTTGGAATTTTTTAACTCCAGAAATCCCATCAAGAGTTAAAGATAATTCTACAGGGATTACAAATGGTGGAGCAATATCTTCATTTACTGCTCTCAAAGATAAATCATATAATAATACGTTAGTTAAAACAGTTTTGAAACGCTCTGATTGCTCTTGAGGTTGGATGTTTTGTTGGTTGTAAGTAATATCAAAAAAGTTATTTAGGTTAGCTACATCTTGTTCATATTTGCTTAAAGTGTTAACGTCTCTTTCATTTGCATTAGGGGTATCTCTAACTGTTCCTTTTAATATCCTATCTTCTATACCTTGATTTAATTTTTGTAAAGAAGAAACTTTTTCCGGTAAAGGAGATTGACCACTTTGAGCGGAGATAGCAATGACATTAGATATACTAGGAAATATTTTACTAGAAAAACTAAAGTTTTTAACAAAACTTCCTTCGTTTCTACCTTCTTTTGGGTTAAATCCTAAAATGTTAAAAGTTGCTGTTGTTGGTCTTTTAGGTTTTATTCCCGGAATAACACTATCATCATAAATAGATAAGGTTCTAGTAGAATCATTATAATTAATTTCAAAAGAATTAATACTACCAATGCAAGATGAAATTTCTTTTAATAAAGAATCTAAAAATGAAAATAAAGGAAGTTGACCCTCTACTAAAGAATTTTGCATAGTTTGTAGTACAAAATCAATATTAACTAATATTCCCATAATATCACCTTGGAAACCATTATCAGCATTTTTTCTAAATAAATCTTTACCTGAATTAACATGGTTGTAAGGAGTTGATGTGACTTCAAATTTATTATTTGAAGTATAGTCGGAACTCCAATTATTAGGATTAGGAGGACCAGTTTGTTCTGATTCATCTCCATTTAATTGCATGTAAACATACTCATTTGTAAGTATGCATACTCTTGGATCTACGGATTGTTGATAGGGGTGGGATAACATCCAAGAATTTTTATACTGAGAATCAATTTTTATTATTCCTTCTCCACTGTTGTCATAATAAAGACCTTCTGATTCAATAGTTCTTAATAAAAGTCCTAGGGTAATATAAGCTGAATCAGGTTGAGCATAGGTAGCTGTCATATCAAAAATAGTTTTGTAATTGACTAGCTCACCTTGTTCTATAATAGGAAGTTGAAATAAAGATTTTGCGTCTCTTAAATTATATCTAAATTCTTTATTAGTTGCAGTACTTAATGATTGTTTGATACGATTTCCTCCAGGTAAATCCCCACTTCCTGGAAGGCCTCCTGGGGTAGTACCATTTGAAGGGGAAGATGGAATAGAAGAAGAGTCGCCTTTTAAGATAAGTTTAGCTTTTCTTAGTAAATAAGTTAAATTATCTCCACTAGTATCGAACCCTTTTTGTTCATCTGTTTTTCTTTTTAAAGCAGTAGTTTTACTAACTGTTAAAGATTCTATTAATGAACCGTGAGAAAAAGTATCTATTGATATGTTATATACTCCCGCTTCTGAAATGGACCAGTTAAAGTTGGTAATTGTTCCTATAAACCCATCGTAATTATGGCTTCTTTTTTGAATCTCAGATTGAATGTCTTGATTTAACTCAAATAATTTATTATATCCCCCTCCATCAGCATCTAAATAATTTGTAAATGGAACCGTATTAAAAGTATCTAATTGTTGAAGTTGAAAATTATTATCTAGATACATACTATGTCCCCATTCAACTAATATTGTAAATCCTAGCTTTAAATATAAAGCTTCAATTAATTGAAATTGTGATGGGTTGTGAGCTTCAACTAATAATGTAGCTTTTCTAATAGATCCTTTATTTAATTCTTTAACCTCTAAACCCCTAATTCCTGGGGGTGGTGAGGCCCCCCATAAAGTAGCATTTCCTACTCCATAAGCGGAAGCTACTTGATTTTCTAAAGAGTCACTAGTAGCAAATGCTTTATCAGCGTATCTACCATCACTAGTAGCAACACCTCCAAACAATACAAACTTTTGAGCATAATTATTGGAATCGCCCGTTAAAGAAATCCCAGGAATAGAGTCTTTTACATTAACTCCCGAAACAGCTCTAATCCAAGCTGTTCTAGAATTATTATAAACAATTTGTTTAGGAGTTAAACTAGATTTTCCTAATTCTGTTTCTCTGACTTCAATTTGTTTAATTAATGTAGGGTCAAAATTTTCTCCTAATATAGACATTATCTATTTAACTTATTATATAAATTAGTAACTTGACTTACATTAACAGGAATTCTTAACTGCATTCCTGCAGGTAAAAGAAGAGAACTTTGGGAAAGTTGTTCATTCGCTATAGAAATAACCCACCACAAACTAGGATCACCATAAAATTGAGAAGCTAATAAATCTAATCTATCAGTTTCTTCAGTTAAAACATAAATATCATTTTCTGAAAGAGGAATTTTAGGATATTTTGCGGTAGAATAAAAACTAGCCCCATAATTTTCTTTAGAATCCTGAATAATTTTTATTTGGGAATACCTTGACATTAATTTTGGGTTTCTGTTTTAACTTTATTGTATTGTTTTCTTTGTAATTGGGTAAAACGTTGACCACGGCCCATGCTAATATACTTTTGTTTAGCTTGATCAAGTTTACCTGTTACATAATCCCGGGATACTACTTCATCTCTAAAATTGTGGATAGGAGTAAATGCAAAGCTAGATACATTAATTATTTGAGGTAATTGTAAAGAATTTTCATCTAAGGATCCTGAGTGGTCCCTTGCTATATCCCATGGGGTTTCATCTGGGATAGAGAATGATAAGTTCGATATAAATCCTAAGACACCATTTAAATAGTCTCCTAATGTTAACTTAATTATGTTTCCACGTAAAAATCCAGCTTTAGAGTAATTAGGGGCCATAACAGAAGCTAGATAATTTAGCTTATCGTATAAAAAGGATTGTTCATACTTAGAATAAACAACGGCATCAAAACTCATAGCAATTTCTCTAGTATACCCATCATATTTATAAAAATTATTCCCCCTTCCAGAATATTTAATAGGATTCCAAGTAGAATTATAATTATCGTTAAAAGAAGTTAATGATGCTCTAAAGTTAAGCCAAGTGTATTCAGGATTTTCTTGGTTTGCAGTGTCTAGGTTTAAAACCCCAATATTGAATTTAATTATATCCCCTACTATAGGATCTTGTGATATAGGAGTTACAGTAGTAGAAGAATATAAAGGAATAGTATTTCTTTTATCATATTCATAAATGTTAGAAATGTCTGTGCTTCCAGTTATATTAGTAGTATAATAAGCCGAACGATCCCTAAGAGGACGACCTGCATCTCCTCCCCCATAAGTAGTATTTCTATTAAATTCTCTATAATTATCGGGGGTTCCAACTATTTGTTTTACTCTGTCTTTTTTAACCCCAGTTTCGATTTCTTCTTCATAGAAGGTTTGAGAAAAATTAGAAATTCCAGCACTTCCAAACCCGGTAGTTGTTAATCGATTTCGTCTTCTAAACAGATTTGGAGTAAAACTTAGAAATTGTAATCCTGTAGAAGCTGATTGGGTTTTATTGCGATCTATAGCTTGATTTGTATTAAAAACTTTTCTTACAGATGATTTATTTCCTATTAAAGAATTAGGACCTCCCTGATAGCTAAATAAAAGATTAGAAGAAGTAGAGATTCCAAATTTTCCTAAATTGGTTTTAAATTTACTAACATCTTCAGGAGTAGCAGCTAGATTAGAAAGTCCAGTGGTTAGTGCTGTAGGATCACCTGTAAGGTAAAAGATTTCTTTTCCTAAATCTATATCTGTTGTAGGGGGAGCTGTAAGGTCTACAGTAGGAGTGATAATATTTGTTTCATATAATAATAATAGTTTATTAGTGTTATTTTCACCTAAAGAATTGTTATTATACTTAGTTTTGGTTAATTTAAAATATTTATCTACTTCATTAAGTCTAGGTTCTTTCCCTTGTTTCATAAAATGAATACCTAAGGGATTAACAGCTACTTGAGCAAGCGTATTTACAGGATCATATGAACGATCGGGGGGAGCCCCTGTTAAGGGTGCTTGGTTAGAAAGTAATTTTTGTTTTGCAATAAATAAAAGACCATCAGCACTTCTTAAATCTGAGAAAAATCTTCCCAATCTGATTTCGTCTTCTATTACTGAAGAAACTGAACGAGTTCCTCCTCTTATGAGAAAATCGCTACCTAGCATACTGTTAGCAAAATTAATAGACCTTAGCCTGTCAGGAATGTCTTTGGTAAAGTAGGGTTGACCACTATCACCACCATTCCTTCTATCCTTCCCATATCTTAGGGAAGTTAGGTCTGAGGTCATATTAATTAAAGGCATTAAATTCTTCCGCTTTGTCCTTCAGGTGCTCTATCTGAGTATTTAGGTGGGGTTTCCCCATTCATGTGTAAAGATGAACCTTCTAATAATGATACAAGATCATTTTCTCCAGCAGTAGTCATAATTTCAGGTTGTTCACCATTAGTGCTTAAGCTAGATTCACCATTAAGTACTTTTTCTAAAATTGATGTTGGTCTTTGTGCCATGTTTTTTTATTTAAAAGTTTTAAATTAATTTATTATAAATATTCAAAATTATTGGATTCTGTAAGACCCCATTCCAAGGACTGTTCCTACTTTATTACCATCCATATTAATCACCCCACCTTTTTCTACTGATGTGATTAATCGTTCTAAAAGTTTTTCAACTTTAGTATTATCCATTGTAGTAGGGGGTGGTGGAAGTGGTTGTGGGGTTGATATAGTTGATGATACAACACTATCTGACGGTGTAGTAACAGATGAATCATCAATAAATGGACGAGTTGCACCTATTATAATATCGTCTTTTCTAAATCTTTGGATGGGTTGACCTGGTCTAGAAATAAAATCTGAGTTAGGTTGGGTAGAGGTTACGATTCCTTTGTCTTCAGCAAATTGTCGGGATTGTTCTAGTGCAAAGTCTGCTCTAGTTTGGTCTGTTACATTCTTAAGAAGAGCAATAACACCTGCACCTATACCCCCTATTACAGCTCCAGGTATAGCACCAACTCCTAATCCTCCGACTCCTCCAGCTATTGCTCCTGCACCTGCCCCCGCAGCTATTGCCCCCAAAACATCAGTAGTATCATCCATACCTGTGGCTTGTTCTTGTAACTCAGTAGTCCTATTGAGGAATGCTTGGTCACTTTCTGAAATATTATCTGCTTCTTGGGCTGCAGCAGCGATTCTTGATGCTTCCCCTTCTTCTTTAAAACCAGAAAATAAAGCACTTTCAGTAATACCCCTTAATATATCAGCTAAATCATCTAAAAGACCACCAGTCACTAATCTAGCAAAAGCTTCTTTAGCTTGCCCCAAAGCTTGGTTAAATTTTTGTGTAGCGTCTTGTTCTTGTTTTCTAGCATAGATTTGCTCACCTAATATGTCTCTAATTTGTTCTTCGCTCATTCCTGCTTTATCTGCAGCTAAACGAATTTCTTGGAGGCTTGCTTCTTTAATTTCTTCCCCTGTAAGGTCTAAAGTAATGCCCTGTTTTTTTAGTGCATTAACCTTTTTTAAGTATCTTTCTTGGAAAGCAGCTTGGTCTTCTTGTTGTTGGAGAGAATCAGCTAATTGATTAACTTCCATACCAATAGATTTAGCTAAAGCCTGTCGAGAAGCAACATTCATGTTTAGGAAATCCTGTTGAGTAATTCCTAATTTTCCTATTTCGTCTAATAAAGTAGCAGTATCACCTAATAAAGCTGCTTCTCTAGCTCTTTCTAAATTAAGGTCTCTACCTAAAAGAATTTCAGCTTCTAATTCATTTTGAATAGATTGTTCAAAATCTAATAAACTATTGGCTATGTTTTCTGTGTCTTGTAAATTAAGACCTAATAATTTAGCTTGATAAACGGCAGCAGCTATTTCTTTAACACTACCTCCAAAATTAGCTCTTAAATTTCCTGATATTTTTGAAGCTTCTTCTATAAGACCTACAACATCAGCCATTAAGCCAGCTTCTGTACTTAATAAACCTACTTGACCAAATATTTCTTGAGTATATTCTTGTAAAGGTTGACCTAATCTTTCGGAATCTACAAACAATCTAGTAGCAGCTTCTGCTGAAAGGCCAAATTGTTTTTGTAGCATTGCTGTTTCAGCAACATTTAAAGATGTTTGTCTACCAAAATCTTGGGCTAAATTTAGTTGAAAACCTAACTGTGAGTTTATATCACCTAATGTTTTTTCAAAATCAGCTGCTAAAATAGTAAGGTTACCTTGTTCTTTAGCAAGTTCATTAAATTCACCTACAATTCCAGGAATAATAGTACTACGTAATTCTCGGGCTGCTTCTCTACTGATAAGAAGATTTCTAGAAAAATCAGCTGTTGCTTTAGAAGCTTCAAACATTGATTTAACAAAAAATTTAATAGTATCAACTAAAGTAATTACTAAACTAATAGGACCTAATGCTTTTTTGATTATAGGACCTAATGCTTTAAATCCTGCCTTAAGAGGTGATATAGCACCTCCTGCTGCTTTAGTTATTCCTAAAGCATTTGCTTTTTGAGAAGCGATTGCACCTGTAAGTAATTTTCCGTTTTTATCTACTAATTTTCCTTCTAATCCTAAAGATTTTATCCTATCAGCCGTTAAACCTTTTCCTGTTTTAAGAGCTTCTAAATTTGCTTTGCCTATTTTTTTAGTAGTACCAAAGTTTTTTAGATTAAATGCAGCTTGTTCTCTAGATGCTTCTGCTGCTTCTTGGAATGGTCCTGAAAACCTACTAAGTCCTGGGATTTTAGAAAAAATATCGCTTAAACCTCCAAATGATTTGACTGAGAGGTTATTTGCAACTTCTTTAGATTGGTCCTTAATAGTTTCTAATTGCTGAGATAATTTAGCTGAGGCTTTGATTTGCAAGCCAATTTCTCTTTTAATATCAGCATCAATTTGAGCATTATCACTCAATTGTTCATTTTTGAGTGATTGTAATGATAATATTTTCTTTTCTAAAGATTCCTGGTCTTTTAGAATTCTTTCTTCAGTTTTTTGTAAACCAAGTTCGTCTTCTATTACAGTATAAGATCTTTCAGAAATACTGACTATTTCATTAGATAATTTTTTTATTAGAGATTTTGAAGTAGTATTTCTTGTAAGTACTTTAGCTTGGTCTGCAAGAATAGTATTATTTTCTCTAATAGAAATTGCTAACTGTTCATCTGTACCTACTCTTCTTTGTAAAGTATCAAGAATAGCTTGACCTAAACGTTGTTCTTCCTTTAAACCTTCATTTTTTTGGTTTTGAATATTAACGCCTTTTTGAGCTTGTTTATTTCTTTCTTCTTGAGACATACAGCTATTTTGTTATAAATATTGAAAGCATCACTTTTGTGATGCCTTCATATTATAATTAGGTGCAGTTATTTTTTTACGAGGAGTATCAGGAATTTTACTTCTATCAGGATTTGCTAAATCAATTTGAGTATTGTTAGAAGTAGAAGACTTTTTATTTCTTGCTTCACGTTCTTGATCATACCAATCTTTTATTTTTTTAAAAGTAAATTTTCTTAGCCAAATAGGCATTGAATAAACTGTGGTCCAATCGTACCCCCCTTTTCCATGAAAAACAATTTCATGAATTTGGTTAAAAACCGAAGCTCTGTATTGGGCTAATTCTTTTAGAGATCCGGCCAGAAAAAATTTAATGTGATAGGGATATCAATTGTTTCTTCTCCCGTGTTGTAAGTTAAGTCTACATCAGGAGAGATTTCTTTAATATACAAACGAAGTGCTCTAGAGTCTTGTGCTAACAAATAATTGTCTACAAAATCTTTGATTTCATTTTTATCTTTAGATCCGTTTACAGCTACTATAGTTCGTTTTAGTCTAGTTGTAATTTCACCTCCATTATTTACATTTGCCTTTTTTAATCCTTCAAGTTCTTTACTTATTAAGTCTGTATCTTTTTCTGTTAGTAACTTAAACTCGATTTCTGTTTGAGATTTAGGTAAAGTAAACTTAATAGTACCCTCACTGGTTAAGATAGAATCATCAAAAGGTTTATTGTCAATTGTTGATAAGTCAATACTATAATTTTTATCTTTATAACCAAAAGAATAATCTTTACCATAACCCAAAACTCGAGCTGCTACTAAAAGAGCATTTTTATCACCTGGTATTATATCTGAAATATTAAACTTATTCATAGTAAGGGATTCCATAAGTTTATCTAAAACTATACCTTTATCAATAAGATTTTGGTTGGTTAATATATCTTCTTCTTTAGCAGTCATATACTTCATTTCAACTGTACCAGAAGATAAGGGATGATCTGCGGGGTAAACTTTACCTTTTGATGGTAATTCTATTACCTCTGTTGGGAACTTAAATTTTTCGTCACTCATTTTAATAACTTTTGTTTGATATAAATATATAAAAAAACAAAAAGAGCACACTTTTGTGTGCTCTCTTTATATTTTTTGGCTTGTATTAGAAGTTTAGTACGCAATAATCCATTTCAAGGGTCATTGTAATCGTTTGTGGTGTATCAATGTTATCATAATCGTAATCACCAAATGTAACATTTGTAATGATAGCACCTTTAATAACCCATTCAGAAACTATGTCACCTACAGGGCCAACAGCATTAAGAGTAAGGTCTTTTTTATAAAAATCAGAGTAACCATCTCTACCTGTTACTGATTCATGGCCTAAACGAATCCATTCCATTGCAATTTGAGCTCCTGAAGGAGTAATAGGATCATGGAGGGTTAATGTCACTGGGTCCCAAACTGTTTTACCTTTAATCTTACGATAAGTGTTAATCCAGTTAATGGTAATTGAGTTTTGAGTAAGGCCAATTGCGCTTAATCCTCTTACCATATAAGTAGGAACTCCATCCATATATAGTATGAACCGATTTTGTTGTTTGGGTTCAAATGCTGTGAAAAAAATTTCGTTTGAATCTAATACTGCCATTATTGTTGTTTTTGTCTATAAATATTAGAGATTTTATTTTTTATACTTTTAATTTTATTATTCAGATGGGAACGTAGCTCCAGTAGGCATGACATTGAAATTCAAGATTACAAATTCAGCTGTCTTAGTTGGTTGTAAGAACACCTGTCCTACTAATTCATTTCTATCAATTACTGCTGGGGTGTTAATTGATTCATCCATAACAACCTTAAACGCATATAAACCTTGTCTCTGTTGAACTGATTCGAGGTAAGGATTCACAATTGCTAAGAAATTATTTCTTGTAGCTTGTGTATTTGCCTCAAATACTACATTACCGGATTGTTGATCTAAGAATTGCTTAATGTTAATTAATAATCTTCTAACATTAATACGATCAAGTGCCGAGGCTTTAGTTTGAAGGGTTTTCTGACCAAATACTACTACGCCTGCTCCAGGGAATGCTGTGATAGGATTAACTTTTGCTTCGTATAAAGTATCTCTGTCAGCTTTAGGTAAAGTTCTTTGAGTTCTTATTACGGTTGGTAATGAACCTCTATTTAATCCCGCCGGAGCGAACCAAGGCTCACCTACTCTGTCATTATAAGCGTATACTCCAGGAATAAACGTTGAAGGTGGCGCCCAAGTTGCTTTACCTGTTGCTGGGTCATTAGACATCAACCATGGGTAATAGGAAGCTGCATATGAATTATTAATAGTTTTAGCTTGAGCAGATACTGTTTGAACTGAAGCTGAGTAGTAACCTAAATCAACTAATGCAATAGTATCACCTCTTTCTTTTGAATTGTTTAATAAGATATTTAGCTGTTCACTATCATTTTCATAAACAAGACCAGGAGCTGCTATTGAAGTATACTTATATTGAGTATCATTCAATAAGTAGAAAGAAGAAGTAAAATCATTTGCTGCTAATCCTTCAATATTATCATTTATAATATCTTTACTGAAAAGAGCTCCGGCTGAAATTGTACCTTGACCTCCAGTAAATCCTTGTGATTGTGATCCTGTATTAGTGTTTGAAGGAACACTACCAGAGTAAGCACCTACTCTTACGTTACCTTCACTATCAGCATAATGAGGAGTATCAGTTATGCTAGAAACAAATACATATTTACTAACATTTGGGTATTCACCATTTATTTGAACATAGCTATCTACTCCTTCTCCTTCTATTGTAGAGAATTGAGTACCTACAGCTTTACCAATGTAATTAGGATCATATGGATCTAATGTTAGATTATTAAATTGCTCAAGGATAATTTTATTATTATCATCATCGTCTCCTCTTCTAATAACAAGAGTAAATGTACCAGATCCAGTATTAGAATTAGTAATTTCATATCTTAAATTAGTAGAAGTTCCTGAGCCGAATAGACCAGTTGAGCTAGCGGCTGTAGTAGCACTGTTTTGGTCTGCACCTTCGGCTCTAGTATTTAATATAAACGAGGGAGTAGCACCTATGCTAGCGCTAACGTCAGCGGTTGCGGAGGTGTAATTCCCACTTACTGCTCTACTAACTAAAAGAGCACCTCCACCATTATTAAAAAAGCTAAAGGCGGCTTGAGCCAAGAAAGAAGGAAAAGTACCACTACTACTTACAATTTCACCTCCAAATTTAGCCACAAAATCACCATATGATGTTACTAAAGTAGGAATCCTTACAGGTCCTTTTGCAGTAGAACCAACAATAGCAGCACCTGCTACTGTAATTCCTTCGGGGATAAAAGATTGGTCTGTTTCGTTGATATAAATACCAGGAGAGACGATGTTGTTATTTGCCATGAGTTATATATTTATCTTTTGTTATAAATATTTTAAGAAGTTTCAAGATTTGATTCTGAAGGAGTAAAAATTCCGGTATTTAAATCGATATTACCGTCTCCGTATTTTTCATTCAAATCTTGTCCAACTTTTATTTCAGTTTGTTTAAGTTCTTCGATTTGTTCTGTGAGTTTATCTTTTTGTAACTCTAATAATTGAATGTTAAACTCTAATTGACCCAAAGAATTAATAATATTAGATTGGGTTTCTTGAAGTTTGCCAAGGACTTCAATTTCTTCTTGTGATAACTTAATTTGTTCCATAATTTTTTATTGATAAATATTAGTTTTTTTTGCAAAATTATAATTCAGTTGAAGTTATTTCAGACATAATATTAAGTCTACCTACTGTAAGAGCTTTTTTAGGAGAAATTAAATCTTTTTGTATAACGTCTGGTATTAGGTAGCCTTTAAGTTCTAGGTCAAATTCAGCTTTTACTGTTCTATTTTCACCTACAGGAGTTTCAGCCGCAGTAGTGTACGATCTAATTAATGTTTTAAATTTGAATCTTTCAGGATCACCCCAATATGAGTTTGCCGCAAAATTAATAGATTCTACAATTTTATTTAATTGTTCTACATAGTAAGTATAAGCTAAACAATTATAGGTTATAGTAACAAAATCAGGTACTACAATAGCGTATGCTTCTTTTACAGGCTGTACGTTATTTAATATATCAAATTGAGTATAAGAATTTTGTTTAGTATATTGTTTTTGGCTGTATTTTACATTATGTAATTTATTACCATCTAGTTTATACATTAGGTTATCATTAACCATATTTGATCTCCTTAATAAAATAAGAGGAGCCATAATTTTACCCTTATCGTCTCTATAATACCCATCACGCTGTACATCTTTCCACCTTTCAGGGGATCCATATTTTACAGGGACAGCAATACGTTGATTATTTTGTAAAGTAAAAGGACGAATAATATTGTTAAAGTAATAAAAAATAGCTTCATCAATATCTTTAATACCTAAACTAAAAGGTTTAGTAGCATCATCTCTAAAAGAAACTTGTTCACCTCTGTTTAGTTTTTTAGAAGAAGAATTAGAGTTACCTACTAGGGCTTGGCTAATTTCTTCTTGAGACTTTGGGATTGGGACTCTTCCTCTTTTTATTGAAGTAGAAGTTGTTCCTTCCCTTGTTGAAGTATCTTCTTCACTCTCACTTGTTGAAGTATCTTCTTCACTCTCACTTAAATAATCTCCATGCCACTGAGTAATTGGACCATTATTAGAATCCATGTTTAACCCATTTGGCATATAATAAGTTATACCATTAAGTTCATGTGAGTGATAATCTCCATTTCCTCCTGTATGTTGTTGAGCACACGTTATAGTGGTATATAAAGGATAATAGCCGTTTACAGCAATGGGACTAGGGCAGCTCTCTGGTGGAGGTGGAGTATACGAAGTGGGTTGGGTCACAGTAACTTGACCTGTAACTGTAGAACCACTATTTAAATAACCTGAGGGGACTACTACATTTACATCAACCGTTAATGTTTCGGTACCCTCAGTTGTATTTGCAGAAAAATTAGTCTGAGTTGTAGTTACAGTTGCACCGTTTCCAGCTGTAATTGTGATAGTACCCGCGGCATTAACAGAAACACTACCAGTCCAATCACTAAAATTAAAAGTAGGTTGGGGTGGAGTATATGAAGTAGGTTGAATTACCGTAACGTTATCTTGAACAGTAGCTGTGGCATTATCATAACCAGAAGGAACTGTAACAATAACTAATATTGTAACTTGGTTTGCTTTAGAATCCGTATTAGCTATAAAACTAGTAGGGTTTGTAGTTACAGAAGTTGCATTACCATTAGTAATAGAAATTGTACCTGCGGCATTAACAGAAACACTACCAGTCCAATCACTAAAATTAAAAGTAGGTTGCTGTGGGGGGACATACGAAGTGGGTTGGGTCACAGTAACTTGACCTGTAACTGTGGAATTACTATTTGAGTAACCTACAGGGACTATTACATTCACATCAACTGTTAATGTCTCATTACCTACGGTTGTATTTGCCGGGAAACTAGATTGGGTTGTAGTTACAGTTGCACCGTTTCCAGCTGTAATTGTAATAGTACCGGATGCATCTACAGCAATTAATCCCGTCCAGTCGCTAAAATTAAAAGTAGGTTGGGGTGGAGTATATGAAGTAGGTTGAGTTACCGTAACTTGGCCTGTAACTGTAGAACCGCTATTCGAATAACCCGAAGGAACAACTACATTTACATCAACCGTTAATGTTTCGCTGCCTGAGGTTGTATTTGCAGGGAAACTGGATTGAATTGTGGTTACAGCTGTACTATTTCCATTTGTAATTGTAATGGTGCCAGATGCGTTTACTGTAATTGATCCCGTCCAGTTACTAAAACTAAATGTGGGGGGTGATGATGGAGGTGATGATGAATGATAAGACATATTATAATCTTTCTCTAGTTATACCAAGTTTATCTCCAGGAACATATATAGTGTTACAAATTATAGCAATATTAGCACCAAAGTTTTCAAGTCCGGGGTTAAGTGGGTTTGGGTTATTAGGATAATCTGGGTTTTTACCTACAAAATATTGGTTAGAATTAGTTGTAGTAATTTCGTAGTATCCCTCTTGATATAAAATAGCATCTCCTACTTCGAGGACAACATCAGCATCAACTAAATCCTGGCGGAAAAACCTGAATTCAATACCCCACTTAAAATCTACGCCTAGTTCACTTTCAGAATATTCTTGGTCTTGTCTTGAAATTAAAGCATTAAATAAAAAAGGACCATCAAAATATCTACCATCAGCAGCTTCACCATAAATATTAACTTTTGTTTGGGTTAAATTATGTTTATAAATAGCACACTGTTGGCTTATAACATCTCCCATTAATTCACGATTAATGGTGTTTATTAAACTTATATCACGTGATCCACCAAATAATGCCATTATCCAATAAAGATTGTAAAGGGTACACTACTTAAGTCCTTTTGTAAAAATTCTGATTCTTGGGCTTTTTTTTCTAATAATTTATTTCTTGATGTTTCCTCAAGATATGCTCTTAATCTTTCTACTAAGGCTGTTTTTTCAGATGTAGCGGCTGATATAAGATCAGATTGGTTTAATGTAACTTCAGCTCCAGGAATAGGAACAGTTCCATATTTGCCTCTTACATACCCTAAAATTTCCTTAGCTAAGGCTAAAGTGTATTCAAATATCCACTGTCTACCAATAGAGTTAATATTAGAGTAAATGGGATTAGTATAGGGAACAGTTGAAACATCCGTTACAACACCTGTAGAGTAACTGCCTGAAACTGTAGGAACATTTCTATCTGATTTTAGGATATATTTAAACCATAAGGTTTCACTTTTATTAGGAATAGGAAATATTCTAATTTTATTATTTATTAATTCAAAACTATAATTTGATTTTCTAATTTGATCATTAAAATCAATAGCTTGTATTTTAGCTAAATCATAATTAATAGGCATTAGTAAAAAATTAATTCCTGGAGTATAATTACCAAACCCAAATGCATCTAATAATCCTTGTATGTCAGTACCAGTACCAGCATAAGGATCAAAATATCTTACAATTGCAGGATCTGATTGGTAAAAAATTTCTTTGACTTCTATATCATATCTATCAATAAGTTCTTTTCCTTTTTCTACTCCATCTAAAATATCGTATACTTGTTGGCCAGGGGTCATTTTTAGGCTTCCAGTACGGTATTCTACGCTTCCTCCAACCCCAGCTTCGCTACCATAAGCTTCAGCAATTCTTATTTGAGATCCTAAATTAGACTTTTGTAATCTATAATTTAAATTAGACCCAGTAGGGGAACCTTCAATAGATAAATAATTTTGGGATGCTTGATAAGCAAATACTTCATTACCATAAGTAGTTACTGCTTCTTCAAATGCTGTATAGAAATTTGTCGATTGAAGTTCTATGTCAGTTAAAGGGAACCCTAAACGACGAGCACAAAAGTCTGCTACCCTATCCGCATCCATTATAAAATCTATATCATCATCATAAAATCCAAAGGGAGTTTCCCCAGGAAAAAATGAACTAGAGCCGGGCCATATAGGAATGTTTGCCATGTTGTTTATTTATAAATATTAAAAAAGGCTCCTCAAATTGGAGCCCTTTTTAATTGTATTAATATATAATATTATCCAAGTGATATATGTAAATCACCTAGTCCAGATCCTGTTCTAAACAGTTGGCCTACGATAGCTGGGTCGGAAGTTGGTAATGAATCAGCATCTACTACAATTCTTTTAGCACCCGCCCTGAATTCTATTAAGTTTTTTCTATTACCAAGAGTACCATTTCCTATGGCTACTGTATATGGTTCACTAATTTCACCATTTTGACCCATTAAGCGGGAGAATTGGCCAGTCAATTGAATAGTATTATTATAACCTTCTACGTGGGCACCTCTCCACTGGAGGAGGTATGCTGGGTCTTCTGAACTGGCTGGCCAATTGCTTGAGCTAGGAGAAATGTAAAAATTAATTAGGTTATGACTACCTTCAGCATGGTGGTAAAAGGAATTGTAAGTCCCTCGTATTGTATTTTGTTGGCCTTCTGCATGAGAATAACCTACTCTCGCTCCTGCAAAAGTTATGGGATTGACGTTTTGAGTGCCTTGGATAGATTCACTATAGAATTCTATATCAGTTCTTTCACCTATTCTATTTTGGGTTCCTCCAACGTGGCTCCACCTAGCACAATCAATCGTGTTAAAGTAGCCCTTTGCGTGGTTACCTTTTTCTTTAGGACCACTAGCAAAATAAAAACTATTACTTCCTTGTGAACTATAGCTGCTGGATATAGTGCAATTCCTTCCCCCAACGTGGCTATAAAGAATTCTACCTGCAATGGCATTATCACTACCTTCTATATGATTACCTATACCAGTTCCTTCAGTAATAATTTGGGGATTAGGAGCAAATATAAAATTGTTTATTCCTTCTATATGAACACCAAAGTTTGAGGATTGAACATTGGGATCATTTGGTTTAATTGCAACATTTTCAAAGTTATCTTTTCCTTCAAAATGATTATACCACCCTTTAATATTATTTGCTTCCCCGTGAACATGACAACCTAAAGCAGTATTCTCAGCAGAGCTCCCACTACCCGCTGTAGCATTGCTATGCCCTTTGTTTACAGTGTAATAACCTTGGGCATGGTTAGCATATGTTAATCTAAGATCTACTCCATCCGGTCCAGCATCTGGAAGAACGAGTCCGGGACCAAATAAACCTATGTCGTTTGGTTGGACTAAGTTATATGCTCCTTCTGCTTTACTGTAGTTACCCAACGCAGTGTTAAATTCTCCTTCAGCAGTAGCATGTGGTTTATCAATATTATTATAGAATCCAAAAGCACGTCCTCCATTCATGACACCAGTTCCTCCAGCACCATTTTGCTCACCAACTATAAAAGTTCCAATACAGAATGGAGCAGTAGCATTATTATACCCTATAGTAGTAGACCAAGGGCCATTTTGAGAATTAGATCCTACATTGACACCTTTAAGTGATCCTGCGTTTGAATAAGATTGGGAAGTGATACTAAGGCTTGACCCAAAATATATAACACTTCCGGAGGCATGAACATCGCTAGGGTCTGAATTTGTATAGGTTGCTATTGTATTAGTTTGAAGTGTAGACATATTTTATGTTTTTAACTGAGAGGGAAAAATTATCCTAAAGAAATTTGTAGAGATGTTCCACTTCTCCAAAGAATACCTGCTGTACTAGGATCTGAGGTTGGTATTGAACCTGTGTCAAATATAATTGATCCTGTGTGGAATTCTACTAAATTTCCTCGTAAAGAACTGTTATCACCATTACCAATAACTACTAGTGCTCCACTTCCTGTAGCATTATCCTTACCCATAACAGCCTGATAATCACTATCTGCAATTGTTCGATACCCTTCAGCGTGGGAATAATTACCTGATGCTAATGTGCTCCAACCTTCTGCGTGGGATCCAGTTCCAGTTGCTGTGGTTTGGCCTCCTTCAGCGTGTGAATAATCACCTGATGATGTGGTTTCGTAACCTTCTGCGTGTGAATAATGACCTAATGCTAGGGTTTCTTTACCTTCAGCGTGAGAACCTGTTCCACTCGCTTGAGTTTCCTGACCTTCAGCGTGTGAAAAACGGCCTGATGCAAGAGTAGCATATCCTTCAGCATGCGAACCAAGCCCTAAAGTTTGAGTATGAGATCCTTCAGTATGTGAATAATGGCCTGATGCTGTAGTGTTTGTTCCTTCAGCGTGGGATCCAGTTGCTGTTGCTAAGGTTGCGAGGCCTTCAGCAAATGAGCCTTCACCTGAAGCTGTTGTAAACTGTCCTATAGTATGTGAATAACGGCCTGTAGCTTGGGTAGAAATACCTTCCGCGTGGGCATAATCACCTGAAGCAACGGTATTATTTCCTTCAGCGTGAGAGCCCATCCCACTTGCAAGAGTATGAGCTCCTTCAGAGTGAGAGGAATTACCTGAAGCAGAGGTTTGGAGACCTTCAGCAAAAGATCCACTTCCTCCTACATAGTTATTAGCTCCTATAACAGCAGAGTGTCTAGCTGTGGTGTCAATAGTGTTATCATACCCAAAAGCTGCTGAAGAAGTGCCTAGTACGGTATTTTGTGTTCCAGCGGCAAATCCAAATGTATTATCTGCTACTGTGGATCCTGTCATAGCTAAACCATCTAAAAGGGTTACAGGAGAAGCTTGAGTATAGGATTGTATATTATCTACTAAAAGTTTGCTCATTTTATAAAAAGTTTGTTATTTTTCGTGTTATAAATATGTAATTGGAATTAAAAATTAACCTATACTTAAAGCTGAACTTGTAGGGACGGTTAAAGTATTATCTACACAGATTTGGACTAAAGGTCCGGGCATTGAAAAGTTTATATTTAATGGAACTGTAAAATCTCCTACACCACATAAACTTGAAGGAGCCCCAAAACCTGAAAGTAAAAGAAGTAAATCGTTTACTGTTACTGATCCATCTAAGTTGATATCTCCCTCTGCAGTTCCACCGTCAACGCCGGATTGACCATAATTAGCTAATAGATTTAATAAATCATTAACAACAAATCCACCACCACCAGGAGGGGACAAACTTAATGAAGCACTGGGTGTATTAATTTCAGATACTGAGCCTGTTATACCAAATGAACCTGTAAAACCAATAGTGTCACCAGTAACACTAACTGGGACTTGAGAATTTCCAAGATCAAGAGATGTGGTTTGGAGTTGCATAAGAGGGATATCAGAAGCAAAGTGAGTTGCTTTACCTGTTGATGACATTCTTACATAAGTAGAATCATCAACTTCATTAACAAGTTGTTTTGCACCCTTTCTAAGACTTTTACCTTCTTTAAGGTTAATTACGTCTTGTTTACTCCATGAAGTAATAGTACCATCACCTTCAACAAAATTTAAAGATGAGGTAGCAACATAAATTTCGCCCCAAGCTGCTGTTGGGCTACCTAAATCAAAAGATGAAGTAACCTCACCTGAGCCTACATTTGGAAGTAAACTTCCTGAAAGGAGAATACTGCCTGAAATGGTAAGATCTGTTCTGTTTAAAGCAGATGAGGTAGTACCTAATCTTGCTTCAAGTGTATCGTATACGTCGTTAACAGAAGTTTTAGTTTCATTAAAAATAGAAGCATTAATAAAGGCATCACTACCAGTATTTGTCCTATCATTCCATGTTATCTTTGCCATTATTTAAAAGTTTGTTAATTAATTCAATCTTATTTATAAATATTATATTTTTTTTATCCCTGCGATATTAAAACTACTTGGAACCCTGCACTACCCCCAATGGCATCACTACCTGTTTGGAATAATCTTCCTGATATCCCAGGATCTGAAGTAGGTAGGTTGGTAAAGTTAACTTCATCGCCCCCTACAATAAGGTCTTCTGCTTTGAATACACCTGAAGATGTTATATTTCCTGTAACAATTATTGTGCCTGCAGTTATATCTGCTATATCACCAATGCCTACAGCTTGTAGCCCTAAAGTTGAGCTATATACAATAGAACTATTTGTAACCCCTCTAGAAACAGCTCCTCCCCCACTTGCTGTCATCATAAGAAGTTGGTGAGTTAAGGGAATACCTGTTGATGTAAAATTGGCATAAGGTAAACTACTTTGTGGAGTACTTTTAACTATACCATTGTTGTTAGGATCAAGAACTAAAACTCTGTCAGAGCTCTCTAAAGTGTCTTTTTCGTCTAAATTTGAAGCAATAAGACTTGAACTTAAGAAAAGGGATCCAGTTACTTCAATAAATTGCTTAGATCTAAATACACCATTTACATTTAAATCACTGGTAAGTGTTAAATCTCTAGAGAGTTCAGTTATATTAAAATCTTCAGAAGAAAGAGTTCCACTTACTGTAAGATCAGCTTGGACTGTAAGATCGGTTCCATTAAATGTTAATCCATCATATCCTTTAATTGTGGGATTACCATCGTTAACAGGTAAATAGAAAGGAAGTTCAATTGGAAGTGGAATATCTGTGGTGTCTGCAAATACTGCTAATTGATATAAGGCTGCTTCTTCTTCAACGTTTACTAAATTAGCAGGGTTAAGTTTGGTACCACTAACATAAAGTTCATCAATATTAGCATTGCTAGCACTTAAAATTCCGGCATCTATAGTATTAGCATTTACAAAGCTTGAAGTAAAGGTTCCGTCTAATATTAAAATATCATCTTGGAATTTTAATCCTGGGTATCCTTTTATAGTGGGGTTACCATCGTTAACTGGGAGGTAAAAAGGAAGTTCAATTGGAAGCGGGATATCAGTTGTATCTGCAAATATTGCTAACTGAAATGCTCCTGCTTCTTCTTCAACGTTTACTAAATTATCAACATTTATTTCTCTATCATTTACCTTAATAACATCAACTTCAAGGATATTTGCTGAAATAGAACCTGAAAGGACTGTAAATGTGTTTCCGTCATAAGTTAATCCTGGGAGGGATTTTAAAGTAGGTCTGTTGAAATCTAATGGAAGATCAAATGGTACATTTTCAGGCAACCCTGCATTATAGTCATCAAATATAGCAATTTGATTGGGGCGGGTTTCGCCTATAGCATCTACAAAACTTGGGGCATCAACAATTTTATCCCAAGGTATATCTGATACTAGATTATTAAATGTTAAATTTTCTACTGTAAGATCTTGAAGAAAAGAGGATCCTTCTACTCTAAATGTAGTCCCATCGTGAGTTAATCCTGGGAGGGCTTTTAAAGTTGGGTTGCCATCTGAATTAGCTAATGGAAGACTAAATGGTAAATTTTCAGGAATACCACTAACTCTATCAACAAATATAGCTAATTGGTTAGGTCCAATTTCTCCATCAGTATCTACAAAACCAGGAACATTGGTAATGTCATTAAAATCTATACTTCCTGTAAATTCATCAAAAGTTATAGACCTAACATTTAAACTTTCAGCAACAATAGGCCCCTGTACATTAAAAGTAACCCCATCATAAGTTAGTCCTGGGAAAGATTTTAAGGTGTTTGAAGGAACTAAATCTAGAGGAAGATCAAATGGTAAATTTTCTGGAAGACCGTTATCTGATCCAATGAATACACCTAATGTATAGGGTTCAACGTTACCCTCAACATCAACAAAATTAGGTTTATTCCCAATGTTATCATAATCAATGTAAGAAGCAGTAAGTGCAAAACTTGAAGAAAGTATTTCTAAAGAAAATTTACTACTATCTCCTCTAGTAAAAGTAATATTATTACCTGCTATAGAAGCATTAGTTAAAGACTCTCTAAATCTAGGGTCATCACCTCCTCCTCCGCTACCTGCAGGTCCTTGGGGACCCCTAGGACCAAAACTAATAACTTCAACAACGTTGATTTTATCTGTAGATATATTTACTGTATTTCTTGGAATCCCCATTATTAATTATGTTAAAATGATCCTAATGTTACATTTCTATCTAAAGCCACAGCACCTTCTAAAAGTCTAACTACTATAGGGCATCCAGGATTGTTAGATTCGGTATAGGCTAATTCCAAATCATAATAAGCTCTAGCAAAATCTAACATAGACGAAGAATGTGCTGAAATAAATACACCAATAGTGCCTGATGATGGTGGATTTAAGTTATAGGAACCACTTAAATTTAAACCTGTACCACATGCGTCTAAACTGGATGATAATGTAATATAAACATTATCTGAAAATTGAGTAGGGCGTAATTGCATACGAGCTTGAAATCCTGTTAAATCTACAGGTAAGCCTTCAGAGTCTTTGTAGGCTAGTTCAAAGTTTACAGTTGCTCCTTGCTCAATAGTAAAATCATATCTTCCAGCGGCCATGTTGTTTTTGTATAAATATTAGAAAAGGCCCCTCAATTCGGGGGCCTTTCCTTAATAGTTTATTTTTTTATTATCCAAGTGAAATTCTAATTTCATCTGAGTTAGAACCTGTTCTGTATAATTGGCCTATCACACTTGGATCGGATGTTGGTAATGAACCTGTGTCTAATAAAATTGCTGTATCTGAACTGTCATGTGACCAAATTTCAAGGACGTTGCTTCTATTAGTTTGACCAGCACCATCACCAATTCCAAAGTTTATGAAGTATCCTGATCCTAAGTTGTTACCCATAGCGCTACTACCCGTAGCATTATACTGACCTACTAGGAAGGAACTTCTATTAGCAACTCCTAAATTATTAGAATCTAAGTACTTACCTACTACAAATTCGTGGCTGTATCTAGCTTTACTACCTTGGCCAAAAGCTACACTGTAGTCACCTCCTGCTTCTGTACTTTCACCACTTGCAAATGAGAAATCACCTGAAGCAACTGTGGAAGCACCTTGAGCATGTGCTGAACGGCCTGAAGCTGTGGTTCCTTCTCCTTCTGCGTGGGCAAAATTACCTGTAGCTTTTGTATATTCACCTTCTGCGTGAGCTCCATAAGATGAAGCTGTAGTAAATCTACCTTCGGCGTGTGCTGCTGGGTGGGTTACTAATGTATTGACACCCTCAGCGTGACCAGCTACTGCTTGGAAGTAAGTATCTCCAACTTGGACTCCTGTAACTTTAGAACCAGAACCTTCAGCATGTGCGAATTGAGCTGATGCTGAAGTAAAGGCACCTTCTGCGTGGGATTGAGATCCTGAAGCAAAAGTTTCTCTACCTTCTGCGTGAGCATAATTTCCACTAGCTGTAGTTGCTTGACCTTCTGCGTGAGCTGATGTTCCTGATGCTAGAGTATCTTCACCTTCTGCGTGAGCATTTAATCCACTAGCTACAGTGGTAAGACCTTCAGCGTGGGAATTAGTACCACTAGCTAATGTACTGCTACCTTCTGCGTGTGATCCAGCTCCAGTAGCTCTGGAAGATACACCTTCTGCGTGAGCGTAATTAGCTGATGCTGTAGTAAGAGAACCTTCAGCGTGTGCAGAGAATCCTGATGCTAGGGTATAGAAACCTTCAGCGTGTGCTGTGTATCCTGAAGCAAGAGTTGATTCACCTTCAGCGTGTGCTGAAATCCCTGAGGCAACGGTTGAGGCACCTTCGGCGTGTGAGTAATTACCAGTTGCTGATGATCCAGAACCTTCAGCGTGGGCATAATCAGCTGCTGCTATTGTAGTCCAACCTTCTGCGTGGGATGAAGCTCCTGAAGCAGATGTGAATTTACCTTCAGCATGGGATGCAATTCCGGTAGCTTTAGTTTCTGCACCTTCTGCGTGAGCATAATTAGCGGATGCTAAAGTGTTTTGACCTTCTGCGTGAGCTGATGTTCCTGATGCTGTAGTACCTTCACCTTCTGCGTGGGCATTATCACCGCTAGCTTCCGTGGTAAGACCTTCAGCGTGAGCATTATTACCAGAAGCAACAGTAAGACTACCTTCTGCGTGTGATCCAGCTCCAGTAGCTTTAGTGGACATACCTTCAGCGTGTGAATAGTTACCAGATCCGGTAGCAAGCGAACCTTCAGCGTGTGCAGAGAATCCTGATGCTAGGGTAGCGAATCCTTCGGCGTGAGCTGCTGTTCCTGATGCTAATGATGAAGAACCTTCAGCATGAGAACCTGTACCTTCTGCTACAGTTTGGCTACCTTCAGCGTGACCATAATTTCCTTTTACTTGAGTAAAGTATCCTTCAGCGTGACCACCTGTTCCTTTACTACCGTCAACACCTACTACTGAACCATATCCTTCAGCGTGGGATATACCTGCTGAAGCTGTGGTTTGGTAACCTTCAGCGTGTGAATCATTGCCTGATGCTAATGTTTCATTACCTTCAGCGTGAGCATTTAATCCACTAGCTACTGTTAATCTACCTTCTGAGTGGGCATATGTTGCAGTAGCAGTTGAAGAACCTTCAGCGTGTGAGTAATTACCTGTAGCTCTAGAGTAGTCACCTTCTGCGTGGGAGTACATACCTGAAGCAGATGTGAATCTTCCTTCTGCGTGGGAACCTGTGCTCCAAGCTGTTGATTTCCAACCTTCTGCGTGAGAGAAATCTGAAGATGCTGTGGTAAACATACCCTCAGCGTGTGAGCTTGCCCCTTGAGCAAGAGTACCATACCCCTCAGCGTGAGAATTAACACCAACTGCTTTAGTAAGAAGACCTTCTGCGTGAGAGTATAGACCTGAAGCAGAAGTAAATGATCCTTCTGCGTGAGAAGCAGCTCCATTTGCTCTAGTTTGTTCACCTTCAGCGTGGGAATTGTTTCCAAATGCTTTAGTAGAAAGACCTTCTGCGTGTGAATTGTCTCCTAAAGCAATAGCATTAACACCTTCGGCGTGAGATGCATATCCTTGAGCTAAAGTACCATCACCTTCTGCGTGAGAAGCAAAACCATTAGCATCGGTATTAGAACCTTCTGCGTGAGCACTTTCTCCTGAGGCGGTTGTAAACCAACCTTCAGCGTGGGATTGGTTACCTGTAGTTAAGGTTCTGTAACCCTGAGCGTGTGAATAAGAACCACTAGCTCTAGTTAAAGAACCTTCTGCGTGTGATCCAGCTCCTATAGCTCTAGTAGCACCACCTTCTGCGTGTGAACCCTCACCTTCAGCTGTTGAGTAAAGACCTTCAGCGTGTGAACTTTCACCTTCAGCTATTGTAGTGTTACCTTCTGCGTGTGAGTGATTAGCAAGAGCTTTGGTTTGCGTGCCTTCGGAGTGAGCAGCACTACCACTAGCAACAGTAGTATTACCTTCGGCATGAGAATATTGACCCATAGCTTTGTTGGATTTACCAAATGCTTGAGCTGCTTCTCCTGTTACTTGGTTTAAGTAACCCATAGCTGCTGCGTTATCCGCTCTTAAAATGTTACCATATCCCTGTCCAAGGGTATTACGGAACGCCATATCATTAAATTCACCTACTGCTAACACATTGTCAGCACTGCAGCTAATAATGTTACCCAAGTCTGGGGCTACTCCTGTAGGATCACTTCCGTTAAATGGGAAGAGAGCACCTGATAAAGGACCTACACTTAAGTAACCTCCATTAGCTATAACTTCACCACCAGCATTAACACCTAAGCTAAAGCCAGTTTCGTTACAATCTTCTACAGTTAATCCAGGGTAGAATTCATTTCCTAATTGGAAGAAAGCTGAATTTGATGGGATCAAACCGCTGTTGTCCTGTACTCCACCTACTACGTAAGAAGTATCTAAAGTAACAGGTCCAGTCCATGGAGCTAAAGTCCAAGTACTAGTATGTCTAATACCCCATTTTTGAACAAATCTATTGTAAATAGTATTACTTGGAGTAATATTTGGACCATTTATTAATATACCTTCATCTGGGGATTTTCCTGCATTGTAGGCAGCTATTGGGCTTCCTGCAAACCAATTCATATCATTACAAGCACCCCATCCTACTTCTCCAACTGGGTCGTATCCAATTTCTATCCAAACTCTGTCTCCATAATCAAAGTGAAGAGCACCTCCTTCAATAAAGTTAGAAACATTTTCAAAGCCTGGCATGTTAGTACAAATAAGAGTTGTTTCTCTCATATTCATGTACCGTCTACCAGTGACGGGGTGATCACTCATATCTGATTGGCTCATCAATAATTGTTGATGCTCAACATATCCCGCTTGGTGAGGTTGTATATTTTCTAAGGTACTTTGTAGGTCAATCATATCCGTAGCGAAAGGACTCGACGTTTCATTACCCAAGGAATATATATTTACGTTACGTGTAACTTCAGCTACAGTTGAAATTTCACCAGCAGTATTTTGTTTTTTAACGTAAACTGTGTATCTTTCTATTTCAACAGGTGGATTCAGGATTTGATCTAATCCTAAACCTCTTTGGAAAATAGCTAATTTTAAATTAGCATAAAAGCTATAATCACCACTGGCTTGGACAACCCAACCATTCTCTAGGTCACCACTGCCTGACATTTTCCAGCCAAGGCCATTATTTCCTGCTATTGAGGTATTAAAATTACCAGTTTCATCGTATGCTGTAAGTGGAGAATAATCACCTGCGTTTTCATTGACTACAGGGTTATAAGTCTGGTCAATAGTCCATGGAACTGATAATAAGGCACCATTTGTGTTTGGGCTTGACATTGTTCTCCAGTCTGCTAATGTTATACCATATAAAGGGTTACGAAATTCAGCATTACTAAAACCACCATATGGGTTTAGGTTTCCAGCAGAGTGCCAAGAAGAAGTTGCTTGAATATTAGCAATAGTTGAAGGTTGTGGTGGACGTGCCTGCCATTCTTCTACAAACGGTGCTTCTGAAGTGTAACCATTACGAACTCTTAACTGTAAAGGTAAGTGGGTAATAGCTTCAATAGGTTGGTTGAAGTATGTAAGAGTAGGTTTACCTTCTCCCGAACTAGTTACAGCATAGCTGCTACCAAATTCTTCAGAGGAAATGTGCCATTCAGCTTCAAGTGTTCCTGTTACAAAACCACTTGAGAAGTTGGCTGGGTCGATTACAAACGTTCTAGTACCATTAGGGAATGTAAAGACATCATGGAAAGTACCTTCGTCCCACGAATCTTCTGGAGAGATAGGAGCTGGTAACTGGACTAATTCAACTTCGATTTTTTGGTTGTTAGCAGAACTAGCTGAGAAGGGAATAGAGAATGAACAAGTTGTTGTAAATCCTGTGGCATACGGAGCTTGTTCTTCAATAAAGATATAATCTCCATTATTGTATCTAGCTTTACCTACATCACCATCATTATTACCGTTAGGAGTAACCCAAACTATTGCTGAAAGTTCGTCTTGGGAATCTAAAAAGAAAGGAGCAGGGTTTTCGTTACCATTAAATGAGGTTACTTTAGCTAAGCCAAGTGATCTGGTAGTGTTCATTTCACCCTCATACAATCCATCTGGAGTAGGGAGGGGTGGTTGAGATAAGCCTCTTTTACCATAATTTATCATGGAACCCGAAATGGCAAATCTTTTATTTTCCATGACAACGGTATCACTAGCATTTAATAATGTAGTAGAACCTGTTTTACCAACTGTAGCAACACCATTAGCGTTTCCAGGAGCATACTGGCTGGCTCCTTCTTGGAATGCAGCTAATTCTTGGTTTCCTGCTGTAATAGTAACTCTATCTCTATTAGCACCGTCACGATCAAATAATATATAAGTACTATCTGTGTTGTCTGTTTCAGAAATAATAGCATCAGTTTCATTATAAGTACTTACAGTTATATCAGTACCTCCTCTAGTTATAGTTCTAGGAGTTGTAGGAATAGGCTTACCACCTTTTATGTTATCAACATCCTGTTTACTCATAGAAGAAATTACTCCTCCAGGACCTACAAATTTAAGAGATCCAGTAGAAACATAAAGATCTCTCCAGGCTGCCGTTGGGCTACCTAAATCAAAAGATGAGCTGATTTTTCCACTAGTGTTAGGAATAATACTACCTGAAACGTTTATAGTTCCAGAAATATGAAGGTCTTCGTCTGGGAGAGATGAAGTAGTTCCCAATTGAATGTTAACAACATCATATAATTCGTTAACAGAAGTTTTAGTGTCATTAAAAATAGATGCGCTTACAGCACTCAATGAGCCCGAGTCTGCTCTATTTTCCCAAGTAATTTTTGCCATTGTTGATATTTTAATTTATTGGTTTATTGATAAATATTAAACCTTTTTAAAAAACAGGGTTGTCTTCGTAATACATTCTTAAATCCTCTACAATTTCATTACGGTGGTTAGAAGTAAGTGTAATTGCCTCAAGATTCTTAACTTTACGCGATGCCTTATATAAATATTTAAACCCAGAATCTGCTTTTTTCTTAAGATCAATCTGGTGGTCATCACCACATACCATCATTTTGGATCGTAATCCTAAACGAGTTACAATCATTTCCATTTGTTCATGTGTTACGTTTTGAGCTTCATCTACAATAACACACGAATCTAAAAATGTTCTACCTCTCATAAATGATACAGGTACAATTTCTATCTTACCTTCTTCAATTAATTTTTCAACTTTAACTTTATCATAAAGTGAAAATAAATTTTGGTAAATAGGTTGAACCCAAGGGTCCATTTTTTCTCTTAAATCACCTGGAAGGAATCCTATTTCTTCTTTTGAGACGGTCGGTCTTGTAATGATAATTTTTTCGTATATTCTTCTTAGTAATCCGTCTAGTGCTACTTGACATGCTAATAATGTTTTTCCAGAACCTGCTTGGCCTGCTAATAATGTTATAGTATTATCTAGGATTTTTTGTTTAGCTTCCTTTTGTTCTTCGTTTAATTGTAATTTAAATTTTATAGGGTTTTTCACTACTTTTTTTTCTCTAAAGATTTCTTTAGCTTCTTTGGTATTGTTGAAATGGGTCATTTCTAAAATTAATTTTAACTAACTTGTCTAAGCCAGCATTAACATGCATTTCATCTTGTAAGACAAGGTCAAAATCGTATCTTTCATCCAAAGGAAGAACCAAATCAACTTGTGAACCCCATCTTATCAATGAG
>Ga0160423_10000282_pt1 | contig 40396 bp, 32 predicted proteins | sample CRUFie14St8metaG_FD_108191 | JGI IMG/M metagenome (GOLD analysis project Ga0160423, IMG submission 108191) | Marine microbial communities from the Costa Rica Dome - CRUD Field 142mm St8 metaG | ecosystem: Environmental > Aquatic > Marine > Oceanic > Photic zone | place: Costa Rica: the Eastern...
TAGAGCTGAGGGAGGTGGTGACGCGCACGGCGGAGAGTCTGGTCGCGGGGGAACGTGAGGGAGACAGCGTGGAGGCTCTGCTTGGTAGCATGATGGGGAACATGGGGCTGAATCACCACCACCGCCACCAAGGAGAGTGAGGGGAGGTTTTGCGGGGGAGCATTGTACGAAGAGAATTATTTGTTTGTCCAAAAGTATAGATTCGGGTTGTTTGTCCGCTTGTTTCGCCTGTACCCTTAATGGCAAGGTGCGCCCACATGGAGCAGGCTCAACCTCCATGATGTGCTGTGCGAGGCGTAACGCACATATTGTAACCGTTGGGGAGTTTTCGAATTTGTGCGAAAATCGCGTGTATTTTCGGGTTTTTCCGGTGGGGTGAAAGTCCGGGCGCGGGACTGTAAAAAAATTTAACAGACGGAAGAAACATAGACGACCGGGGCGCCTCGCCTCACTTCAGCCACCATCGCAAGCGAAGCAGCACAGCAGGCATGGGCGACGTTGAGCGCAACCAGGCGCTCTTGTTTCGCCTCTCCACCCAGCTGAAGCACGTGGAGCGGTTGAAGAGCGCGCAGGCCACCGTGAGGCACAGGATGGAAGTGGCGAGGAGAATCACGCCCGCTGGACGGACGGGCTCCGAGAACAAGTACACCACAACCCCGAGCGCCATCAAGGAGACGGCCCTGAGGCCCTCGTCGATCCGCCTGCGCTCTCCACTGCAGGCGAGGAGCGTGAACGTGACGCCGCCAGCCAGCGCTGCGGTCCCCATGCCCATCTCCGGGTCCTCCCCCGAGGTCACCGTCGCCAAAAGGGAGGAAGAGTTACACCCTCTGAGCTCGCTCAGGAAGCGCCGGCTCCTGGGCAAGTCATTCTCGCTCCCGCCGAGCCTGCAGATCCCGGATTCGCCCATCAGGCCCGAGGTCACCTTCAAGGACGCGCTGAACACGCCCGTGAAGCACAAGGACACCGACTTTATCTCTCCGGGGAGGGAGCACGAGGAGGACGAGACGCTCAAGCCTTTGTCGGCCACCTCCGCCAACCCCTTGCCCTCAGCTCCAGAGGCCCCCACCATCACGGAGGACGTTGGCATCGTCCTGTCCAGCATTGGCGCGGAGGGCTCTTCGAAGGGCGCAGCGCTTGCCCCTTCCCAGCCCGCTTCTCTGATGGTCCGGAACTTGCAGAGGGCGCTGAGGAGGGAGGTCAGGGCGAAGGCCGACGCCATCAAGGCGGTCGAGGTGATGCACGCCAAGATCGCCAAGATGCACTCGCACGTCGAAGTCGCTTTCAAGATGAAGAAGATCGCCGAGGACAAGCTCGCGGCAGCCATCGAGGAGCAAAACCTCAGTCAGCTCGAAAGCCTAAGGAAGGTGCAGGACTTGCAGCAGACTATCCAGTCAATGGAAAAGGGACACCAGATTCAGAAAGCCCAGGCTGACCGAAAGGCGGACAGGCTGAAGAAGAAGTTGGCAGAGTTTGAGACCGACATGTCAGGCTTGGAGACCCACCTGCACAATTACGAGCGGCAGATCAACACCCTGCAGGCCCAGATCGAGCTGTTGAGGAGGAACATGGCAAAGTCGGCCAAGCTGCACAAGCATGCAGAGCTGAGCCCCACGAGGATGAGAATCCTTGACAGGATCAACAGCAGCGCGGCGGCCACGCCCTCGGACATGGCCTGCTCCTCGCACTCCATGGAAACGACCCCGTCCATCTTGGATGCTCTGAACATTGAGATGTTTTAAAACGCCTAGAATTCTTTTTTCTTCACGGAACGAAATCGCGTTCCCCTTTCCCCTCCCTCGTCCTCCCACCCCCGTCTCATCCTCTCCACCGCCTCATTCCTTCTCCGGTTCCGGACAGAATTCCCCGTCTCATCTTCACGGGAAGGGGACCACACCATAGCAAAGGTGAGGAGCACAGAGAGAGAGAGAGATGACGCGGCGCGGCGGGCGCGTGAGCCAGGCGTGGACGCGACTCGTGCTCACGCTAGCGGCCCTCTCGGTCCTGTCTTGCGCCCGGAGCGCGTCGATTGACCCAGCCGGCCTGTTGAGAAACGCCAGGTCGGACGAGAACTTTCGACAGTGGCTGGTGGGAGTTCGCCGGGAGCTGCACAGGAAGCCGGAGCTCATGTACAAGGAGCACGAGACGTCGAAAGTGATCCAGCGTGAGCTGGAAAAGCTCGGCATCCCTTTCGTTGCTGGCATTGGGGGCACTGGGGTCGTCGCAACGCTCGGTAACGGCGACGGCCCCGTGGTGGGTCTGAGAGCGGACATGGACGCCCTCCCTATCGACGAGGACAGCGGCGTGGCCTTCAGGAGCGAGCACGATGGAAGGATGCACGCCTGTGGCCACGACGTTCACGTCACCATGCTGCTCGGCGCTGCAAGAATGCTAAAAGATCTCGAAGGGTCGGGAGAGCTTGGTGCCGGGACGGTCAAGTTCTGCTTCCAGCCCGCCGAGGAGGGAGGGGCGGGGGCCAAGCACATAAGAAGGCACCTCGATGGGAGCGGCGTGGCGCTCGAGTCTATGTTCGGTTTCCACGTGTGGCCCGGCCTTAAGACAGGGGTGGCTGCGAGTAGGAAGGGCACCATCATGGCGAGCGCGGCGTTCTTCAAGTGCTTCTTCAAGGGAAAGGGGACCCACGGCGCCATGCCGCACCTGGGGAGAGATCCAGTCGTAGCCGCCTCGGCCGCCATCCAGGCCCTGCAGACCCTAGTGTCCAGGATCAGCTCCCCGTTTGACTCCAGTGTGGTCTCCGTCACGCAGTTCAAAGCGGGGGAGGCCTTCAATGTCATCCCTAACGAGACCATGATCGGGGGAACGGTCAGGGCGACCACGGAGGAGAGCATGAGGACCCTGATTGAGGAGGCGACCTCGGTTCTGGAGAACGTTGGGAGAGCCTACGGCTGCGAGGTCACCGTTGACTTCATGGAGCAGGAGCATCCCATCACCCCTCCCGTGGTGAACAGCGCGGGGGGGTATGGGGTTGCAGAGCGGGTGGGCAAGGCGCTGCTGGGGGAGGAGGGGATGATCGAGGTGGAGCCATCCATGGCCGCGGAGGACTTCTCCTACTACACCCAGGGAGGTGCGGAGGGGGCCTTCGTTTTCCTAGGCATCTCCGGCGGTGGAGAGGGGGACTTTCCTCTGCACCACCCCAAGTTCACCGCGGACGAGGAGGTGCTGCCCATCGGGGCAGCATTCCACACCGCGCTGGCACTTGATGTCCTCGGCAACCGCGATAAGGCTGAACTCTGACGGCAAGCTAAAAAAAGTAACAAAACAAACAAAATTCTTGAATTTTTTTAGAGAATCTGCTTGGAGATGAAGCCCAGGTCCTTCATCTCTTCGCTCGCCTGGGCCGCCATGTCCTTGCTGGTCACCGCGCTGACCTGGGAGTTGGAGGCCAGAGCCTGGTCCAGGGCCTCGCCAAACTCGTGGAAGTCCCTCACGGTCGTGCTCAAGATCTCATCGCGGCGCTGCTGACGCTCCTCATCAGTGATTCCCAGCAGGTGCCTCACCAGCGCTGTGTAGCCGCGCTGGTCTGGAAGGCTGTATGAGTCAACATCCCCAACCGTGGCGATGATCGCCTTGGTCAGCTCGTCTTTGTCCAGCTTCAGCTCCTTGAGGAACTGGGCGCTCCCGTCGTAAGCGGTGAGCGAGGATCCCAGATTTGGGTCCCTGTAGCTCGCGAACGAGAACAGGCCCGTCTGCGAGTCGAAGCTCCCGAACCCTCCATACGCCCCACCGACCACGCGGACACGGTCCCACAGCCAGGTGGTCGAGAGCAGCTTGCTGACTACCATGCTGCTCCCGCTCCTCTCCAGCTGGCCATCCTTGTACAAGTTCGTTGCCTTGCCCACATAGGAAACCTGCGTGGGCACGATGAGCAACTCATTGCGCTTGGGCAACAGAAGAGACGAGTCCTTGCCCTCATACCATTGCTCAGTCCCAACCACTCCCCTAGAGGGAAGGGAGTCCACAAACCCTTGAACCTCCTTCTCAATGGATGTGAGGGTCTTGTCATCGGCGGTAAGATTCACAAGCATGTTCGAGCCCTTGTGGAACAGACTGGACCACAGTGCCTCCAGGTCAGCCACAACGCTGTCGTAGTCCTGCTCGATTCGATCCTTGAGCTGCTTCATGGCGAGGTATCCCTCCACACCACCCATCACCTCCTGGGCTCCCCCGGCCGCGTCTCTCATCGCCGACAACCTCCCCATGGCGTACGAGTGCCCGCGCCCCACCAGGCTTGCCTCCATCCCGGAGATTGTTTCAAGGACCATCTGCCTGAACCTGAAAGACGCAGAGAGAGAAAAAAAAGAGCGTCAGCATAAGGAGGCTTGCATTTTTGGATTTTGGACACTCACCTGTTCTTGTTGTTCAGCTCAACGTTCTGGATGATGTCCTGCACAATGCCGCAGTAGTCTGCGAATTTGTCCGCGGTTGCCTTGCCCCTGAACATCACGTATCCCCTCACCCCATCCTCATCCTTTACCCCTGACGTAAAAGAGTATGCTCCCAATCCCCCGGTCTTCCTCCCAATCCTCTCCGTCAACTCCACAAAGTCCTCCTTGCTGGTGCCCATCTCCGTGAGGCACCGGCAGAAGAGTGGGACAAGGTAAAGCAGGTCCTTGGGGACAGCGCTCATGTCGAAGGCAAACTCCGCATATACGACGTCGTTGGTGAACATGTCGTGGGAGAGAACCTCAACCTTCTCCCCACCCGAGGTCATCTCCGTGAGAGATGAGGGGATCTTCTGGGACTCCTTCGGAATGTCTGCCAGCTCCAGCGTCGGGATGCACTTGAGGGCCTCCGCTGGGTCTGGGGTCTCCTGGTGGGTCTTCAGCTCCCTAGTCTTCCTCATAAGCTCCTCCATGTCATCCTCCGTCATGCTCTTTCTGAGCAAGTCGAGCTTGCCCTGCTCCTCCCCGTCCAGCTCAGCCTGCAGGGTGGTGTTCGGGAGAAGATTCACTGTCACCCTGTGCGGGTTGTCCACGAGGTACTTTCGAATCAGGTCCCCAAAGAGCTTTGTCGGGGTCTCGTCCTCCAACCTCTTTTTGAAGGCCGCAAGCTGGTCCTCCCACTTGAGGGGCTCGAGGGGATCCTTGTCGTAAATCCAGGCCGCCATGGACCTGAGCATCAGCGAGAGACCCCTTGGGAAACTACCAGTGTTGTTCTCCCTAAGGGAAAACTCAATTGTGTTCATCGCCGCCTCGATGGCAGAGTCGCCGAAGCCCTTCTCCGCAAGGGACTCCAGAGTACTCAGCACCAGATCCTCGACCTTTTTCAGGTTCTCCTCGGAGCTCGAGTCGACCCCCTTGAGCCCGATGGAGAACGTGGGCTGCCTGAGCTCATCCTCCAAGCCCCCCCCGCACACTGCCTCCCCCAAGCCAGAGTCAATCAGGGCCTTTCGCAGCGGGGACCCACTCGTGCCTAGAAGGATGAAGTCCAAGAACCCAAAGGCAAGCTGTGTCTCGAGGTCGAAGACGTCATCCTCCAATACCCAGTTCACATTGACGTAGGCCTTTTGCTGGCCATCCTGGCCCGCCTCTTCGCTCACTGCGTAGTAGTCCGTCACCACACGCGGCTCGGCGAACTTCTTTTGCGTGAGAACCCTCGACTTCTCGACGCCAGCTTGGTTGGCCTCGAAATCGTTGAGATAGCTGGACAGGATCTCAAGCCTGGTCTCAGGGTCGTCGTCGCCATAGAACCAGAACCTTGTGTTGCTTGGGTGGTAGAAGTTCTGGTGAAAATCGCAGAACTGCTCGTAGGACAAGTCCGTGATGTTCCTTGGGTCTCCACCAGAGTCCACCCCGTAGGTGATATCGGGGAAAAGGGCCTGCTGGCACACCCTGCCAAGGACCGAGTCGGGGGAGGAGTACACCCCCTTCATCTCGTTGAACACGACGCCCTTGTACTGAAGCTTGGAGGGATCTGGAGTATCAAGCTCGTAGTGCCAGCCCTCCTGCTCGAATACCTGCTTGCCGCTCTCCGGGTCGGTCTTCTCCACGCATCTAGGGTAGAAGACGGCGTCCAGGTAGACATCTACGAGGTTGTAAAAGTCCCTCGTGTTGCAGGACGCGACCGGGTAGCAGGTCCTGTCTGGGTATGTGAACGCGTTAAGGAAGGTGTTCAGGCTGGACTTCATCAACTCCACGAACGGTTCCTTGATGGGGTACTTCCTCGAGCCACACAGGACGGAGTGCTCAAGAATGTGGGGCACGCCCGTGGAGTCCTCCACAGGGGTGCGAAAGACCGCGCCAAAGGTCTTGTTCTCGTCCCTGTTGTGAACGGACATGAGCTCCGCGCCCGTTCCAGTGTGGCGGTACAGCACGCAGTTCGAGCCGTACTCTTTCACGTACTCCTCCTTGACGATCTCGAAACCGTACTTGGACTTGGCGACCTCAGGGTTCACGCTCGCGGGAATCTTGGTTCGACAGAGGCAGGACCGGGAGAGGAGGGCGGGCGCGTTGGTCAGCTAAGGATTTCACGGATCACTTCCCGCAGCGCAGGAGCAGTGTCTCTTCCGGAAGGTGGGGTTCCCCAGCAAAACGCAGAGCGGACGTACCTCGGCGTCGATCTTCTCCGAAGCGACGATCGAGAGGGCGGCATTCTTCTTTCCTGCTTGCGCCAGAAGCCTCGTGGCGTGCTGCCTCGCGCGGCCGGCAACGCCCCGGGCCGACCTCACGAGGGTTCGGGCGAGCATCCCGTCGATCCTTTCGGCCCTGCCGCCGTTCCTGGACCTGAGGCACTTCCTGCCGTTTCTCGCTCCAACCAAAGAGGCTCTGTAACCAACTGCGGCAGCCATGTTGTCCTTCTGATCTCTCTGCTCTTGGCTGATTTTCCACGGAGATATTGTTGGGAGAGGGGGGAAAGCCAAGAAAATGGAAATGGAGAAACGTGGACCACTACGGGGCCTGGAGGTCCCTGCACAAGCTGGGGACCACCACATCTGTGTAGCCCTGAGAGATTAGAGTGCAGAGAAGCTGCCCGACCGTGTGAACCGATTCGCTCAGGCGCGAAACCAAGTTGAAGAGAGCGATGACCTCGTTCCTCGTCAGCGTCAGCTGCCCTATGTCGTCCACGCTGAACAAGATCTTTAGGGCAGTACCCAACCCAATAATTTGCAGCTTCCCCCAGAGCTTGCACTTCTCGCACCCAACGCAATCCATGATTTTGGAGATGTTCTAGGCAAATTGCGGGGTTGGGGAAAAGTTGGTCAGGGCCGCAGTCTGCGTATCGGCATGAGTGAGGGAGACAGACAAAGACTCACCTGGAAGTGACCCTGCATCTCCTCCTGCAGTAGGTTGAACGATTCTCCGTCCCCTTTCGTGTCTCGTGAGGCCTCCTTTCTGCCGAGCCCCGCCCCCGGACTTCTCCACAGCATCCCTTCATCGAAAGCCTTGGTGCACATGCTTCTCAACCGGTCGTTCTGCAGCAGCGACCTGACCAACATCTTCGTGACCAAATCGTCATCCGCATGGCCGGTATAGTATTCAGTATCCACGAGGTACGGAGCGGCCCTCACCGCCGCCTGCAAAGTGAACAAGTACGTGAAGTACAAGTTCTCAATTCTCGATTTGAATTCCCTCTTTCCTAGCCGGGCATAGAAGAGCTTCAAATTAGGGCCCCAGTGCTTTTCATCCAGAGTGCAGCCGCCCTTCTCGACTGCAAATGGGTCGAAATTCCCTGGCGCGTTTCCAAAACTCTTGTAGGAGCTCGCTGCGGCCGGCCCTTCCCCAGATAGTGGGTGGGCAGTGCTCTGCAGATTTGAGACTTGGCGGGCACCAGTGCTCTCGCCGAAGCACACCTCCCTTGGATGCTCGGCAGCAATATGGGCCGTGATGCTTGTATGCAGCCCGCTTATCAACCTAAAGAAGACCTGCTTTTCCTTGCAGACCATGTGGCTGGACAGTTTCGTGAGCGTCATTCCCGGAAAAACTCTGTGAGATACTTCAACGAGCTCCTTCTCTGACATTCCTTCAAAGCAGCTCTGGCTGTATATCGCTTTCCAGATTCTGTTCGCGTGCTCGCCTGAATACCCTGTGAATCTTTCCGGGTTAAGGTGAAGGTCTACGTAGACAAAGCTGTCCTGTGGCTGAGAGATCTCTTTGCCCTCGTTGTAGAGCCAGGGGTTGTCAGAGGCCTGCCATTTCATTCCCTCCTCGCCGCCCACTCCCTTCTCCACAGACCGGTCAACTCGCGACTCTAGCTTCTCCGAAAATGCCTTCCCTTCTGCTTCCCCAGCCTCCCCAGTCTTGCGCAGCTGCGCGCACTCGAGGATACCCCAAGAGCCAGGCACCTAGATCCCGTATCACATGAACGGTAAAAGAAGAAAAAGAAAAATTGATCTCCGATCGCTGTCAGGGATCGGCTTGGGTCGACGACGGAGATCGACAAGGACCGCCATGGGTCCCTTACCTCGTCCTCGCTGCATTCACACACGCTACATGCAGGCATGTTGCACATGCCGTCTTCAGGCCAAAAAGGGCATGCGCAGTGCAAGTCCACTTTGAAGTATGAGAAGAACCTCTTGTTCACGATTTCGTTGAGCTTGGGCCGGACGATCTCCTCGTTCAGGGCATCGACCTGAGAGAACTGGCAGCTGCAGTCTTTCACATTCCCGGAAAGGAGGCACTCGGCGTCCTGTCCCAGCGGCATCTCTGGCAGTTTGACAGTAAGGGTGGAGTCCCCGTCGCCCAAAGGCCCGTGGCGACGTATTTGCCTCCACTCGCACATCCTCTCCAAAAGCAGGGGGAGCAGGGCGACGATGAGGAACCCTGCCATAGTGGGCCTCACGAGCGAACGAACCAGACTGTTTTGCCTCAGCAGCCGCCCACTTTCCTTGCGACGCGAGGGCAGGGTGCTTCTACTCTCGACGGAGGCTTCCGTTTCCGTGAGGTTCGTCGCTGAGCCGCTACCGATCGTGGTGGTCGTTTCGCCCAGGGTCGAAGAATCCTCGTTGCAGTTCTGCGTGAAGGCGAAGGTCTCTTTCATCATGAAGTTGAGCAGAGCTCGTTTGACGCTATCTCCGTCGGCCATGTTCTACACCCCCGCCCGCGCCCCACTCAGGACCGCTCTCCACCACCGTTATCGACCGTTCTTGAGCCCGCTTCCGTTTCGCCCCTGCTCCGCTCACAAAGCACCACGTACCTCACCAAGCGCAGGGCACCATCGCACCACCCCAATAACCGCCGCGCGACGGTTCGATTCGAAAGTGGGGAGCTCCGCGGAAAAGGAGGAGAAGGTTTTTGTTTTTTGAGGACGTTTGAGATGGGGAGGAATACAACGAGAACGAGTGTGAGGAGGAGGGATAAGAAGCTGAGGAGGGAGAGGAGGAGACGAGGCGCCAGGTCGTCTTCCGCCATGAAACCAAACAGATGGCGGTGCCCCCAATACCTTCATAAAAGTTGATAACCAAGTTGATAGAGGGGGGGCAGACCGCGGGCCACCGCGAGCAAGCACAAAGAAGAATAAAAGAGGAAGGAAAAGCAGAAACTTCGAAACATGTTACAACATTTAGGCTGTTTAGGCGCGCCGGCGAAGAAAAAACCTTTCTCACTCGTCGATATATTTGTCTATAGTCTGCGCCAGGGTCTGCTTTGGCACAGCTCCGATGACGGTGTCCATCTTCTTCCCGTTCTTGAAGATCATGACGGTGGGAATGCTCCTGATGCCGTACTCCGTCGCGACGGTGGGCGACTCGTCCGTGTTCAGCTTGACGGCCTTCAGCTTCCCCTTGTACTCCTCCGCGAGCTCGTCCACGAGAGGGGCTATCATGCGGCAGGGTCCGCACCAAGGCGCCCAGAAGTCTACCAGCACGGGAAGGTCGGACTTGAGGACCTTCTCCTCCCAATCGGAGTCCGTCACGGCGTCCGCTGCGTTGGGGGAAGGGGGAGAGAAGAAACGGGAGAGCGTGTCAGAAAAAGTCATCGCGAAACACAGGGGGCGGTCCTCACCGCGGGGATCTTCGTCCTTCCCACGGGCGCTGACCTCGCGGTAGCGTCGTTCTCACCTTGTGGCTCGGCCTTGTTGGCCTTGGCCCACACGCGGGGGTTCCTCGGCCTTCCCGCGGTGAGGCCGAAGGGCTTGGAGAGCAACTTGGCCGACTGGGGGATCTCCCTCCTCGCGGTGCGTTGCGCGATGCACGAAGCCCTGGCCATCGGGGTGAGCCTGGAGCTCGTGGTCGCAGCCCCCTTCGCTCGGGTGGAAAGCATCCTGTTGGCTGCCATCTCTCTCTCTCTCTCTCTCGATTGGTCTCGCCCTCGCTCTCTCCGCCCTCTTTCGCTCTCCCTCTTTGAGGGTTCTTGCCTTATCCCTCCAATGCGCGGCCGAGATCGAGAAGAAGAAGATACGTTTTCTACTCTCAACACGATCCCGGTGAATTCACCACTTGGCGTTGTGATTCTCAAAATCCAAAATCTCCGGGATAAATCTCCGGGATAAATCTCCGGGATCTTCTTGGAGGCGGGAACTTTCCCACGAGGACAGGCCGGGTTCTCGCTGGGCCGAACCCAGGCCTCCAACCTCCGTTCGCGGGGTTCTGGTCGTTCGGGATGGTCACCATCACCTCCGGGGGCTCGCTCACGACGGCCTTGTCCCTGACGCTTCTTGCTTGGGGAATCCGAGCCTTGAGGGGCGCGGCCCTGCGCAGCATCTTGGCCGACACGAGCAACCGGTTCAACCTCGGAGGTCTGAACTATCTGCTCTCTCGGCTGCTGAGCAACAGGAGGGGTCGGGGCTTCGCGAGCGTGGCCATCTCCCCCGAGGCGTTTCGGGTCCTGGTCGAGGAAAAGCCCGTGCCCTTCATCGTGTTCAGGGTGTATCGGGAGGCGAGGGAGAGGGAGAACCGGAGGGTCTCCATCTCGGCGGTCGTGGCCAGCAGCAGGTCGGGGTCGAAACCCAGCAGCAGCGCGGGAGGAGAGGACGACGGGTCTTCTCAGGACGACGGGCAGGCGGAGGAGGAAACCAACGGGATCCTGACCCAAGCGCGGTGCCTTCCGGAGCACTCGCTGAAGGAGCTCCTCATCCGTTCCATAACCCCGCGGGCCCTCAGGGGCGGGCGAGCCGCGACGCAGCGCACTCTCGGCTCTCTGGACGGCATGGACGGCGCCGCGACCCAGGAGGCAAGCGCCGCCGGCGGCGGACAGAAGCTGTCGAAGTCCGACCTCCTCGTCCTGCTCTCTGACGAGGACGACAAGCACATCGAGCAGCTGACCAGTTACACTTGCGCGCTGGGTTACAGGTGCGTTTATGTGAAGGGTGGCGTGCAGTCCCTCGGAGAATGGGGGGCGGAGGGCAAGGATGAGGGTGAGAGAGCCCCATCAGACGTCTTCCTGTCCCCGACTGTGGAGGGCCTGTCCAGGGACGGGATCTTCAGCCTCATGTACTTCAGCAAGACCACCCAACTGAGCCGGTGGGGGGAGGAGGGCGTGGCGGCAGCGGGGTCGACCACGAGGGGGGGCAGGGGCCAAGGGCCAGGGGTGGCAAAAGGGGCGGCGGCCTGCCACGTTCTTGACGTGAGGAGGCACGACGAGCTTTCGCTCTTTGGGGCCTTTGAGGGGGCGAGGCACCTTCCCGCGGGGCACCTCCCACACGGACTCCACGTGAGCGCGGAGGAGTGGTTGAGGAAGTTCCGGTTCCCCAAGCCGGGAACCCGTGACGTCGTCGTCCTGATCTGCAACACCGGCCTCCGGTCGAAGTGGGTCGCCCAGCTGTTCAGGGACCTGGGGCACAACAGGGTATACTTCGGGGCAGGTGGGACGAACTCGTGGCACCTGGACCCTACACTGTGCGAGTACGAGTCCTATGAGTTCGGCTCCTCGGAAATCCCGGCGCCAGAGCTCTTCGCCCTGGAACAGGTGAACTTCGAGAAGGGGCAGCGGGAGCTGGCCAAGTTGGGACTGCTCGAGTACATCATGGGGACAGGAGAGGATCCCGCTTGAGGGGCCGGGGAGGCAACCACGCGGCTTGGCCCGGCATTCGCTGCAAAAACAGCAAGGAACGGTGTACGAATATCAATACAGGAATTTCCTTCGTTACCTTCTTTGGCTTTACTCATTCTAATCTCCAGCGGACTGCGTCTGAGCCCTCAGCCGCTTGTCACATTCAGCTCCAGAACCCTCTTCCTCTCAAGCTCGGCCCTGTACTTGTCGGGCACTCCGAGCTCCTCAAGCTCTCTCAGCTTCCTGGTCTTGATGTGCTCCAGCTTCATCTTCTCCTCCAAGTGCTGCTGCCTCAGCTTCTTGCCCTCCTCGAGGTACTCGCTCCTCTCCTTTGATCTGTACTCATCGTTTGCTTGGATCTGCGCCAGGAGCTCATTCCTGTGGTTCCTCCTGATGTCCATCTGCTGTTCCCTGGCTTGTTGCTCCTCCGAGTCCTTCCTCCTGTTGGCCTGGATGATCCTCTTAAAGTCGAGCTCCTCCATGGAGGCCATGTCCGCGAGCTGCTTGAGCTTGTACTGCTTCTGGGACTCCCTGCTCTCCGCAAGGTCCTTGTGAATCGTCCTGACGCGCTCGATTTCTCTCCTCTCCTTCTCGCGCCACTCCCTCTCGTACGCCTCCTGAGCACGCCTGGCCCTGAGCTCGTCCAGCTCGGCCTGCCTGTCCTTCACCTTCTCCTGCTGGGCCCTGAGCCTCGCGGTCTCAAGCTCCTTCTCCTTTGCAATCCTCTCCTTCTCCTCGAGGAGCTTTTGCTCCTTGGCATCCTTCTCCTTGAGGTACAAGGTGATTCGCCTGTCCTCCTCATCCTCGGCGATCTTGATGAGCTTCTTCCTCTCGATCTGCTCCCTGTTGCTCGCGGCCACCTCCTCCAGCATCCTTCTGCCCTGCTCCTTCCTCTCCACGACCCTCTTCTTCTCCTCCTCCTTCATCCTCTGGATCTCCTGCAGCATGTGCTCCCTCTCCTGATCCCGGAGCTCCTCCTGCCTGATGCGGTCCTTCTCCCTCTCGGTGATCTGCATGTTCAGAATTTGCGCACCACGCTTCCTCTCGGCGGCCCTCTGGACCTCCCTCTCCCTGTACGCCTGCAGCGCCTTGATTCTCTCAATCTCCATCACAAGGTCCATCTTTCTCTCCTCCTCCTCCTCGGCCTCCATCATCCTCTGCTTGTCCTTGATCTGCTGGTCCCTAATCGTCACGCACTTGGCGTAGAGAAGCATCCTGTTCATGCTCTTCACGTCGTCATGCTCCTCCTGCTGCAAGTACTCGGCCCTGGACAGGGTCTTCTGGTCGCTGAGGAGCTTGAGCCTCTCCGTCTCGGTCGGAGGCATCCTTTTCTTCCTCTCCTCCTCCAGCTTAAGCATCTGCTGCTTCCTCAGCTTGGACTGAGCCATCTCTTTCTCCCTCGCAGCCATCTTGGCCTTCTTTATCGCGGCCACCTGCTCTGGGCTTAGAATGTTCGAGCTACCCCTGATCCTCATAAGGTCGGACCCGCTGATCGTTACGCTCTCCATGCTCTCGACTGGAAACGTGGGGGGCGGGGCAAAGGACTCTATCTGAACCTTCTTCTTGGTGGAACCCCTCATCGCGGCCCTTGCGCCTGGCTTGGTGCTCCCGAAGAGGGACTCGTCCACCTCCGAGCCCTTGCTGACCGTCCTGTAGCGCCCTCCAGAGGAGCTTGCACGGCTACTCTGCGCAGAAACCATCCTTGCTTCGCTTGATTGGCGCGGCTCTCCCTCCTGCTCAACTCGCACTCACCAAAAGAAGTCCTTGCAAATGCCGAACGGGTATCACGCCACTACTGAACGTTGGTAAACTGGCGTGCGGATAAACTTGCGCTGCGCAATTGCCGCCGCCGGACGCTCTCGTTCGGACTACCGAACGTGGAACAAAGGTTAAGGGAGCGAGCGAACTCACGCCGTCCCGCTTGCGGACCCTCGTTTCTCGTACTGCGCTGTCCACGCACTTCCCCCTCCCCTGGCCTTTCTTCTCAACGACCAATTTTCGCAGAGGAGAATCCCACCCCCCTCCCCCTCCGGTTTTCAAAACCTCTCTTCAATTTCGTCGTGTACGACTTTCCAAAGACATCAAAGTTGGGGGGGGATCCCCAGGCAAAAAAAGAAGAATGGGAGAGCGGGGAGGCACGAGATTTCCATAGTAGAAATCCCGTTCTGCCGTGGGCAGGGCTCCCCATTCCCAGGCAGTCTCGTTTGCGCTGGTTTTTTCGCGTCTGGGGCGGAGTGGTTCCTGGTCAAACGGTCAGACGTCCCGCCCTCTTCGAATTTTCCCCGCAGCAGAAATGTTCGGTATTTTCGGTGCCACGCCTCCACCCCCGCGCCCAAAACCGAGGAGCGGGCCAACAAAATCGCCGAGGGCGGAGGAGACGGAGCCAAGAGCAGGGGGGCGCTGACCGCACCCGCACGGACGGAGATATCTTCCCTTCTCGTGACACAAGGAAAGGATGGCGAGCGCTGCAGGAACCCCGGTCGACGACACATGCGTCCTGAAGTTCAAGGAGCTCAAGTCCAAGAGGAAGTTTAAGTATGTGACCTACAAAATCGAGGACAGCACCATCGTGGTGGGCGACGAAGGCGCACCAACTGCGAGCTTCGACGACTTCGTCGAGGCGCTCCCCGAGAACGACCCAAGGTGAGTGCCGGCGGGATGACCGCTCCCGCCCCGCCAAGCGCGGGATCCGTTGGGCTGAGCACGCGCCGGGTTGGAGAACAAGAAACCTAACAGCGATTTTCTCTCCCGTTCTGTCTGCCCTTGCATCCAAATACCCCTTTCACCGGTGCGCCCGCCTTCCCCCTGAATTGCTCGGCGTCCTGGCAGATATGCCGTGTATGACTTCGAGTGGGAGACCAAGGACGGATGCAAGAAGAGCAAGATCGTGTTTGTGACGTGGGTTCCTGATACCGCGAAGATCAGGCAGAAGATGCTTTACGCCTCGAGCAAGGACAAGTTCAAGAGGGAGCTCGACGGCATCCAAATCGAGATCCAGGCGACCGACTTCAGCGAGGTTGAGGAGCAGGTTTTCCGCGACAAGTGCAACTGAAGTGGAGTTCCGAGAAGGAGCTGAATGACCAAGGACACTCGGCGAGGAGGGGGGGGGAGGAGTAAGGCCAACAGCAACGGAGCGCACGTAAGTGCTACATTCATTCTCTCCTCACCGTGTCGTTTATTGTCAGAGAGCCTCTCACGGAGGTGCTTGAAATCACATCTTTATGTTCCTTTTTATGTTAGCGCAGTGCAGCATGGCCTCTCGGAGTCCGGGGCATGGCAAAAGAGGCGGGGGGACTGCGAAGAGAGAAAACTTTATTTCCCGTTGCCCCCGCCGATCAAACTGCAGCGGTGGCCAATCCAACCCACGGGCACAACGCAAAGGCCCCTCCCGCACTCAAGCAGCAATGAAGCACTCGCAAAAGTGCAGTAGTCCCTCAACCTCAACTTGAGTCCGTCACTGCATTGCCCTCTTGGTTATTCTTGGCTGCCTCCTGCTGATTTTTGTTGTCCTTCACGAGGCTCTTCACGTCAAGCTTCAGCTTTGGCTTCTCCATCGCGTCCACCTTCAGGTCTGCGGCGTGCAGGCCCGTCTTGGGACCGGTGGTGACGCCCATGGCGTCGTTGTGCGACCCCGGGTCCACTGAGACCCCGCCCGCTGCTGGGTGGAGAGAGGGTATGCTGGTGACGCTCCTGGAGTGTTGCACCTGGCCAAGGATCTGCTCGTTCAGCTGGGCCTGGGAGTACACGTTTCTGCCCCCGGTGTTCATGATGTTGGGGAGCCCCCAGTTCATCAGTTGCTGCTGGTGCTGCCACAGCTGGTTGCTCTGCAAGTTTCCAGAAAGGTTGTACATGAGCAGCATGCAGATCTCTTTGTCGACTCCCGCCATCGCCTCGACCTCCTTCGCAAAAGCGTCAGTCACAGCCTCGGGCGTGGCCCCAGCGTTCCCCTCCCCCACATCCCCGCCCCGGCCTTCCCCTAGCATCTCCCCTCCCGTCCCGTTTCCCGGGTCGAATAGCTTGCTCAAGAACCGGTACACTAGGGGAAAGTCACCACTCCCCCGGTTTTGGGGGTCCTTGGCCTTTCCGGCAGAGTCCTTGGCCACCTTGGAACCCGCTCGACCCCCCCTTGGAGCCTTGCCCTTTCCCTTCTGCCCCTGGCCACCCTGGCCGGCAAGGCCCCCGCCGGAGGCCCCCGCAGAGCCCCCGGCGAACTTCTCCCCCCGCGCCCTGCTCCCGGAACCCGCGCCCGACCCGGCCCCCACCACCTCCTTGTGGGGATATGGGACCTTCGACTTCTTCTTCGGCCTTGGGGGGGGAACGTGCTCGCCATTCCCCGACTTCTGCACCTTCAAAAAGTACTTCTGGGCGTGGGAGCGGATCTGGATCACCGTCTTTGTCCCTATGTGCTTCTCAATTCGTTTCCAGTCCCGCTCGTAGAGCTTGAGCGCTTCGAGGAACTTCTCGTGCTCCTGGCTCGTCCACGACTCCCTCTGCTTGGTGATGGTGTACGGCTTCCGCACCTTCTTCTTGCCGGGCTGCTGTGCACCAGCCTGCACCTGCGACTGTTGCCTCCCAACCCCCTGGGCGGCGGGACCCTGGCGCGGAGCCGAGGGCCCGTCCATAGTGGCAGGAGGGCTGCCCGCTTCTCTTCTCTTCTCTTCTCTCCCTGCTCCGCGCTCGCTTCGCTGCACGAACAAAAAGAGGTCTTCGTCTCGCGAGGTGGCGAGACTCCGTCCGCCCAGATGCGTCGCCCGTGGTCCCTAAGCAGTATGCCTGTGGGGGCCAGAGGTGTCCTCGCGGGCCGTGCGGAGCGTGCTCACGTTTCTTTGTCTCTGCGTCACCCCCTTGCCTTGCGCAATAACACCGCGAGATCTCGCGCCCGATCCTCTTTCGCCAGCACGCGGAAATCTACACGGATCCATCCACATCAGAATTTGCCATTCGGCACGGGACCGGACCGAAGCAAATTTTCGCCCCGAAAAGTCTGCGAAATCTCTCCTCATGCTTGGGTCGGTTCGGTCACTATGCCGAGGCCAAAAGGGCAGCAGACAGCGCGCGCCGCCAGGGACAATGGCTAAGGATGCCAGGGCCGGGGGCGAGCTCGATGTTCCGGGGAAGGCGCGAAAGGGGAAGAGAGACCTCGAGAAGGTCCTGCTTCTTTGCACAAGGGGTGTGACGCACAGGTAAGAGCACGTCAAGACACAAAACAAAAAACAAGAGGTCCCTTGGCCACGCGGCCAGTGACTCGCCCGCCCCGCTCCCGCCCGTCCCGCCCCGCCCGTCGGTGATGAAATGATTTTTACTATTCATGCGTGTCATATGAGCGGCAAACACGCCGACCGTGATTAAGTATAATCTTCTCTCTGAGACGACCAGCGCTGCAGACCGCCAGAGCCACCCTTTCCCTTCAATACCGCCCCCCCCCCACACACACACACACATACACACACACGCGCGCTCCGTCTGACACTCCCGCTTCCCTCTACCGTCCCGCAGGCACAGACACCTTTTTCAGGACCTCATGCAGCTGCTTCCAAGCGGCAAGAAGGAGAACAAGCTCGACACGAAGAAGGACAAGGACGTGGTGAACGAGATTGCTGAACTGAAGGGCTGCACGAGCTGCATCCTGTTCGAGGTCAGGAAGCGGATGGACCTTTACCTCTGGATGGCGAAGACGCCGAATGGACCTTCGGTGAAGTTCCACGTGCAGAACATCCACACCATGGCCGAGCTGAAGCTGACGGGAAACCACCTGAAGGGGTCGCGTGCCATCCTCAGCTTCCACGGGGCATTTGACGAGCAGCCACACCTGCAGCTCCTTAAAGAGCTCCTGTCCCAAATTTTCGGCTCCTCCACGAAGAAGCACCAGAAGACCAAGCCTTTCATCGACCACGTGTTCAACTTCACCCTCGCGGACAACAGGATTTGGTTCAGGAACTACCAGATCGTCCTTAGCGACGACCGATCCAAGACGAACTTTGACAAGATGCAGCTCGTGGAGGTTGGCCCCAGGTTCGTGCTGAACCCCGTGAAGATGTTCTCGGGGAGCTTTAAGGGCCAGGTGTTGTACGAAAATCCGAACTACGTCTCTCCCAACACGGTGAGAGCGGACGAGAGGAGGGGAAAGTCCTCGAGGTATGTCCAGAAGGTCAAGGCGAAGAAGAGGAGAAAGATTCACGAGGAGAAGAATGCCAAGGCGCCGGACGAGTTCGCAGACCTGTGGCAGGAGCACGACTTGAGCGACTGAATGGGCGGGGCCCGGGTGCGTGGTCTCCCGGGTGTTGGATGACCTGTAGAATAAAAAGCAACTCTGGGAAATATGTATACAAAGCAATTCTGGTTGTACAGTACAAAAGCCTCGCGGCCCGCCGCTTACTGCTGCCGGCTCAGCACCTTCTTCTTCAGCGCACGCCTGTCCTGGAACGTGGTGCCGCACACTGCGCAGGTCTTGAGCCTCTCGTTGAAGATGGACAGGCAGACGGAGCAAACGAATCCGACGTCGAGGGGCTTATGGGTGAGGAAGCACGTCACCTTGAGGGTTGTCGTGCTCGCGTTCCCCCTTGGCAGCTGCAGGCTTTTCCGCGTCTCAGAGTCCGGCAGGAGGACGTTGATCAGGTAGGTGGAGAGGGAAAACTTCTTGGGCACGCTCCCCTCGGTCGCTGAAACCGCAGCGGCGAAGAAGTTGGAATACATTCCTCCCGTGATGCTTGCCGCCTGCTGCAGGAAGCTCGAGTCCTTGCCGCCAAGCATGAAAGTATCGACGACCGTGCCCATCTTCTGGGCGCAGAACGACGCGTTCATGATCTGTATGTACTGGCTGGGAACGTCCGCAGAGGCGTGAAGGAAGAGGACTCTCGTCCGCCGCCGTCGAAACTTAGGCAGTCCCAGGTCCACGTCGTCGGTCACCGCGATCCCCTCCACACCTTCCTCATGCGTTTCTAAGTGCTGCTTGAGGACGCAGAGGGACTTTGAGTAGGCGGACGAGAGGGCCGGCTGGCCCCAATCGCAACCACGCCCTCCATTCCCTTCTCCCGAAGCCGGGACGCACTGGCTCTCGTACAGCTCAAGCAAACTCCGTTTGAGGTCCTCCAGTACTCCGCCGTTCTCCTGGCCTCTGGCGCCAGTCCCACCGCCGTGCAAGGCCCTGCTCCCAAGCGAGGGCAGGGGTACGGGCACGGAACGCCGGTCTGCGAGCCACAGGACCCCCACCTTCGTTTTCTGGGTGACGAGTAGCAACGCGTTAAGGAAAGTGTGGAGGTGGTCCAGAGCGCCGCCGAGGTCAAGACTGCCCGCAGCGCTGGTAATCGAGGCCGGCGCCCCCGGCCTCCACCACGCGCTCGGGCTGACGTCCACGACAATGACCAGCGCGCTCTCCCTCTCCTCCTCCATCCCGACGTTGTCCCGCTGCTCACCGATCCGATCACTTTCTGAGCTAGCTGGAATCACGATGAGGGGAGACTGGACTTCTTGGACAGCTGGATGGTCTGTGGGAAGGCGAAAGGGAAAGCAAGACCCAGCCTTTCCAAAGCGTTCGGTGGCGGGGTAAGCCAGCCCCGTGGGAACGGACTGCTTCACGGGACGGGAACCAAAAATGGTAAAGCATTGCCCAAAAGGTCAATTACTCTGTCGCACCTTCCTCCGCTGCAGCCGTCTCAGCTGGCTTCTCTGGCTCCGGCTCGGGAGCAGGCGCAGCATCCTCCGCCTCCGCGACTGGCTCCTCCGCGGCGACCTCTTCCACGGTCTCCTTCGCAGCCTCCTCTGCGGCGGGGGCGGCCTCGTCCGCTCCTGGAGACACAGCCTCCCCCTCTTCTGCCGCCGCTGGCTCCTCTGCCTCCGCCGCCTGCTCGGCCGGCTCCGGATCTTCCGCGGCCGGTTCCTCGGTGGCCGCCTCTGGCTCTGGCGCGGGAGCCGCCTCTGGCTCTGGCGCCGGCTCCTCGGGAGCCGTTTCTGGCTCGGCCACTGCTGGCTCGACCTCCACCGCCACTGCCGCCGGCTCTGGAATAGGGGCATCCTCCACCGCCTCTACTGTGGTGACCTCCGCCGCAGCTGCCTCCTTCACTCCACCATCTCCCAGACTGCTCAGCCACTGAATCATGTACTCAACGGGCTCTGCCAGGAATGAAAAGGGCAACAAAGAATGTGTGTGCGTCAGTAGGCTGGATTAGGGCTTTGGATTGGACTTGGGCCCGCGCAGAGGGGCTTGCGGGACGATGTTATGCAATGGACCATCCTTTTGAGCTAGACGATCTTCTCACCTTCGGGCTTCGTGATGAAAATGTCTGTGAGCATCTGCTGCATTAGGCTTTGGACCTTGTAGCTGTACGAAAAGATAGAAGGTAGGAGAAAAGGCAACGCCGAGGTTGCCAATGTCAGGATAACCTCGGAATGCGCGTAAAGCGGAAGCGCTCTCCTAAGCACCGGCGCAGGACTGTTCAACTCCCGCTCTCCACGACAGATTCCCCCGCAGTCGTCCACCTTCCGGTTCCCCTCAACTTACCTCTGGGCGTAGCCCCGCATCTCCTGCTCAAGTTTGGTCGCCTCAGTCATATTGCGTCCAGTCTATGGCGTTTCCGCTGCGTGTGCGTTGTAGTAATGCTGGGCCTTAGCCTATCAGCAAGGCGCTGTGCTCCTCGCCCTTCCTGCGTTGCCTCTCTCTCCAGGAGTTTTTTCTTCTTTGGGGGTGGGTTCCACCTTGGAGGTCAAGGCTTGCGATTCAGTCCAATTTCGTTTCATTCTTCCAAAATCCCAAATCCTAAATCAGAAAATCTCCATCCCCCCCGGTCGTGCGCGAGTTCAAGTATTCGAGGAGCGCTACGGCCCCAGGCGCGCAAGGGGAGAGGATGAGCATGGTCCAGCAGCTCGGAGCCCTGGCTCTGCTCAACCCCAAGAATACCGCCGTGGTTGCGCGCGGGGCCTGCTTGCTTTTCGGACTGGCTTACCCAGTGTACCGAACGTTCAAGGCCCTGGAGAGGAGGCCGACGACGGGGGGTAGAGGGGAGGAAGGGAGAACGACGAATCCTTTGGAGCTGTGGCTCGGAGGTGGGGTCGAGGGCGAACGAAGTGGCTGCCTGACTTACTGGAGCGTGTACGGGTGCATCTCCATGGCGGAGGTAGGAGTGGAGCCAATATTTCAGGTGAGCGCTCGAGGAGAACCGAAAGAGTGTGGAACCCAACGAAACTGTCCGCCAGCTAGCACTCGAGTTCCACCTTCTCCCTTACTCAAGCCGAGCATCGTGCGCTGACGCATTTTCCCTCGTTGCTTGGCGCCGTGGGATAAAGTTGTTTCCGTGGTACTACCACTGCAAGCTGGGCTTCTTGGTTTGGCTTCAATCCCAAAAGGGTGCAGAGAAGCTTTACCGGGACTACCTTCGGCCGTTGCTCCTGAAGAACGAGAAGAGCGTGGATGCGGCCCTCAACTTCCTGGAGAAGGAGGTGGGAACCCAGGTTAGGGCTGCAGAGACTGACATTGTGAAGTTCGCGCACTATGCCCGGGATGTGAAAGATGCCCTCGCCAACTTCCTGAACTCGAGGTCCTAATGACCCGCCTGTACACATAGTCCTGTACTCTCTGTAATCGCCTATATGTTGTTCTGCGTGTGTGTGCCTGTGTACCAGATAGGGAGAAAGAGAGATAGAGAGAGCGACTAAAAAGGTAGTGGACTACAAAAGCTCTCTCTTCGGATACTTAGTTCCTCCTATAGTTGTTCCCCCCTCTCCTATAGTTATGGTTGTTCTGCCTGTTCTGGTGGGAGGGTGAGCCAGAGCTGGTGTGGACCATGTGCCCCGGCATCTTGGCCGCCTTGTCCTGCAGTAGCCTGCCGAGTGGCTGGTACTGCTCCCTTCCAGGAAGGTTGGGAGGGCAAAGCTTCCTCTCACACCCCACGACGTTCAAGTTCAGCTCAAAGTACCCTTGCTTGTACCAAGAGATCATCTGCTTGGACGTCCATGGACCCTGGATCTGCTGCTCGTTATCAACGTACCTCCACACGGGCTCCTCCGTAGGGTTGTTCTTCACGCCCCCAGTGAAGAGCTCCACCACAACAAGGTCGTTGTACTTGACGTTCTTCTTGTAAGAAGTGGAACTGTCTTTCCCTCTGCTCTCTTGCTGCTGCTTCTGGGGCTCTTGTTTCATAGTCGTCTTTGCCTGCACTTGCTGGGCGGCCGCCACCTGCTGCTGCTGCTGAAGTCCCGTCTTGGGTTGTTGTACACTGTTGGTCGGGGCAGCAGCTGGCTGTTGCTTCTGTTGCGATGTCGGAGCACCCTGAGAGGCAGGCTGCTCCTTCTCCTTTGCCTTCTCCGGCTTGTCCTGCTTGGACGGCTGCTTGTCCGAACCAGCATCCTGCTCCTTCTTCCCGGAAGATGGTGTCCCTCTCCTCTGGTGGTCTTTAGTTTGCCTTTGAGGCAGGGCCACAACTGCTTGTTCCGCCGGCTTATCCTGGTTACCACCCTGGGCGGCGGCAGCCTGAGCAGGCGCTACGCCCTGCCTCTCGAGCTGCTGCTTGTTCCATTTCCTCAGTCTGCTCAGGGTAGCTCCTCGAAGATTTTCCCACGATCCATTATCGGCCTCACAGACCTGCAGACCATCGTCAAACCAAGCCACAAGGTCTGCCGCACTGAACGGACCCAATTTCTTTCCCTTTGGATCTTTCAGGTAGAACGAGCCACAGGAAGCCTGCTTGACCTGGTCCCTCGGCTGAGGCGATTCCTTCTCCCTGTGCTGCTGCCTGACCCTGTCCTTCTTGGACCCCTTTCCAGATTGGCTCCGGTCTTGCACAAGGGTAACATTTCTCTTCCCAACGTTGTCGACCTTCACCTCAAGCTTCTGGTTGTCAGGGTCATCCATGGAGGCGGAAGCAACGTGGTTTATGCTGTTCGCGGACTGTTGCGAGTTTCCCCCCTGCTTCCCGTTGGAAAGGTTCCCACCCGCATGCTTGGCGGGCCTCCCAGAGTTCTTGGAAGGGGGCTCCTCCGCTTCCGAGGTCGAGGAGGACGAGGCGTTGGCGGGGTGCCTGTGGTCCTTGGAATCGTGGTTACCCGACCCAGACCCCTCGGGGGAGCGCTGCTTCGGGGAGGAACCACGGCTGGCCTTGCCATGCTGCCTTCCCTCCGAGGCGAAGCTCGGCGCCTTGTTACCTCCCCCAGACTTCCTCCCGTTGAATCCCCTCCTGGGCCCGCCCCTGCCTCCCTTGAAGCCCCCCTTTTCCTTCTGCTGCCCTACCGACGGAGAAGGATGTCCGACGTTGCCCTGTGCCACGTCCACGGCCGCCCCCTTTTGGCCGGACCCTTCCACTGGAGCCCCATTGGAGTGCGTCTGCTGAGTGTTCTCCTTCTCCGCTAGAGAGTCCGAGGAACCCCCTCTCGACCCATTTTGGTGGTGGCTCCTCTGGCCAGATTTCTTCCCTCCGTTGTGATGGTGCCCGTTCTGCTGGCCGTCCCCGTTCACAGCGCCCTTCGCGCTCCCGCCCTTGCTGGCTCCGTTGGGCTGCCTTCCATTGCCCGCCCCCTTCTCGACAACCTGCTCCTTCTTCTCCTTGGCCTGCTTGGTGGCCTGTTTCTCGATCTTGCCAGCCCTGGGCGGGTTCAACTGCTGCACCTTCGCGCTCTTTCCATCGGATGACTCGGTTGTGCTGCTAGCATGGCGGCCCATGTGTAACACCAGGTTGCTCGAAACCAAAAGAAAAGACAAAACGAAACGCTGGCCCTCCCTCTTCTTCTCCGCTCGTGTACGACTTAGCCACGACTCGCCTGGAGGGCAAACGCAAAGAACGCCGGGAGGAAGAGGAGAAGGCGACGCGGGGGTGAGGTGGAGGGAGGGGCGGGGCGTTAGGAGAGATCTTCGTCACGCGGAGGAACTCTTTGGCGCCCTCGTCGGCGCCGGGACGCGGGAGGGGCGCGGCGGGAGGGGTAGCGGGATTCAGGCTAATGGATGCGCGAACCGAAAGCGGGTGAGGTTCCGAGAACGCGGAGTCTCCCCCGCCCCTCTTTGCCTTCCCACCGCAAGGGCCACCGGGCTCACCTTGGGTCGCCGTTCGGGGTGGTTGTCTTCTTCTGGGCACCAGGCGGTCCGCGCTTCCCTCTTTTATTTTTGGTTCTCAAGGCCCCGGCCTTCCATGCGTTTTCTACACTGCCGGAGCAGATCTCGCAAAAAAATTCAACCCCGCGCCAGCCGCTCGGAAAATTTTTTTCGAGCGACGCTGCCCCAAAGTTTCCCCCAAAATTTCCCAGATTTACGGTTCCGAGGGTTCAAAGGTTTGGCCTTGGGCAGTGGGGAAACTCCTCTTGGACTCCGGGGGGGGAGGGGGGGGGGGGCCATGATTTTCCCGTTTCCACGGAATATTACACAATATACTTTGCAACTTGTGCAGAGGACGGAAATAAGAAAAAGGGGCAAAATCGGAACGTTTGAAAGTAGAACGAGTCGAGTTACGTCGAGTACAGGAAGGTCGTCGACACGCGAAGGTGGAGCTTGAGCGACCCGGACAACTCCCCTCGAACCAAAACGGGGGGCGGGATATTTTGCCACACCGTAGAGGCTGCCGCCCGCTGCTTGTTCCCCTGTTCTTGTCTCGAAGTTCGCCCTCCCGGCGTAGACAACTGGACCACATTGGGGTCCCTCACAAAAACGGCGCTTGCGGATAGAGTCCCTGACCATTCTTCGTGAGCTGACGGGAATTGGGTTTGCCCGCTTTGCAGGCACATTGTCATCACGCGAGACATGTAAAAGAGGCCAGAACGAAGTAGGACAGAGAGACTAGTTTTGGAATTTCTTGCTGCATTTAGGGCCTGCTGAACCAAGACCGCCCTTCGTCGGCGTACTGTAGGGTGCGGCCCGCCGTCTTCGTCGCCTTCGGGTAGCGGGGGAAGCACGACCACCATGTTTTGCTGCCTTTCGGACAACGCGATCGTGGTCTGTTCCGTCTGTGGCAAGAGTGCGGACAAGACGGCAAACCAGCTTAGCATTGAGGAGGCGAAGGTGTGGTACGTGAAGAGAGGTGACCCCATCTACTGTCGGAAATGCCTAATAGAGGAGAAGCTGCGATTGAAGCAGGAGCTTGAGACGCTCAAGGCAATCAACAACATGAAAAACAAGAAGAAGGACTCAAAGCTTCAGCTCTCATTGAGAACCATCAAGGACGGAAAGGCCTGGAAGAAGTCAGAGTCCTTCGTGTCGGCGCACAAGCCCTCCCAGAGGGCGATGGAGATGACCAAGCGGGCAGAGAAGCGGCTTCAGTCAAAGCAAGAAATCAAAGAGAAGCGCAAGGAGACCTTTTCCTATGACTTGAGAAAGGAGCTGGAGGTCAGGAGGAAGCTGGCCAGGTTTGAGAAGTGTGAGAGCGACCAGAAGATAAATGTTGCGAAGAAGGCGCGCCGGATGTCGCAAGACGCCGACAAGAAGGCGCGGAGGATGTCTCAGGACACGACGGACACCAAGTCGCTGAGGGGAAGGCGAAGGCGTAGCAGTATTATCGACTTCTTCAAGAAGTTCTCCAAGGGTGGAAGGAGGGCTTCCGTTGAGGAACAAGACATCATCACACCCGTGACGTCGTCTCACAACTCGCCTAGGTCCTCTTTTGACGGTAGTAGGAGGTCAGATGGTAACCTGAGGGATTCCTTTGAGAGCCGGGGGAGAAGTGAAAGCACGGAGTTCTCTGACATTATGACATTGAACAACATTGAGGAAGACCCAAGCATCGAGCTTGCCCTGGCAGAGATATCGACACAAAGCCAGTGAGAATGGCTACTCAACCAAAGAATGGTGTGGCTGGGGGCCGCAGAGGAAAGGGTGCTGGCTCTGGGGTATGGCCATTGACAGAGCATTCTTTTCTGTTTCCTGTATAAGAATTTGTGAGAGAACATTGTGTAAAAGATCCACTCTAAGCAAACAATCCCTTCACCTCTTTGCTGAGGTAGTGTCCAATCTCCTTCATCGTCCAGTCCCACAACTTAATGGCCTCTGTTGGATCCCTGGCTTCATTGCTCGGCAGCACGGGTTGGCAGTTGGAGTTCAAGTAGTTCATCACTTCCCTCGATGCTTCGTGGGCGTTAGAGTCTGTGGCTGCAAACAAGGTGGACCGTGCCCCCTCCTCAGGGGTCAGAAGAAAGAGGGGCATGATCAGCCCATACGCTTTCTGAACCACCCATGGGAGGGTTCGGACAACGTCTGTTGTCACATTTCCGGGATGAAGAGTCATCAACTGAACCCTCTCAGCCGCCTCGCGCTGCTCCTTGCTGCCGCCCTTGAGGTCCAACAACTTTGTCCGGAGTGCGTTCGTGAACAAGAGCTGAGACAGCTTGCTCTGAGCGTACGCCTTCTTTGAGTTGTAGCTGCCGGGACTTTCGTAGTTCGGGTCATCGTAATTGAACCCGGTACACATCTGGTGCAGCTTTGAGTTGACCATGATCACCTTGGCCTTACCAGGTCTGCCCTTACCTGCCGCCCTCAGCAGGCTTGGGAGCAAGAGGAGCGTGAGCAGGCTGTTTGACAGGAAGTTCGTCAACAGGTGGAGCTCGTAGCCGCCAAAGCAGACACTTCTAGGCGCGCTCATCGCGAAGACGCCGGCATTGTTGACTAATATGTCGAGTGGACCACCCATGCCGTTGAAGTTCTTGGCGAAGGACACGACCGAGTCCAGGTCGGACAGGTCGAGGATCATCACCCGGAAGTTGTTCTTTCGCTTCGCTCCACTTGACGTCGCAACCATTTCCAGCAGCTCTTGCCTCAGCTTCTCCCCCTTCGCGGCGTTCCTGCACGCGAGGAACAGGTTGCAGTCCCTCCTCGCGAACTCGACTGCTGCTGCCTTTCCTATCCCACTCGTGCAGCCTGTCACAACGACGTTCAGTCCAACCACGTCCTCGTCGCCGATCTTTGCCATGGGTGGCACGCGACGGCAGATCCAGCGCTGGAACAGCACATCGTGGGTCACGGATAGATAGTCTCTTAAGCCCCTGCCCATGTTCTCCCTCTTGCACCAGCCCGCCGTGTCGATTCGCCCCCCGCCACCTGTGGAGTCGCGCGATCTCTCCACTGGCCGTCGATCTGTGGGGACAGCAGGCTCAGGCTGAGGCTTGAGATCATCATCAGACGACCAGGACTCGTCGCGGTGCTGATTACAAGAAAAATTAAAGCCGGTTTATGACTGAGGGTCGATCTGGTCGAGGCCAAGCTTCTGCTTGTAGTTCTGATAGAAGGTCTTGATCTGGTTCACTGTTTTGCCTGGGATGCGCTCTACCAGCTTCTGCCAGTCTCTACCGTGCTGCTTGAATGTCGTCATGAAGGTATCCTTTTCCTCCTGAGTCCAGTAGGAGATCTGGCGCTTCTGAACTTCGACAGGGGCGCCCCCTTCTGGGGCTGCACCCTGGGCGCTGGCGCTGGCGTTAGGGTTGGGATTGGCAGTGGCAGTGGCAGTGGCAGTGGGATTTGGCGTCTGTTGCTGCAGCTGCTGGAGCTGCTGTAGTTGCTGCTGCTGCTGCTGGAAGAACAAGGCCTGCTGCATCGCCAAGAGCATTGGGTTTGCGAGCAAAATCTGCATTTGCTGCTGCAGTGCCGCAAGGTTGCCCGTCACTGCGTTTGGTGCAGGTGACTGCTGCTGTTGTTGTGGCTGCTGCTGCTGTTTCTGCTGCGCTTGTCCTTGCTGCTTCACTCCCTTGCTGTTCCCTGGCTGCCCTTGCTGCTTGCCGCCCTTAGGTTGTCCTTGCTGCTTGCCGCCCTTGCTGTTCCCTGGCTGCCCTTGTTGCTTGCCGCTCGGATTCTTTGGCTTTGGTTTTGGCTTTGCCTTCGCCTTCGACCTGTCCTTGTCCTTGTCCTTGTCCTTCAAGGTCTTGTCCTCCTTGCCGGTTGAGCTCTTCTCTTTCTCTCTTCCCCTGTCTTTGGACTTTTCACTGGCAGAGTCCATTGTAATGGCCATCCTTTTAGCTTCAGAGTACAGCCTCCTCTTTTTCATCTGGTGCTTCCTCCTGATGGCGGCAAATTCTTCACTTTTCTGGTTCTTATAGTAGAACACTAGACAATCCGCCGTGGTCCTGTGCTCTAGGAAAGAGGCAATCTTTGTGAAATCTTTCGGAAACTGCTGGTACTTCTCAAGAAAGATTCTTCTCTCGCGCGGGCTCCAAATGTTCCGAATCTTCTCCTCCTCCATCTCATTCTCCGCCTCCTCACTGGTGATAAGGCCATTCTTAGTGTCAAACTTCCTCCAGCGGCGTTCTTCACTGGCTAAGAGAATCATGTTTGGAACACGAGTCAATGTCTTCATCTTCTCCGCAGCCTGCAGCCTATGGATGATGCGCATTTCCTCATACTCAGACCGCACAAAGTTCCCTGTCATCATCTTTGGGTTGCCTCGGTCACGTGGCGAGTCACGGTGCAACGAATCCCTCGAACCTAGGGCAGAGCCCCTCGACAGGAGAGCTCCATGAGAGCCCTTTCCGTCCCTTGATCCACTTCCATGCTCGCCATTTGCCAGCATAGTCTTGCTCCTCTTCTTCAGCCTCAGCTCCTGTAACCATCTTTCCCGGTGCTTCAAGTACTGAAGGCCGAGGTCAAAGTAAGAGCCCAGAACATCCTCCCTCTTCCGTTTCAAGTAGTTTGACATGGCATCCGCACACTTGGCATGGCTTTCCCTGTTTCTCTCCATCATTTCCCGAGTCTCCCTGTCAAAATGGACGTCATTTGCATTGTGCTCGATCTCATTGTAGGGCACATTGTCCACACCGTCCAGCTGCATCTCCATCTCGTTCCCCTCCTCTTCGGAGAATTCCTCCTCCTCCTCCTCGCTGAGCTGATAATGCTTGCTGTTGTAGCACTTGATTTGCAAGTCCTCTGGCATACAGCCCTGGAGCTCGGAATCAGACTGCAAGGCCCTCGCCTTGTTCTCCCGACAGAAGCTGGTGACAAGATCCTTCCTGTCATAGGGAATCCCGACAAATGGCTGCTCCCTTACTATCGCAGGCCTCTTCTGTTTTTGCTTTTGTTTCTCTTCCTTCTTTGTCTGTTTCTGGTGCTTCTCCAGGTGTTTCCGCCTCCTTGCCTCAAGAGAGGAGAGGGACTTGGACTTGGACTTGATCTGCTTCTCAAGAAACGTCTCCTCGGCCTCGAGCTTCTCACATTCCCTCTTGGAACTGGTAAGCTCGCGCTCCAGGTTGCTGATGCTCAGATCCACATCATCCAGCTGGCTAAGAATTTTCTTCTGCTCGTCCTGCTTCTCCTTGATCTCGGCTTGAATCCTCTGAGCGTCCATCTGGGCCCTCTGCTGAGCGTCAAATTGTTGCTCAAGCTTCACCTTGACACTGCCTGCCGAGTAGGACAAGTCAACGTCCATAGCCACTGGGGTTCCTACCTCCTGCTGGCCCTGGTGGTACAAAGCTTCGCTGCGGGTAGAGTGAGGACCAGCGGAGACTCCCAAAGAGCTCGGAGTGCTGTTTAGCCTCGCCAGGCCTTGGCCCCAGCCCAGCCTTTTCCTGCCGCTGGCAGATCTTGGTAGGGACTCCGGAGCCGCCGTGCTCGCTTTTAGGGAGTCCAGGACAGACAAGGTCGGCATCGATCCCGAAGCAGAGACCTTCGGGCCTGGAAAGGTGGTGCTTCTGCCAAAGCCGCCGCTGACTTCGGTGGGAGCATTTCCATCCCCTGCCTCGCCTGGCACCCTGGGGGTCGAGGACACCGTTGTCGGGGTAGTCAGCTCCCTTGGGGTGGTGAGCTCGCTGTCCCGGCTGGCCTGCGCGAGGCCCACGTTCACCCTGAGGTGGGATGCCAGAGAGCTTGGCGGAACAGGGAGGCTCTGGGTTCTGTTGAAGGAAGAGGGCCGAGATGTGTCGGGACCGTCTCTTTCACGGTCAAAGTCTCTGGAAGGCGTTCTCCTCTTCTCCCGAATGTCCCACTTACTCCTGTAAGACGAGGAGATTCTATGGTGGCCATCTTCCCTTTCCCTTTCCCTGTCGCGGTAGCTGTCCCTGTCCCTCTCCCTGTCCCTCTCCCTCTCCCTCTCCCTGTCTCTGTAGGTATCCCGCTCCCGCGGCCTTTCTCGATCTCTATCCCTTTCTCTGTCCCTATCCCTGTCTCTATCCCTCTCGCGGTCCCTGTCCCTCTCACGGTCTCGTTCTCGTTCTCGGTCCCTCTCGCGGTCCCTCCCGCCCCTCCTCTTCTCGACACTGTCGCGCCAGGAGTCCCTCCTTCCCACCTTCGAGTCTCTCTCGCGGTCTCTCTCCCTCTCACGGTCGCGGTCTCGCTCCCTCTCGCGGTCGCGATCCCTATCTCGGTCACGGTCTCTGTCGCGGTACGACGAGTGCCCGTTGTCCCTCTCCCTCTCCCTCTCCCGAGTACGGTCTCTGTAGTTGTCCCTCTCGCGGTACGAGTGCGTCTCCCTGTCGCTCTCGCGACGGTGAGACTTGGAAGGAGAGTCCATGACGAACCTTCTTCTGGCCTGGCTATGTCCTTGAGACACGTCCACCTGCGAAACCGAACTAGGCACCCACTAAACAAGGTTGAGCTAGCCCCAGTGGTCTCCCATACAGAAGGGAAGGGCCGAAACGAAGGTCACCTCGCCTGCGCAAGCGCGGAAGGGTGCAAGTAGGTAAACACAAACGCACAAGGGAGGGAGCGTCTCGCTTGTGGTCCCCCCGTTCGCCCGTGTAGGGACGGCCCTCAGGAACCCCTCTTCCCTCCGTCTCCCCCTGCGCCACCCTTACGGCGCAGCGCCGCGAATAATTTCTATTTTTCTCTCCCCCAGCGCTGGAAGTTCCCAGGGCCCAGGGGGTGTTTGGCGGGAGCTGGTGAAACAGAACGGGCAGCCATGGGGGAGGTTCGTTAGACCCCGGTCGACAGACCACGCTCAGCATGTTCCGCCGGGGAGCGACGGAGTCTTCCGACGCGATCCCTCGCAAGGCGACGGACAGCCAGATCCGGGCGGGAACGCAAACGTCAGTCGCGACACAGCCTCGGCTGGGGAGCAGCAGTTCGGATGGGCAGACAGTGCTTCCGCTGGTCGTTCACGCCGCGTGCAACACGAAGACCATGGATCCCATGCTGGCAAACAGCCTAGAGAACTACTGGGGGGACTACTACTTAGCTTGTCGGTCGAAGAGGACTGGGCCTGCGACGGCGAAGGGGAGTCGGCCGCGGCGGTCTGAGAGAGGAGCGCTCCTGCACCGCTTCGGGGTCGATGGGAGCGACTCGGACGGCGACGGAGAGTTGGGCAGAAGGAGCGAGTCGAGCCAAGAGATGGATGGCCTGCGATTCGTGGAGATGGTGTCCAAGCTCTCGTCCTCGCGAGTGTCTAGCATACCTCACGAGATAGTCGAGAAGGTCCTGAAGATTGTGGGCAACCACCCCTGCCACAACCACCTCCTACTCTTGTCACACGAGGCGTACCTCTGCCTGCGCAGGCTTCACCAGGCCAGGCCGCCAACTAGGGCGGTGGCGTCCAAGGTGGAATTGGCCGGCAGTGAGGTTGTGCAGGGGCTGCAGCTGGTGGTGGATACGGGTGCCTGGTCCCCTCTCTCCCTGGACCGGTGCATGAACGGCGAGGACGCAGTGATGGACGGCTCAGACTTGGAGGCAACGCCAAGTAGGGCCAGGCCTTCAGGCAAGGGTAGGAGGAACAGAGCCTCGGCCTGGCACGCATACGCGGGCAAGGTGGAGAGTCTGCTCAACGCCTACCTCGAGCTGGAAAAGGGGGTGGAGCTCTCTGAGGAGGCAGCGCGGGCGGCAGAGGGGACCACTCTCGCCCTCCGGCACCTAACAAATGTTCTCGGCGATGACCTTGAGGCACGCGTCCGGGTTTGTCGGTACTACCGCTCCCTTCCCAGGGAGGAAGCGAGGAGGAGAACGGGAATGAGCCTGAAACAGGCGAGATACGTCCTCACGGAATCACACATGTGCTCTCTCTTCAGCCTGACGCACAAGACCGTGGACGGAGGCGGCGGCACCATCTGCCTGAAAAGTTTCGTTCACAAAGTGCTGCGCCTGAGGCTGGCTGCAGCAAGACATCTCAGGTGGGATGAGGGGGGACCCCTGGCGTCAGGGCTGACCCGAGAGGTTTGTGACCTCGCGGAGACCATCTTCAACTTGACGTACACACTCTACGCTGAGATCGAGTGCTGCGTCGACCACACCGAGTACGGAGCTGTGGAGAACGACCGCAAGGCTCTGGACACGTGGGTCTCCAACCTATTCTTTAACCGGCTGGTGCTGGGAACAACCTGGGACAAGAACACGCTCCTCCAAGGCTTTCGAGATCCTGAGCACAAGCTGCGGTTCATAGGAGAGCTGGTTGCCCAGTGCATCAGCAACTTTTCAAGCGTTCCAGAGAACCTGATCACCCTGCGTGAGGCTGCCAAAATGAAGGGGTCAATGACGATGTCGTACAGGTAAGACTATTGTCGAGGAAGTGTGAAGCCCTCGTATCAGTTCTGCTGACTTTTTTTTGTCTCTGCAGCGTCGAAGAGGACGAGATTCTCGAGTACATTAAGCATCATACCAGGGGCACGGTCAATTCTTTGGAGCTCATAGACAACGTAGCCCTGGTCGTCACGCACATCTTCCAGGCCAAGCTCAGCCTTGCAAAGGAGCAACAGAGCCGTCCAGCCAGGAAGAAACTCTTGGAGGAACTGAAGCAGGTCTTGGAGAAGGTGAGGGGGGTCTCCTCTGGCACGAAATCTGAGAAGGGCGGGAACGGAAGCAATCGACTTGTCGGCAACGTGTACCAGCTGAGCAGCTACGCGATCTGTCAGATTGCGATCTGTCTGAGCGTGCTCGGGGCGGCTGATGTTTATTAAACAATTCTTTTGCTTCTTTTGCCCATCGATATCCTTCTCATTCCAAAAAACCTAAGTATACTCGCAGATTCGCCTTCGCCTTTGGTTCGGTAGGCGCTTGGGGCGATGTCGGGGGAGGGCGACAGGGGGAAGCCGGCGTCGGCCAGGCGCCTGTTCCCAGCGATCGATAGCGAGGCCGAGGACCCCGCCGCCATGGTATCCTCCGATTCTCCGAGCGCCGGCTTGCTCAAGGTCAAGACGGGGACCGACGGCGCCGGCACCGCGAAAACGGCGAAGGTGCTCGATCTGGACTCGGGGGCGACTGGGTGCACACGACCCGACTCGGCCGGTTCGGCGGCCAAGACGGCGGTGTCCAACGGGTTTGAGAACAGGATGACCGAGGCGACCTTTCGAAGCCCGAGTCCTGGCCCGCACGCTGAAGCTAGCCCGTACGTGGGCCACCAAAATTCGATGATGAAGAAGCAAGAGAAGTCCGAGAGCAGGCTTCTCAAGAACCAGCTCCGCTTGGTGAGTCCGCGAGCTTCGTTTCGAGCCCTGAAGTGCGACGTGATCAGGCGCATGTATACCCCTGCAAGACTCTTCCCTTTGTATCTGTGCGTGTATGTGCACGCGTGCACACACAGACAGCCCTTCATCTTTGTTCTGACCCTTCCGTTTTATCCCCATAGGTCCGCACGAAGTCTGGCGTCACCATCGAGCCCATCAAGGACGAGCTAAGCTTCGACAAAGGCTTTTTCCTCTTCGTCCGCGCCCTGCAGCTCCTGGTGAAGAAGAAGGAGGACAACAGGCCCATCATTGTCGGCCTCGCCGGTCCCAGCGGGGCGGGGAAAACTGTATTCAGCAGCAAGGTTCAGTCCCTGATCCCCGGCTGCGCGGTGCTCTCGATGGACATGTACAATGACGCGAGCCGTTTGGTTGACGGCAACTTTGACGACCCCAGGCTCACGGACTACGACCTCCTGTTGCAGAACATCGAGGGCCTCCGCGCTGGGAAGACGATCAAGGCACCCATTTACGAGTTCAAGACCAGCACTAGGACGGGGTACAGGACAGTGGAGGCCCCCAAGAGTGGCATCGTCCTGGTGGAGGGGATCTACGCGCTTACCTCCAAACTTCGGGACCGGATGGACCTGAGAGTCAGCATTACCGGCGGTGTGCACTTTGACCTTGTGAAAAGGGTCTTGAGGGACATCAGTAGGTCTGGGCAGGAGCCTGCTGAGATCATCCAGCAGATCTCTGAGACCGTGTACCCCATGTACAAGGCCTTCATCGAGCCCGACCTGAAGACGGCCCACTTGAGGATCTACAACGAGTTCAACCCGTTTTCGGGGTTCCAGAACCCCATCTACACGCTCAAGTCCTCGATGCAGATATCGGAGAAGACCATCAAAGAGCTCTGTCCAGAGCTCTGCGTGAACAGGGAAGAGAGCGACTTTCACGACATTTACCTGCTGCCGCCGAGCGAGGACCCGGAAACCTGCAACTCCTGGCTCAGGATGAGAAACAAGAATGGCAAGTACAAGCTGATGTTCGAAGAGTGGGTCAAGGAGGGCGACTTTATCATCTCCCCGGGCATCAGTTTTGAGGTCAGCGTCAGGATTCTCGGAGGCCTGCTCGCCCTGGGCTACTCCATTTACCTTATCATGCAGAGGCACACTGTCAAGATGGGGAATGACGAGTTTCAGATCAAGCTGGATGTGGTGGAGGGCCTTGGCAGGAACTTTGTGCAGATCCAGGGAAAGGGGAGGTTTGAGGTCTTGGACTTGGCCAAGAAGCTCAACCTCGGGAGTGTGTACATTCCTTACCCATACATTGAGCAGGTACAGCTAGAGAACATGACCCAGCAGCTCAGGGACAAGACGGAGGTGAGCGCTTTTCCTTTTTTCACTTGCATTCCTTCGCTCTCCCCCACGTTGGCTGACGCAAGGGCGCACACTAATTTCGCTCACCCACACGGCCGAAACATAGGACATGCTGAGGGGAGAGATTCCACTCAGCATCCCGGGTCTTGACGATCTTGAGGACCTCGTGTCACAGGGACAGTCTCCAACGAAGAGGGAGGGAGGGCACCACCACCACCACTACGACTCGGAAGATGAGTACCAGACGGCCTCCTCTATCAGCAACGAGGTCAACAAGCAGATCGTCCAAAACAGGCATCTCCACCAGGGAGGGGAGGACCAGGTCCTCGAGGGGCTGGTGAGGGACCTCCTTGTGTCCCAGCAGCAATCCAACAGGGTTCTTGTGGGAGTCACCTGTTTGACCTGTCTGACTTGCTTGCTGGTGACCTGCTTCAAAAAGTAGGCAGACTTTGCGAGAAGGCCGGGGGAGAGACCGCACATCACTCGCACGGCCAGCCTCCCGCCAAATCTAGCGAGGCACGTGGAAAAGGCTAACATGGGACGCTTACAGTCCATGGTGATTATCCCCAGTTGACGTGTCAAAATGCTTAGTGCATGTTTCCATCGCTTCCCTGCTCGTTCTACTGCTGCCTTTGTAGCTCCACAGCTTCGAGAGACACGATCCCCGCTCCCTCGAATAGTTGGTTACACGCACACAGAAGTAGGTCTACTTGTTGCACCGCCGCCATATCCCCTTTTCTCGCAAAGTAAAACATTCTGGAGCCAAGAACGGTCCTGGCGCCTTGCGCAAAACGCAAAGCGGCGGCCTCTCTGCTTTGCTCTGCCTCCGCCTGCACGCAAGCAGACTCAAGATCGCCCGAGCACAGGTGTGCCGCAGCTTTGTACTGCTCTGTCTGCTTGACGGTCTCCAAAAGGTTTTGAGAGCTGGCGTCACCCACCGCCGGTTTGAGCGGACCGACCTTCATGAAGGAAGTCCCAGAAACCTGTGCGACTGCTTTCGTGCTGGCAGGCTGGCTCTGCCTCAACGCGCTCTCTTCCTCGATCTTCTTCTTCTTGTTCGTCAGGCACCCCTTCTTCATGGCAGGATGGAGACAAGTGTGGCAGTGTCCACAGCGCGCTCTGCGGCTTTTTGCCAGCCTACCGCCGGAGGCCAGATCGCCCGAAAGACCAGCGCCGCCGTTTTCAGATTTGGCCCGCGAAGCGTTGCAAGACTTCTTCAGCTGCGGGCACTCCATGACCTCCTCCCACTGCGCCATCAGCGTGTTCGGCTGCTTCCGCTCCCTCTGCGGCCGACCCTTCGCGAACGACAGGACCACCGGCTCCACCCCCACTCTCTTTCGTGCGAAGGCATCGGACAGGAGTTGCGGCGACCCATACACCAAAGGCCACTCAGAGTCGCCCGAGTAAGTTTGGCTTCATGCTCACCACCACCATGTTGGCGTGGGTTACGTTACGGAACCTCCCCTCGAGCTTCGCGTCCGCGGTGCGTTACTTTTCGCGCGTCGTCTGAAAATTGGGGTCGCGTCAAAAAATGGCTCGATTTGGGGGATTTGGTCCCCCCGCCAGCCAGGCCAGCCAGGACTGGACCGTAGCAGCAGCGCGGCGGCCATGAGCGCGGGGTCGTTGGCGGGTTCCGGGCTCTGCCCGGAGCTCGTAGAAGCTCTCGAGGGTCGCCTAGGGATTAAGAAGCTGCTTCCGATCCAGCAGAAGACCTTTGCGGCGCTTGGCGGGGGCAGGAACCGACACTTCGACCTCCGCATCTGTTCGCCGACGGGCAGCGGGAAGACGCTGGCGTACGCGCTTCCCGTTCTGCAAGAGGCGTACCGGTGCCAAAGGGCCCAGCTCCAGTGCATCGCGATCCTCCCAACGAGAGACCTTGCTATGCAGGTCCACTCCGTCTTCTCATCGCTCGTGGACGCGTCCCGAACGCCCTCCGTCTCGGTGGGCCTTTGCTGCGGCCTGGCGTCCCTGGAGGAGGAGAGGGCGCAGTTCCAGCCTAGCCGCAGCCGAGGCCACCGCGGCCAGCTTTCCTGCTCCGCACCGGAGGTGGGGGTTGAGGAGGGTGGGGTATCAATTCTGGTGGCGACCCCGGGCAGACTCAAGTCTCACCTAGAGAGGAGGCACCTGCGCCTGTCGCACCTAAAGTTCCTGGTCTTGGACGAGATGGACAGGCTGCTCCAGCAGTCCTACCACGACTGCATCCCGTTCCTCCTCGAGGAGTTCGAGGCGTCTAGGAGGCTGAAAGAGCGGAACGAATCCCGGGGGATGGAGGGCACGAGTGGCAGAACGCCAGGCGAGGAAGCGGAGGCCTCCAACCCGTTCTTCTTGCAGCCCAAGTACAAGTGCCCGGCGCCAAGGCTAGTGAGGCTCTCCGTGAGCGCAACCATTGGTGGCGACTCGAACAAGACGGCGAAGATTCAGGAGGAGTTCGTGAGGACGGTCAGTGGGTTTGACGCATCCGCCGGGAGGCTGCCCACCGACAAGTACGAGTTGCCGGAGAACCTTGCCGAGTTCCGGGTGGTCTGTGCCAAGGAAAGGAAGCCCTACACTCTCCTGGACCTGCTTAAAAAGGTGGAGAAGCAGCGGGCGGTCTGCTTCACCAACTCCACGGAGGCAAGCCACCTGGTCACAGCTCTTATCAGAAAGACCAAGTCAGTGGATTGGACGTGCGAGGCGTACAACAGCAGGAGGACCCCCGCGGAAAGGCTTGAGGCTTTGCGGCGGTTCAAGCGGGGCGAGGTGGACCTGTTGGTGGCATCCGACGCCCTGTCGAGGGGGATAGACATGCCAGCGGTCAAGCTTGTGATCAACTACGATGCTCCCTCAAGCACTAAGAATTACGTGCACAGGGTGGGGAGAACTGCGAGAGTTGGGGAGAAGGGCACAGCCATCACCATCCTGGGTGGAAAGGATGACGTGGGTGCGTTCAAGAAATTACTGAGGAAGCTGGGACCCAGCCACACCTTCCCAAGCCTCTTGCCACAGAAGCCGTGAACTCCGTAAAGATGTATATATTTTTCGGTGGTCATTCACCCCTCACCAGTCTCATTGCTCAGGTCCATGGCAGAAAGGAGGCGCATCATGACCTCTTCTGGCCTTTCCTCTGCCTCTCCCTCTCCATCGACTCGATCTGCTTCAGATTCCGTGCCCTCGACAAGAACGGCGGGCCCTGCGCCTCCCACCTCTTCAGAGCTAGAGGAACATGATCCACGGCTTCTGCTGCTGGCGGCCTCAACAACAGTGGTCTCCTCCCAGACCTCCCCCTCCGATAGACTAGTCTCTTCCTCACTGTCCTCCTGCAGGTCAGTGTCCTCCCCCGAATCCGAGGAGGCTGAGTCGCCCACCTGGTAACCAAGACGAGACTCAAAGCTCGGCAAAGTTGCGGAATCCACCTGCCGCTCCCCCGACTCCTGCAGGGACTCCAGAATCGCCTGATTCAGCATGAGCTCATCAATGTCCACGTCTGGGATGAGGACATTAACGAGCTCCTGAAACTGCTGCGGAACATAGTCCGATATGCCTCTGTTGTGCCGTGGTTGCTGATGCTGCTGGTCAGCACTGTTGCTGACCACAGCTGTTGCGGTTTCCACGGGCTGGGAAAGAGATCTTAACTCGGCTGCCCCCGCCTGTGAGCCATATTGGACCCTCGTCTCCCCCGGCTGGGAGCTACTCGGGGACGGGGCCGCTGAGCTGCTTTCGAGGCTTCGCCTCGCAATTTCCCGATCTCTCTCCCTCTCACCCTCCAGCCACCTCTGCCTGGCATCCTTTACCTTCCTCTCCTCCTCCAGTTCCGCCGACTTCTCTGCCAAGGACTTCTTACCCCGGTAGGCCACGTCGTACTTTTCTGCCTTGCAGAAAGGGCACTGGGTGGTCTGTTCCAGCCGTCGCTTCGTAGAGCCGGACCCCTTTTTCGACACCTTGAGCTGCAAGAAACACTCAGTGCAGATTCCCTTCCCGCAGCACTTGCTCCTGTTCAGCGCAGGATAGCTTAAGAGGCAAATCGGGCACTCTTCCGCGTCGCCGTCCATACCCCCGAGACATTCTCCATCCTCCTCATCCGCGTCCACCCCGGGATAGAATGGCGCCAGACTCTCGGCCAGAATCCTCTTCTTCAACTTCTTCAGGTCGCTGTCCTTCACCGTGTACCGTCCTGAGGCGGGCCGGGGTGCCACAACGACGAGCGTGAGCAAGACTGTAGCAAGGAACGAAAGGCGGAAAAAAGCGGGGAAGCGGGGCTTACCTATGGGCTTCAAGTACCTCACCTCGGCGCTCGAAGTTCTCGAGAGCTTCGCACCCATGCTGCCCAGATGTTTGTTCCCCCGTTCGTGACAGGCTCGAAAGCTTCGCAGGGGCTTTCTTCCTCTTCCCTGACGAAAGCCAGTAACTTGCCTGATCAATCCGGAGCCCTCTACGCGCCCATGCGTAGTCTCGAACCCGCGCTCTCCTTCGTCGGACGAGCCTTTGCAGGAGGAGTGGCTCTGCCTGGACGAGTGGCTCGTTCTGGACGTTTTCTCGATGCGACTCGTCCTCGTCTCGGAGCTTGGGAAAATGACGGGAAAATGCCGCGGCATGGGGGAGGGGGGAGGTTTAGGAAAGACTCTGACATCCAATGACATCCAATGGGGGGCAGGGGGTTCTCTTTATTCGTGTTGCATTCAACTGCGTTCTCAGCAGAGGTGGAGATGCGCATCGCTGCTATGTGAAGCTGACCTTCTTGAAGGGGTTCAAGAGGTCAAAGCTGCCAGTGTAGGGAAAAGTGTCAGTGCCGCCGGTCATCGTCCCGCAAGCAGCGATACTATCATCCACGGCACCGACGTCTTGCTGCTCCTTTCTATTGATTGACTCCCACACGGCTTGGTTCAACAAATGCCTATCGACGGCTTCCCTCTGACGGTCTTGTTTCTCGCCAGGACCGATGCCGAGAACGTGGTGCTCTCCTTGCCATTCGCAGGTCGTCGTGCCGGCGATAGACCTCGTTGAGGTGCAAGAAGTGCTTGCACCGGTCTCCTCCTGAGCACGTCGCCTTTCCTCGATGCTCTCCCCGCCGGTGAAGACGACCTCAAAGGGCTTGGATTTGCAAAACGGGCAGTGAGCCAGAAGCAAGTGGCAGAGCTTCTTCGGCGTCTCTTGGTCGCGAACGTACTTTTCCGTCTTAACTCGAAAGTAACAGTTTGAGCATATGTCAACACCGCAACACCGCGTACGGTTCAAAGCAAAAAAGTCGAGACAGCAGATCGTGCAATTGTGCACACAACTGGAATCAACGGGGGTAGCGTCAGAGTCGATGCCGTCCTCGAATGGGGCTATTTTCCTCTCAAGGACAGCAGATCGTGCAATGGCCCACACCTCGTTTGAGCAGTGTGCGGTGACACCTCGTGGCACCAGCCCCGGGTCTACCGGGGCCCCGGTAGACACCATCTCTCTGCGACCAAACATCTCACGCAAAGATTTGCGTTTGAAGATGCGTTTGAGTGACCTTCCGCTCTCCCTCTCCACGCCCTTGGATATATGACTTCCAAGTATCGAACTTGCACGGGCGACAGCGGCTCCCGCAGACTCGAGTGAGGGCTTGCGGCTGGCCTTGGGCTTCGCGAAAAGCACAAAAAGCTACGTTACGGTACGGTTCGTCTCGGAAGCCCGCGGCCCGTCGCTATTTTCGTAACTGGAACTTTCTGATTTTCATGGAAACTTTGGAAATTTTTTGAGCTTGCAAGCGCTTGATCGAACAAGCTTGATCAAAACACAAGCACAAGGTCTCCTGATATATCAGGACCCTCGAAACCGCACCATGAGCCAGATGATGAGCGAGAGTGCCGCCAGGCACAA